>ERZ773209.485-NODE-485-length-28310-cov-178.257193_pt1 | contig 28310 bp, 15 predicted proteins | sample MGYA00511109_ERZ773209 | MGnify/ENA primary metagenome ERZ773209 (study PRJEB29015, sample SAMEA2737786) | human gut metagenome | biome: human gut; feature: human-associated habitat; material: faeces | place: China | collected 2012 ...
TTCCAGTTGATTTCATCATATTTATATCTGATGAAATCAAGCGGAGTACGTTTCAGCAGCTCCGCCATATATTCATATAGTTTATTTTCTATCATATCTTGCTCTTTTAGATGAATATCATTTAAAACTGCGGCAAAGATACAAATAATCCCTCAATGAGGGATGAATTCTTCCGAAAAGTTCCCTCAATGAGGGATGAATTTAAGCATTTTTATCCCTCATTGGGGGATTTTTGCACATGATGCTATCTCCGTATGTAACAATTACATAAAATGACATATCCCGCCAGGCATCCCTTCCTATGTATTCAACACTATTAAAATATGATATTAATCTAAAAAAAATCCGTATTTTAGTCGATTTATGAAATATTTATCGTATTTTTGTAGGAAAATTACAAATTAGGCTAAAATATTCAGAATATGATAAGAAGTTTTTGGGTAAAGAATTACTTGTCGATAGGTGACAAACAGGAGCTGAACTTTGTTGCAAAGGGTTCTGTTTCCGAACTTGTAGCGGAGATGCCTGATGGTACATGTCTCTATAAATTAGGTGTATTATATGGCTCAAATGCTTCAGGTAAATCCAACATGCTATGGGCACTGGATGAAGTTTTCCATCTTTTGGCTTATCCAAAGGGAAACGCTAATATGAAGATTACAAGATGCATTCCTTTTGAGTTGACAAAGAGTGAACCAACAGAAATGTTCGTCTCCTTTTATGCAGAGGAAATTCGTTATGACTATCAAGTGCGGTTTGATGTCAACCAGATTCTCCATGAAGAGCTTAATTACTACCCAAAAGGCTCCAAGGCTCTTTTTTACGAACGTACCTACAAGGGAGAAAATCTACAGGCAGAAATCAAATTTGGTGCAAGTCTTCGCTTGCTACAAAAGACCCAAGATAGTATTCGTGAGAATACGCTCAATAATCATAGTGTCCTGTCGGTTTGCCTTAAAAACACCTTTAAGGAAGATATAGAGCCATTAGCAAAGCTTCATTCATACATCATGACTCATTACCATAATGTGGATGGTGATACCGAAAGCAAAGGTATTGTTGAGATTCTAAAGGCTGCGTATGATGACAAAAACAAGCATCAGTTTTTCTGTCAGATGCTGAAAAAGGCAGATTTGAATATCACAGATTTTCGCCCTGTATTGGAAGACCGTTCGCTATCTCAGGATTTCCGTGAGCATATTCAGAAGGAATCTATTCCGACATCTGTCAAGAACGAGCTGTTGCGTCCAACGGTTGAATCGGTAGTCTTTGAAAATCATTCCAAGAAAGGAACTTTTGACGTTTCTCTCAAATTGCAATCCAAGGGAACGCTTAAGTTCATCCGTATTTTGGATACGCTATACGATTTGATAAGTGGCAACCACATCTATTACTTAGATGAGTTGGGAGAAGATTTGCATTATGATTTGCTGTTCTATTATCTCAACATCTTCCTGTTTAATTCGGATCAGTCGCAACTATTGATTACAAGTCAAGAGACCACCTTGCTGTCGCAAGACATGATTAATGACAATCGCGGCGTGGTATGGTTCGTAGAGAAAAACAAGGAGACAGCTTCGTCAGAGTATAGTCGTGGTGATTCTTATGGCTTGCACAAGAATCTCTCTCTTTACAATTCGTATCGAATTGGCAGATTAGGAGCAAAGCCTGAATTAGGTTCTATATTTGTAGATTTGGAGGACTAAGTTATGGGCAAGCAAAGAAATACAATACTGATATTGGGAGAAGGACCAACCGAGTTTTTCTATTTCAAGTCGCTATGTGATGAACTGAAAGGTTTAACTATCAAGCCCGACTATCCTAAGCACACTAGTCTGAAGGAGTTGGAACATAAGATAGAAGAAGGCATCTCCCTTGGTTATAGCCATATCTTCTGCGTGATAGACATGGATACCAAGGATAGAGAGCCAGAACGTTCGCAATATGCTCGTTTAAAAAAGAAGTATGCTTCGATAATTGATAAGCCAAAGAAAGGAATCTTTTGCGAGGTAAAGTTCTTTGAAACTCATCTTTGCACCGAGTTGTTCTTTCTTTATTATTTCCGTTATACATCAAAGATGTATGTTGAACAAGAGCCTTTGTTGAGAGATTTAAACCAATGTTGTGATTATCGCAAGAAGATAGACTTCTTTATCAAATGCAGAGGTCTCCATTCTTACTTTGAGAAGAAAGGTGGTAGTTTGTCTGTCGCTATTGATAATTCCAACCGTTCGATTTTGGAAAAAAGCGCAGGCAATAGAGATTATACTTTCTCAGAATTGGGCCGCATGATAGAAGAACTCAGAAAGCTAAGTCAATGATGTTAGCATTTCCTCCCTATGTATCCCGCCAGGCGTCCTGCCGGATTTGAAATCCGGCATCAAAAAATGTCCTAACCTATTGATGCTCTGCGGATTTGAAATCCGCAGCAAAGGAGTATGTCTTTCCTTTTATTGGGGGGATTACAAATCCCCCGGTTTTAATAGGTCGAACCTTTTTTTACGGCGGATTGCAAATCCGCCGGGACGCCTGGCGGGGTCGATTATTATTATCACAATTATGAAAATATATCCACAAAATTATGGAAAAGTGGATATTGATAGTTAATATAAAACGAGAAGACAATGAAAAAGTTAGCAATTATCAGTTGTGTATTAATGCTTATCATTAATTGTTGTACACAAAAAAAAGAAAAAGCAGAAATCGTCGTAGGAAAATACTATGACAAAGACTATATTTGTCATGTGCAAAAACAGAATGTTCCTACGTCTATTTACTTTTCCTTTTCGTATGGGAGGAAAAATACTCCATGTATTGGTTTCTTGTCAAGAGATGAATTTGAATATTGGACAAGAAAAAAAAGAGTCTTTAGAAACGTAAAATTCCCCCATGGAGAAGAAACTTTGCATCAATTAGATTTGTGTCTAAAGCATGCGTCAAATTTATATCCAATAAAAAATATAAAATACATTTTTGGTGATACTTTCGTGTTTGCTGATTACGCTCTATTGGATGCAGAAAAAATAGACTACCATTCATTTGATTATTATGTTGACTATTGCCATGCTGTAGATCATACCTTATGTAATACTCCCCTTTATGAGAAAATGAACAAATTGTTGTATAAATATGGTTTGACTATAGATACTATTATGGCAGAAAGTGAAGGTCGTAAATATTATGTTGCTGCAAGAAAAGAAATAAAAAATAAATGCAATATAAACAAGGACACATTTGTGCCAGATAGTGTATTGGTTACTCCAATAACTATATACATAAAACAACGAGAAGGCATGCTATGAGCAACCCTGGAGGAAATAACATCCTGTTTTTCTCTCATCTGATTGTAGAAGAAAGATACAAATAATCCCTCAATGAGGGATGGATTTAAGCATTTTTATCCCTCATTGGGGGATTTTTGCACGTTATGCAATCTCCGTATGTAACAAAATCTATCCCTCTCCTATCTCGACTTGCACAGCAGATTGTTAATCTGCTTGCGGATATTGTTGATGCCGGTGGTGACATGGGGAGCCAGCGGAAGAAGAACACGGATGAACTCCTGCATCACCGCCGTATCGCGATCCACCTTCACGGCTGAATCCCACACCATGTCATCAACCACCAGTGCCAGTTCGCGGGCACTGACACATACAGAGAGCTTGGCAACATACTCTTCCAAGGTCTCCACATTATTAATATATATAGCAAGATGAAGCTCTTCCTGGCGGAGCTTCAATAACGGAGTCTCGATTCTTGCTTCTTTTTGTACTAGCATATCCATCATTTTTAATTTTTGTAAACGAGCAGTGAATCAGAAGTAAACCAAACAGCATGAATAGTAAACGCACTTGACTTTGCTCTTTTTTTGTTGTATATTTGCAACGTCAATCAGACAAAAACTTAATTATTAACCTTTTAACAGTTTGTTTTATGAGTAAGAGTTACAAAATTTCAAAGACAGTGGTCCACATGGGACCTAAGAAGGGTAAGACACTCTACAGCGTTCGCCCTTACAGTTATGGTACTTTGACCACCGAAGAGGTTGCTAAGCAGATCTCTATGGAGTCTACCGCTACTCCTGCCGACGTAAAGGCTGTGCTCGACCGCTATGCCTACTATGTGAAAGAGAACCTGAAGAAGGGTTACGACATCGAGCTGCTCGGCTTCGGCAAGCTTTACCTCCGCTTCATCACCAGCGGTGCCGTGGAGAACGAGAAGAATGCCAACGCCAAGCTCGTGAAGAGCCTCATCCCATCCTTCCGTCCTGCGTATAGCCTGCTGAAGAACGGAAGCCGTGTCTATAACCTGGTTCCTGACAACATCGAACTCGTGAATTACGATGACGAGAAGAAGGAGAAGACACCTGGTGATTCCGACGGCGGCGGTTCTACCGGCGAGAACAAGAACCCGGGCTCGGGCGATAACACCCAGGGCGCAGGCGGTTCGGGTACTACGGGCGGAACTACGGGCGGCACCGACCAGGGAGGCGGCAGCGATGGTGATTCTTCTGACGTAGTAATCTAAAATCATCAATGCCTATGAATTTAAATGATGTTCCCAACAGGAAGATTTCCTGGACCAGTGTTCTCTATGCCGTGCTGCAGGCATTGATTGCAGCTCTCACGGCCTTGGGTGTCAGCTCGTGTGCCCAATGTCTCAAGTACTAATTCCTAAACACCTGATTTTTGCTTATGACTAAAGATCAGTTTCCTATGACGATTGGTGGGGAGATGGTTCGCAATGAGCGGACTCTCCTCGCCAGAGTGGAGGACGGGCGATATATGATGTCGCCAGAGTCAGTGAAGTATCTCGTGCTGCATTGTTCTGCCACGAGATGCAACCGGAATTATCCGGTGGAGCAGTTGCGACGCGACCATCTGGCACGCGGTTTCCGTGACATCGGCTACCACTTTTATGTGCGAAAGGACGGCAGCTGCACGCAACACCGTTTCCTGCTGGAGGTTGGTGCCCATGCCCGCCCCTACAACCGCTGCTCGATAGGTATCTGCTACGAGGGCGGTCTGGACGAGAAAGGCAGACCTTCCAACACGCTGACTCCGGAGCAGTATTCCAGAATCCGTGAACTGCTTGCTGTCCTGATGAGGCTTTTTCCGAAAGCCGAGATTGTGGGTCATCGGGATTTGCCGGGTACGACTCCCAAGGATTGTCCTTGCCTGGAGGCGAAAGAGATTTTTGGGACGTAGAACACGTTGCAAAAATACAAAAAAATATGATTCGAACAAAAATATTTGCGCATTTTCATGGAAATAAATGATTGAAAACAAATAAATGGCATTAGAATATGGAAAAGCTCCTATTCTAATGCCATTTATTATTATATTACTTTCTGGCGAAAGTTACTTCACAATCTTCAACGCCTGCTTGCCTACCTTTACCAGGTAGATGCCATGAGCTGCATCGGCGAGAGACAATGACTTCACGTTCTTGGCTGACTTCACTACTGCACCTGCGGCTGTATAAACCGTGATGTCGGCTGACTTGGCGAGTGTTACCTCATTGCCATCCCAATCGATGGTGTTGTCGTCGGCAAGAACCTTGCTGATGCCTGATGACTCTGCATTGTTATAGAAGATGTATGAGTAAGTGCCTTCAGTGGTCTTGTCCTCATCACTACCCTTTACATTATCTGTCTGATAAAGTGCATAGTTTCCGTTCTCGGCTACGGATGTGATCAGTACCTGCTCACCCTTCTGCATGGCTGGGGTCTTGGTATTGATCTGATAGCCCAGAGGAGCCTCGATGGTGCGGTGGTAGGTATTCTCTACCCAACCTACCAGCGTGACTTTATCCTCATCAACCAGCATACCGCTGATGATTTCTGCCTTGTGCTTGGCATCACCCTCATCGAAAGCACTGGCTACTGCCCAGTTCTTGCTGAGACTTTCTGCATCCAGACAGGCTGCGTAGGCATCGCAACCTCCCAGATAAGAGATGGTGTTGTCGAAAGGAAGTGCCTGGTTGAAGGAACCTGCCAGATAGAGCTTGCCTTTCTGATAGGCCATCTCGTCGATGGTGTTCAGAGTGTTGGAATTATCTGTGGCTACAGAATGATAAACCTGGGTAGTTACCTGGTCGCCATCGATGGCTGCCAATACGTAGGCATGCTCAGTAGCACTCGCTTCATAGGCTGTCTCAATCTTGGTATCCTTGCCGGCAGCAGTAAGGGTCATATCCTTACCGGATGCTACGTAAGCTACGTAAATTTTGCCGTCGTTGATGGCGAAGTTAACGTCTTCTGTATTGTAGGTAGCCTCATTTGTCAACTGCTCTGTAGCGCCAAGCACAGAAACGATGCTGGCATTTGCCAGGTCGGCTGCATCGAAAGAGAGCACACACATGGTTGTTTCATCATTATACAACCAGCCCTCTGAACAAGCATATTTACCCTGCAGGGTAACACCATCCAAGGCTACATTGCCCTTGTAAGAGGCAGAAAGATAGAGCTTATTGCCATCAACTACCAGTTTCTTGGCTGTGAAAGAAGGGCTCAGCACGCCAATCACATCCAAGGCTGCAATCTCTGCATCGCTCTCGGCAAGGATGGTCTTGGAAGCTACATACGCACCCTGCTTGTCGTACTTCACGATGAAGCCGGATACCTTATCTACCTTGTCGGCCATACCGGTGATGGTAGCCTTGGTTTCGCCGCTGGCATCCTTGATTGCTACCTGATCAGCAAATACGCCGGCTGCATAAACGTTGCCGTCGGCATCGGTAGCCACTGTGGTGACGGTGGCAGCACCAGCCAGACCGGCAGCCCACTTCTTGGCACCAGCCTTATCGTACTTGGCAATGAAGGCACTGTTGGCCACTGGCTCCAGATAGCTGGCAGCGAACTCCAGATCCTTGGTAAAGCTACCGGTTACGATGGAGTTACCCTCGTTGTCAACTGCCATGGCTGCAGCACGGGTCAAATCCTTGGCTTCTGTTGTGGTGGTGAGGTTGTCTGTCCAGGTAGGAGCATCCAACACATCCTTGGCATTGGCAGCAACCGTTGCCAGCGCCAGCATCATTGAAAATGTAAATCTTCTCATAATCAATTAATCTTTATGTAAAACAATTATCTTACTTGCCCTCCCATTTCTCGATATTCGGATTCGCCTCTACTGCCTCGATTGGGAAGCGGAGGGTATATCGGGAATCGTTGGCTTCAAGTACATAGCTATTCTCACCGTAGGTCTTGGTCAACTGCGGACGGGTGGTACGACGGAGGTCGAACCAGCGATGTCCCTCGAAGGCAAGTTCGCAGGTGCGCTCGCTGTAGATGGCTTTGAGCAAGTCCGCCTTCTGCATGGTATCAAGCTCGGCTGCATACTGGTTGTATTTAGCTGCTGCATATCGCTTGGCCATCAGCGCCTTGAGATAGGTGCGAGCCTCAACCAGATTAGCATCATCGGCTGCGGCGTTGTCAGCTGCATTCTGGGCTGCAGCTTCGGCAGCAATGAGGTAGGCCTCGGCAGAACGGAAGGAGCAGCGATAGCCGTCGTTGCCCTTGTCGCCATATTTAATCAGACTGTAGACGCTGGCGGTCTGTGCCTTGAAATAGAGCGCCTTGCGCTTGTCGCCGGTGCGATAGGTATCAACCAGCGCCTTGCTAGGTACGCCCATCTTCACATAGCCGGAAGTCATCACCTGCTCCAGGGCAACGATGCTCTCCACCGACTTATAGTAGTTTGGCAATACCTTTGAATCGGTCAGATCTTCCAGGTCGCCATGTTTCTCCATCACCACTTTCGCTTCTGCCAGGGCATCCTGCCAGTCGCCCTTGTAGAGATAGACTCTAGCCAGCAGAGCATCGGCAGAAATCTGGTTGAATCGGTAGGTGTAGCCCTCGTCCCAGGCAGCCACCTTCAGACGGGTCTTTGCCTCCTTGATGTCGGCAATCACCTGCTGGTAAACCTGTTCCACGCTGCTGCAGGTGAGCACGTTGTTGACATTTGCCTCCAGCGAGAGCGGGATGCCGCGGGTGGTAGCCGGATTGCAATGGGTATAGGCATCGGCATAGAGATTGACGAGCAGGAAGTGGCAGTAGGCTCTCATCATATAGGCCTCGCCCACCAGCTGACTGATTTCATCCTGTGTAGCCTCGGTAATCTTGGTCTGATTCTCGATGATGTAGTTGGCGATGTAGATGGCATGATAGTAGCGGCGCCAGCCGAAAGAAGCCGTGGTGCTCTGCTGATTGAGGTCGTTCCATGCCCAGATGTCGAAGTAAGAATCGTAATCCTCGGTAGATGTGGATGCCTTGCTCAGGGTCATCTCGTCGCTTCGCAGGGTGGCGAGTCCACGGTCTTCCGGGAAATTCTTGTATTCGTAGGTGAGCAAGGCTCTGTATTCCTTGCCCGTCTTGGCTATCACCTTTCCGGTTGGGGTGATGTCGAGGAAATCATCGCAACTGGTGAATCCTATCATCGTCAACATCATGACGATGCCCATCAAATATCTTCTTTTCATTGTCTTCATTCTTTTAGAAATTTACGTTTACGCCAAATATGAAACTCTTCGGGATAGGCTGCGCGTATGGGTTGCCCATCGTCTCCGGGTCCAGATAGTTATCGTAGTTGCTGGCGATGACGAGCAGATTGCGTGCCTCAAGAGAGAGGGATGCACTCTTCACGCCGATGCGGCTCAGCCACTGGGTTGGCAACTTGTATCCCAGGCGCAGGCTCTGAAGGCGGGCGTAGTTGCAATCCTTCACCCAGGTATCGAGCATGCTGTAGAGGTTGTACTCGTTATACTGCACGTACTCGCGTGGGCGCTCGGTGCTGACCATCAGCTTGGTGAAACTGCCGCTGGTGTTATCTGCCGTCCAGCGGTTCAGAATGTCGCGGTTCACGTTCAAGCCTCTGTCGTAATTGGCTGGCGAGTAGCTAGGCTGCACGCGCACCTTCATGCCGAAGTTGAAGGTGAAGTTGATGCCCAACTGCCAGTTCCTGTAATCGAAGGTGTTGATGAAACCACCCGTCCACTTTGGGTCTGTGCTACCCATGTAGGTATACAGGTTGCGCTGCTCCTCGGCGGTGAGGGTGCTGGCTCCATGGGCATTGAGCTTCAGGAACTCGGTGGCAGATACCTTCTCGCCATTCTTGTTGACGAAGAGCGGATAACCGTCGGCGTCGAGTCCGGCTGTCTTATAGGCGAAGAGTGCTCCCACAGGATAACCTTCACGGCCAGGATAGGTGGCATTCTGAGCCACGGTTTCCTGAATCACCTTGTTCTCGTTGTAACCGATGTTAAGATTGGTGGTCCAGTTGAAATCCTTGGTATGGATGTTTCTGGTGCCCAGGGCTATCTCTACACCCTTGTTGTTCATGCTCGCCCAGTTGATGGTGGTTGAAGAGAATCCACTCTCCAGCGGCAGCATCTTCAGACCGATGAGGTCGGTGCTGTGGCGATAGTAGTAGTCTACAGAGAGGGTGATGGCATTGTGCAATACGGCGAAATCGATTCCGGCGTTCACGTTCTCCGTCTTCTCCCATTTCAGGTTAGGGTTAGGAGCGGTCTCGCTGTTGATGATGTCCTCGCTGATGCCCGGCAGGATGGTGCCCTTCTTCAGTGTACCTATCAAATAAGGTGATGTATTCTTGTCGATGTTACCCTGCAAACCGTAAGAGGCACGGAGGCAGAGGTTGTCCATCCACTTCACGTCCTTGAGCCAATTCTCCTCCTTCGCTCTCCAGAGTCCACTCACGGAGTAGAGAGGCAGATAGCGGTATTTCTTGGCTACGCCGAAGACGTCTGAACCGTCGAAACGAACGCTTCCACCGATGGTATAGCGGTTGAGAAGCGAATAAGAACCTGTGGCATACCAGGATACGTAGGCATTCTCCGACTCTGTCTCCTGATGCAGCGGATAGGAATCTGCCCAGGTCTGGCTAGGGAAGATGACCGGCTGGGTGGTGAGGGTGCGGGAATCATATCCGTAAGCCACGCTGTAGATGGAATTTGACTTGGCATGGCGAACCTCGGTACCCAGCATGAAGTTGACATCGTGGATGCGGTTGAAGGTCTTCACGAATTCAGCCATCGCCTTCCAGGTCCACTGGCGGTTGTGATACTCCGTGGTCTTGTGCATGCCGCCATCCGGCAGGAAGCTCTTCTTCACGCCGTCGGCACCCTGGTATTCGGTGAAGAGTTTCTCCTTGCGCATGGCGTAGGTGTTCTCGTTGGCATATTTGCTCAGGGAATAGGAATCCTCCTGCAAGCCAAACTGCGAGGTAATCTTCAGATAGTCGGTGAGGCGCAGCTCGGCATTGAGAATTGCCATCATCGAACGGTCGCGGCGCTTGGTGTTGGCATTGGCTCTCTCCTCGAAGATATTGAAGTTGAGTGAGGAATCCTCCTTGCCCTGCACGTTGGTATCGTAGTTGTAGTTACCGTTCTCATCGTATGGAGTGAAGTATGGGTTTGCCAATCGGGAATAATATACCGGGTTGGTAAAGCCGTTGCTATCAGTGAGATAGGTGTTCTGCTTACGCTCGTTGGCATATACGGAAGCGCCCACCTTGAGGAGTTTGTTCACCTGGTAGTTGGTCTTCAGGGTGATGTTGTATCGGGTGTTTCCCACGCCCTTCACGTTACCCTGCTCGTCGGTATAGCCCACGGATGTATAGTAATCGCTCTTGTCGCCGCCACCCGAGATGCCGATGTTGTACTCCTGGGTGAGTGCATTGCGGAAGAGGATATCATTCCAGTCGGTATTGGTGTTGCGGAGCTGGTTAATCTGGTTCTGGGCTGTCTGGCTCAGCGCATTCCATCCGCCTGCCTTGTAGGCACTGGTTTCGCCCAGGCTGCTGAGGATGCCTGCTACCCCACCCTTGTTCTGGCGATAGGTGTAATCAGATGCCAGCAGACCGAGTTCCAGGTCAACCTTCTCATTGCTGTTGAGCAGGTTGAGTCGGTCGATATCCGTCTTAGGCATGAAGGTCATCTTGCCCGAGAAGTTGATGACCGGTGCTCCCGCACGTCCCTTCTTGGTAGTGATGACGATGACACCATTGGCTGCTCTCGCACCGTAGATGGCGGTGGCTGCAGCATCCTTGAGCACGGTGATGTTGTCGATATCGGATGGATTCAATCCGGCGATGGAAGTCTGGTAGATATTGTCGATATCCTTCAGATCCTCCATGCTTGGGATATCGGTGCCATCCATCGGGATACCATCGAGCACCCACAGCGGTTCCTGGGTACCGTTGATAGAAGCGGTACCACGGATGCGGATCTTCACCGGCGCACCCGGTGCACCCGAAGAGGTGATGGAAGAAAGTCCGGCAATCTGTCCGGCAAGTGCCTGGTCGATGTTGTTGACGGCACCGATTTTCTCATCGCTGATTTTCAGGGTGGTTACCGCCGAAGTCAGCTTGCGTCTGTCCAGTTCCTGATAACCCGTCACCACCACCTCGCCAATCTGCTTGGCGTCAGATTCCAAAACCACCTTATAGTCGTTTTTTCCTGGTTCGATGTTGACATCCTTGGTTTCGAATCCCATGAATCTTACGGAGAACGACTTATCCTGTGCATCCACCTTGAGGGTGAACTTGCCTTCGTAGTCGGTCACGGTGCCATGTGACACCTTCTTGTTCGGACCTCTCACCACAGAGATGGTAGCGCCTGGCAGCGGGTCGTCGCCCATGCTGCCATCCACCACGATACCCGTGACGGTGCGCTCCTGTGCCGAGAGGATGTTCATGGCGAAAACCATGATCAAAAGCATGAATGTTCTCATTCTCATATACAATCTCTCTATTTTTTTGTTTACCTTAATTACTTAATCCCTTAATTATCAATTATAAATTATTAATTGTTAATTATCTAATCTCCTGACCCAAAGCAGTCTGGATTCTCATGATCACGTCCTCGTAGTGGAACTGGGTGGCAGTATCGCCCGAACGGCGCTTGCCCTTCAGCAGGTTGAGGATTCTCACAAGTTCGCCACGCTTCACGCTGATGGCATCGCTCACACGTGCCGTCTGGGTGCCGCCCATGTCGATGGTGCGGGGAGCCGAACTGAGGCTATGGCATGGCATGTTGAAATCTGGCGAGTCGATGATGGCAGGGGAATCGAAAATCTTCTTGTTGATCTTCACGCCCTCCTGCTGAGCGGCAGCCGTGATGAGCGCATCCACGAAGTTCTTCTGCAACTGGCGGTCGTCTACGCTGAGCGACTTGCCTGCCAGGGTCTTGCCGAAGAAGTGCTTATGCAGCATATCCATCATCTCTACGGCTGTGAATGCATTCCTGCCGTTGTTCTGCTCGTTGGCAAACATGCGCATGATGCGGCTGTTGTCGAGCATATCCCAGAGCATGTAGCTCTGCTGGTTCTGCAGTGCATAGTCTGGCGACTGCTCCTGCACGCCCAGCGGCGTATTCTTGTTGATGAAGGTATACTTGTTGAGCTCGCTTCTGAAGAGCCACTTCGGACAGGTGAACACCTCGTCGATGAGGAACTGCACAGCTCGCCTCTGCTTGTCCTTCTCCACGAAGGTGAAGGTAGGCTTGCCATCGTCGATGGTGGTATTGTCGATGTACATGCCGCCCACATTGGCGAGCACATGGTAGAGGTAGAGACTCCACTGGAAGATGACTCCCTGATAGAGTTTCGATGCCTCATCGTAGGTCTGACCCGGTTCGCCTGTGCGGGTCCAATCGATGATGTTAGGCATCACGCGCTTCAGGTTGGCGATGCCATAGGCAGCCGACTTCATGGCGTCATCGCCCAAATCCTCGCTCAGGGAACGTGGGTCGATGGCGGTGCGCTGGCTCTGCGTCTCGCTGTATCTGAATTCCTTTCCGCTGTGCTTCTTCAGGAAATCCTGCTGTGCTGAAGCGGCCTTCTTCTCATCCGGGAACCAGCGGTAGCCCCACTCTATCGCCATCAGGTCGTAAGGACCTATTTGCGGAGAAATCTGCTGGATGCCATCTCCCGGCTGTGCCACATAGTTGAAACGGGCATAGTCCATGATGGATGCTGCAGTGCCGCATACATGGTCGGTGAACGACTTGGAACGGAGGGAATCCGTAGGGTATGCATTGGATGCTATCATGTTGTGGCGCAATCCGAGCGAGTGGCCCACCTCATGGCAGGCTACGAATCGGGCTGCATCGCCTATCAAGGCCTCTGGCAATTCATACTGGCGTGCCTCCTTGTTGTAGGCTCCTGTCTGCACCATGATCCATTCGCGCAGGAGCGACTTCACGTTGTGCCACCAGATGATGTCTGCCTCCAGAATCTCGCCTGTTCGAGGGTCGATGACGGAAGGACCCATGGCGTTCGCCTTCTCTGAAGCATCGTAGGTCAATACCGAATATTTCATATCGTCGCCTTCGGCTGTAATGCTGTCGGTGAGGTCGAACACCTGTACGGCATTCTTGAATCCTGCCTTCTCGAACGCGGCGTTCCAGTCGGTCATACCTCTTTTAATATAAGGGCGCAGGAACTCCGGAACGGCTGGGTCGATGTAGAAGACGATAGGCTTCTTAGGCTCTACCAGTTCGCCACGCAGATAGGCCTGCTCATCCTTAGGTTCCAGGCGCCAGCGGGTGATATAGTTGTTGCGGGTCACCTCCTGCTGGTGGTCGCCATACTGCAATCGGCTGGTGGTGAAATAGCCCACGCGCTGGTTTTCCTTGCGTGCCACCATCGGGGTTTCAGGAAGGAGGACCAGCGAACTGCTTACCTCTACGGTGATATTGGTCTTGCTCTTACCCTCGTGTACCACGGTGGTAAGTTCAGAAGTTGCGGTGATATTGTTGCTGAAAGCCTTGATATCGATGATGCGCGACAATTCGGAATCGGCTGAAGTGCCGAGATTGATGAGATTGAACACATCATTGAGATAAGTCTTCTTTCCGTTGAAGAGGTCGTTCACCTTGAAGATGACGGTGGAAGAATCCTTGGCCACCGCCTCTACCTTGAGGCTTGCGATGAGCGGATCAATGTAATTGCTTTCAACGGATGCCGCCATGGCATCCTTGGAATCTACTTCGGGAGTAAGGCGCTGCTGGCGCACAAAAACGGTCTTTTTATCCTGATTCCATTCAAAACGGATACACTGGTTTTCGTAGTTGATACCACGGTTTACACCTGCCTCGTTGAGTTCGGAAGGCACACGCTGCAGTTTGTTGGAAACGAGGAACACTCTTCCCATCAGTTTGGTAGGCATTTCAAGGTAGAAATCCTGTTCCTTCTTTACTACATTCATGACTCCTCGTACATTCACAGAATCGCTGCCTACTATTTTCTTATAATCCGATGTAGGTTGCTCTGTTTTTTTCTTTTTCTTCTTGAACAATCCCATCTCCGGTGCAGCTTCCATGGAGATGGCATAGCAAGAACTTCCAATCAGGGTGGCAGTGATTGCCCCCAGCAAGAATCGCTTTTTATTCATTTAAAATCGTATATTTATTCCAAATATTATTGAATAATCTTCTATAACCTTGCAAAGGTAAGGACAAAAAGTCATGATACACAATTAATTATGTATTTTTGGAAAGTTCTTAATGGTTTTTAACGTTATTTTGGAAATGAATAAGAAATAAAAACGGCATCAGGGGATTATAATTGACGGTTGGCTTTAAACCTGTGCGCACCTCGATTCTCTCACCATAGGTGGTACCATAGGTGGTATATTTCACCAGCAGGTTACCCGTTTTCTTTGGGGTAATACAATAAATTCACACTACAAATGCAATTTTCAAAGGAATTTGACATGACGTAAGCAGAAAAGTTGTATATTTGCACAATAAATGTGTCTGCAAGGAAAATCATATATCAACAACTGATAAGAACAGGCAGCAGATGCAGAGAGACATTTAACTTTTTATTCACCCTTTAAACTCCAGAATTATGGATAAAGGATACCTCACAATCATGGCAATGGCTTGCATATCACTGCAATGCTACGCTGGAAGCGGACAAGGAACCGCCGTCAACGACATTACTGTCGACAGTTTACAATACACGGTAGTGGATTCCACCCTCACTGCCACGCTTTATCGCTATAATAAGAAAGGTGATACTGCCATTATTCCAGCCACCGTGGACTATAATGGCAAGACCTATCAGGTGGTAAGCATCAGCAACGGAAGTAATTCTGTGTTTTATAACACACATAATAACATCAGAAAGGTGAATCTGCCTGATGGCATCAAAGACATAGGCCACTATGCGTTCTATAATTGCCAAAACCTGGAAGAAATTGAGATTCCGGAATCAGTAAAGTCTATGGGAAACTACTGCCTCGGATACACCAATCTCAAACATCTGGTGATGAAACCTGTAAAATCGCCTACATTGGGTGAAAACCCTTTCTATGGCACAAATCAGTTGAGAATCATCAATATTCCAGAAGGAAGCCTCAACAGCTATAAGGAAGTGGAAGGATGGAAGAACTATATCCTGCTGGCTGGCAAGGGTTTCAGCATCTCTGTGGATTTGGCTACACCGGGAGAACTGGGTAATGAAATCCTTAAGAAGACCGAGAATATCAGCGATGTCAACATATTGACCATCAAGGGTAAACTCAACGACGACGATATCTACAATATTCAGAAGCGCATGCCTAACCTCGTAGAGGCGGATCTTTCTGAGGTGGATATGGAAAACATACCAGATTATCTGTTTAGTGAGCGACGTGGCATCAAGAAGGTTACCTTGCCTAAGAATCTCAAGACCATCGGAGAAGGGGCATTCAGATACTGCGAGTCTCTTGAAAATGTAGTCATTCCTGATGGTGTAACGAGCATAGGCAATTCTGCTTTTTATGGTTGTTACAATATAAAGAGCATCAAATTCCCTGAAGGTCTGGTTTATATGGGAAGTAATGCTTTCTATCAGTGCTATGCGCTGACCACATTAGAACTGCCATCTTCGCTGAAGACCATCTCTGGCGGAGCTTTTTATGAGTTAAGAAATTTGGCATCCGTCAGCATGCCGGAACAACTGGAAACCATTGAAGATAATGCATTCGCACATTGCAATAACCTGAAGGAGATTTTAATTCCAAAGGGAACTCAAACGATAGGATATTCAGCATTCTACGGATGCAATTCATTGGAAAAGGTTACCATACCTGCCAGTGTAACTGCCGTTAATAATGCTTTCGCTTATTGCAAGAATCTGAAAGAAGTTACTTGTCTGGCACTGGTACCTCCACAGGTTAGGAATGAAAATCCTTTCAATGGAGGCATGGACATGAGCAAGCGAACCCTCTATGTGCCTACTTTCGTGCTCAATGTCTACAAGCAGACGCGGGGCTGGGATGCATTCACCAATATCAAGGCAACAGATGAACTTCCTGAAAGTATGAACATCTGGAAAGAATTTACGCTTAACCTGCCAGACTCTCTCCCTGCAGACTACAAGCCTAGCATGCTGATTGATACTTATGGTGGAAATGGCGGAAGCCTGACCGTGAAGGGAAACAGTATGCTGTCACTCAGCAAGTTTGACTTTACATACAATCCAAATTACTACATCAATCAGTCAAGCTCAACCAGTGCAAATATCCACGGAACCATCATCAACGAGGCTACCATGCGTGCCGATAGTATCAGTACTAAACTGTATGTGCCTAAGCAACGCTGGGTCTTCCTCTCCATGCCATTCAACGTGAAGGTATCAGATTTCCAGTGTCTCACCGATGAGACGCAGTGGGTAATCCGCAAATACTCAGGATTGGCACGAGCCAACGAGCAGAAGGAGAAGACCTGGCAGAACATGACAGCCGACAGCATCCTGCATGCACACGAAGGCTACATCCTGCAATGCACCAACAACGATGGCTGGAATAATCATGTACTCTTCCAATTCAAGGCTATCAACGATGCAGAGAAAAACAATCTCTTCGCATCAACCGACCAGAAGATTGAACTGAAGGAATATCTGTCTGAGTTCTCTCATAACCGCAGCTGGAACCTCATCGGCAACCCATATCCATGTTATTTCGACACCCGATTCATGGACTTTGGCGCCCCTATCACCACCTGGAACATGAGCAACTCTACCTACGAGGCATATTCTCTGGTGGATGACAACTACATCCTCTGGCCAGGAGAAGCTTTCTTCGTTCAGCGCCCTGTGGACCAGGCTGAGATTACCTTCCTCGCAGAAGGACGCCAGCACAACAGGAATGTAAGAGACATTGAGGAAACACGTGCCAAGATGCAGACCGGCAACGCAGCACGCCAGGTTTACAACCTGACGCTTACAGGCGAAAACACAGCCGACCGCACACGTATCGTCATCAACCCGGAGGCAGAAATGAGCTATAACGCAACCCATGATGCAGGCAAGATGATGAGCGAGGAAACTCTGTCGGCTCAGCTCTACTCCATCGAGAGCGATGCCGACTACGCTATCAACGAGCGACCTATCGGCAACGGCATCATCCAGCTGGGAGCAAGATTCGCACAGGGTGGCGACTATACCATCAGTCTGATGGATGCACCGGAGCAGGCCGTACTCCTGGATAAGCAGGAAGGCAAGGAAATCACCCTCGACGAGACTGGCTATCGCTTTACAGCCAAGGCTGGTGAAAGCAGAAACCGATTCAGTCTTATCCTTCGTGGAAACACCACGGGTATCACCACCCTGGATGCCAACACGGGCAGCATCCATATCAGCACCCAGGCTGGCTGCATCCATGTAACGGCAACTGCCAAGGAAGACATCAAACTCTATGGTGCAGACGGAAAACTGCTGAAGAAGCAGAATGGAACAGAAGCTATCTTCAATGTGCCAGGTGGTTTGTATATCATCAAGGTGGGCAACGTAACCCAGAAGGTTACCATGGTAAAGTAGTAATATAGTACTTAAAACGAAGAGACATGAAACACAGGATATTATTCATGCTGTTTCTATGCTTGGCACAACTGCCTCTATGGGCACAAAGCAGCGACTATAACCCTGCCAACCCTGGAGACCCGCAGGTGCCAATCAGGAAATACAGCCTCAAGCTAAAGGCTTCTCCAAGCAACGGCTGCAGCTTCAACTACGCTTCAGAACAGAAGTGGGAAGCCAGCAAGCAGATTTACGTGGAGGCATATCCGAATTCAGGCTTCCAGATGGTGGCATGGGTTTGCGGCAAGGACACCCTGAGCAGAGAAAGAGGGTTCTACTATACAATGCCTGAAAGAAACGTAGAGTTGACGGCTCTGCTGAAATACAATCCGAAAAATCCGGAGAACCCGGAAGAAATGAATACGAAATATACCGTGCAATTGACGGCTTCCCCTGCCAATGGTGGAAGCTTCAACTTCAGCAGCGACCGCTTCACGGCAGGCAGCAGCATTGATCTGTATGCTTATCCAAACAATGGATTCGTGTTCAGAAAGTGGATGAGCGGAGATTCCGTCATCTCGAAAGAGCAGAGTTTCAGATTCGTGGTTCCAAAGAAGAAAACGCAGCTTACTGCCATCTTTGAATACGATCCGCAGAATCCTGACAACCCGAACAAGAACTATTGGAACAAGGAACTGGGCGAAGTAATCGTGGATGACTTCAAGCCGGGAAATCTGAACGGAAGTATATGGAGTGCCATCAACGGCGCCAGCACGTCGGACGTGCAGATGATTACCGTGGCTGGCAAGATGAATGACTACGACTTCGGCGTGGTAAACGATTTCAGCAATTGTACCTTGCTGGATATCAGCAGAGTGACTGGCATTACGGAGATTCCGTCATACGCCTTCGACAACACCAACCTGGAGTCGGTATGCCTTCCTGCCAGCATCGAGAAGATTGGCTACAACGCATTCGCCTATGACAGCCGCCTGGCGTCGGTAACAATCTATGCCATGACTCCGCCTAGCGTGGACGAAAAGGCATTCAGAGACACAGGCGAGGGACTCGTGGTATATGTACCGGCTTCGTCACTGCCGCTCTATCAGGAGGCAAATGTATGGAAAGACTTCACCCTGCTCCCTATACAGGACGACATCCATTCTCTCGCCGTATCACTGCCGGAAGGCATCGATACCAAACAGTATGAGCAGATGTGGATTGAACTGACCAACACCAAGAGTGGCCAGAAGATGCACTATGTGATGACCAACCGCACCACCTACACCTTTGCCAACCTCATCAAGAACACCTCCTGGAACGTTACCCTGCGCAACCAGCGCGGCGATGTATTCGCACAGTTGAATGATGTGGAGGTGAAGGATGAAGATGTGAACGTAACGTTCAAGGATGTGGCGATGCCGCAGGATCTGAATATCAGCGTGACAACACCTGACGGAAATGACGTTACCAACCAGGTGCAGGTGACCTGGCTCGACGAAACCGGAAGCTATCTGGCGCAGACTGTCAACATGAGCGGACTGCTTGCAGGCAGCAAGCTGAGCTATCGTCTTGCACTGTCACAGGAACTGGCAATGGAATATACCATTCCTGCGCAAACCACCTATACCGTGAAGGAGAATGACAATGTCATCAAACTGCAGCTCAATCCTCTGCAGACCGTGAAGGTAAGCGGAAAGGTGAAAGACCTGGTGACCCGAAACGCACTGGATGGAGCTACCATCAGCGCATCGCAGACCTTCGGAGGAAAATATACGAAGACCATCAGCGGCAAGACCAATGCGCAGGGGTTCTACGAACTGGAACTGAGCAATGTGCCTACCTCCATCACCTTCAATGCCAGCGACTACATCAGCCAGAACAGCACGTATGAAAACCTGGCTGCATCAAAGGAAGAGAAGGTGGACTTGGGGGAGATTGCACTGAAACCGATATCGGGAGCCACCATCAACCTCAGCTTCAACTACAGAAAATGTGAGAATGGCAACGCAGGAGAAGGAAATGCACAAAACTGGTTCAGCGATTACAACAACGTAATATTCGGCATCTACAACAAGACCCAGAAACGCACCATCAGCCAATACAACGTGCAGTATCCGCAGATTGTGCTCCTGGAGGAAGTGAACGAAGGTGACGTGCTGGAAATTACAGCCACCAGCAAGACATCGGCATTCATGCCAACAAGCAGCGTGGCTACCATCGACGGCCAGATGAAGGCAAACACCAACATCAGCATCGTGGAACTGGGCAAGATTGAAGCCTCCTACGGCAAGAACTTCAATGGGGCCGTGGTAGGTTCGCTCTATGATGCTGCAGGAAAACTGGTAAAGACTTACGACTACAGCAATGCTGCGCTCACCATCAGCAACCTGACAGACGGTTACTATACCCTCATCAGCATGGGAAGCAGCAAGCTCTTCAATACCATGTATGAGCTGCAGCAGCTGAAGCAGAGCGGACTGAAAAGCGGAAGCGACTACGTAGAAACATCCGTAAAGGTGGAGAGCGGAAACATTGCAAAGGTGGTAATCGACCAGATTCCTACTCTCAACGAAAGCAAACTTTACTATACGGGCGAGAACACCTCGTTCACCGTAAACAAGCAGAGCATCGTGGCTGGCAATTACCTCACCCTAACGGGTAAGATAGACTTCAAGCTGGCTTATGCCAAGAAGGTGAGCAACGTGAACCTGGTGGTTGATATTCCTGAGGCATGCTCGTTCGTGGAGAACTCAGTGATGGTGGGCAATACCACCAGCACTTACTCGCTGGAAGGCAACCGACTCACCATCCCGATGGCACGCTATACCGACCGCGTGAGATTCTGCGTAATTCCTACCCTGGGTGGAGAATACGCACCAAGCGCCATGGCACAGTTTGATATCAATGGCAAAACCGTGACTCAGCCTATCGGCTCTGCCACCTATACCGCCAAGGATCTATCCATCAACGTGCCTGCCACCGTGGCTAAGACGCAGATTGCCGTAAGCGGTACAGCTGTGGGCAGATCAGAAATCCTCATTTATGACGGCGATGTTCTCATCGGCCAGACCACATCTCTGGCTAACGGCATGTGGAACAGCAAATGCGAACTCAACGATGCGTACAACCTATCACGCCACAACATCTTTGCCAAGGTAACCACCAGGCAAGGTGTGGAACTCCGTTCGGAGACCAAGGAATGTCTGTACGACGAAAATGCAATAGAGGTAAAGACGGTAACCATGTCGTTCTACAACGGATGGATGCGCAAGAACCTGGAAGTAACATTCGACTTCGAAAACAACAAGACGAGCGAAAGTTCATACCAGTTCTACACCGGTACTGACTTCACCTTCGTAGCCGACCTGACCAATAATGATACAACGAAGGTATCGGATGTGGAATTCATCGTCTTCCTATCAAATGGTGAACATGTGGTATTGCCAGCAGAATATAATAGTCAGCTCGATAAATTTATTGCTATCAGAAACTTCTCTGGTGATGCATTGCCAATCAATCTGGATGTGAGGTTTATGCAAAAGCATTTTGCCGAAGTAGACTTTTCAGAGTCATTTAACGAAGAGATCAAGCTCTTGGAAGATGTCTATGGTCGTCTTCAAAAAGCAGCAACAAAGCTCAACCTGGAATTGACAGAAGACGAGGACAAGGCTTCAACCTTCAAGATTACTCTGCCTAACAGCAATTTTGCAGAATTGCTCAAGATAGAGGAACTGGACTATGAACTAGCAAAGGCTAGGACAAAGCAGGAGCAATTTGGCTTTGTAAAAGTAGATGATGGTTATCAATACGACGTGTTAGAGTCGACCCAAACAAATGGGTATCAATATACCATCATAGATACAGGCAAGAAGCAAGCCTTCCGTTTCACGCTGAAAAATGAGGAACGAACAGAAAACAACAAGGCAAGAGGAGATTTTGCAAAAGATTTCCTCTCTCGTGAAGAAAATCTGAAATACCTCCACGGTCTTGTAAAAAACGGCAGTTGGATAGGAAGTGCAAATACCCTATATAACTATATTAAGGAACTGGATCCCTTGGGGCTGGCAAAATATGGCTCAGCACCTAGCTTCAATCAGTACTTCGATTTGATGGAGAGCTATCTGAACAGACTAGAGACCATGGAAAAAATTATGGTCAAGGCTCTGAGTGCCAAATGCTCTGACAATACTTATCGACTGACACAAGAGCAAAGAGAAAAATATGGCAACCAAATCAGCAACTTCGATGCTAACATTGGCTCCTTCTATAACACATTCGTCTCATACACAGAGACCTATAAGAAGGCATTGCTTACATCTGCATGGATTGATATCATTAAGGCTGCAGTCTCTCTAGGCACAGGCGAGATAGCCGAACCTCTTATGAAAACTAAAATGATGGGCAAGTTGGCTAACAACAAATTCATGAAGCATTGGTTTAAGACTAAAGAAAAAAGAGAAGGTTACCTAGAAAACCTCCTCGGGCTAGGGTTCGGCATGGCGACAGACAAGATTTCTGGTCTTGTCAATCCAGAAGAGGCAGACTTTCAAGGCATTGAGAATGAGATGAACCAATACATGGCAGACCAAATGAACAGCTTTGGTCGCATCTATAATGCCATCTTGCATAACATCAAGAAGGATTACAAGAAATGCAAGTCGAAGGATGACAATGAAGATGACACACCTGACAATCCTCCATTCGACCCGCTCAACCCTATCCACGACCCATCGGGCTATGTTTACGAAGCTGTGGCCAGCAACAGACTGCAAGGTGTTACCGCCACCTGCTACTACAAGGAAACCGTGGAAGATATGTATGGCGACCTGCACGAGAACATCGTGAAGTGGGATGCAGAGGAATATGCCCAGGAAAATCCTCTCTTCACCGACGAAAATGGTATGTATCAGTGGGATGTTCCACAAGGTATGTGGCAGGTGAAGTTTGAGAAGGATGGATACGAAACTACTCATAGCGAGTGGTTGCCTGTGCCCCCTCCACAGCTCGAGGTCAACATCGGAATGAAACAGAACGTACAGCCTGCCGTGAAGATGGCAAAGGCATACGAAGACGCAGTGGAAGTGGAGTTCGACAAATATATGATGCCTGAACTTCTTACCACCGAAAACCTCATCGTCATGGATGGAGAGAATGCCGCAAAGGCACAGATAAAGCTGCTCAATGCGGAATCTGCATACGCTGACGAAAGCGAAATCTATGCGTCAAGAATCAGAATCGAAGCAGAGAAACCTTTCGAAAACAAGGATATCACGCTGATGGTAAGCAACAGGGTAAAGAGTTATGCAGGCATACGCATGCAGGACGATTACCAGCAGAAGTTCACCATCGAACCTGAGGTTCGCAAGATTCTGTGCGACAGTACGGCAACTATCGGATACGGACAGAGCGCTGTAATCAATGTGGAAGTTCTCCCTGCATCTGCAGCAGCCGGAAAGTCCCTGCTCGTAACCTCATCTTCGGGTATGATAGCCCACACCGAAACTACAAGCATCACGCTTGGAGAAGACGGAAAGGCTGCCATCGAAGTATCGGGCGAACTGCCAGGAACAGCTTCGCTCTTCTACACCATCGATGGCTACGAACTGGAAGCTAGCACGATGGTGAAGGTGGAACAGCTCGACCAGCAGCTGGTGGCCACTCCTACTGCCAACATCGCTTCAGGATCGGCAGTGAACAAGGGTACGGCTATCACACTGGCATGTGCTACGCAAGGAGCTACCATCTACTACACTCTCGACGGCTCATGCCCATGCCTCAATACAGAGGCAAGAAAGGTATACGACGGTACTCCTATCATCATCGACGAAACCGTAACCATCAAGGCGATGGCAACGGAAGAAAGCATGTACGACAGTGATGTGGCTGAGTTCACATACGTGGTAGATTCAACCAGTGGTATCAGGCAGATTACCTGTAACGAGGATGACAAGACTGACAAGACTTTCGATACCACAGGCAAGCAGGTTTACAAGAACACCAAGGGTATTCTTGTAACAAAGAGCAAGAAATACATCAATAAGTGATACGACACCCGGCATTACTTATCGGAGTAACTGAGAATATCAAGACCATTGCATCATTCTGGAATGCAATGGTCTTTTTGTTGTCATATATGATTACGGATATTACTATTTGAGAAAAAGAAAGCCTTATTTTAATAAAAACATACTAAAAAGTAATATTTTAAGCGCATCTTACAAGGAAAATCTTTTTTTTTATGTACCTTTGTAATCGGTTTAAAACATTTATTATATAACTTATCATATCAGTATGAATAATATCAAAAACATCAAAGCAAAGGTTCTGCGAGTAGATGAAGAAGAACACAAGTTCGTCATCGAAGTGGAAGACAGAATTTACAAGGTGGCACAGGTTGACTTCCAGAGAAGGCAACCCGCTCCGGAAACACTCAACTGCCTGATGATTACCACCCATCTGGGTAAGGTTTTCATCGCACAGGACATTGAACACCTCATGAGAAAAAACTACAAGGAAAACGACGAGGTGAACTTTAAAATCAAGATGGCACTGGGCAATTTCTACCATCTGGAAGATGAGTTTGGCTTCACTGCCATGCTCAAGAGAGACACGGTGATCAATGCCGCACTCACCCCTATGGTAAAATGCCGCATCCTGAAATTCCACCAGAAATACATGGACGTGCAGCTCGTGGAAGTACTGGGTGCCGACAAATCGGAATTCTCACTGTCGGAAAAGGAATTCTATGATATCATAGGCGAGGAAAACTGGAATACCCAGGAATTCAGAAACCTGATGCTCGGAGATACTCCATCCGACATCTTCGACCTGGAATGCCACAGATGGATTGCAGGACTCTCTGACTCCCTGAACCAGGACGAACTGCAAATCCTGCTCCGACAGATACATAGCCGCTGCCTGGAAACGCTGGAAAGCGAAAATCTGCTGCCACGATGCAAGGAAGCCGAGCGCATTCTGCTCGAACAGCGCTTCACGGATGTCATCGAGCTGCTCTCCTACTATATACAAGCCATTGAAATCCTGAGAAAGGGAAAGGCGGAAGATACCATCAGCCAAATCCTCTCAACCCTATCCACATGCGCCTATATTTATCATCCGCGCAAGCAATTCTGCATCATGCAGTGTATCTTCATGCTCGACTTCTCCATCATGGAGAAACTCATCGATTCCATCTTAACCACCATCAGAGGACAGGAAATGTATCTATGGAACAGAAAACCATTCCAGATGCAATGGATCAAACTGCTACAGGGATACGTGGACAATATCTATAACCAGACCGACCGACTCACCAGCGACATCCATACCAAGGAGACGATGATACAGGTGCTCACCATCGAACTGATTCTGGGCAGACATGCTACCCATAAGATTTACGACAGTTCGCTGAACCAGGCACTGCTCTACCGACTGGTCTCGCTCATGAACGTGAGCGATCCGAACAAGACACTGCAGAAATCATTCCTCTCGCTCTTCACGCAATCGGAATTCGATGCCGCCCTGCCATACAACAGCGACGATGCCTTCGTGCTTTCAAACATGCTCTGCTCGCAGGAGAACGAAACCGTGGAGAATATCGAACCGGCTAAATATGAAAGCGATCTGGCTCTGCTCACCGTAAACGAACAGGCCATCACCATCCAACCCAAGAATCTGGATAAGGAAAATCTCTACCTGCCCCTGTCGGCACGAATGGGACTATGGCATGGACTCTCCGTACGACTCGACGAAAAGCCTCCGGTGAACCTGCGCGGAAAGGTGGGAACCACCATCGAGCACTTCAAGCAGCTGTGGGAGTACATCAACGACTCGCTCTTCTCCAAAAAGCGAAAGACTTCCAGAAAGCAGAACAAGACACTCTATATAGATGACGAAACGGATATCATCATCACAAAGAAGATTGCAGGCGACATGATGTTTGAATGCAAGGTGGTGGAAGACGGATATGAGGGAACGGGTACGCTGGATGTGCTGAACGACGTGGTGCCTTTCTTCCCTGGCGATGTCAGCATGCAGTCGTTTGAATACCAGGGCATGCCGCTCCTGCTGCGTGCCTACGTAAAGAATGTGAAGAGCGACGGTACCTATGAATTTGCCATGCGCGACATGATCAGCGAATATGAGGACGACGTGAGAGTGAACGACCTGTTCTACAACTCCCGACTCACCTGTCTGGTTTTCAGTCAGGTTCCGGGTCTGACTAGAGTACCTGCCGTGAGCAGCGAGGGCTTCTCCGTATCCGTTGCGCCTGCACCGGGCATGACGGTAGAAGACCTGAGACGAGGCATGGTCGTGGAGGTGGACAACATCACCGAGGGCAGCAGCGACTATCTCTATGGCACCTTCCTGCGCGAATCGCCGGAAAGCAGATTCAGTCTTGCCGAAGCCTTCCACAACCTGATGCTCGGCTATGCCAACCACGAGGTGTATAACCCGAAGGCAGAGAAAGACGAACTGGCGGATGCCATGGATATGGACAGCGTCTATGTATCAGAACTGATGGGTATCATCGACGCCAAGGCTACCCTGGAAGAGGATAATATCAAGGCGTATAACTATCTGAACTTCTGCCGACTGCTCGCCATCATGATAGACAGCAAGGAACGCACCAACTATTACGACAGCCGACTCACCCTGCTGGAACTGCTCAACGACTTTGCGGCATTAGACAAGGTGGATACCAAGAAGATAGATCTCATCGCCGAAACAGAGCCTGAGCTCTTTGAGAGAAATGCCATCCTGCGCCACGACTTCATGCAGCTGCGCATCATCGGATGCCTCGACAGCGATGAGCATTACGAGGAACTCTACCAATGGAGCAGTCTGACGGAAGATCCACAGCTGCAGCAGCTTGCCGCCCTGGTTCTGTCACACAACTTCGTGAAGAAATCGGGACTCCTTACCCAGGCTGGCGATATCCTCGACAAGATCAGGGCACTGCTCAAGCTGCACAAGTCATCTTCCAACAAGAAGAACTATGGCAAGGAAGATTTCCATACGGAGTTCAAGACTTCTATCGTTTATCCGGAAAACTCGATGAAGGTGGACGTACAGGCTCAGACCGTGAAGATCATGCAGGAAATCTGCGCCTTCCTCAATGCCGAGGGTGGACATCTCTATCTGGGTGTATCCGACATCGGTTACGAGATGGGACTGGAAGAAGACCTGAAGAATCCGCTCTTCAAGGGTTCAAGAGATAAATTCGAGGTGTATGTGAACAACCAGATTGTTTACTACCTGGGCCAGGAGGGTGCCCACTACGTGCACACCCATTTTGATAATGAAGTGAACAATGCCGTGCTCATCATCGACATCGAACCATGTCCGCACCCTATCGCCGTAAACTCGGAATACTTCGAGCGAATGGGTACATCGGCACGAAAGGTGAACGAAAACTACAAGGACAAGTTCTTTGCCATCAGAAAGCAGTGGGCAGAGGAGCATGTGCCTCATCTGGCCATCACGCAACCCGTCACTGCATCTGCAGCGGCTGAAACACCATCAGCAGAAAAGGAGGCAAAAACCATCATCAAGCATGTGGAGTCAGCACCTATCACCGACCATATCCAGACCTCACGCCTGCGCAACAATGCGCTGCACGACTACGAGGAAGGCTATCGCCCGGTGACAGCCGTAATCTGTCTGCTTGCCACCGATGAATATAAACTGCTCGACGAGGATGACTGGCAAGACTATCGCCTGAAGCTCGCCGTCCACGAGGACGAGGAAGAAGGCTGGCTCATTCTGGTATATGAAAGCGGAAGAGTCTGCAAGGTTTCCATGGCAGAGCTTCTGCAGCGAGAGAGAGGCAGGGTATTCAAGCGATATGCGGGCGAAAAACTCATCTTTGCTTCCATCGCCACCGATGAAGATTCGGTATGCGTAGGATTCGTTGACAGCAAGACCAACCGCTATGTGCGTTTCGACGACGTAGATAAATTCAATCATGAGAAGATGCAGGCAGAGGGCGTCCTGCCAATGGATGTGCCGAATGCCGGCGTTCACTATGTAGAGGTGATTCCGCAATCGCAGGTTCCTGTGAACAGAAATATCGGAAGAAAGACCATCGGCTGCATTCTGAAGACCGTAGAAGGAAAGAAATGCATGGCTGTATTGCCGGATTGCAAGGCGAAATAAAGATAATCATGAAACAAATGGGGTGTGCCTGCTAACGGGTACACCCTTTTTATTTATCAAAGAATCTGCGTCATCCCAGACCGAGCAGGTCAAAAATCTGTGTCATCCAGACCGAGCAGGTCAAAAATCTGTGTCATCCAGACCGAACAGGTCTAAAATCTGTGCCCATCTGTGAAATCTGTGGGAAAAAAGGAAAAGCAGCAAAGAAAAGCAGCAAAGAAAAAATCTGCGTCATCTGCGAAATCTGCGTGACAAAAAAAAGCCCCGACTACTTTCGTAATCGAGGCTTCCTGATAAAAGAAGGCGGCTACCTACTCTCCCGCATTGCATTGCAGTACCATCGGCG
>ERZ773209.495-NODE-495-length-27955-cov-33.406452_pt1 | contig 27955 bp, 25 predicted proteins | sample MGYA00511109_ERZ773209 | MGnify/ENA primary metagenome ERZ773209 (study PRJEB29015, sample SAMEA2737786) | human gut metagenome | biome: human gut; feature: human-associated habitat; material: faeces | place: China | collected 2012 ...
ATTACTATATGCCGAGCCTATTCAGACCGGAAGATTTCTAAACGGGACAGCAGTGAATCAATAAGGGTAATTGTGATGAATTATTTTTCTCTGATGTTGAAGCCTATTTCTCCTCAAATTCTCGTTTGTTGGCAGTTAGGGCTGTAGCTAAAAAATATGTAGATATTGACTTTTCTAAATGTGATTATGACAAAACGAATAATGTCATTAATCATCCTAATTTTCCTATAGAGTTGTTTACCCCAGGTGAATTTAATGTTATAAGCGTCTTTAGACTACGAACCAATTGGGATGCTTATTTCGATGCTAATGGAAAGGCAATTCCAGAGAAAATGACTACTCTAAAGAAAGAGATAGATTTAGGTATTTGGGATACCTATCTATTTTGGGATTTGGAATCTTATCAGAATATGCAAAATCAAAGCAATATGGCAAATGTTTTTGCAAAAGTGATGTTGCAAAACATGGGTATTCAGCTAAATGCAACAGCCTCTAACGAGAAGTTTGATGAAAAGAAATAAGATGTTTACAATCAAATCTCCATTAGTAAATCTGATAGGCTAAACCTTATATGCTTGTCTCAAAGTGAAAGTAAGTAATATTGCTATGCAAGGATGCTACTTCATTTTGTAATATGCAATACGGAATTTATAGAGTAATAATATATTTGATTATGTTTAAGATTTCAAGTTTTTCAATTAAAAGGTTGTTTGGACATAAGGATGTGTCTTTACAATTTAAAGATAAGGTTCAAATCTATATTGGTGAGAATGGTTTGGGAAAGACAACTGTATTAAATGCTTTCAATTATATTCTGACCTTGGATTGGAAAGAACTTTCTTATATTAATTTTGAGGAAATAAGTATTGTTGTAAATAAAACAAAGTATGTATTCTTACGTTCCAAAATAGAAGCGTATTTAAAGCGACAAGAGAATTCTAGAAGAAGTGGTTTTGCTCAGCATTTAAGTGAGGGTTTGACTAAAGATGATCTCTTAAAACTTAAGGTTTTAGTTAATAATTCTGATAGTATAGAAAAAATGAGAAATATACAATCTTATTTGTCTTCTCATGGATATAGAATCAATGCTTCTTCAAGGTTTATATATGAGTCTGTGATAGAGTTACTTTCTATGAGAGATAGTTTTAAAGAATTTGAAGATTTTTCTTTTGTTATTTCTTCAGAGAGACCTCAGATTTTATACTATACCACCTATCGAAGAGTAGAAAAAAACTTAGCAGTCATTCTTCGTAGATTGATGGAGAAAGATTCTTTTGATTATCGTATTCCAAGGTATATTCGGGAGGATTTTGAAGAGGCTGTTCAATCTTCCAAATTTATCCATTTTGGTATGGGAGATGTTAAGCGAGAGATAAATGATATATGTGATATAATAACTAAAATTTCAAGAGAGAAGTTGGATGCTCTTTCTACAGACTTGTTAAAGGCTGAAATCAATGGGTTTAAGGATAATAATCGGAAATTTAGTCAATCAGATAAAGACAAATTACATAGTATCCTTAATAGACGACATATTGGCTTAATTGATAATGAAAAGAAAAATATTTGGAAAAATATTAATGATAATTCTATATATAATGAAGATCACAAAGCTTTATTTTATCTCTTGTCTAAGTTGGTAGAAATCTATGATTCATATGCAAAATATGATGTTGCAATCAAAAGGTTTTGTAATACTTGTAATGATTATCTTTTTGAAAAGGCGTTTTCTTTTGACGAAGAGTCATTACAGCTTAAACTCTTTCGCAATGTGCAAAATAAGACTGATGAAGCTGAAATCGAATTAGAACAACTTAGTTCTGGTGAAAAACAGATTGTATCTTTGTTTGCTGATGTCTATTTGAACCATATTGATGATAACTTCATCTTTTTAATAGATGAGCCAGAGCTATCTTTATCAATATTTTGGCAAAAACGCTTGCTTCCAGATGTAATGGAATCTGATAAATGTAGTTTGTTGTTTGCCGTTACTCACTCACCTTTTATATTTGAGAATAAATATGAAGACAATACTGTGGGATTAAATGAATTTATGAGCTATAGTAAATGATAACTGTAGAAGAATATAAAAAATCAAGGAATTCAGTATCTGCTAAATATGCTGAGTTTAATAGTTTGAAAACAAGATATCCTAATCATTTTTTTGCATTCTATGAAGGGAAAGATGCACCTTATTTTTATCATAAATTAAAGCGGTATTTAACAGAAATAGAAATAACTCCTATACAGTGTAGTGGCAAAAGTATGGTAAAGCGCATGTATAACTCATGTAAAGGAAAAAATGCATTAGAAGGTATATTTACAGGCTTCTTTATTGATCGTGACTTTGATAAAAACGATGATCAGTATATTGTAGATAATTTTTATGTTACAGATAGATATGCAATTGAAAATTATTATACATCTGAAACTTGTGTACGAAGAGTTTTAAAAAATGAGATGGGAATTAATGAAGTCAATCCGAATTTTGATATAATAATGAGTCGTTATCGTAGTTTTCAAAATGCTTATCATAATTGTACCTCTCTCTTTAATGTTTGGTATTATACGATAAAGAATAATGGATGCAATTGTAAGGTATGCTTAGATGAGAAATTGCCTAAGAACTTTCTTGTATATAATTTTAATGATTGGACTGTAAGTCAAAAATATGATTTAAACAAGTTAAATGAGTTGTATGCTTATCAGAGTACTATAGTTTCTGAAGAAGAGATTAATGCTAATATGCCAATATTAAATGTTAATCCATTATATAGATATCGTGGTAAATATGAATTGACCTGTTTGGTTAAGTTTATGAGTGAAATTCAGGCAGAATTAAAATCTGGAAATGGAGGATTGACAAAAAATCCATATGGCAATCAAATTACAAACAATCAAGTTTTGTCTATGTGGGCGCAATATACGGATGAAGATGAAAAATTAGAAGAATATATGAAAAGAAGAATTAAGAGTCAATAGGCTTAATATTTTAGCTTTAGTTGTTATAAACAAGAATTTTATTGGCTGGCAATTATTATTCGTCCCCATGCGGTCCCATCCCGCACAACCACCAGATGAGACCTCTGATGGTCCGTTAACCTTATAGCGAAGCGGTTAAGAGCGACGGGGAGGAGCGGTTTCCTCTTTCCCCCCTGAGGTTTCTGTCCCCCGGAAACGGGGGAACCGAAGGGGGTGTAAAGACTATTGAAGTAGACCGAGATGAGAGGTGGAGCCTTCCTTAACGGTAAGGAAGCCCATGTCGGTTTTCGAATCCTTTAACATGAAAGAAAAGATTTATGACTAATTACAACGACCCCCAAATCATAATCATGGCCGGCGGCATCGGCAGCCGCTTCTGGCCTATGTCAACCCCCGATTACCCAAAGCAGTTCATTGATGTAATGGGAGTCGGACGTTCCCTTATTCAATTGACAGTAGATAGATTGAATCCAATCTGTCCTGTTGAGAACATGTGGGTCGTAACAAACGAGAAATACATTCGCATAGTCAAGGAGCAAATCCCTGACATGCCAGTAGATAACATATTAGCAGAGCCGGAGGCTCGCAATACCGCTCCATGTATCGCTTATGCTTGCTGGAAGATACAAAAGAAGCATCCGAAAGCAAACATAGTAGTGACACCATCCGATGCCCTGGTCATCAATACCTCGGAGTATCAGCGAGTGCTCAGCAAGGCATTGAGCTATACTTCCGATAAGAACGCCATCGTAACCATCGGTATTAAGCCAAGCCGCCCAGAAACAGGCTATGGCTATATCGCTGCTTCAGAACCAACATCCGTAGATGAAATCTACAAGGTGGAAGCTTTCAATGAAAAGCCAAACCTGGAGACAGCCGAGCAATACCTTGCCGCTGGCAATTACTATAGGAATGCCGGAATCTTCGTATGGAACATTGCTACCATCAGCAAGGCAATCCAAACCTTCCAACCAAATCTTGCCAGCATTATGGATGAGATGGCACCTTCTTTCTATACCGAACAGGAGAAAGAGGTAGTCGGCAAACTCTTCCCAACCTGCGAGAAGATAAGCATTGACTATGCCGTGATGGAGAAGTCGAAGGAAATCTATACCTTGCCAGCCGAGTTCGGCTGGAGCGACTTAGGTAGCTGGGGCAGCCTCCGCACCCTGCTCCCACAGGATGAGGCAGGCAATGCCAAGGTAGGCAAGGACATCCGATTGTATGAATGCAGGAACTGCGTGGTTCATGCAGCCGATGAAAGCAAGGTTATAGTTCAAGGCTTGAATGGCTATATCGTAGCCGAGAAGAATGGACAACTGCTTGTTTGCTCTTTGAAGGAAGAACAACGAATCAAGGAGTTCGGCAAATAAGAATTGTTGAATAGTAAACAAGGTAAATCAATCAAAAGCCAATGGCTAAGAAAGCTTTAATAAGATGAAGCCATCCATCTTCAGATACGAAGGGCATAACTATCTGGTTCCCTTCCTCATTATCAGCAGCCTCTTCCTCATGTGGGGCTTTGCTCATGGCATCCTGGAAGTTCTGAATCCTCATTTTCAGGAATCCTTCCATATCAGCAAGACGATGTCGGCACTGACGCAGGCAGCCGTCTATGGAGCCTACTTCCTGATGGCTCTGCCAGCGGGATGGATTATCCAGAAGTGGGGATATCGTAGGGGAGTGATTACCGGACTTGTTCTGTTTGGCATCGGTTCTCTGATGTTCATACCGGGAAGTGAAATCAACAGCTTCTACTTCTTCGTACTGTCCTTGTTTGTGATAGGGTGCGGCTTAACCTGTCTGGAGACGAGTGCCAATCCCTATACCACGGTATTGGGACATCCCGATAAGGCGGAGAGTAGAATCAACCTGTCGCAATCGCTCAATGGCATAGGTTGGATTGTGGGACCACTGGTTGGCGGACAACTGCTGTTTTCTGGTGTCAACATTGCCATTCCTTATGCTCTGGTGGGTATCTTTGTGCTTTCTGTGGCATTGATCCTGTCAAGAATAACATTGCCCGACCCAAGGAGAGCGCATGAGGCAGATACGAACGAGAAGATAGAGGAGAAGCCGATGAAGGCGATGGCATTCGCTTTCGGTATGCTCACCTTATTCCTCTATGTGGCAGCCCAGACGGGTGTGAACAGTTTCTTTATCAACTATGCAGAAGAGAGCATTCATATTGAGAAGCAGACCGCCAGTCTCTATCTCGCTTTTGGCGGTATGGGATTATTCTTTATCGGAAGATTGGCTGGTGGTGTGGCAATGAATTATATCCAGCCGAAGCTGGTCCTTCTGGCCTGTTCCATCCTTACATTTTTCGCCACATTGATAGTGGTGGTATGTAGTGGAACCTTATCCCTCATTGCTTTCTTCGCCTTGTATTTGGGAGAGAGCATCATGTTCCCAACGATTTTCTCTTTAGCATTAAGAGATGCGGGAACCCAGACGAAGTTAGCTTCTTCCTTGCTCATCATGACGATAGTGGGAGGAGCGATAGCTCCGGTATTGATGGGATACATAGCTGATACTACAGGTAGTATGTCCCTCGCCTTCCTCATCCCCCTCATCTGCTACGCCGCCATCGCCGGTTACGCCGCAACGAGAAAGAGTTAAGGGTTGTGGATGTTATTTCTTGGAAATAATGTTGGCAGCATTTTCTTTTTACAGTCTGGAAATAAACTATTGTAGAATAATAAGTTTGATTGCTTTTGTAATTGTAGCTTTGACAATATGTATTTTATCAATATGTAAAGCTTTCAAACAATAAGGAATACAAACTATACATATTGCATGATAATGATAAATAATAAAGAAACTTCTCAAACATCGGAAAATAACAAGCGAATAGCGAAAAATACATTTATCTTATATATCAGAATGTTGTTTACGGTTTTTATCAGCCTGTATACTGCAAGATTGGTGTTGGATAAATTAGGAGCTGAGGATTATGGTATTTATAATGTTGTAGGTGGAGTAGTTGTGATGTTGTGGATGTTTAATGGTGCTTTACAGTCATCAACTACTCGAAATATAACATTTGAGTTAGGACGAAAAAACTTTGAAAAACTAAATAAAGTTTTTGGAAATTCTCTATCCATACATGGTTTGTTGGCTATTGCCATTTTATTGATAAGTGAGACTGTTGGATTATGGTTTGTTTGCTCTAAATTGACGATTCCATCTGACAGAATGGAGGCTGCTCAATGGGTGTATCAAACTTCAATATTGAGCATGGTAATATCGGTAATGAGTGTACCTTTTAATGCTGCAATTATTGCGTATGAAAAAATGTCTATATATTCTTATATATCAATATTAGATGTTGTATTAAAATTACTGATTGTTTTTGCTCTTGATTGGAGTTCTATAGATAAGCTAATTGTGTACTCTGTATTGATGTTAGGTACACAATTTTTAGTTCAAGGATGTTATGCATTTTATGGATTGTTGAAATTGCCACAGATAAGTATTAGATTTCAGTACGATAAACATATCTTTAATGAAATGTTTGCTTTTGCAAGTTGGAATCTTATTGGTTCTGGGGCAGCACTTGTTATGACAACAGGTCATAATATATTGTTAAACCAATTTTTTGGTCCTTTGGTTAATGCAGCAAAAGGAGTTGCTAATACTGTGCTGAGCAAAGTTGGTTCTTTGAGCACTAATTTTCAGATGGCTTTAAACCCTCAGATATATAAGTCTTATGCTAGTGGCAATATTGTCTATATGCATAAGTTGATATTTGCAAGTTCAAAATTTTCGTATTTTTTAATATTTGTTATATCTTTACCAATAATAGTTGAGGCCGATAATATACTAGGTTTTTGGTTAAAAGAGGTTCCTGATAATTCTATTGGTTTTGTGCGCTTACTTCTTTTAACATCAGCTGTTAATGCATTAAATAACCCTCAAGTTATTGCGGCTCAAGCTACAGGAAATATAAGGAAATTTCAATTATTTGAATCTGTTGTATTGTTACTTATTTTACCATTTACTTGGGTGGTTTTAAGTTTAGGGTTTGAACCTATTTCTGCCTTTTATATTTATTTAGGAGGACATATAGTATTAATATTTGTTCATGTGTTTTTATTAAGAAGCATGATAAACTTAGATTTGTCAACTTACTTTTATTATGTATTATTGCCGATTATATTGGTTTCTTCACTAATGATTCTATTAGGCTTTTTTATTCATAATATAATTCTACCCAAAACTATTGGTTCATCACTTGCTCTATGTTGCTTTATTTTTATAACAACTGTAATATTTGTCTATATGTTTGGATTACGGAAAAATGAGAAAAATATAATAAAAGAAAAGGTTTTTATTATCTTAACTAAATTTATAAAAAAATGAAAATGATTTCTGTGATTATTCCTTTATATAATAAGGATATGTCAATAAGACAGACTTTATTGTCTGTCTTAAAACAAAATTATAGTGATTTTGAGGTTGTTATTGTTGACGATGGTTCAACAGATAATAGTGCTTCTATTGTAAATACAATTGCAGAATCTGATAATAGAGTTAATTACTATTATAAAAAAAATGGAGGTGTAAGTTCTGCTAGGAATTATGGTGTTAAGAAGGCAAAAGGTGAGTGGGTCGTATTTCTTGACGCAGATGATGAAATGAAGCCTAATAATTTATGTACATTAATGCATCTTTTATGTAAATACAATGTTAGTCTTGCTGCAGCAAATGTAACAGTCATGGATGCTAATGGGGTGTGTAGAGAAAATCAATTGCATCTTGAAAAAGAAACCTGTTTTTCGAATTATATAAAGGCTATCATTAAACAGCAAGCTATATGGGGGAATGGTGCTAGTATTTATAAGAAAAGTCTTTTGATGGAAAAACCTTATAACGAGAATCTTTCTCGATATGAAGATGCTGAATTCGAATTAAATATCCTTTTAAATGAAAAGGTTGCGATATCCCCTGATGTTATTTGTATAATTCATAGTGAATTTGCTCAATTAAGTAAAGTTTCTAACAATAATAAATGTAAGGACTTTATCTTTAATATGGATTTTTCGGATAAATCTTTCTGGCAAAAAGTAAAGATGGGCCAATTCATAAATGAAGGTTGTTTTACATATTCTAATGGTAAGGTTTCGTTAAAAGAAATGTATGGATATTTTTATTATTGGCGATATGTATACGTCTTTTTTAGGAAATTTTTCAGTATAAGATATAGGATAAAGAAGCTATTATTATTCAAATAATGTCTAATTCAATACTTAGGATTCGTGTTTTTGCTACTTTGGTAATAGTAGCATACCATTGTGCTTGTCCTTATTATATGTGGCAGTGGGCAGGATATGCAGGTGATATAAATAAAGCTAAAACGATTGTGGATTTTGTTTTCTTGCGAGGTTTAAGTAACACAATGCTCCCTACATTTTTTATGATTTCAGGAATGTTGTTTTATTCTTACAAAGAACACTATTCTGACAAACTGAAAACTTTTTGGAAAAAGTTTGACCGCTTGATTGTTCCATATTGTTTGATGTATACATTAATCATGTGCTTACGACTGCCAAACATTGGAGTTTCATCTGCATCTGGGCACTTGTGGTTTGTACGTGACCTGTTTATAATGTTTGCTTTCTCTATATTGTTTTATAAGATAAAAGAAAGATGGTTGTTACTTATTGGGGTGTTAACATACAGTCTTTATATTATTAAAGCGAAAATAGGCTTTGAAACAAATGAGATAGTCGAACATCTATTAAATTATTATATTTTCTTTATTGGGGGGGGGGATTTGTGCAAAGAAACTATAGCTTGTTGCGTAAAAAAGTAATGGCTATATCAATGATAGGTATGTGGCTGTTAACCTTTGCTTTAGGTATTCAGACTCTTTACACATTTTTCTTTAATTTCATGTTATTAGCATTAATGAATGATTCTGAAGTGAAAAGTAGAATATTAAAGAGTCTAAATCGAAGTTCTTTTGGAATATATCTTTTGCATCACGTTGTGATATTTGCTTTGTTCTATATCCCTTGGATGTACAATATGTATGTGCATAATGCTATATTAGCATTTTCTTTGATGTTCGTACTGTCATTAAGTATTTCGTGGTTTATTATGTTTTGCTTAGTTAAAATTGGATTTAAATATTTCTAAAAATGAGGACGAGGAAAGAAACAAAATTTTTTATAAAGGTTGATGCTATCATGAATAAATATGCATGGCATCGTTCTTGGGTTGGACGCTTATTTTATCCTTCCAAACTAAAGCAATATATGGTAACTTTAAGAAAGTTAGAATTGTATGCTACCCCCCTATAAGAAAAATCCTTTTGGTATTTTGTTTATCTTTATTACAAGATACGTTATGATCGTTTAGGGTATCAATTGGGATTTGAAATACCTCTATATAGTATTGGCTATGGATGTCGTATTCCTCATCATGGAAGTATTGTTTTGAATGGTGCTACCAAAATAGGAAATTACTGTTGTCTTATGAATCTAACTACATTTGCAGATGGTGATTTGAAAGAAATAGGCAATAAATGCTATATATCAACAAATGTTGTAGTTGCGCATCGTATAAAGATTGGGGATGGATGCAAAATTTCTGCATGTAGTTTTGTTAATAAGTGCTTTGAGGAAGAAAACAAGCTTATAGGTGGTGTGCCTGCAAAAGTTTTAAAAGACTGCGAGCCATGGACAATAGAATGTCAAGAGGATGTTGAAACTTGTGAAAAACTTAGATTAAAAATGGGATTGGAATATCTCTGTTAAAAAAATAGATATGGATGTAGTTATTTGTTTGTCTGCAAAAGACCATCATATAGTGAAGACGAATATTAAATATATTCGTAAATATCTTCAGACTAATGATGAATACATATATATAATTAGTAATGTAAAGAATCGTATCTTCTTCTCTGATAAATGGCAGGAAAAACGTAATGTTATTTTTGTTGATGAAGATAAAATGGTAGATGGACTTTCTATGCAAGCTGTCCGTACTACAATGCAGAAACACTTTTCATGTCAAAAATATCCTGGTTGGTATTTGCAACAGTTCCTTAAAATGGGATTTGCATTAAGTAAATATGCCAAGCAACGGTATTTAATTTGGGATTCGGATACCATACCATTGCATCAATTATCGTATTTTGATAATGGAAAATATCTTCTAACTGCTAAAGATGAGAATCATACACCGTATTTTGATACTATCGAACGACTTTTGGGATTTCGCAGGTTGGCGGATTATTCGTTTATAGCTGAACATATGCCGATAGATGTTGATGTGATGAAGGAATTGTTGAATGCAATATCATGTTCTAAAGTAGAGGGGAGGTATTGGTTTGAAAAGATTTTAAATGCTACTAGTGGAAAGGACCAGCAAGCTTTTAGCGAATTTGAAACATATGGAAATTATTGCTTATTATATCATCCTGACATATTTGTAACGCGTCGTTTACGAACACTTCGTGAGGCAGGATTGCTTTTTGGACGTTCTGTGAGAAAAAGTGATATAGAAAGACTCTCTATGATGAACTTTGACACAGCTTCGTTTGAAATTCGTCATAAACCACGTTTCCCACAGATTATATTCTATTGGTATGATAGAATACAGCTCGCGGTTATGCGTAGATTAGGATTGGTTAACTAAAGATTTATAGTGATATGAATATCGTATACATACATTCATCATACAAACCCAATGATCTTATTGGTCAATGGTTTTCTGCTGCCAAGGAAATGGTTGAGAAGGATGGTGGAAAGGCATATTTTGCAATTAAATATGTAAAAGGAAAAAAGATACAAGAACATGATATTATGGTTGGTGATTCTATATCATGTAAGATTCATAGTCTGATGTTCGATTGTTTTGGCTTGCAGGATATGTTCTCATGGTTTGCGACAAAACACTTTCTAAAAAAGTTGGACAAGATACATCCTGATGTAATCCATCTACATGTAGCAAACGATTGGTTTCTCAATATGGGGTTGCTTTGTAATTATATAAACAAACATAATATTAAGGCAGTATGGACATTTCATGATGCTCGTGTAATGACTGGATGCTGTCCTTGTCCTGTTTTTGTCGGGTGCGAAGAATGGCAAAGAAAATGTGAAGGAAAAAATTGCAGTAATACATTTATTGTGCCAACTCGTAAGTTTCTTTATCTTATTGGTATTACGCACAATTACAGAAAGAAAACAATAGGAAGAATAAAGAACCTTACGATAGTAACACCATCAAAATGGATGAGTACGCTTGTTGAGAAATCATATCTCAAGAATAAGCCATGTGTAGTCATTAATAATGGTATCAATTTAGATATGTTTCATCCCGTTGAGCAGAATGTGAGAGAGAAATATGGTATTTCTCCGGAAAAAAAAATATTGCTATCTGTTGGAAATCCTATATGGGAACTGAAAGGACGTTCGTTTTTACATCGTCTCTTCAAAGATCTTCCAGATAAGTATTATTTCATATGGATAGGATGTATTGACCGTGACGTAGATAGTTTTAAAGATTGTGACCGTATTTCAGTATTCCCAAGAGTAGACAGAGAGGAACTTCTTCAATTTTATACAGCTGCTGATTTGTTCGTAAATCCTACTTTGGCAGATAATTTCCCTACGGTAAATTTGGAATGTCAAGCATGCGGAACACCTGTCGTTGCATTTGACTCTGAAGGAACTAAAGAAACTGTCGCTCCTAATGCTGGTGTTGTAGTTCCAAGAAAAGACTATGAAGCATTGCGTGATGCAATTTTGAATTTTGCATTTGATAATGCTGGAGAAAAGAGCAGGGAATTTGCTTTGCAATTTGATCAAAAGAATGTAATGCCAAAGTATTTCAATCTGTATAATTCTAAGTAAATATGCTAATATCTTTTATCATACCATGTTTTAATGCCGCAAAGACGTTAGATTCTGTTGTTGCAAGTATAGAGAATACATGCACAGTACCATATGAAATAATAATGGTGAATGATGGAAGTACGGATGGTACAGAAGACGTGGCAAAGAAGATTGCTAACAGAAGCAATGCCTTTCTTTTTAGTCAAACAAATAAAGGTGTAAATGCCGCTCGTAAACTTGGTTGGAATAAGGCTAATGGAGATTACGTTTGTTTTGTTGATGCTGACGATTCTGTAATTTTAAATGATGAAATCTTAGCTTGGCTTTTTAAAGATTACGATATTGTAAAGGCTGGCGGTTGGTATCTTACGGATAAGCAACGTATTAACTATGATAATAATTTTATAGGTGAAGTGTATGATGTCGCTTCGGCTTATAATTTATTATTGAGTAGCAGACTTCTTCCTTATATACATAGTGCTTTCTTCCGTAAAGGAATAATAACTGATGAATGTTTTAACATTGATTCCCGATTTAAAATTGGCGAAGATTTGCTCTTCAATATAAAAGTAATGGCTTCATGTCATAAATTTATTAGTGTGCCAGAGAGGTTTTATGTTTATTTTATGAACGAAGAGTCTGTTATGCATACTAAAATATGGGGATTTAATTATATTAGGGATTTCAATGACGAAATAGACAAACACATTCTGGCATTATGCCCTAAATTGAAGAAACAGCTGATCAAACATCGTTTCATTGATTATACTTCAACTCTTTTGTTCCCAGAAATCAAAATGGTAAATGCTTACTATAAAGAGACTGTTGAATTACTGAATGAGAATCCTTGGTTAAAAAAGGTTACTCCAATGAAATATGTATTATTTATAGAGAATGAATGCTTGTATAAGATGTATGTAAGCATATTTCGTTTTGTACAAAGATTACGAAGAAAAAAACAAAGAATAGTTATAGATTGATATATGAGTAAATTATCAATAATTACGGTAAACTATAATAATTGCCAAGGTTTAGAGCGGACAATTAATAGTATTGCCAAACAGTCTTATCGTGATATCGAATACATTGTTATTGATGGAGGATCCATTGATGATAGTGTGGAGATAATAAAAAAAAATGAGTCTGTAATTTCACTTTGGGTTAGTGAAAAAGATAATGGTATTTACAATGCAATGAATAAAGGTATTGCTTTTGCACATGGTGAATATCTATTATTCCTTAATTCTGGTGATTACTTTATTGACAAACATGTTCTTTCACGTGTTTTTGAAAATAACATAACCACAGATGAAGACTTGTTGGTAGGACGACAGCGCTTTATTAATACCAAGACAAAGCGGAAAGGAATTTCCCCCAAATTACATGTTGATGAAATGAACATGGAATTTTTTCTTAGTTCAACTCTTCCCCATCAAGCAACATTTATAAAACGTAGTTTATTTGAAAGGTGTGGTAATTATGATGAGAATTATAGAATTTGTGCAGATTGGGTTTTTTGGATAAAAGCTGTTGTAGAAAATAAATGTTCAATTAAAATTCTTCCTTTCGCAGTCTCTTATATGGAAGATGGGGGAGTGTCCTCAGATATGGATAAATGCCATAGAGACATGGCTCATTTTCTGGAGGTTTGCTTGGAAAATGGAATTATGACATGGTCTGATATATTTAATTGTGCAATGAAAGCCCGTTCTCAGGACTTTTGTCACCGTTCCTATCTTATGAATTTATTTAATAAACTAATCATAAAAATTGGCAAGTTTATATAGTATGAATCTTTCTATTATTGTACCAATATATAATCGTGAGAAAACATTATCAAGGTGTTTAGATAGTATTCTGTCAATGAAAATGCAGAACTATGAGGTTCTTTTGATTGATGATGGAAGTACAGATGGCTCTAAAGATATATGTAAGAAGTATGAGCTTTTGGACTCACGCTTCAATTACTATTATAAGAAAAATGGTGGTGTTAGCAGTGCAAGAAATTTAGGTTTAGCAAAATGTTCTGGAACCTGGGTTACGTTTGTAGATTCTGATGATTTTGTCAGTCCTAATCATTTTAAAGATTTGGTAGATCTTTTACCAAAAGGATATGATTTCCTTATGACTGGAGTTGGTCTTGATCTTGAAAACGGGGGGGGGGACAATGTTGAGGTTTTAGGGAACAAACAAATAGTCAACGAATATTTTAAAAAGAGCTTTATTGCAAATCTTAAGTATTTAGTTACAAACAAGTGCTTTTTAAACCAAATAATAAAGGAAAACGGCATTAAGTTTTCAAAAGAAATAAGTTTGGGAGAAGATCAGATATTTGTATGTCAATACCTAAAACACGTACATAAGTGTTTATATATCAATAAATATACATATTGCTTATGTGTTGGTTCTTTAGATGGATTGACAAATAGAAAGAGAAGCCTTAATAACTTATATGTGTCAACAAAAGCTGTTTTTTTATCATTGTTCCAACTTTCAATAAAGACGAAAAGTAGGGCTGCTTTGCTTTATTCATTAAACTATTTGTTACAAAGAACATGGAATCGTTTTGTAAAGAGAGCATTAAAGATACTGATTAGAAAGAAATAATATATGCCAATTAACATAAAAGACAAAAAAAAATGTTCAGGCTGTACTGCATGTCAACAAATTTGTCCGAAACATTGTATAAATATGTTTAGCGACACTGAGGGCTTTATATATCCTAAAGTTGATTTAAAGAATTGTATTAATTGTGGTCTATGCGAAAAAGCATGTCCTGATATAAACCCTTTGGAATGTAGGCTCCCTATAAACTGTTATGCAGTCAAAAACAATAATTTAGATATAAGGAAAGCAAGTTCTTCTGGCGGTGTGTTTTCTCTACTAGCCGAGAAGGTATTATCTCAAAAAGGAGTTGTTTTTGGTGCAAGATTTGATAGTCATTGGCAAGTAGTGATGGATTATACAGAAAATATAGAGGGACTGGATAAATTTAGAGGCTCTAAATATGTGAAATGTGATATTGGAGATACATATAGTAAGGTTAAATATTTTCTTTCTTCAGGAAGAAAAGTTCTATATTCTGGCTCATCATGTCAAATTGCTGGTTTAAGAAAGTTTTTAAAACATGACTATGAAAATCTGTTGTTAGTTGATTATCTATGTCATGGTGCACCAAGTCCTCTTTTATGGAAAAAATATATAGAAGAAATCTCACGGAATGACGTATCATCATTAACAAATATTTCTTTTCGTAATAAGAAAAGAGGTTGGAAAAATTTTAGCATAATAATAAAAAAAGAAAAAGAAGTATTAGCAGATTCTGTCTTTTCTGAGAATATATATATGAGGGCTTTCCTTTCAGATATGTCGTTACGTCCTTCATGCTATCAGTGTTCAGCCAGAAATGGACATTCCGGGGCAGACATAACAATAGGTGACCATTGGGCTATAAGAGACATAAATTCTTCTTTTGATGATAACGAAGGTGTAAGTTTGGTTTTAATAAATACAGAAAAGGGGTCATGCGCTTTTGAAAACCTAAATGCCAATATCATAGAAACAGATTTTGTGGAATCAAAAAAATGGAACGGGGCTTTTTACGAAAAAACAGAGGAACATCTTCATAGAAAACGTTTCTTCCGTAAACTACAATATAGAGCAGATGTTTCAGCTTTGATTGAAGATGAGTTGAAAATTAATTTGTGGGATCATATAAAGAAAAGACTTTTAAAGATAACAAAATAAAAACTGAAAAAATGAAAATCGGAATATTGACATTGCCCTTGCATACCAATTATGGAGGTATCTTGCAAGCCTATGCCTTGTATAATACATTGCAAAATTTAGGGCATGATGTGTCGCTCATAGACGGAAAAATGTATGAGATAACATCTTTGAGAGAAAAACTTTCTGTTGCAACGTGGCAAATGCTTAAAAGCCTTGGTTTTTACAAGAAAAGACATCCACAATTGGAACTGAGGGATAAAATGGAGGTCCTTATACCTTTTATCCAAAAATATATTCCACAGCAAATTTCGTTACAAAGAGTCCATTCTGACACGTTTGACGCAATAGTCGTTGGAAGTGACCAAGTATGGAGAGGACTTTACTGCGACCAGTTGTTGTATTTTCTTGATTTTGCAAAAGATTGGAATGTTCAGAGAGTTGCTTATGCCGCTTCTTTTGGAGTGGATGACTGGAGACCGCCTCTTGATATTGTTGACAAATGCAAGTCACTATTAAGCAAGTTTACTTATGTTTCAACAAGAGAAAAAAGTGGTATAAAAATATGTCGTGACATCTTAGATTGCAATGCAGAATGGGTCATTGATCCAACGATGCTCTTGACACCGCAAATATATAAGAATTTAGCCCATATGGGGGAGCATGAAGCGAGAAAAGCGAAAAACTATTTGTTGGCATATTTACTCGACAGTGACAAAGAGAAAAAACAGATAGTGGAAAACTTAGCTTCCAAGCATGATCTAAGTATCGTTAATATTGGTATTTCAGAAACAGGACAAAAGGTTATGTCTATTGGAAAATGGCTTAGATTGATCGATAATAGCAGTTATGTGGTAACGGACAGCTTTCACGGAACTGTGTTTTCCATACTTTTTAATCGCCCTTTTTGCGTATTGCAAAATAGTGAAAGGGGCAACTCTCGTTTTAATAGTTTATTGGAATTTACAGGTCTAACAAATAGAATGTGCAATAATCCTACGGGAGAAATAGATTGGCAAGCTGTCAATTTAAAAATCAGTACAGAAAGGAAACGCTGTATTGCTGTTCTTATAAATTCTTTAAAATAAAATTATGTTGTCAGATATAAAAACAGAATTGAAGCCGCTAAAAAAACAGAAGTTGTTTTTGGCGTTAATGATAGTCTGCATTTTGCGTAAGACATTGTTTAATAGAGCAAGAGACATGGATGCCTACTCTTCTGTAGATGCAAGTGCCTCCGTAGCAATATTAATGACAATTATTCTAGGTGCATTGTTGTTGACAAAAATGGGAAAAATAAAGCATGAGATAAGGTATAACTCTCCTTTTTTACTTTATTATTATTTTGCAGCAATTAGTGTCTTATGGGCAGGGTGGCAGTCTCTTGCTGTGGCAGGTTATAAAGCAGTAGAAGTAATTGTCAGTTTTTTTGCCGTAATATATATCATGCATTGCATAAAAACGATAAAAGAGCGTTTTTCTTTTGTTATCGTTAGTTTGACATTCTGCAATGTGGTCTATCTAATCATGTTTTTAAGGTCGGGATTGGGGCACGATAATGCGTTTCCTTTATTGGCTATAACTGAGATGCTTTTATTGTTAGGTGGAGTACGTTATAAATTGTTTCAAGGCAAACATGTAAAACATCATTTTGTAGTATCAGCTTTAACTATAATACTTGGAACATCTACGGCCAGCTGGATGTCGCTCATAATAGGATTGTTCTTTTTCTTTAGCACAAGCAGAAAGGGCATAAATTTAGGATTGGCATTAGTAGTGGCTGTAGCTTTTTATGGAGCCTATCAATTATGGGGTGATATTATTTACAGTATTGTTTTTGGACATAAGAGCCAAGAAATGATAGAGTCTGGTTCTGGTAGGCGAGAACTTTGGGAAGCGTATATTGAAGGGTGGAAGGATAGTCCTTTAGTAGGCTACGGATTTATAGTTGGCGAGAAAGGTGCCATAGCATCAAGATACATAGCTTTTGCAACCAATACAGCCCATAACATGATGATTTCTGTTTTGGTTAATACGGGGCTGATAGGATTGTTTATATGGTTGTATTTCCTATGGAAACAATGTTGGATATGTTGGAAATATTCTTTAAGAAAAAATCCATACGCTTTGACTTGTTTCCCTGCTATAATTGCAATGTTTGTTAATGCAAATAGTTTTCCTGTTATTGGTTCTGAATGGTCGCCTGTATCTCCACCTATTTATGCTTTAATAATATTTATATTTGTATATATAAAAAAAGATACTATTAATAATAGTTCAAGTCGATGAAAGTATTATATTGTAATCCTGTTTTCTTTGAATACCGACTGCCTTTTTATAAGGAACTGGTACGGTTGTTCAAAAATGATTTTTATGTTATGTATTCACCAGTTCGTTACAAGATGTGCGGAAAGGAAATGTTTTGCAAACAGATAAAGGCAGAACTTGGTGATAATGCTATCGAGCTGACAACAGATCATGTATTTGATACCAACTCCATGAAATGGGATGTGATGCCTGATATAGAGAAGGGTAAACGCATACCATTTACTCATGGTATATTCAAAGCCATTAATAAGATAAGGCCGGATGTACTGATTACTGAAGGCTATTTCCAGTGGACACCTTTGGTGTTACTTTATGGGTTAATACATCGTATTCCTGTATATCTTGGATATGAACGTACACTCCATACTGAGCGTAATACAGGAAAACTAAAGACTTGGCAGAGAAAATTCTTTAATAAGTATTTTGCAGGTTTCTTGGTGAATGGTTCTGAAACGCGCAAGTATCTTGAATCGTTAGGAGTAAATCCCCCAAAAATACATATAGGCGGAATGAGTGCAGATGCAAGTTTCTTGCGTGCTGGCATCAAATCGATGAATGTTACAGACAAAAGTGCATTGAAAGCTCAATATGTATCAGATAATAAGGGACTACTTTATCTTTTTGTAGGCCAAGTAGCAGAAAGAAAAGGTGTGAAATATTTGCTTGATGCTTGGGTAAAGCATAGTGAAATACATCCATCGGATAAGTTGCTGATAGTAGGATCGGGCAACCAATTGGGTGAACTTAGAAGTAAATATGGAATAATTCAATCTGTGGTTTTTACTGGGCGAGTTGAATATTCTGAAATTTTTAAGTTCTATGCCATAGCTGATGTCTTTGTTATACCAACAATTGAAGATAATTGGAGTTTGGTGATTCCTGAGGCTATGGCTTGCGGTTTGCCAGTAGCCACTTCTATTTATAATGGTTGTTATCCTGAATTGGTGCATAAAGATGAAAATGGTATCACTTTCGACACATATAGCCAGGAAAGTGTGATCGCTGCTTTGGAATACTTTCATCACCAAGACCTTGCTGCATTGGGTGAAGGCTCTATTAAATTGGAGGAAAATTTTGATACGAAACATTGTGCTTCTCGTGTCTTTGAGGCCCTCTTTAACGATAAAAAATAAAACAAATGAATCTGACTGTAATTACGGTTTGTTTTAATGCCAAGGATGATTTGAGGATAACTCTTGATTCTGTTTTGGAACAAACCTATATGGATATGGAATATCTTGTTGTCGATGGTGGCAGCAATGATGGTACTGTAGAATTGCTGAACGAATATACTGTACGTTTTGAGCGTGAAAGCAAAAAAATTAGGTATATTTCTGAAAAGGATAATGGCACCTATGATGCAATGAATAAAGGAGCTTTGTTGGCTCAAGGTGTTTGGATAAACTATATGAATGCAGGAGATTCATTCTATAGCCGTGATACTCTTAGCCGTTTCTTTTCTAATACAATAGAATATAGAGCTGGAGTTATTTTCGGGAATACATATCAAGTATTTGATTTTGGAGGCGGTATTGCCAAGTATAAGGATTATTTGAAGGATAATCCTGTGATGCCTTTTTGTCATCAAAGTTGCTTTGTGCGCACAAATTTGATGCAGATATATTTATTTGATACAACTTATCGTATTGTTGCAGACCATGATTTGTTTTATCGTCTATACTCTGCCAACGTGAAATACCAATATGTAAATGAAGTTGTAGCTCGCTATAATGGGCAGTATGGGCTTTCTGCAACGCATCCTCTGCTATTGAGAAAAGAAGGATTACGCATTCACCATATTAACGAAAAATGGTATTATCCATTGGCTCTAATATGGGTATACCTGCGTTATGGTTGGGTGCAGCCATTCAAAAATCACATGCCTCGATGGATGACAGATGCTTGGATGAAGCATAAGAGAAAATACATAAAGGAGGTATAACAGATGTATAAGCAAAAGAAGCATTTTGTATTTGTAGATTGGATGAAGGTTATAGGTATGTATGCGATAATCTTAGGACATTTTGCCCCCCCAATTTTGCAATATATAACTTATTCATTTAGTGTACAATTATTTTTCTTTATTTCGGGCTTTTTGTTCCACAAGGAAAACGACAATAGAGTATTTTGGGAAAAAAATCTTCGGCTTTTGATTATTCCTTATTTAATATGGGGAATCTTACGATTGATTACTTATAACATAAAAGAATGCAATTTTCAGATATTGGTGCATTCCTTTTCTGGATTAATATTGGGATGTAATAATTTCTGGGGTGCGAGAGGATGTGGAGAGTTATGGTTTATAGTAACATTGCTTTGTCTTAAAGTCTTCTCACAATATGTAGGGGTAAGTTACAATCGAATTGGGATAATTACAATCCTTAGTTTGTTGCTAGCCTTGTTTTATAGGCTTGAAATTCGTTCTACAGTTATAGAATTTTATGGTATTGGATTGTTTGATTCTTTTGTGGCATATCCGTATTTTTCTTTAGGAATTATAGTTTCTAAGTTCAAGAATAAGATTTGTGTCATGGCTGATTTTTCTGGACTGCATGCAAAGTTTTTGTGTTTTATTGTCTTTATAGTCTTTGTTACACTGGTCTATATTGCCCCAATAAATGGTATCGTGTATATGGTTTATGGTCAGTATGGATATAATATTTTACTATTTGTTCTATTCGGCATTATCGGAATAATAAGTGTTTTTCTTATTTCATTAGTGATGAGCAAGCTGATACGTTTGGCTAAATATGCAAAGATTATCAATGTTGGCAGCATAATGATATTAGGTCTTCATACTCTTTTTGTGAATAAAATAAAGATTCTGTTAGATAATTTTGCAGGTGACAATATGCTTCTGTATGAGATGAGTCTTGTATTGGCTTCTTTTATGATATTGTTAGCTTTTGTTCCCTTGATTAAAATAACTAATAAATATTTTCCAATAGCAATTGGAAAAAGATAGAAAATGGAAAAAACAAAAACGACAAAACTTCGCCAAACCAACATTGAGCTATTGAGAATATTCTCAATGCTTATGGTGTTGGTGATACATTACAATGTAGGTACAAATGGGCAGACTACACATGAGATGGTGATGAGCGAACCTTTAAAATTTGTGGGTATCGCCAGTTTGAAAAGCCTGAGCTTTATTTGTGTGAATTGCTTCATCATTATATCTGGCTATTTTGGTATCAGATGGAAATGGAAAAGCTTGTGTAATTATCTCTTTCAGATAGCGTTCTGGGGGGGCATGATTCATATTATAGCTGTTAGTTTGGGAATGACAAATTTTTCTATACAACGTATAGCTAATAATATGCTATTATTCCTTGTTCGTGGTAATTGGTTTTTTGTGAGCTATTTGGCTTTGTATATGTTAGCTCCGATTATGAATGCTTACATAGAGAAAGTTGAAACACGCCAATTGGGATGGATGGTGCTGGCATTTTATTCTTTCCAGACCTTATTCGGATGGATTTTCAAGAATTGTATTGAATTCTCGCAAGGTTTGACCTTTGTCAGTTTTATGGGACTTTATCTTCTTGGGGCTTATCTTAAAAGATCTGATTTAAACTGTTTCGGATGGAAAAGTTCTCGGGATTTGGCAATGTATGCTGGCGTTGGTGCCATTTGTGTGATTATCAGTATGATATCTAATTATATTGGGTTTGAGAAAGACATTTATAGTTATATCTCTCCTTTGCAGATCCTACAGACGATTTACCTGTTTCTGTTTTTCAAAAAAATACATGTTGGGTCTAAATGTGATAAGTTGATATTGTTCTTTTCCACCTCTGCATTTGCTGCGTTATTGATGCATTCGTGGGATGGTGTGCAGATTTATCGCTTTGGGCTACTATGGATTGATAATAATCTGTCTTTTCCTTTTGTGTTTACGATGTTGTATATAGTTATATTCTTTGTTGTAGCTTGTTGCTTGGATAAAATTAGAATTTTAGTTTGGAATAGAGTTTATAAATGATAGATATTTCTGTAGTAATACCTGTATATAATGCAGGTGATTTTATACATACTTGTCTTGATTCAATCATTGCACAAGAAGGTAATTATAAGTATGAGATTATCTTAGTAGATGATGGGAGTACTGATAATTCAGTAGACGTGATTAAACAGTACGAAAAGTCTGAGGAATTAGTAAAGTCAGGTGGTAGAATTGTCCTAATGCAACAGCAGAATGCGGGTCCTTCTAAGGCTCGAAATCGGGCTATAGAGGCTGCTCGTGGTCGCTATCTTGCATTTATAGATGCTGATGATTATTGGAAACCGGAGTTTTTTAAAAGAACGGTGGAGTTTCTTGATAAGTATGAGGAGTGTATTGGTGTTAGCGTGTTGCAACAGGTCGATACTGTATCGGGAACGCATGTTTCACCAGTGCTTCCTAATGACGGATTATCTGAAAAGGAAGCTTCTCGTTATGCTGACGGTTATATAATTAAGGATTTCTTCCGCTTTTGGAGTGAAAGAATGCATATTTGTCCTGGTGGTGCCATGATGCGTACTGATGTCGTTAAGGCAACTGGGGGAATGAGAGAAGATCTGCGTATCACAGAAGATTTAGAGTTTTGGGGATATTCTGTCTTGTTCGGTAAGTGGGGATTGATACCTGAGGTTCTGTTCATGGGATGTGGAGCACAGACTGTCACCTCTCGTGAAGATTGGATTAGGCGTATGAAACGCAGATGGGATAATGCTCCTACTGTTGAAGAATGGGAAAAACGATTGGTCAAGAAATGTCCTTCTCTTTTACAAGATAAGAGTTATCATGTAGTGCAAGGAGCTATCTGCCGAAACTTGGCTTATTGCCAGTTGTTATCCGGAAGGACTCTGTTGGCAAGGAAAGAGACAATAAAGTATAGTAAATACATAACCAAAGATTCCATTGGCAAACTGATGGGGCTTGCCAAATGGTCTTCATTGACATGGTGGGGTTTGTGTAAATTCTTGAAATGGAGAGAGTGGCATAGAAAATAATAAGAATCAAATGAAAGCTTACGCACTAATTGTTGGTAATTCGGCATATCATGAGGCAGCATTGGATAACGCTGTCAATGATGCTAAGGCAATGGCAGATAAACTTCTAAAATTAGGATATGTAGTAGATCTTGTTGTTGACGCAACAATAGAAACAATGTCTGATGCAATAACAGGTCTTTCCAAAAAACTTAAAAATGTCGATATCGCCTTGTTCTATTTCTCTGGCCATGGTCTTCAAATAGAAGGACATAACTATCTGACAGCCATAGATGCTAATTTTGCGGATGAAACCAGTATAAAATACCACGGAGGATTTAATGTAAGTGAAGTTATTGAGAGGTTTGAAAAGGCTAATGTGCAAACCAAAATATTGGTTCTTGACGCTTGCAGAAACAATCCTCTTAAACATCGTGGATTAAACGAAGGATTGGCTCCGATATATGCTCCCAAGGGTACGATAATAGCATTCTCTACTTCTCCTGGAGAAACTGCAAGTGATGCAGGAATGGGAGGACATAGTGTATATACTGGTACTTTGTTAAGTTACATAGATGAGGAGAATATCACAATTGAAGAATGTTTTAAGCGTGTTAGAACAACGGTCTATGCTATGACTAAAGGTAAACAGCTTAGTTGGGAACATACATCATTGATTGGTGATTTCTATTTTAACGAAGGTAAGGTAAATTATTCAGATGACGTTCCTTATAGAGATGATGTTGTTTGTGATGGTAAATGGATCTCTTCAGGAACAAAAGCAGAGGCAGAAATAGAAAAATTGAAGGAGTCTAATTGGTATAAACAGAATCCTGCCTTACAAAAATTGGATAGAATGTCTATTCATGACATGGACAAGAATGTTCAATTTTTATTCGGACGAAATCTTTTGCAGGTAGCTGATGGTGATGAGTTTTTGGCAAATAAAATATTTGAGAAGTTAGGAACATGGTTGGAAGATTGGATGGACGGTGAAGAAAATCATGTGCTGAATGGTATCTTGTTTGAAGTGTTTTTCAATTCAGAAGGAAAATTTAGGAAAGAACACTTTAAGTCATCAAAAATTACAGAAATATGCAAATTAGAAGGTAATCGTTTGTATGGAAAATCTTTTGGTTTCATCGAAAAGTTGTTACTGCCATTTAAGCAGTTCGTCTTTTATATTCCTTCGCCTCACCCAAAGTCTCTCTCTATAGAAGCTTTGTTTGAAAGTAAATCATATGATGATGACTTGGAAGGGAAAAGAACCATATATAAGTTAACTTCTTTGCAAATAAAAGGGCAGGAGATTCTTGCCATTGACATGGAAAATACATGGTACCCATCGGCAACAATGGGTGTTTATGAGTTGAAACAAAAACTCTCCTATGAATTGTGTGTGCCTATGAATCGAATTCATTTGACATCAAATATTTCTATCGACGAATTGGATGATAATATTAGAATACCCCATGATGGTATAAAAGTAAAAAAGTAACGTAAGAGCACATATTTATGATGAAACAAAAGATACTTTTTATCATGCACATGCCGCCGCCTGTGCATGGGGCCTCAATGGTGGGGCAATACATACATGATTCTCAACTTATCAATTCGTCCTTTGATTGCCATTATGTCAATCTGGCTGTGGCAACACGATTGGAAGATGTTGGAAAAGGGGGATGGCATAAGGCAAAGGGTGTATTGAAGAAACTGATGGATGTGAGAAAAGCTGTGAAGAGTGTAAAGCCGGATTTGGTTTATATCACTCCAAATTCGGCTGGTATACCTTTTTATAAGGATTTCATTACCGTTATGATGCTCAAGATGATGGGGCAGAAGGTTGTGATGCATTTCCATAATAAGGGTGTAGAGACTCGGCAGGATAAATGGCTCGACAATTGGATGTATAAACACTGTTTTAAAGGCGTAAAGCTTATTTTGTTAGCTGATGCTTTGTACGAAGACGTAAAGAAGTATGTGAAAAGAGAGGATGTGTTTGTTTGTCCAAATGCTATTCCTGCTATATCAAACGCTAATCAGGTAAATGAAAATTCAGATCATGTACCTCATATCCTTTGGCTTACCAACATCATGAAGACAAAGGGCATCATGGAATATCTATCAGCCTTGAAGATTCTTAAAGATAAAGGGGTGAAATTTCAGGCTGATTTTGTAGGTGGCTTGACAAAGGAAATGAGTGGTGAGGAGTTTGACTCTGCCCTGTCTATGATGGGTTTGAATGGATGTTGTACTTATTATGGCCCCAAATACGGCGATGATAAATATTCTTTTTTCAGTCAGGCTGATGTGTTTGTATTACCTTCTTATACCGAGGCTTTCCCAGTATCTATACTCGAAGCCATGCAGTTTGCTCTGCCTGTTGTGGCGAGCAACGTTGGTGGTGTGAGTGCTGAGGTGGAGGATGGTGTTAATGGCTTTTTGCTTGGTGGCAAGCAACCTATCATGCTGAATACGTTCCGTCCTGATGCCCATGAGATTGCTGATAAGATTCTCCTTCTCCTCTCCAATCCTGATTTGCGCAGCAACATGGGCAAGGTCGGCAGAGAGAAATTTGAAAAGGAGTTTACGTTGGAGGTTTTTGAGAAAAGAATGGTGGAGATACTATCTAACAATGTTAAATGTTAGACTTTTAGTACACTGATGACTTGGATTTGGGAACATATCGTTTATCCCATACTTACTTGGCTCGGTGTGCCAAGGGATTGATATCATAGTCAAAAATGCAGCAATGAATAAAGCCCTATGTGCATGAATACAATAAAGATTTTTTTAGCCTCTTCTTGTGAGTTGGCTTATGAGCGAATGATTATCGGTGATAAAATTCGACAAGCCGATGACGAGTGGCGAGCAAAAGGTGTAAGGCTACAGTTGATGGTATGGGAGGACTATCGACCAGAGTTTTTGGGAGTAAGAACTCAAACAGAGTATGACGAGTATCTTGTTAATGAAAGCCAAATTGTAATTGGGCTGTTCAAAAACAGATGCGGAAAATATACACAAGAGGAAATCGTGCTCGCCAAGCGTAATAATTCTGAAAATCTACATGTGTTTACTCTTCCTGCTGATGATGGAGTAAACCTTGTAAGTGACTTCCTTACAAAGGAATCGATTGTTGCCATAAAATGTAGCGATGTTGACCATGTATGCTCGGAAGTGATGACTGTTATAGAGAATTATATCGCTAAGAATGAATGTGACAATGTTATGTCGGCTAATTCATCTCTTTCCACAGACCAAATATATGCTACTATATGTGCTGATGCCCCCAAACGAAGTGCTGAATTTGGTAATATGGTACGCTCGGTGAATGATGCTCTTGAAGGCGATAATATCTCCCGATGTATATTGATGGAAAAACATCAAAGGAGAATGATACCGCAATCTGACTATTATGTGGCATTGACTCATGAACATTGTAACCTGGATGAAGAAGAGGAAATTGTAAATGCAATAAAGGCGTCCACTGGTGATAAGGGCAAGTTGCCTGTAGCTATTTATTTGGAGAAAGAATCTCTCCTATTGAATAATAGTCAAAAAATAAGCAATGCTTTAACCAATTTTGGCGTGTTCACCATTGAGTATGGTACCATGAATGATGTCAAAACAAATCTATTGATATACAGGAAAAGAGCCTATCTATATTGCATAAGAAGAAAGAGCAGATATTCGACAGTTGGCTATCCACTCTGGGAGCACTCGTCGCTCGCTTGAATTATCTCGTGTCGGTTGGAAATATTCATGTGGATGAAATAAAATCAGTCGCAAAAACGATTTACAGACTATTAAAGAGGATTATTGCCAAAGAAGTGATTATTTCTAATGAGCGTATGCAGGACATTATGCAGCTATTGCAAGCTACATACGACCAATATGGTGGAGACTACGATGAAGATAAATTCTTCCATATAGCTTTTAACTGGGCTGATAAACGTAATATCTCATCGGAATTTATAGAGACTTGTCGATTCAACTTTGCCAATGCCCTTATGCGCAATGAAGACCCTACTGCACTGCAATTATACAAGACTGTTCTCGCCAATCTGAAACAGATTGATGATCATTCGATTTCAAGTCATAGGTTTATCATCAAGGTATATACGAGCATTGCACATGTGTTCATAGATTTGGAGAGAAATGAAGATGCATGGGATGTAATTCTGCAGATGGGACATGATATCAATGAATGGAATGACCCAATAAATGTACGTTTGTTGCAAAGCTCCGATTTTTATGCAGCACAGTTACGAGCCATTCCAGAACGTTGGGATGATGGGATGCAGGATGTCATTTCTCATGCAGTGCTTATATTTAATCAATGCAGAGAACATTTGACGATAACACCCAAGGATTATCATTATGTTTACTGTTTCTGCTATTTGCCGAATATCATATCGGCTTTTATCATTGACAGAATGGACTATATGCATGAATCAAAGAAAGCAACTCTTTTGCCGCTTGCTTTCGAAATGTTGGAGAGTCTTTTGCGTTATTCTGAAATTATAGAAGGTTACAATCCTATTGAAGGAATGACAAGTGCCTCACAAGGTTATCATAATAGAGGCTTTTTGTATTATAAATTGAAGAGATGGAATGATGCTATCTCAGACTATCAGAAAGCTTTGGATTCTCGTAGATTTATCTATGAGTATATGCCTCATAAAGAAAACAAACGAGTTATCGGCGAGACTCTTGTTAATATCGGTGCTGCGCAATTGGAGTGGTGCAAAGAGAACCACACTATAGAAGGGCATAATCCAATAGACGCGGCAGAAGAAGCATTGAGTATTTATGAGAGCTTGTATAACAAAGACTATCCGCTTTCTGAGGTGGACATCAATAAGGCAAAACAACTGATAGCCACCTCTTATTATTATATAGGCAACTCCGAAGAAAAGCAGCTGGGGTTGGAAATGATGAAAGAGATATATGCATGGGTTATTGATCACAAAGAAAACTCTTATATGTCGAGTTTTCTGGATAACACTGTAAGTATTTTGAAAATGGAGAATTTGATATAATCCTAAAATCCGCAAGCAATCTCAATGGCAATCTCAATTGCAGTAAAGAGCTTG
>ERZ773209.509-NODE-509-length-27595-cov-6.638126_pt1 | contig 27595 bp, 18 predicted proteins | sample MGYA00511109_ERZ773209 | MGnify/ENA primary metagenome ERZ773209 (study PRJEB29015, sample SAMEA2737786) | human gut metagenome | biome: human gut; feature: human-associated habitat; material: faeces | place: China | collected 2012 ...
TTATCATTCCATAAAATTATTCTTTGCGAATTATCTGATGGGTTTCTCATAGTCACAGAAACATTGTCATTAATGATACTAGCAGATATATCTTTACCCTGTACCAGTTTCATCAATTCATACATAGCAACAGCTGAAGATTTCGGATGATAATAATGATCGAAGAATCCAAAATTATTCTCTTTATTCTTTCTTTGAACTCCGTCGTCGGAGTAATCATACCACCAAATTCCTTTTATATTTTTATCAGACATTGCTAGCAATGTATATTTAAAAGCAAATATAGCAGCATTCAAACGGGTCACTCCGCCCTCACCATCATATGTAGGGACTCCCATTTCAGTTATATATATAGGCACATTAACGCCGTTATTTCTCCTAGCTAAGTGATTTTGATATTCAATCACATCATTGAAATTATCGGTTGGATTTCTTAATTTTTTATTACCATGCATAAATGAGTAGGGATGAAGTGACACACCATCTAAGTATTTCAATATCCCCTTTTTTAGTAACTCATCGAACCACATTACATCCCGTGCATTGGTTGGATTTATCGTTCCAGACACAACTATTGCTGAGGGATCTATCTCTTTTATAGTTTCGTATGTTTGTTTCACAAGTTCCAAGTAAATATCTGTCGAAGGAACATTTACGCTCCTATCTTTTATTCCTGTTTTGTATACCCATTCATTCCATACTTCATAATATTTCACTTTCCCTTTATTTAAACTAACAATATATCTAACGTATTTTTTAAAAGCTTTTATTTGTTCTTCATTTTCAGGATATCCTGATGGTGTGTAATTACCGTTACCATATGCAAGTACAATCATGGCGTTATGGTTGTTGTTAGCCATCGTGTCAATCAAATCTTGGTTTTTTTTGGCAGCGTTACTCAGTGAAAAACTCCCTGGTTTTTTTTCTACCCACTCCCATGTAATATCACTACGAATACTATTAAAGCCATATTTTTTCAAATTAGAAGTTATTTGCTGAGCATTTTGTGAGTACCTTTGCGCATGTGTATGTATCCCAATTTCAAATGCATGAACAGAAGGCACAAAGCAAGTTTGCGCAAAAAATAATGCTAGTAAATTATTTTTGAAATTCATTGGACGCCTTATCTAATAATTTTATGATTGAAATTGAAAGAAAGTTTACATGCATTTTTATCAAACAAAAAACCTATTAATACGCCCAAGCTTGTTGAATAAAAAACTGATTCAAAAAGGTTGTATGTAACTCCACCAACCATAATGCAAAAACAAATGATGTAATATTTCTTTGCCAGAGAGGCATCATAAAACCTTGAAAATAAGAATTTAAAAACAAACAAACCGACCAAAATTACACTAACAAACCCACAAATAACATACATGTAAACTAAAACATTATCTCCTGGACTGTAAAATTTAGGAGAAAAATATTGAGCTGGTGTACCTATTGCACCAAAACCTTTACCAACAAAAATAGATATACTATCATCGAGCAATGATATAGCTCTAGGCCATGTACTATACATCCGCATCAAAAGCGTATTTTGAGGATCATACGTTTCATATTTTAATTGTGGGATCATGTAAAAATAACTAAATAAAATCGACACAATGATGATTATTTTGACCATTATTTTAGTCAAAAAGACTGGAGTGAGCATTAAAACCAATGCAATGATTAAAGTTACTATAGTAGTTTTAGTTGTCGTCAAATATATAAAATAAATTGAAGTTAAAAAAATCAAGAAAGCCAGTACAAATTTTTTGTCTTCGAAAAATTTTGAAATGATAAAAAAAGAGGAAATCATTAAAAGAGTTGCAGCATCAAAAGATGCGGCAGTAAATCCTGGGTTACGTAATACTCCACCAGTTGTCCAATCTCGAGATATGACTTTATCAACCCCACCGACATTTATTATCCCGCCCAACCATGGCGCACCGAACATACTTACATAGGCAATGCCAATGCAACAAGTAATGAATAAAAAGAAATATACTTTTTGGGTTCCATTGAACACATAATAGGCAATTGTTTTGCTATAGGTCAAGCAATAAAAGAAAGGTATCATTATATACAAACCAAAAGAGGCTTGTAATGTGCTAAAATTTCCAATCCCTATTATAAAATATAATATCACCAAGGTAACCAAAGCAAGAGATACAGGTTTGGTCATTACGTCGATTGCCCATCGCCTCAGCATAAGTATAAGCATCATTAACGTTGGTACATAATTTAATGGTTGAAAAATTATTCCAATAGGACCTGAAAAAGCTTTAACTAATATAAACGCTAAAAAAACTTGAGGCACAATTTTATTTATGTCTATTCTCATGCTTTTACCATTTTATTATTTTTAACTATCTTATTGTATATTTTAAGATAGTTATCAACATGAATTTCGGAACAAAATGGGTTTTGTTTGTCGCGTAAAGTTTGCATAACAGAACTAATAGTACTTTTCAACTCTTGTTCGTCAAATGAATGGATATCTTTAACCCATGGAAAAAATGATGATATTTCTGTAATTCCACCAACATAATTCGTATAAACCGGTTTATAGGCTAGTGCACTTTCAACGACAACTCTTCCAAAAGGTTCATTCCATTTTATTGGTAACAATACTGCATCAACTTTATTTAAGAATTCATCAACTGGAATATAGCCAAGAATTTCAACATTTGATTTCTTTGCTTTTTTTAATAAATCCTTTGACTCTTCTGATGCATCAGGTTTCCCTGCAGCTACAAATTTGCAAGCCTGATATTTTTGAGCGATATTAATATAATCATCAAATCCCTTGTCCGAGGTTAGTCTCCCAATATAGCCAATGGTTATTTTATCTATATTATTGTGGCTAATTGTAATATTCGGTTTTAAAACAGGGTTATAAATATAGCCATGTAGCCCTTTATTAGCGAAACCAAATCTATAATGAAAGTCGGATATATATTTACTAATTCCTATAAAAGCATCGACATCCTGACTCATATATTTTTTATACAGAACGTTAAGTTTTACAAAAATATTTGTTGGCTTAATGTTTTTGCCATTCTTAAATAACGTAGAGTTGGGATGAAAGAGATAATAATCCCTAGTAGTATGCACTATTGGGATGTTCATTTTTCTTAAAACCCTCCACACTCCAACAGAAAATCCGGAGAGGTTATTAGTATGTACTATATCAGGACGCAAATCCTGAAGAATAGTATTAACTAATTTAACCATTTTTCTGTTATATAGATCTTTTATATGCCATTGTAATCTATGAATTTTGCTGTGCTCGCTGCTATCATATGGCCAATAACAATTAAGGAGAGGTAAGTAATATATCTTTATACCATTAACTGAGTCTATTTTTAAGTTTTTCCCTTCGTGCAGGGTTAAAACTGTAACTTCAACGTTTCTTTTGACAAGGGATTCTGCTAAAACCTGAACGGAGACCTCCGCTCCACCTAATCTGTATGGATAATACAATGTATTGATGATAGTAATCTTCATTCTTTTTTCCTTATTTGTTAAAAGATTTTAGTATGCTCCATCACGGTTCAAAACAACGGCAATAGTTTTAAACAAAATAGCAATATCATTCCACATCGACCAATTTTTAACATACCACGAATCTAAGTATACTCGTGTATCATAGTCAACATCACTCCTGCCACTAACTTGCCAAAGCCCTGTCATACCAGGCTTACTAAGAAGATAATAATCCACTTCCTCATTATAACGTTGTAATTCCTCTGTGATAATGGGTCGTGGTCCTACCAAGCTCATTTCACCTTTAAGAACATTGAAAAGCTGGGGCAATTCGTCAAGACTCGTTCTTCGAAGAAAATGCCCTATTTTCGTAATTCTTGGGTCATTCTTCAATTTAAATGTCTTTTCCCATTCTTCTCTCGCTTCATTATCGTTTATTAATAAATTCTCTAATACCTCTTTAGAATTTATCACCATAGATCGAAACTTCAAGCATTTAAATTTTCGCCCATTTTTACCTACTCGCTCATGACCATAAATAGCCGGCCCGCCGTCTTTTCTCACTTTATGGCTTATATATACTAACAACGGAGAGATAATAATTATTATTGATAATGAGCCTATAATATCAAATGCTCTTTTTAAGATTCTGGAGGAGAGTTTTGCCAAATTTTGCTGCACACGGAATATCATAACTTCATGGCTAAATATAAAAGACATATCAGTGCTGTCAAGAGGAACACCTCGAAGAGTAGGTATCACGGAAACATATCTAAACCCTTTGATCATGAATTCCCTCAACCAACGATTTCTGGTTTCTCCCTCGTTCGCTTCTACTGCAACTATGAATTGTGTTCTTTTATCTATTGTTTCTAACCATTCGGGTGAGACATCTAAATTTTTTACATTCGTTAACGATAAACATTCATTACCATCAACAGATGTTGTTATAAAACCAACGACATGTAGGCCGAGATTTTTTTCGCTATTTATTGCTTTATATGCTTCATTTGCATTTTTACCACTTCCTATAATCCAAGTATCCCGAAGCCAAAAACCTGACTTATCTAATAAATATTTAGTTCCAATTCTAAAGAAAGGAACTAATAAGAAAGAAAATAACCATGTTAATAGCCAAACATACCGTGAAAAATACCATTTTGCGAATGCGATTACCGCTATTTCAATAACTGCAAATATAACCAACGTTCGCAATATTTCCTTCAATTCAAACCAAAATGTCTTCCGATAAAAATAATGCCTTAATCTTACGCCAAACCAAATTACACAGCATACCCCAAGCAACCAGTGTAGGGCTATCCATCCATAAATTTGCTCATCAGGGACACGCTGTTGAAAGTTCGTAAGAACCTGCGACAAAATCCACAGTGACAAATATAGAGATACAACAAAACTAACAAAATCAGATATTGCCAATGCAATAATACAATAAAAATTTCTTTGCAAAAATTTCATAGGTTCCTCTGTCTTCATTTATTCGACATATGGAATTAAACTAACTAGGCCTTGTGTAACAAGGCCTGATAACTTATTTATTATTCTTTTCGGAATATGCATACCCATAATGGTTGTAACCATAGCCATAATAACTACTGGCTTTTCTTACCATCCCATTAAGGATACAACCTTTTACATTCACTCCGCTTTGCTCAAAACGTTTAATACTCACAAGTATTTCTTTGGTAGTATTAATTTCAAATCTTGCCACGAGTAAAGTAGTACCAACATAACGACCAATAATTGCAGCATCTGTGACTGCTAATATAGGGGGAGTATCTATAATTACTAAATCATAAAGCTTAGATACTTGCGAAATCAATTCATTAAAGCGAGGATGCATCAACAATTCGGCAGGATTGGGCGGAACCTGACCGCGGGGAATGTAATCAAAATTCCCTTTTGTAACAGTTGTAATCACTTTTTCAAGGGATACTCTTCCAGATAAATAGTCAGATAAGCCATTATCATTATTGGAACCTAATATTTTATGTACATAACCTTTGCGAAGGTCAGCATCAATAAATAATACCTTTTTTCCGCTAGAGGCCATTGTCGCCGCTAAATTTGTACTTATAAATGTTTTTCCTGCATTTGGACTTGCACCTGAAATCATTAATATATTATTTTTTGCTTCCATCATTGCAAAGTGAAGGCTTGTACGGAGACTCCTAATAGCTTCTATTGCTAGATCAGCGGGGTTTTCTATTGCAAGTAAAGATTCAGGTTCTTTTCGTTTATTATTGCCTTTGACTAGATTTGCCTTATACCATTCAGCTACAGGAACGCTTGCATAGACATTTATACCAGCCTCTTCTAATTGCTCTGGTGATTCTATACCTCTTAATAAAAACATTCTTAACAAGACAATGCCAATAGAAATAAATGCACCAAGAATTGTTCCTATTATTATTATTAATATTTTTTTAGGCTTTACTGGGTTAGGTTCAGTAACTGCATCATCTACAATACGGACATTGCCTATAGCACTTGATTTCGCAATATTGAGCTCTTGTTGACGATTTAATAATTGTAAATATACTGCCCTTCCAGACTCAACATCGCGGCTTAATCTTAGTACTTCCTGTTGCGTAGAAGGCATGGAGCTAACACGTTTGTTTAGCTTAACTTTCTCATCTTGAAGTGTTTTCCTTTTTTCAACTAATGCTTTATATGTAGGATGCTCTTTTGTATATAACTGCGATATTTCAGCTTCTTTAAATGTCAATTCATTTAATTGATTATCAACATTTACAATTTGATCAAGAACTGACTTTGCTTCCATCGTTAAATCAACGGAGTCTTTCTGTTTTCTATAAGCATTTAATTTATCTTCTGCAAAATCAAGATCACTCCTTACTTTCGGTAACTGCTCGTTCAAAAAATCCAAGCTTTTAGCATCTTGTGCCGCTTGTCTTTCCACATTTTGCTCTAAGTAATTATTGCTGATGCTATTTAAAATATTCTTTATTAAGGTCGGGTTGTCACCTGTTAACGTCAATGAAAGCATACCAGTATCTTTCCCCTGATCGGCAACATTAAAGGCGTCTTGCAAGTTGCTAATCGCTTTCAACTTATTAAGATAGGTAATTACAAATTCACTTCCCGGTTGCGCGTTAATTTCTTTAATTAATAGAGTAACACCTTTGTCATTTATTAACTCGCCAACTTTTCCCTCGAGAGTAAAATCGTCACCAGCAATAGTATATCTTTCCCCATCATTTACAGTTAAAATCACCTGAGGAGCATCTCCTCCCTCAACTTGTGGTAAATAAAGTTTTCCAACTGTAATAGATCCTGACTCCTCTCCCAAGAGCCTTGCAACCCCACGTCCAATTACAGGAAAATACTTTTGTCTTACCTGAGCCTGTAAATTAAGATCATCAACTGTTTTTCCTAAAATCATTCTTGACTGGAGTAGGGTTAATTCAGGTGCAGACTCTGGTTGACTATTCGGTAATATTTGATTGATACTATTTAGAATAGCGTTCCCTTGTTTTTGTTCAACTTGTATTAAAGCATCAGCTTGATATATAGGGGTTGCTAGCAGTGTATATAATACAGCTAATACAGTAAAAGCTGATGTAATAGAAATTATTAGTTTTCTATTATCTATAAGCTCACCCAACAAACGCCCAAGATCAAAATCATCTGATTCAGCTTGTTGAGTTTTGTTATTAACAATCGGTGTCATGCAGTTATTCCTAGATTCTTATACCAATTTTTCTGCCCAATTTTGGCAGCATTGGTCAATTAATTGATATACTGATTCAAAGGCCTCATCGCTTTTACGATATGGGTCTGGAATTTCTTTTGCTCCCAACCAATGACCTAATAGTAGAGTTTTCCCTCTTGCCTCAGGGGCAATTCGACAAACATGCTCTATTTGTCTCTGTTCCATAACAAGAATAACATCATATTGGCTTGCAATCTTTGAAGTTAACTGTCTACTAACATGACCATCAAGATGTAAATTATGTTTCTCAGCTACGCGTATCGCTGAACCATCTGCTGGATGATTTATCAATGCAGCAACCCCAGCAGATTCAATATGTTTACTAGGCAAAAGTGATTTTAAGATACGCTCAGCAATAGGAGAACGGCATATATTACCCGTACAAATAACCAAAATAGATTCAAACATTTTATGGCCACGTCCTTATATATCTTACAGTTTCAGTCATATCATGTACGCCAGTAATAGTAGGTACTAGTTGGGAAATTACACGATTCCAACGTACTAATGGAGCCGATGTGACATAGACGATATCATAAGGTTGTAACTCAAATTCTGTACCAAGTACCATCGCGGAAGCATCTTGCGCGTTCAACTGATATATATTAGCAATTTTACCTTGTTTATCACCTTTCAACTGCCGAATTACGAAGACCCCCGTAGCATCACTGTATGCTTGAGACATACCTTCAGCATTCCCAATTGCCTCCGCTAATGTCATTCCACTCCGATCCATCTTCAATGTGCTCTGTTTGCCGACCTCTCCCATGACAAACACTTTAAGATCATCATTTCGTGGTACAAAGAGAATATCCCCTGGATATAACATTTGATTTTGTGTCAAATCACCTTTTTGCATTAATGCATAAAGTGATATTTTAGTATCTTTACCATTATGAGTCAGTACAACATTACGCCAGTCTGCGTCTGGTGCCAGTCCACCCGCAGCATTTATTGCATCCATCACCGTTAAAGGAATATTGGTAATAGGTTGCTGGCCTGATTTTGTCACTTCACCTGTCACGTACACCTTTTGAGAGCGAAAAGCAGCAACGCTTACATCGACCTGAGGACTCTCAATATAGGTGGTCAAACGGTTAGCTATATCCTGGCGTACCTGACTCAGCGTTTTACCCGCCACCTGCACCTTACCAATATATGGGTAGAAAATGGTGCCATCGGAGTTAACCCAGTTACCGGTATCGCTGGCACTGCGATACTGTCCTGCAGGAGTAGTTAATTCCGGATGATCCCACACCGTGACCATCAGCACGTCACCCACTCCAATACGGTATTCATAACTACGAAGCAAATTATCAAGCTGCGGGTTTGGACGAGCCAGAACTGTTTCCGGACGAAGCTGATCGATCAGGCCCGGCGTCATCGGGTACACATTGACCAGCTTATCCAGATCATAGTCGCTATCTGGAAGCTCAACCACGTTCTTACGCAGACTGTTTAATCCTTGACCAGGGATAACCGTACAACCCGATAAAAACCCAATTGCCAACGCTAATGCCGAAAATCTAACAAGTTTTTTCTTCATAATGTCACATCATCAGTAAATCAAAATTTGCCAATTCCTGAGCAGCTGTCATTGCCGTTGCCTCCCTGCCGGCCTATGGAGAGAAAAAACTGACTGCGTCCTGCAGCGCTACCACCCTCTCTCCCCTGTTTTCAGCATTCAGCCTTATAAACTAAACGGTATTTCTATGCCTGCGCTGGCCCCAACGTCATCGCTGTCGCTGTTGTTCGCGTTGGTGTACCACAGTGAAGTATTCAACCGGACCGATTGATACACATCTCCGCTCCAGCCTAGCTGTATACCTTTCAAAGTATCAGCATGTGGGAATGCTTTGTTGATTGATTGGTTCTCTGGGTTAACTTTGGCGTAAACCAGGCGCGTACTCCAGCGCTGGTTATCCTCCGTAATAAGCTCAACCTTACCGGCAACGAGTTGACCATCACCGCCCATTGCGTCACCCAGAGGATAACCCTGCTGGTAGTAGCCATCCTTATAGATATGATGCGTATAACTGTAATTGGTCCGGCTCATATTTGTACGCGTATCATGCGCTTCCAGGTACCAGTTAACCGCATCCTTACCCCAGCCGTGGTGCCCTTCAATCCCGCCGAGGAACATATTTGCTGAAGGCAGGAAACCAGACTCATCCTCGCCGATCATCTGCCCGTAGAAGCTCACCGGCCAGCCAAGAGTCGGCTCGAGTTTGAACTTAAAATCGAACCCAGCAAGTTGATTCCCCGGTTCATTGGGATCGTTTGCGGCGGTATTATCCTTGCCTGTTAAACCATCCCAGAAGTTACTAAGTGATTCAGGCCGCCCTTCCCCACCCCACTGCATAATGCGCGATGCACCTAACTCTACTGACTGGAATGGCGAGAAAGTGAAGCGGCCACCGATAATTTTCGTGTGTGGCACAGCGGTATATTGATTCATCTGGCTGGCGGAGATTTGGTACTGCCATGGACCCACCCAGCGCAGCCACCATGTTTCCGGCGCCGCCTGCTCTGCCCGCTGCATCAGGAAGCCGGTCATCGGCCGCATGGCATCCCCCCGGATCAGGCTACCTTCATACCCAGGCCCCCACCACTGCGGTACCTGGCCAAATGAGAGCCACTGGTTCCAGAACTTGACCGCGCCATAGGCGCCGTTGGCGTTGAAGCTCGATCCGTTGCTGATCCGCTCTCCCCCTTCGACGTTGCCCTGAAGGTGGATATCCCACCACTCGCCGCTATTGTTGAACGCCAGCCCTAACGAGTTATCTGCCGGCTGCGTCTGGCCAAACCCCTGCGGGGTACCCGGCTGGTCGGTCGAGGTGTAGCCGGTGACCCGGAAATCGGCTTTTAAAGCAGACAGTCGCTGGTTGATACGAGCCAGAACCACTTGCTCAGAGGAATAAGAAGGTTTGGCCTTTTTTAGCGCCCGGGCGATCTCTTCCTGACTCAGCGGCCAGGTCGACAGGCTTAGATGAATGACCCCGCGATCGGAAAGCCAGGCAAGGTCATTACGCAGATCGTTATCGTTTACTACTAACCCGGCCGCATAAGCCTGGGCTCCCAGTGAGGAAAGTAAACCCAGCGTCACGGCAATGCGCGCAATTTTTATCATTGTACAAGATCCATTTTCAGCCCCGCTGTCGTATCTCAATGAGAATGAGGGGAATACCAAGATAGAAAGCGCTCGCGGCACCAGCTGACTTCGCTGTGCAACACCGGCGAGGCAAGTACAGTTACCCTAAGCTGCTTGTCATCTTTATAACATCCGCCCAGCTCACAATGTAGGCGAATTTTACCCTACAGGCTATCGATGAGACGGGAAAGTTAATGTCCAGGCGATATCAGCAGCCGCTCCTGGCCAACTTCTGAGGATATCCGTAGAAAATTGATAGATATCTATTGATGATGATCATCCTGACCGGGTCGATATTTACAGCCGTTGAAGAGAACCTCTGTGCAGCAGCAAGCGGCTTCAGCGACGCTACCGCCCCTGGCTTAACAGCTACCAGCGCACTGACTACCTGAACGACTTAATTTTTTATCGACCTGCGGATGAATAATTGGTCAGGCCATTATTTTTGGCGGCGTTAAGTTTACGGGATTTCGGTCACAATTGGGAGTGTTGTTACCGAATATCTGCCAATTAATGCCGCCTGTCGTTCTACTGACAAAAAATAAGCGGGTCACCAATTAAGATTATTCACTGATTTCCAGGGTTAGAAATCTTCCCGGTACTGCTACAACATCACATATGCAGCTAACTGACTGTAAAAAAACGTCTTTTTCCACAACTCATCTTCATGCAAAAATCAGATGATGGCGTTATAGTCAACTACAATTTCTAATAGTTTCCAGTGTCTGGATATTCATTGAATGTGCATCAGGTAACGTCTCAGCGCATTTAAGAAACGTCTGATCAAAGCTATATCCAGACAAATATGCAATAACAATGTAGTAGCACTTCATTATTTCATAAATATGAATTATCAATTACCGGGTATATAGTAGATTATTTTCTTATTTGTCTAATTAACCGGCGAAAACTTAATTTCCCCTGTAAAACAAATGGCGATTACCAGGCCTGCTTGTGCAGGTCCTCTCTGGTAAAAGGTTTATCCAGCGGCCCAATTGCGGTGGCGATTTGCCCCAGCAGGGTCTGTGTCGGCGCTTTACTGCCGCTATGCAACAGTATCAGTGGGACCATTACCAGGCATGCAATTCCACCCCAGGGTATTGTCTTATAATCGCAGTCAGAAGTGCGTTTTTGCAGCAGCAGGAACAAAGCGCTGCCAGCAGCGCCCAGCAGCAGGCCGGCAATCACTTCCGAGACGGAATGCGCATGGATGACCAGCCGCGAATAGCCCACCACGGCGGCCAGAACATAGCCGGTAATAATGGCCGCTTTACGCAGACCGGCGGAGAAACGGGCGCTGAGCAGCCACAGGAAGATAGGCCAGAAGGCCGCGGAGAGCGCGGAGTGGCCGCTGAAGCCGGTGTAATCCAGCTCGCGAATGCCCAGACCCCAGCCCATAAAGGCCAGTTTGGAGGCGCAGACGATAGCGCCGGTGATGCCGAACAGCAAACTCCACTGCCACGCCAGCAACCGCGACGTTTTACGCAGCATCAGGACAATAAACAGCGCCGCTGCGCTGGGCAGCAAAACGGTGCTATCGCCAAAAAATGAGATGAGTTGCCAGTTCATATACCTGTGATCCTTCGATGATGTCCACTGCCGTGCTCAGGGATTATCCGTAATGTCTGTACCAGCTCGCATGCCAATTCATTTCACATTTTTATGCATGCAAGTGAGATGTTTAAAGCGGAAACATGATCGCAGTCAAGTTTTATTTTTGGCTGTCGTTGACCGCTTTCCCTTCGCTTTAGGAATTGTCGCACTAAGTGACTATTCATAAAGCATTATTGCCGCTACTCCGACCATTGCACCACAGAGGCCAGAGACAAACTACCAGAAGTCTCCGAAGCCATACGTTTCTTTACAATCGTTATAACATTCGCGTTATGAATAATTTCTGCATAACGTTTTGAGCGGCAGGACGAATGCTTCAGCCTTGCCGCTCGGTTGCAGGCTGGCGCTCAGGCCAGTAGTTTTTTAATGCTTTCGCGGAATTTGGCGCCTTCTTTCAGGTTACGCATCCCGTAGGTGACGAAGGCCTGCATGTAGCCCATTTTCTTCCCGCAGTCGTAGCTTTCGCCGGTCATCAGCATCGCGTCGACGGACTGCTTCTTCGCCAGTTCGGCAATGGCGTCGGTCAGTTGGATACGGCCCCATGCGCCCGGCTCGGTACGTTCCAGTTCGGCCCAGATATCCGCCGACAGCACGTAGCGCCCCACCGCCATCAGATCGGAGTCCAGGGTCTGCGGTTCGTCCGGTTTTTCAATAAACTCGACGATACGCGCCACCTGGCCTTCAGCCACCATCGGCTCTTTGGTCTGGATGACGGAGTATTCGGAGAGATCGCCCGGCATGCGTTTCGCCAGCACCTGGCTGCGGCCGGTCTCGTTAAAGCGGGCGATCATAGCGGCGAGGTTATAGCGCAGCGGGTCAGCGGTGCCGCCGTCAAGGATGATATCCGGCAGGACCACCACAAACGGGTTGTCGCCGACTACCGGGCGGGCGCAGAGGATGGAGTGGCCCAGGCCCAGCGGCTGCGCCTGACGCACGTTCATGATGGTCACGCCCGGCGGGCAAATGGCCTGCACTTCCGCCAGCAGCTGGCGCTTCACGCGCTGTTCCAGCAGAGCTTCCAGCTCGTAGGAGGTGTCGAAGTGGTTTTCCACTGCATTCTTCGAGGAGTGCGTCACCAGAACAATCTCTTTGATCCCGGCGGCGACGATTTCGTCAACGATGTACTGAATCATTGGCTTATCAACGATCGGCAGCATCTCCTTTGGAATTGCCTTTGTGGCCGGCAGCATATGCATGCCTAGTCCTGCGACCGGAATAACCGCTTTCAAATTCGCCATATTCATCTTCACCTGTTTGGTTGCAAAACACGCGGTTTTGCAAAATTGTACATGTCACAAATCCATTGGAACTGATAATACACGGATACTGCCCGGGCATCTGCCCGCCAAATTCTTAAATTCACTGTCACGTAAAAGAATACACACAACTCCCTTTTACCAACAGTCAGAAGTGAGAATAATCTTATTTTCGTTCAGGTTATTCAGCGGCTCGTTCCTTTGCGCCGCGCGATGTGGCTGAGAGGCCCGTCTATCGGGGTCTGTTGGCCGCCGGCCCCGCCGCGCCGCGCGTATGCCTGGAAAGAATAGATATAGATAATAAATTTCGCCAGGCAATATATTTCAGCATAAACAGCCGGATATGACGACATATTAGTCTGAATCCGCGGCGGTGAACTGCGATCCGCCCTATTCTGCACTCACTTCATAATATGAATTATGCCGGTTTTGTGAGCGGGCTTCGCGCTTCGCTTCTGCTCTGCGCATCCGCGCTCGCCGTGACGAACCGCGGGAGGAAGCCCTTTTGCCGCCCTCGCTGAAACGCAGCGGAAAAAGTTCTGATATCGGCAAGCTTATTCCATGGTCGCCGCCATGGTGTTATTTTTTCACTGTTCTTTTCCGGAACATAATTCTTATCGGTTCGCTTAATCCGCTGGAAATATATCCACCCACGGCAGGGCGATATCCGCGTCGTTATTGCATTTTAGACTCATCTTATCCATGATCGTGGTAACACATACCGCAGTCGTACAGGTTTTAATACATATGGAATGGATTGCCGATCCGTCAATCTGGGCAGGTCTCGTCACGCTGGTGGTTATCGAACTGGTGTTGGGTATCGATAACCTGGTCTTTATCGCTATCCTCGCCGAGAAGCTCCCTCCCGCCCAGCGCGACCGCGCGCGGATCACTGGCCTGATGCTGGCGATGGTCATGCGTCTCCTGCTTCTGGCCTCTATCTCCTGGCTGGTCACCCTGACCAAACCGCTGATTGTTTTTCACGACTTCAGCTTTAGCGCCCGCGATTTGATTATGCTGTTTGGCGGCCTGTTTCTGCTGTTTAAAGCGACCGTCGAGCTTAATGAGCGGCTGGAGGGGAAAGACAGCGATAACCCCACCCAGCGCAAAGGGGCGAAATTCTGGGCCGTCGTGGCGCAGATCGTGGTGCTCGACGCCATTTTCTCGCTCGACTCGGTGATCACCGCCGTCGGCATGGTTGATCACCTGGCGGTGATGATGGCCGCGGTGGTTATCGCCATCAGCCTGATGCTGATGGCCAGCAAGGCGCTGACGCGCTTCGTTAACAGCCACCCGACCATCGTGATCCTCTGTCTGAGCTTCCTGCTGATGATCGGCTTCAGCCTGATTGCTGAAGGCTTCAGCTTTATCATTCCGAAAGGCTATTTATATGCGGCCATTGGCTTCTCGGTCATGATTGAAGCGCTTAATCAGCTGGCGCAGTTTAACCGCCGTCGCTTCCTCTCCGCCAATATGACGCTGCGTCAGCGCACTACCGAGGCGGTGATGAATCTGCTGAGCGGGCAGAAAGAAAAAGCTGAACTGGATGCTGACACGGCGTCGCTGGTCGCCGATCAGGATCAACATCCACTGTTTAATCCGCAGGAAAGACTGATGATTGAGCGGGTGCTGAACCTTAATCAGCGCAGCGTCAGCAGTATTATGACGTCGCGCCATGATATCGAGCGCATCAACCTTAGCGCGCCGGAGGAAGAGATCCGCAGCCTGGTGGAGAAAAATCAGCATACCCGTCTGGTGGTCACCGGCGGGAAAGATAATGAAGATCTGCTGGGGGTGGTGCATGTTATTGACCTGCTCCAGCAGTCCCTGCGTCAGGAGCCGCTGGATCTGCAGGCGCTGGTGCGTCAACCGCTGGTCTTCCCGGAGGGGCTGCCGCTCCTCTCGGCGCTCGAGCAGTTCCGCCAGGCCCGCACCCATTTTGCCTTTGTGGTCGATGAGTTTGGTTCCGTCGAGGGGATTGTGACCCTCAGCGACGTGATGGAGACCATCGCCGGCAATCTGCCCAATGAGGTGGAGGAGATCGATGCCCGGCACGATATTCAGCATCATCAGGACGGTTCATGGACGGTCAACGGCCATATGCCGCTGGAGGACCTGGTGCAGTACGTTCCGCTGCCGCTGGATGATAAACGTGAGTATCACACCGTTGCCGGTCTGTTGATGGAGTATTTGCAGCATGTGCCGCAGGTGGGGGAGACCATTGAGATTGACGGTTATACCTTGCGCACGCTGCAGGTCGACAGCCATCGGGTGCAGAAGGTGCAGATCGTCCCGCCGGCAAAGCAGGATGAGCTGGATTATGAGGTGTAATCGTCAGGCATAAAACGGCCCGGGGTATCCCGGGCCGTAAAATTGATAGCCAGGTATCCTGTTTAATGCCTGATGGCGCTTCGCTTATCAGGCCTACGGGATGGCGAACTAATCGGGGTATGACACCCACCGTATAATCCAGGCCGGGTCAGGCGTAGCCGCCACACTGCCTGATGGCGCTGCGCTTATCAGGCCTACGGGATGGCGAACTAATCGGGGGATGACACCCACCGTATAATCCAGACCGGGCCAGGCGTAGCTGCCACACTGCCTGATGGCGCTGCGCTTATCAGGCCTACATTAAGTGGCGACGCTAACGAATGATATTGCGCACATCCCAGGCCGGGTCAGGCGCAGCCGCCACCCGGCATCATTGTGACATTACGCTTTGACGATAAACACAGCCCGGAAACTTCCGGGCCGCGGTGGTAGGAATTACAGCTTATCGAGCAGCTTTTTGGCATCGTTGCCGTCTTTGCTGCCTTTATTACGCTCAACCCAGTCGTTGAGGCGCTGCTTCGCTTCATCCTGCAGCTGTTTGCGCAGGATCTGATCGACCTGCAGACTGTAGCTCAGCGACTGCCACTCGCCGTAGATGCGCAGCGGGATAGCGGTCTGTTTCAGGCGGTCGATAAGCTTGCCCTCCCCTTTCCATCCGCCGAGCACGCGCACGTTGAAGCGCATATCGCAGTTCTCTTTCTGCAGATCGAGCTGTCCTTCGCCGGTCATCGCCATCACGTCGGACTGCCCCTGCAGGCGGTTCAGCGTCACCAGCCCGTTATCCAGCGTCAGCCGGCTGCTCACGGAATCCAGGCGGGTGGCATTGTCGTAATTTTCCTGCGCCCGCACGTTGGTGCTGCGCTCCACGGCCTGCTGCACCAGCTGCTGGAAGTTCAGCCCTTCGGTGCGGGTATCGGCCATCTGGAGCTGAGCCTGTCCCTGCCAGTGGCGACGGAAATCATCGGCGTCAATGCGCGTTCCGGAAAATTCGCCGCTCAGCGACAGCTTGCCGGTCAGGTTTAAGGAATAGTTAAAGGCTTTGATCAGCGAACCGATCTCAACATTCCGCAGCGCCGGCTGGAACGTCGCCAGCGGCGTGTCGCCGCGGGCATCCAGGGTGCCAGGGAGAGAGAGCTGCCCGCCGTCAAGATTGCCCTGCATTTTGCTGACCGTCAGCAGCCCCTGCTGGTTGCTGATTTCGCTCTGCACCTGGGTGAAGTTCAGACCGCGCCACTGCAGCTGGTCGGCGCTCAGGGCCATTCGGCCGTTGAAGCCGCGCAGGCTCTGGTAATCTTCGCGCTCATCGCTGTCGGCGATCACCGGGCGCAGCGGTCGCGTCTGACTCTGGCCCTGCTGACTGGCGCTACTGTCCGTCGCCGGCGACCTTTGCGCCAGCAGACTATCGAGATCGAGAGTGGTGGCGTGCAAATCCAGCGACCAGTCCGGGCGATCCCCCAGCACCACGCTGCCGCTGCCGGTAACGGTGCTGCGGTTAGCCATCAGATTCAGGTTGTCAAAACGCAGGGTCTTGTCATCTTCCTGCCAGCTGGCCTGCAGACTCCCCTGACCATTAATGCCGTCCGGTGGGAGCTCGGCGCCGCGCAGCTGCCAGCTAAGCTGGGTAAAGTCGGCTTTTAAGGAGTGCGGATAATCGCCGCCCTGCACGGTGGCGGAGAAGTTCAGCGCCAGGTCGCGCTGGTCGCGGTTCACCCGGCCGGAGAAATCCACGGTGGCCCGGTGATTCTCATCCTGCTCCATCTGCAGACGGATATCGCGCACGGTCACCTGCTCGCCGTTCTCATGCTGGAAGAAGAGCACGCTGTCGGCCACCTGCAGCTGACGCACATCGTAGGACCATCCGCGATCCTCCTGGGCCAGCGGCAGGGTGTTGTCATGCGGCACCACCGGCGCTGAGCTGTCGCGAACCGCCTCGGTTTTCGGGGTCAGCTGGATCACCGCGCCCTTGAGCATCACCTGCTTCACCTGCAGCTGATGCGAGAGCAGCGGCAGCAGCGCCACGTCGAGGCGCATATTGTCGGCGCGGATCACCGGCTCTTCGGCGCCTCTGGCGGTCAGCGTCATCCGTCCGCTGAGAATGCTGAGCTGCGGCCAGACGTGCCAGCGCAGCGGGCCATCAAGGTCAAGCTGATAACCGCTGCGCTCTGCCACCTCATGCACCATATAGGCGCGAAAATCGTTGGGATTGACCAGCAATACCAACGAGGTAAGCCCGGCGACAATGACCGCCAGCAGGATCATCAGCGTTGTCAGTATTCGTCTCATGGCACCCTCAGCAACACCCCGTTGACGTTATCAATCCTTGTCGATTCGGCTCGCCACCGCGCCCTGCTGGTCGCGATATTTGGCGTCTTCACGGCGGTTATACGGCCGGGCCGCCGGGCCCGATAACGGTTCAAAGCTCAGCGCGCCGATGGGCATCCCCGGGCGCAGCGCCAGCGGCAGCTTACCGGAGTTGTAAAACTCAAGCACGATGCAGCCGGACCAGCCTGGATCGATACGGTGCGCGGTAACGTGCACCATCAGCCCCAGGCGCGCCAGCGAGGAGCGTCCGTCCAGCCAGCCTACCAGGTCGGCAGGCAGGGTGACAGACTCGTAGGTCACCGCCAGCGCCAGTTCGCCCGGATGCAGGAAAAAGGCCTCCCCTTCCGGCAGGACGATCTCTTCGCTCATCACGCGGTCCAGCGCGGCGCTGACCTCGGCCTTCGGGCCGCTTAAATCTATAAACGGCGCCGTGTGGCCACGGAAGGTGCGAAATTTATTACCCAGCCGTACATCAACCGTCGCGCCATTAATACGCTCAACGGGCGGACGCGGATTGATGGCGAGTCGCCCTTCATCCAACCAGGCTTCGATATCTCGGTCACACAGACGCATGGGCTTTCTCCTTATAAGGCTGCTTCCCGCACGCTTCGCGGCGGAGAGGGCAACAGGGCTACTCTTTGCACGTTACACAATTCGGCCAGGTTATTCAAAGAACTGACTGATTTTGGCCTTCAGAATATCAATAGCGATGCGGTTTTTGCCGCCGCGCGGCACGATGATGTCGGCATACTGCTTCGACGGTTCAATAAACTGCAGGAACATCGGGCGCACGGTTTTCTGATACTGGGCCATCACCGAGTCCATGGAGCGGCCGCGCTCGTTAACGTCGCGCTTAATACGGCGCATCAGGCAAATATCGAGAGGGGTGTCGACGAAAATAGAGAAGTTGAGCTCGTTACGCAGGCGCGCATCGGTCAGCAGCAGGATCCCTTCAAGGATAATCACCTTCTTCGGCTCGACGTGAATGGTGTTCGGCGTGCGGGTATGCTCGACGTAGCTATAGACCGGCAGTTCAATCGGCTGGCCGCTTTTCAGCATCTGCAAATGCTGGAACAACAGACTGTGGTCCATTGAGCTCGGGTGGTCATAGTTGGTTTTGACGCGCTCTTCCATCGACAGATGGCTTTGATCTTTGTAATAGCTGTCTTCCGGAATGACGCCAATATGTTCGTCGCCAACTTGTTCACGCAATTCGCGATAGAGAGTACTGGCAATAAGACTTTTGCCAGAAGCCGATGCGCCGGCGATGCCTACAATGACGCACTGATGGGACATATCAGTCATAAATTTTTGCGACCTGATTAACCTGGATAGAGATGGAGGGTGGCGGCGGACCGCCAAACGCGGCAATTATAGGGATTTCAGCGTCCCGATACCAGTGGTATGCGCCCCGGGCGGCTATTCCGCCGCCGGCGCCCAGTCATCGGTATACCAGATATGCAACAGCGCGTAGGATCGCATCGGCTGCCAGCGGCGGGCATAGCGGGCGATGGCGGCCGGGGTCATTCCCGGAAAGCGCTGTTTAATCAGGTAATCATCCGGCAAAAAGATATCTTTCGCCTGCCAGCCGCGCAGGGCAAAGTAGTTTGCCGTCCAGCGGCCAATCCCGGGCAGGGTCTGCAGTTGACGCAGCCCGGCGTCAATATCCGCCGGCGCCGTCAGGGGCAGCTCGCCGCTGAGCGCCGCCCGGGCGAGGTGGATCAGCGCCTCCGCGCGTCGCAGCGGCATCCCCAGCGCCTTCAGCGCCTGCGGGTCGGCCCGGGACAGCGCCTCTGGCGTCGGAAATAACACATAGCCGGGCGCCTCCGCCAGCGGTTCTCCCCAGCCAGCCGCCACTTTGGCAGTGAGCCGGGCGGCCATCGCCACGCTCACCAGCTGGCCCAGCACCGCGCGCACCGCCTGCTCGAAGGCATCCAGCGCCCCCGGCAGGCGCAGCCCCGGCCGCGCCTCGGCCAGAGGGCCCAACGCCCCGGCGACCTGCCGCGGGTCGCAGGCTAAATCAAACAGCTGGCCAATTCGCGCATAGCAGATCTCCGCCACCGGTTGCAGCCCCGGGGAGAGGGTCACCCGCAGGCCCTGCGCCTCCTCGTCCGGTGCCAGATGAATCAGCCCGCGATGCCCTTCAACGCCAAAGCTGCGACTATAGCCTCCTTCATCAAAGCGCTCGACGCCGGCGACGGCACGCGCCTGCAGAAAACCAACCATCCACGCCCAGTCGTAAGGCGGGGTCCAGGGTAACAGCACCATAAGCTCTCCTTTATATAGCGTTACAATGATAGTCGCCCTTGACCGTCAGCGCCTTGCTTTTAAATTCCAGTTGTCGGCTTGGCGACGATCCGCTAAAGTCGCCCCCCTTCTTCACCGGCATGGGGATTTTGCAGACGATGTTTATTGGTTTTGACTACGGCACCGCCAACTGTTCGGTGGCCGTGATGCGGGAAAACACCCCTCAGCTGTTGACACTGGAAAACGGCAGCGCCCTGCTGCCCTCGATGCTCTGCGCGCCAACGCGCGAAGCGGTCAGCGAGTGGCTCTATCGCCATCATGATGTCCCCACCCACAGCGACGAAAACCAGGCGCTGCTGCGTCGGGCCATCGCCGCCAACCGCGACGAAGACATCGAGGTGCTGCGCAACAGCGTGCAGTTCGGTCTCGCCTCGCTGCATCAGTATGTTGAAGATCCGGGAGAGGTCTACTTCGTTAAATCGCCAAAATCCTTCCTCGGCGCCAGCGGGCTGAAGCCGCAGCAGGTGGCCCTGTTTGAAGACCTGGTCTGCGCCATGATGCTGCACATCAAACTGCAGGCCGAAAGCCAGCTTCCCGAGCAGATCGACCAGGCGGTGATTGGCCGGCCGATTAACTTCCAGGGCCTCGGCGGCGATGAGGCGAACGCCCAGGCGCAGGGGATCCTTGAGCGCGCCGCCCACCGCGCCGGTTTCCGCGATGTGGTCTTTCAGTTTGAACCGGTGGCCGCCGGGCTCGATTTCGAAGCGACCCTCAATGAAGAAAAGCGGGTGCTGGTCGTCGATATCGGCGGCGGAACCACCGACTGCTCCCTGCTGCTGATGGGCCCGCAGTGGCGGGAGCGCGCCGACCGCCAGCAGAGCCTGCTCGGCCACAGCGGCTGCCGCATCGGCGGTAACGATCTCGACATTGCCCTGGCCTTCAAATGCCTGATGCCCCTTCTCGGCATGGGTGGCGAAACGGAGAAAGGCACCGCGCTGCCGATCCTCCCGTGGTGGAACGCGGTGGCGATCAACGACGTGCCGGCGCAGAGCGATTTCTACAGCACTGCCAACGGCCGCCTGCTGAACGATCTGCTGCGCAGCGCCCGGGATGCCGACAAGGTGGCTCTACTGCTGAAGGTCTGGCGCCAGCGTCTTAGCTATCGTCTGGTGCGCAGCGCCGAAGAGAGCAAAATCGCCCTCTCCAGCGCCGCCAGCGTCGAAACCGCGCTGCCGTTTATTCAGGACGATCTGGCCACCGCCATCGCCCAGCAGGGTCTGGAAGCCGCGCTGGATCAGCCCCTGACTCGCATTATGGAACAGGTGCGGCTCGCGCTCGACAGCAGCCAGACCACCCCGGATGTGATCTATCTTACCGGCGGCAGCGCCCGTTCGCCGCTGATCAAAAAGGCGCTGGCCGCTCAGCTGCCGGGTATTCCGCTGGCCGGCGGCGATGATTTTGGCTCGGTGACCGCCGGGCTGGCCCGCTGGGCGCAGGTGGTTTTCCGCTAGCCCTCGCCCGGCGCTGTCGCGCAGCAGGTCTGTCCTGATCCTGGCGCTGCAGATTACGCTGGAATATTCCTGGTCTCCCACGCAAAATGGCCTGTTCGTCCGGACAGGCCTGTCCACTCTCCCCCGCTTCCGGGGGCGTATTATCCATACCGTAGCCAGACGTCTGCGGTCAGTAATCTTTGCATGCCGCAAGGGGGCGTGATTGAAAAGGGTGTCTGCGATCTTCGCGGCGGTCCGGCGTTGCCGGCCGCGGCTCCTGGCAGGCTGGCTGCTCAGCTGTGGATTACTCTTGCTGCTGGTCGCCCCGCAGGCGCAGGCGGCGACGCGCCAGGTGGGCATTGATATTCCGGTCCAGTGGTACGCCGACGACAGCGGCCGGATGACCCTCGATCGCTTTGCCGCCCTGCCCGCAGACCAGCTCGCCACCACCCGGCAGATCCCCTCCTTTGGTTATTCGCGAAAAACCTGGTGGCTGCGCAGCGAACTGCCGGGAACGTGGTTTGCCGGGGAGCCGCGCTGGATGCAGCTGGGCCCCTCTTTTGTCGACCATCTGACTATTTACTATCGGCCTCTGGGCAGCGATGCCCCCTGGGCACAGCGCACCTTTGGCGACCGCGACGGCGCCCGCGGAAGCGATCTGCATTATCGGGAAAGGGTGCTGATACTGCCCCCGCCGCCAACCGCCGCCGGCTATGAGCTGGTCTTTCGCCTGCAGAGCACCAGCACCCTGATCCTGCTGGCCTCGCTCTCCTCTGCGCAGGCGTTTGTGCAGCGGGCCACCGCTGACACCGCTTTCTGGAGCTTCTACTTCGGCCTGGCCGCTGTCGCCAGCGGTGTGGCGCTTTGGCTGGCGCTGGCCCTGCGCCGGCGTCTGCTATGGGGCATCTGTCTTTTCTCCCTCAATTATCCGCTGGTGGCCGCTCTGCACGGCTTCCCGGAGTGGTTCTTCGGCCACGCCGCGCTGCCCTTCCAGGATTTTATGATCAGTAGCCTCTCGCTGTTCAGCTATGCCACCGCCCTCTGGCTGCACAGCGAGATTTTTGATCTGAAGAAGAATATGCCGCGACTTCATCAGCTGCTGATCGCCGCCGTGATACTCAACCTGGTGCTGCAGGTCAGTATTCCGCTCGGGTTTTACGGCTTCGCGATGCAGATTGAAGGGGTAGTATTCATCATTATCACCCCGGTGCTGCTGTTCACCTCCTGGTGGCTGTGGCGCAAAAAAGCTATCGACCGTACCACCCTGCTGCTGGGTCTGCTGCCGCCGTTCTATGTCGCCGCCGCGGTGCTGGTGCAGTTGTCGATCCATGGGATTATCCCGTTCCATATGGCGATCTATTCCCTCTGGCAGTACGCGCTGATCGTCCACATCATTACGGTGCTGATCATTGCCATCCTGCGGGTGCGTGCTGAAAACCGCCAGCTGGAGCAGAAGCAGCGCCTGGCGCGCGAACTGCAGATTGAGCGTGAAGCCAGCTTCCACCAGCGGCAGTTTATGGGCATGGTGGCGCACGAATTCCGCACCCCGCTGGCGGTGATCCAGGCGGCGCTGGAGAATCTTCGCCTCTCGGCGGCCTCGACCAGCCAGGAGGCGCGCTTCGATCGCATCGGCCGCGCCGCCACCCGCCTGGTGCAGCTCACCGATAACTGCCTTGCCGACGCCCGGCTCGCCTCCCACGATCTGCACGTCGAGCGCCAGCAGACCGCCCTGCTAACGGTGATCAACATGGCCGCCTCGGTGGTGGCCATCTCCCATGATCACTACCTGAACATCCGCCAGCACGGCGCGGTGGAAAGTCCGCAGCTGCAGGCCGATGCCGGCCTGCTGTGCATCGCCATCGCTAATCTGCTGGATAACGCCGTCAAGTATTCGCCCCCCGGTGAAATCGCCATCGATATTCATTCCGATGCCGGGCAAACGGAGCTACGCATTCGCGACCACGGCCCGGGACTCCCCGCCGGACAGGCGGAACTGATCTTTGAGCGCTACCGCCGCGGCGAGCACACATCGTCGGTGCCAGGCGGCACCGGTCTCGGACTGTATGTTGCGCGTCAGATAGTGCAGGCTCATGATGGCAAACTGTGGCTGGCCGAGCATGGCCCGGACGGCTGCACCTTTATTCTCACCCTCCCCACGGTTGCTTAAGAGGAGAACGACGTATGGCTTTACGGCTGGCGATAATTGAAGATAACGCCGATCTGCTGGATGAACTGCTGGCCTGGCTGGGCTATCGCGGCTTCGAGGTGTGGGGGACGCGCAGCGCCGAAGCCTTCTGGCGGCAACTGCACAGCCATCCGGTGGATATCGTGCTGGTTGATATCGGCCTGCCCGGCGAGGATGGCTTCAGCGTACTGAACTATCTGCATGAGCTGGGGCACTACGGTCTGGTGGTGGTCAGCGCCCGCGGCCAGCAGCAGGATAAACTGCAGGCGCTGAGCCTTGGAGCCGATGCCTATCTGATCAAACCGGTAAACTTCGCCCATCTTGCCGAGACCCTGACCGCCCTCGGCGCGCGCCTGCGCCAGGACCGTCCGGCGGCTCCGCCTGCGGAGGCGATCGGCACGCCGCCGGCCGTCTCCCCCGGCAGCTGGCGTCTGCAAGAGGATAAACTGATTTCACCCGACGCCCGGACGCTGGAGTTAACCCAGCAGGAATATCGCCTGGTGGAGCTCCTGATGCGCAATCGCAACGAAGTGTGCAGCAAACTGGATCTCCATGCCTGCCTGTTTTCCCATGAAAGCGAGCCTGACCTGCACCGGATCGACGTGGTGGTTAGCCGCCTGCGTCACAAGGCACGCCAGCAGGGGATCCACCTGCCCGTTCGCGCAATCTTTGGTAAGGGACTGGCCTTTATTTCCTGAACGACGGGGCGCGTCGGCGGCCGCGCGGGATATAAAAAACTCGTAAGTGTTAATTTTTCTCATTTTCTGAGAGAAATGAGAGGAATGAGACTGACGATGACCTTAAGAATTTTCTTATAGTGCTAGCACATCAGGATGATGGCGTAAGATTTTCACGGGACAGAAAAGCATATAACAAAACGTATTAGCCGTTCGCGGCAAATTCTGACACCATGCAACACAATCAGGGTAAAAACGATGGCCATGCAAACGTGGTTAGTTTTATTGCTATGCATTTTTTTCTTCAGCATCTCTGTATACAGTTTTATTTCCTATCTGAAAGACAGGAGGCGGCAGAAATTTACTTTTAACGATAAGCGTTCGATGCGTCGTAAATAATTCACTTTAAAATAATAAAAAATTATTGTAGGTACTTTTATATCTTCAACACACCGCATACGCCCGGAGGATTTGTCACAGCATGGCGTTATGTTTTGCGTAAGGAAATAACGCCATGAGAAACATTAATGTCACCATCAACACCCGCAACGCCTTTGTCCGTGAATCGCTGGTGGCCATGGTCAATGACCTCACCCGGGGCGATCTGCGGGCGCGTTTTTCCTGGCGTAACACCGATCTGTCAGCTGAAGATATCATTATCTGCGAAGTGATCCCCGGGGAAATATACCTATGTAATACCCTGATTAAGAACAGAAAAAGAGGAAGCTCGCTGATTATTCTCCATAGCTATGACCAGCTGCCGGAAGATGAGTTCATGATTAATTGCCTGAAAGGGGTCATTTTTGTTTCGCTAAAAACGGCCAGTATTCCGCAATTGCTGACGATCATTAAAAGCGAGCTCCAGCATTGTATGACCCCCACGGCTACCGACGCCGCAGGCCGGGAACTCAGCTGCGCCAGCTGTCCGCATCGCGTGTTATCGCGATCGCAGACCGCCGTAGCGCACGGTATTCTCGAAGGGCTGGATATGAGTAAAATCGCCGCCCTGCAGCGTGTGAGTCCCCGCACCGCCGCCTATCATAAGAATAAGATCATGGAAAAATACAGCCTGAATAATAATCATGAATTTTTCCAGTTTATGAATCTTTTACGTGAGCGCTGGTAGGCAAACAGCAGCACAAAAAAATAAGATATTGACCTGGCTATATTGTCGGAAATCCGAAAATAGCCGCAGGATGCTAAAAAATATCCAGCGCTGGCGGACATAACGTTAAACTCTGACGCTTCCTCGGTATAAAGACATTACCGCCCGTCTTTATATAATAAAAAACACGCTACACGAGGAAAACTGATACTTCGTCACATTGCCCCTGACGTGCCTGTCAGGGGTCCTTTTTTCCTTGTGGAATAGCGCCCTCAGTGAAAGGGCGCGGCAGGATCAGGCTTCCGCTTTCTCCACTTCCCAGTCCGGCTGCGCTTCCTCGTCGGTCAGCAACCCTTCATTTTTCGACAGCATCGCGGTGGCGATGCCATTACCCAGCACGTTGATGGCGGAGCGCCCCATGTCGAGGAAATGGTCGATACCCATCAGCAGCAGGATCCCGGCGACCGGTATATTGAAGCTGGGGATCGTCGCCGCCAGCACCACCAGCGCCGAACGCGGCACCCCGGCGATACCTTTCGAGGCCAGCATCAGGGTCAGCATCATGACCGTAATCTCGCTAAAGCTCAGCGGCACGTTATAGGCCTGGGCGATAAACATCGCGGCGAAGGAGCAGTAGACCATCGAGCCAACGAGGTTGAACGAGTAGCCAATCGGCAGGACGAACGAGACGATATTGCGCGAGCAGCCAAACTTCACCAGTCGCTCGAGGGTCTTCGGATAGGCCGCTTCCGAGCTGCTGGTGGTGAAGGCCACCAGCACCGGATCTTTCAGCATGTTCAGCAGGCGGAAAACCTCTTTTTTCAGCACCATATAGCCGACGGCAATCAGCACCGCGCTGGTCAACAGCACCGCCAGGTAGTAGCCGCCGATGAACGAAGCATAGTTGAGCAGGATCCCCAGCCCCTGGGAGGCAATCACCGACGAGATGGCGGCGAAGATGGCCAGCGGCGCAACGTACATCACATAGCCCGTCACCTTCAGCATAATGTGCGACACCACGTTAAGGGCCGCCACCAGCGGAGCATTAAACTTCTCCCCCAGCGACGCGCCGGCGATGCCGAAGAACATCGAGAACACCACGATCTGCAGGATCTCGTTGTTGGCCATCGCCTCGGTGATGCTGGTGGGGATGGTGTGCGACAGGAACCCTTTCAGGCTCATGCCGCTGACCGCCAGGCCGGTATCCACCGCCTCTTTCGGCACCGCCAGGTTTAACCCGGCGCCCGGGTGCTGGAAGGTGACGATCACCAGCCCGACGAGAATGGATAATACCGAGGAGGTGATGAACCAGACCATCGCCTTGCCGCCTACCCGGCCGATGGTCGCCGTCTCGCCGAGGCGCATAATGCCGACCGTCAGGGTGCTGAACACCAACGGCGCGATGACCATTTTGATCAACCGCAGAAACAGATCGGTGAGCAGCGTAATATTGTCCGCCCAGGCGGAGACGGTGGTTGGCGTCGCGTAGGCATGGATAGCCGCGCCGGAGAGGATCCCCATCAGCATAAAAATGACGATGAAGAGCGTGAGTTTGTTTGCGTTTGCCACAGCAATGACCCCTGATTATTTAACACGTTGATTTTTAAGTGCATATTTTATTATTATGAGAATGCACTGATTTATTCACCGCATAAATCTAATTAAAGCCCCCGCGGATACAACTATTTTTTGCTTTTTTAAACTAAAAGTTGATATCACCCCGGATATCGGCCGCGGGAGCGCCCGGCGTCGCGGCGGTTATCCAGACATTTCTCAACCTTCTTTTCATAATTCCTCCATTTTTACGGCCCCTTCCCTCACTAAACTAGTATCATTCAGCGAAACGCTTCAGGATGAGACCGTAAACTAATGAAAGGCAGTAACATACGTCGTTGGGGCGCCGCGCTGGCGGTAGTCTTCCCCGGTACGTTGCTCGAACTGTGGCGCGTGCTCAGCGCCTGCGTTGCGGCAGACAAGATTATTTTA
>ERZ773209.514-NODE-514-length-27474-cov-57.955943_pt1 | contig 27474 bp, 18 predicted proteins | sample MGYA00511109_ERZ773209 | MGnify/ENA primary metagenome ERZ773209 (study PRJEB29015, sample SAMEA2737786) | human gut metagenome | biome: human gut; feature: human-associated habitat; material: faeces | place: China | collected 2012 ...
ATTAAAGTGTTAAAAATCAGTAACTTAGCTGCACCGAAATAACACCATTTTTTATGCCGGATTTTTGATTCGAATTTTGAACACCCTACCTTACAGGGCGACATGTTTGCGAACATAACAACCCAGGGCGTTGCCCTGGGCTAAGAGCTTCTGCCCTTTCAGGGCGTGCTGCTTTTATGAGTAAAGCATTTGTCTTAACTCCTTAACTTCTTAACTCCTTAACTTCTTAACTTCTTAACTCCTTAACTCCTTTATTCAGTATACAGGAATCGCTTGATACTCTTCTTAGGAGTTTTCTCGAATTCCTCTTTGTGGATTCTTATCTCTGACACCTTGCAGTAGGCAGGAACCATGGTGTTGAGCTCCTGGCGGTTCTGCTCCATGATATCCATCAGCTCTTTCTCGCCTAAGTTGAGTGTCTGAGCCTCGTCGTAGTCGGGATGTACCAAGCCAATGAGCTTGTTGCCCTTCTGTATCACCACACTCTCGCTCACGAGTGCTAAAGAGTTGAGCTTGTCCTCGATCTCCTCAGGATAGATGTTCTGACCGCTGGCACCCAAGAGCATGTTCTTGCTGCGGCCCTTGATGTAGACATTGCCGTCGCCATCCATTGTGCCAAGGTCGCCGGTGTGGTACCATCCGTCCTTGTCGATAGTGTTGCGTGTGGCTTCCTCGTTCTTGTAGTATCCCAACATCACGTTAGGACCCTTTGCCAGGATCTCACCAGGAACATTCTCGGGGTCAGGACTGTCGATCTTCACCATCATGTTCTTGGCAGCCTTGCCGCAAGAACCCGGTACGAAATATTTGTAGTCCTCATAGCAGATGATGGGCGCACACTCTGTGGCACCATAGCCCACGGTGTATTTGAAACCAATGCCATGCAGGAAGCTCTCCACCTCCTTGTTGAAGGCAGCACCACCGATGATAATCTCGTAGAAGTTGCCTCCGAAGGCCTGTGTCACCTGTTCGCATATCTTCTCGCGCACCTTCTTGCTGATGACAGGCATGTGGAGAAGCATACGCATGCGGTTGTTCTGAATCTTGGGGAACACCTTCTTGCGGATAATCTTCTCGATGATGAGCGGCACAGCAATGATGATGGCTGGCTTGATGCGGCTGAAAGCCTCGGCGATGATAGCCGGACTTGGTATGCGGGTGAGGAAGAAGATGTGGCAACCGGAAAGAACCTCGAAGAGGAACTCGAACGCCATGCCATACATGTGAGCCAGTGGAAGAATGCTGATGATAGGGTCGCCAGCCTTGATCTCCTTGGGCAATACACTCATAGCAAAGTCGAAGTTGCTCCAGAGTGCACGGTAAGGCACCATGACACCCTTGGAGAAGCCTGTAGTACCGCTGGTGTAGTTGATGAGCGCTATCTGGTCTGGGTTCTCCTCAATATAATAATGTACGTGTTCCTTGCGGAAATACTTAGGGAACTTGATACCGAACATCTCGTTGAGATGCTCGCGTGCATAGGTGAGTTTGTCGGTACGTGATACCACCAGAGAATAGTCGGGTATATAGATGATTCCCTCTAATCTGGGCATCTTGGTAGCGTCAATCTGTGTGGCAACGACATCGCCCACAAACAGCAGTTTGGCATCGCTATGGTTGACGATGTTATGGATTTGCTCTGGCATAAACTCGTGCAGGATAGGCACGGCGACAGCTCCATAGGTAAGAGTTGCCAGGAAGGCCACTGCCCAGTTGGCACTGTTTCTACCGCAAAGGGCAATCTTGTCACCTTTTACTACGCCAGAATTCTCGAACATGATGTGCAATTTCTCTATTTTGCGTGCTACATCGTGAAACTGCAAGGTAGCTCCCTTGTAGTCGGTAAGAGCATCCATGTCCCAATGGTCGATGATGCTCTTTTGGATAAGTGCATTAAAGCTTGGTATCTCCATATGCTTGTATTCTAATAGAATTGTCTAAGTGGTTTATGAGGCTGCCTCTTGATACAGGTAGCGCTTGATGGATTTCTTGGCAGTCTTCTCAAACTCGTTCTCGTGTATCTGAATGCCGGAAATCTTGGCAAACGATGGCATCTGGGAGTTGAGCTCCACACGGTTCTGATCCATGATGTGCTCCAGGTCCTCAGCGGTAAAGCCCATGGATGAAGCCTCGTCATAGTCGGGGTGGATCAGCGCCACGAGTTTGTTGTTTCGCTGGACAACGATGCTCTCGCTGACCAATGCCATCGAGTTGAGTCTGTCTTCTATCTCTTCGGGGTAGATGTTCTGTCCGTTGGCACCTAAGAGCATATTCTTGCTGCGTCCCTTGATAAAGAAATGTCCGTCGGCGCTCATGGTGGCCAGGTCGCCAGTATGGAACCAACCGTCCTTGTCGATGACAGCATGGGTAGCTTCGGGATTCTTGTAGTATCCTTTCATCACATTGATGCCACGGCAAACCAACTCGCCAGGTACGTTCTGTGGGTCGTCGCTCAGCACCTTTACCTCCATGTGCTTCACAGCCACGCCACAGCTTCCTGCCACGTAGTCATCCTGATGGGCAAAGGTGATGAGGGGAGCTGTCTCGGTGGTTCCGTAACCCATGGCGATGGGGAAGCCGATGCTGACAAAGAAGTTCTCTATCTCCTTGTTGAGAGGCGCACCGCCAACTACGACTTCGTAAGGATGCTCGCCAAACTCGCCCAGCACAAACTCGCGTATCTTCTCCTTGATGCGCTTGCTCAGTACAGGCATGCTGGTAAGCAGTCTGACCCAGTTGGTCTGCACGCGTGGGAACACATGCTTTCTTACGATCTTGTCGATCACCAATGGCACGGCGAAGATGATGTCGGGCTTCGTCTCGTTGAGAGCCTCTGAAATCAGTGTAGGGCTGGGCTGGCGGGTGAGGAAGAATATGTGGTTGCCCAATACGATATTGAAGATAAACTCGGTCATCAACCCGTACATGTGAGCCATGGGCAGGGTGGAGAGGATGTTGCAGTTCTTGCCTATCTTGGGTTTTACGGTGTCCATGAGATAGTCTAAGTTGCCCCAGAGGGCACGATAGGGCAGCATCACTCCCTTAGAGAAACCTGTAGTACCGCTGGTATAGTTGATCATTGCCAACTCCTCAGGGTCGTCAACATGATACTTGATATGTTCTTTGCGGAAATATTTGGGATACTTGTGTCCGAAGATTTCATTGAGATGTTCGCGGGCATAAGTGAGTTTCTCAGAACGGGAAAGGACGAGCGAGAAATCGGGAAGATAGACGATACCTTCGAGCGAGGGCATCTCTTCGGCATTGATTTCTGTGGCTACTACATCGCCCACGAAGAGCATCTTGCTCTCGCTGTGGTTTACGATGTTGTGAATCTGTTCGGGCTTGAACTCATTCTGTATAGGAACCACGATGGCACCATAGGTAACAATGGCCAGGAAGGCTACTGCCCACTGGCTGCTATTTCGTCCGCAAACAGCTATCTTGTCGCCCTTTATCACACCGCTGTTCTCGAACAGGATGTGGAGCTTTTCTATCTTTCTGGCTACATCATGATATTGCAGTGTTGCTCCTTTGTAATCGGTAAGAGCATCCAAATGCCAATTATTGATGATGCTTTGCTCAATATACGAGTTGAAACTTGGTATTGAATTCATTGCACAGTTTACAAAATTTTGTGCAAAGATACATTAATTTCTGCACACAACAAAAAATTATGTGCACAAAATGAATAAAAAGGGAAAAAAAAGTGGTTTTTCTTGCATTATAGCCCATGAATGTGGGCTATAATGCTGTTGTGATTATTCATATCGCATCGATTTGGCTGGATGGATATGCGAGATGAGGTAGCTGGGTGCCACCAGCATGAAGACGCTGATGAGGAGTGTTGCCACATTGAGCGCCACGATATACAAGGCATTGATCTCTACGGGAACGGTGCTCACATAATAGGTCTGTGCGTCCAACTTGATGATGCCGAAGGCTTGCTGAAGCGCTAAGAGTCCTAAAGACAGGACATTGCCGATGAGCATTCCCTTGCCGATGATGAAGACGGCAAACCACATGAAGGTGTGGCGGATGGTCTTATTGCGTGCGCCCAAAGCCTTCAGGATGCCTATCATCGAGGTGCGTTCCAGGATGATGATGAGCAAGCCGCTGATCATCGTCACGCCTGCCACGATGAGCATCAGGGCGAGGATGATCCATACGTTGAGGTCCATGAGGTCGAGCCATTGGAAAATCTGTGGGTTCAGCTCCTTGATGGTGGCGCTGCTGTAGGTCTCGCCATAATGGTCTACTGTGCCTTTCACCTTGCTGATTACCCGACTCTCTACCATGTCAAGGTTGTCGAAGTTGTTGACGGAAAGCTCGGCTCCGCTTGCCTGGTCGCTTTCCCATCCGTTGAGTTTTACGGCCGTATAGAGGTCGGTGAAGACGATGGTCTCGTCGTATTTCTTCAGGTTGGTCTGGTAGATGCCCGCAATGGTAAACCTTCGCGTGCGTATACCGTTGTTGTCGAAGAAATAGGCAAAGATGCGCTGTCCTGACTTCAGGTGCAGTTTGTCTGCCATCAACTGAGAGACAAGAATTTTGTTGTGACTCACGCTGTCGGAGAAATGAGGAATGCTTCCCTCCACCATGTTGTTGTGGATGAAGGTGGAGTCGAACTCGGGACCCACTCCCTTGAATGCCACGCCCAGGAAGTCGCTGTCGGTCTTGAGGATTCCTTCCTTCATGGCAAAGCGCTGAACGTGAGCCACATCGGGAATATGTTTCAAGACGTCGATCATGGAGTCGTCGATGACGATGGGGTATTGTTCCATCTGCTGCAGGGTGAGGAAGTCGGCCACTTGTATATGACTTCCGAAGCCGATGACCTTGTCGCGGATGGTGTGTTTGAATCCCAGCACCACACAGACGGAGATAATCATGACGGCAAGTCCGATGGCTACTCCGGCAGTGGCAATATGTATGGCAGGGCGAGAAACTTTTCGTTTGTCGCCCTGCTCGCTGTATAATCTTTTAGCTATGAAAAGTGGAAAATGCATGTTGTAATGGAAAATGCATATAATATTGGAAAATGCATATTATATTCCTTCGTCCTCAACGCGTCCTGGATAAGCCTCCAAAGCCTTGGCAAGTACTATGAGTGCACGGTCCAGATCGTCTTTTTTCAGTACGTAAGCCATACGCACCTGGTTTTTGCCTGCACCGGGAGTGGTATAGAAGCCGGAGGCAGGAGCCATCATGATGGTCTCGCCCTCGTATTCGAACTCTTCAAGGCACCAACGGCAGAACTTGTCGGAATCGTCGATAGGCAGTTTGGCCACGGTGTAGAAGGCTCCCATAGGAATAGGAGAGTAGACACCGGGTATGCGGTTGAGTCCGTCGATGAGGCACTTGCGTCGCTCTACGTACTCATCGTACACATCGCGATAGTACTCTTCTGGCGCATCGAGAGAGGCCTCGGCTACAATCTGTCCGATAAGGGGTGGAGAAAGACGAGCCTGGCAGAACTTCATCACCGCCTTGCGTATCTCGGCATTCTTGGTGATGAGGGCACCCACACGGATACCGCACTCGCTGTAACGCTTCGATACTGAGTCGATAAGCACGGTGTTCTGCTCGATGCCTTCGAGGTGCATGGCACTGATATAGGGGCTTCCGGTATAGATGTACTCACGGTATACCTCATCAGAGAAGAGGTAGAGGTCGTATTTCTTGACGAGGTCGCGAATCTGGTTCATCTCCCTGCGGGTATAGAGATATCCGGTAGGGTTGTTGGGGTTGCAGATCAGGATGGCGCGTGTGCGCTCGTTGATAAGCTCTTCGAACTTCTCGACCTTAGGCAAGGAGAAGCCTTCCTCTATCGTAGTGGCAATGGTACGTATCTTGGCACCTGCCGAGATGGCGAATGCCATATAGTTGGCATAGGCAGGTTCGGGCACGATGATCTCGTCGCCAGGATTGAGGCAACTCATGAATGAAAAGAGCACAGCCTCTGAACCTCCTGCTGTGATGATGATATCGTCGGCAGTAATGTTGATGTTGAACTTCTTGTAGTAATCCACCAGTTTCTCGCGATAGCTAAGATAGCCCTGGCTGGGAGAATACTCCAGGATGGTGCGGTCGATATGCTTCAGTGCATCAAGACCACACTGAGGAGTAGGGAGGTCGGGCTGACCGATGTTGAGGTGATACACCTTGACTCCTCGTTTTTTTGCTGCGGCAGCAAGAGGCGCCAACTTTCTGATAGGCGACTCTGGCATTTCAAGTCCACGTACTGATATTTCAGGCATCTTTAATACTTTCTGTTGAACTTTCGCAGGTTCAGGAGTTAACTTCCCGCACACGCGAAAGTTGAGTTTTCTATATTATAGTTTTGCAAATACAAATGTGCTTGTTTTGCTTTCGGATGCAAAGGTAAGAAATTTCAGTGATATTTGAGAAAAGAAACGACAGATTTTTTATTTTTTATTAAATTCTGTAGCATTGTGTTGTTCTTATGCTTTCTTTTTTATAACTTTGCATCTCGAAAAAGATTTGAATTTTCGCAAGAGGGAGTATTTGGGGAGTCCAGGAGATTTCTCTGGAGTTAAGGAGATATCTCTGGAGTTAAGGAGTTAAGACAAATGCTTTTGTGGACATGAAATAAAATGTTTAACATTTCCTCCAAGGCTATTGGCTATAACTTCTAACGACCGAAGGGAGTGATAACTTCTTTAACTTCTCTAACTTCTTAAAAAAAATAACTTCTCAAGAAGATAGTTTCTGTACTTGCGCGAGTTCTATTTTAATATTAATGACCAATTAAAAACGAATCGTTATGAGATCAAGAATGAGTACATGGTTTGAAACCAAAGTAAGATACACCAAGGCACAGGAGGATGGCTCCGAGAAGCCAGTTACCGAGGCTTATGTAGTAGACGCGCTGAGCTTTACCGAGGCTGAGAGTCGTATCACCGACGAGATGGCTGTCTATGTGTCTGGCGAATTTAAGGTGTCGGGCATCAGCAAGGCTGCTTATGGTGAGGTGTTCTTTAGTGATATGGATGGCGATGACAAATGGTACAAGGCCAAGTTGTCGTTTATCACCATTGATGAGAAAACCGAGAAGGAGAAGCGTACCACCGTCAACTACCTGGTGCAGGCCAAGTCGCTTGCCCGTGCCCTGCGCTATATCGACGAGGTGATGGGTAAGACCATGAACGATTATGATGTTGTGGCTCTGGCTGAGACCAAGGTGATGGACGTGTTTGAACATACTGTTCCTGGAGAAAACAAGGAAGAGAAGAACGACAAGCCTGAGTACGAAGAGGCATAAAAACTTGCTGAAGTTCAATAATACTATAATATAATGTATGATGTAGCAAAAAACTTGCATGAGGTGTTAGACCAGCTGCCTAAGGGTGTTCGTCTGGTCGCCATCAGCAAGTTTCATCCCAAGGAGTATTTGTCGGCTGCCTATGCAGAGGGACAACGAATTTTTGGAGAGAGTCATGAGCAGGAACTTGCCAAGAAGGTGGCAGACCTGCCCAAAGACATAGAATGGCATTTCATCGGTCATCTGCAGACCAACAAGGTGAAGTACATAGCGCCTTACATCAGTATGATAGAAGCTGTGGACAGTCTCAAGTTGTTGAAGGAAATCAACAAGCAGGCTGCCAAGTACGACAGGGTGGTGAAGGTGTTGTTGGAACTTCATATTGCTGCGGAAGAGACCAAGTACGGACTGACATTGGACGCTTGCCGTGCCTTGTTGGAAGAAGGAGAATGGCGTTCAATGGAGCATGTGCAGATTTGTGGACTGATGATGATGGCATCTAATACGGATGACACCGAGCAGATAGCCCGCGAGTTTGACATGGCAGCTCGCTTCTTCGATGAGGTGAAAGCCAAGTACTTTGCCGATGATGATGCGTTCTGTGAGCGCAGCTGGGGCATGAGTCATGACTATCCGATCGCTGTCCAGCATGGAGCCACTTTGGTTCGTGTAGGTACAGCTATATTTGGACCACGCATTTACTAAATTAAGGAGATTTATTCTGGAGTTAAAGGAGATTTATTCTGGAGTTAAAGGAGTTAAGGAGTTAAGGGAGTTAAGACAACAGCCTTAATTCGCGGAAGTTAAAGAAGTTATCACTCCCTTCGGTTGTTAGAAGTTATAGCCAATAGCCTTTGTGGATTGAAAATTAAATATTTAACATAACACCTTTCCTCAAATGCTATTGTCTTAACTCCTTAACTCCATAACTCCTTAACTCCCATAATCCCTTAACTCCTGAAATCTCTCCCTTCCTAATTCTTATTCATGATTTTCTGCAGGGCCGCCTTTTCGCCAACGATCCAGATGATGTCGCCTTTCTGGAAGGTGTAGGAAGGCGAAATTTTGGTGAGACTCTCCAAGCCTTCTTCCAGTCCGACAACCATACAGTCGTATTTGTCACGGATTCCGCTTTCGCCCAAGGTCTTGCCGCAGAACTCACTCTTTCCACTGATTACCAGCTGGCGAAGCTTCATCTCTCTTTTCTCTATATCCAAGTCCTCGGGGACAAGTTCAGTCTGCAGGGCGTTGTTGAACTTCTGTGTCTGTTCGTCATTGCCGATGATTTGCAGTTTGTCGCAGGGGAATATAGTGGTGTCGCCGTTGGGGATGTTGATTCTTCTTGATCCGCGATAGATGCTGCTCATGTCGATGCCGAAGCGCTGACGCAGGTTGAGTTCTCTCAGTGTGTGTCCGCACCAGGTAGAGTCTTCAGGCACCTCAAACTCGCTGATGTGGATGTCTCGGTCGAGCAGGTGTCCCTCGTAGAGAGGTCGTTTGGTGCCCTTCACCTGTGCCTCGATGTCGCGTGAGCGAAGGTTGCGGATGAACAGACGCTCCATCTTGATGCTTCGTTTCTTCGTTCTTCTGGAAACGATGATGAGCAATACCGCCACAATACCGATGCTGATCATCAGCGCATCGGTAAACCGGCTCAGGAAGTTGCAGATATAGAAGATAAAGCCCAGGGCTATCATAAACCTCACCACGATGGTGGAGAGGAGCGGTATGCGGTTGATGCTGCTCTCCACCCACAGTCGTTTCCACTCGTTGCTGTGGTTTTTCTTCATCACGATGGCACGCAGGAAGGGTGCTATGAAGATGACGGTGAGCACGCCCGTGATGGCATTGGCGTACCAGTGGAGTCGCCAGCCTGGCAGCAGGTTGCGCATTAAGGGAAGTACGAACGTGAACATCAAGGCTATGACAGCCGCACTCAGGATGGAGTAGGCCACGGTGTTGACAGTCATCTGTCTGAGGAGCGCCTTCCATTTGCTCTGTTGTGTGGTGGATGGGCGGTTGGTCGCCAGATGGTTGAGTGCTGTGATCAACTTGTTGGGCAGATGCTTCTCCATGACCTGGTAGCTTGGCGTGGCAAGGCGTATCATATAAGGTGTAAGGAAGGTGGTGATGACCGAAACCGCCACGACCACAGGATACAGGAACTTGCTGATGACACCCAAAGACAATCCCAACGAGGCGATGATGAACGAGAACTCGCCTATCTGAGCCATGGAGAAGCCGCATCGCATGGCCGACTTGAGCGACTCACCGCCCAGCATGAAACCAAAGGTTCCCAATACAGCCTGACCTATCAGGATGGTGAGCACGAGGGCAAGGATAGGCAGGGCATAGTCGACCAGGATCTGTGGATCAACCAGCATGCCCACCGACACAAAGAAGATGGCTCCGAAGAGGTTTTTAACAGGCTCTACCAGCTTGATGATTTTCTCTGCCTCAATGGTCTCGGCAAGGATGCTGCCCATGACGAAGGCACCGAAAGCACTGGAGAATCCCACCTTGGTGGACAGCACCGCCATGCCGCAGCAGAGTCCGAGGGACACGATGAGAAGCGTCTCGCTGTTGATGAGTTTGCGCACAGACCTGAGGAAGAGTGGGATGGCAAAGATGCCCACGATGAACCACAGGATGAGGAAGAAGACAATCTTGATGACCGACTCAAACATCTGTTCGCCGTCGGGCGTGCTTCCTCCTGCGATGGCCGAAAGCATCACCATCATGACAATGGCAAGAATGTCTTCCAGGATGAGCACACTCATCACCATACCGGCAAACTTCTGTTGCCGCAGTCCCATGTCGTCGAAGGCCTTATAGATGATGGTGGTGGAACTCATGGCAAGCATGCCTCCGAGGAAGATACAGTCCATCTTGTTCCAGCCGAATCCATGACCCACGCTGATGCCCAGCATCATCATACAGAACACGATGACGACGGTGGAGATGATGGGCGATGCTCCCATCTTCACGATCTTCTTGAACGAGAAATCGAGTCCGAGCGAGAACAGGGTGAAGATGACGCCGATGTCTGCCCAGGTCTGAATGTCGTTGTCGTCGATCACTGACATGGTGTAGGGCATGTGGGGAGAGACCAGGAAACCTGCCACGATATAGCCTAACACAAGGGGTTGCTTGAGTTTCTTGAACAAGAGGGTAACAATTCCTGCTACCATCAGGATGAGTGCGAGGTCTTTTACGAGGAATGGAATTTCTGCCATGACTTTCTAATTTAACTTCTTTGACTTCCCCTTTTGTGAAAGTTGAGTTACTTTCTAAAAGCAAAGGAGCTCATGAGCCAGAACCTGATGTGGTGTTTAGGTTTTGTTGGCATCATGAAGCTCCTTTACTTCTTATGATTAGTCGTTGTATTCGGCTGTTATTTCTGCTATTTTGACGATGGTCTGAACTACTTTCTCCATGACCTGTATGCTGACGAACTCGTGAGGACCATGGAAGTTGACACCACCGGCGAAGATGTTAGGACAGGGCAGACCTTTGAAACTGAGCTGTGCTCCGTCGGTTCCGCCACGGATAGGTTCCACGCGAGGAGGAACTCCGCTTTCCTGCATGGCTCTCAGCACGATGTCGATGACATGCATGTTGGGGTCTATCTTCTCCTTCATGTTGTAGTATTGGTCGTTGATCTCGGCCGTGCAGGTTCCCTCGCCGTATTTCTCGTTGAGTTTCTTGGCGCAGTCGGCAATGAATTTCTTGCGATCTTCGAACTTGCTGCGGTCGTGGTCGCGGATGATGTAGCTGAGCTTGGCTTCCTCGCATCGGCTCTCGATGCCAATGAGGTGATAGAAACCCTGGTAGCCCTCGGTAGCCTCTGGCGTCTCGTCTTCGGGAATCATGTTCTGGAACTCTACGGCGAGTCGGCTGGCGTTCACCATCTTGCCCTTGGCATAACCGGTATGCACGCTCACACCCTTGATCTTGATCTTGGCACCAGCGGCATTGAAGTTCTCGTATTCGAGGTCGCCCAAGTCGCCGCCGTCAACGGTGTAAGCCCAGTCGCAGGCAAACTTGTCTACATCGAAATGATGAGCTCCCATACCGATCTCCTCGTCAGGGTTGAAGCCTACACGTATGTCGCCGTGCTTGATTTCGTTGTGGTCGCGCAGATAGCACATCGCCTGTACGATTTCGGCAATACCAGCCTTGTCGTCGGCTCCCAGCAGAGTGGTGCCGTCTGTGACGATGATGTCTTCGCCCTTATGGGCTTTCAGCTCAGGGAACTTGCTCACGCTTGATATGATGCCAGGGCTCAGTTCGATGTCGTTTCCATCATAGTTGCGTATGATTCTTGCCTTGACATCCTTGCCACTTGCGTCAGGACTGGTGTCCATGTGTGAAATGAAGCCAATGGTAGGTGTTTCCTTCTTGGTATTGCCTTTCAGTGTGGCGTAGATGTAACCCATATCGTCCATCTCCACATCACTGAGTCCTTCGTCCTCCAACTCCTTTTTCAGGTACTTGGCAAATTCCAACTGTTTCGAAGTGCTGGGCACACTGTCGGAGTCTTCGCTCGACTGTGTGTCGAATTTGGTGTAATTGATAAATCTTTCTACTAAGTCCATAATTTTGAAAATAGAACTTTCGCTGGGTTCAGAAGTTCTGGAGTTTAGCGGTTATGGAGTTAAGGCAATGGTCTTTTGCTGATACTTTGGCAGTAAAGGATATGGCTGTAACTTCTTTAACTTTTCTAACTTCTCTCACTTCCACCCTTGTGAAACTGCAGTTTTTTAATAAAATTAGTGACTCCGCTGGGATTCAAACCCAGGACCTTCAGAACCGGAATCTGACGCTCTATTCAGCTAAGCTACGGAGCCCTTATATATAATAAGGTATAGGAAACGTGCTGTACGTTGGCATATACGTGTGCAAAAATACAGATTTTATTTGAATTGACCAAATTTTGAATGAATAAAGTGAGTACAGGTTACTTTCTTTCGTCATTTGGTGAGGTATGAGAGCCGAAAAGTCGGAAAAGTTAGTAAAAAGTGCATAAAGTCTATACAAAAAGAAAGGAAAATGGATAAAATGATTAACAAAATATAAAAATATTGTTCAGAATAGTTGCAGTATGATAATATTTTTGTATCTTTGCACAGAATTTTAAATACTAATGCAAAAAATGAGTAAGCTTATAAAGCCTATCGGTTATCAGGCATTGCTGGACATGCGTCAGACCGAGATGGGAATCAAGTTGATAAAAGAGTTCTTCCAGCAGAACTTGGCTACAGAGTTGCGTCTTCATCGTGTGACAGCACCTCTCTTTGTGTTGAAAGGTTTAGGTATCAATGATGACCTCAATGGTGTGGAGCGTCCTGTAACCTTCCCCATCAAGGACTTGGGCGACGCCCAGGCTGAGGTGGTTCACTCGCTGGCTAAGTGGAAGCGCCTTACCTTGGCGGAGTATGAGATAGAGCCTGGTTATGGCGTGTATACAGATATGAATGCCATCCGTGCCGACGAGGAGTTGGACAACCTTCACTCTCTCTATGTTGACCAGTGGGACTGGGAGGCAGTGATCGAGAAGAAAGACCGCACGTTGGCTTTCCTTCGCAATGTGGTTCGTCGCATCTATGCTGCCATTTTGCGCACTGAGTATCTCACCTGTGAGCATTATCCACAGATTAAGCCTTTCCTGCCCAAAGAGATTCACTTTATTCATGCCCAGGAGTTGTTGGATATGTATCCCGACAAGACTCCCAAGGAGCGTGAGGATGCCATCTGCGAGAAGTATGGTGCCGTATTCATCGAGGGAATCGGTTGCAAGTTGAGCGATGGAAAGAAGCATGATGGACGAGCTCCTGACTACGATGACTGGAGTACGGTGGCTGAGAATGGTTTGCCAGGTCTTAATGGCGATATCCTGATCTGGTATCCTGTATTGGGCAGAAGTTTCGAGTTGAGTTCCATGGGTATTCGTGTGGACAAGGAGAGTCTGTTGCGCCAGTTGAAGTTGGAAGGCAAGGAAGACCGCGAGAAACTCTATTTCCACAAGCAGTTGCTTGGCGGCAAGTTGCCATTGAGCATTGGTGGCGGTATCGGCCAGAGCCGTCTCTGTATGGTTCTGTTGCATAAAGCTCACATCGGCGAGATTCAGGCAAGTATATGGCCTGAGGAAATGCGCGAGGAATGTGAGAAAGCGGGAATGTCGCTGATTTAAGGAGATTTTTTTAAGGGGTTAAAGGAGTTAAGGAGTTAACTCCTTTAACTCCCGATAAACCATCATGTCATCACCAGCTTCAGCGTATTGCAAAGCTTGTCCAAGGCAGGGTTTTCCTTTCTCATATTCTCCAGCACCTCTCTCTTGTTGAGAATCTTTTTGACTTCCTCTTTGTGAGAAAGTCGGTAGGAGATGACGATGTTGGTGTTGTGCAACCCCCGAACCAGTGTGTTTCTGATTCTGTTTTTAATGTTTTGCATGTCGTCGAGCAACAGTTGGTTGTCGGCGACAATTTCTATGTTGGGGCATTTCGTCAGCTTGGGCTTGATGGCCTGCATACGGTGCGACAGACCTATGAGTTCTTTGTTGTTCTGTGCCATGCGTACGCACATGCCCGTCCACTGATATTGCAGGGCGTCTTCGTTGAATTCGCATTGTTCGGAGTCATCAGTGCTTCTGATGGCTTTCACGTCGGCGGTAGGGTTCAACTGCTGTTTTACCATCTCCATGTTTTTCTTCAGGTTACTGAAGGTCATGCCGATGGTTCCCAGTTTGACGGCGCCTTTGCTGATGGGTTTTACTTGATGTTTGTTATTGGCAGCCTCGTTGTTGGCTTCGTTTTCCGAAGCATGAAGGGACTGGACAGCAGTCTGAGGAGTTTTTTCGTTACTCTCCTCACCGTTGCCTTTAAGCTCAGCACCTGCACCCTGAATGGCAGGCTTCAGCTGGGCTATGATTTTCTGAAACAGGGATTTTAATCTATTGGGCGTACGCCCCGCACTTGGAATGTCTTTGTCCTCGGGCTGGGTGATCTGTCCGATCTCTATCAGTGTGAGCTCCACCAGCAGTCGTTTGTTTGAACTCTGTCGGTAGTTGATGTCACATTTGTTGGCTATCTGCAGCGCCTTATATAAGAAAGGTGTAGGCGCCTTCTGAGCCTGTTGCTGATATTTGGCTTTCTGAGCCTCGCTGGTTTCCAATAGAGGAAGCGTCTTGGCATCTTTCGCCATCAGCACGTTACGTACATGCTGTGCCAGACCCTGTATCATGTTGCCGCCGTCGAATCCCTTGTCCAAGATGCCGTTCAGCAGGAGCATCATCTCCGGCACGTTGTTCTCCAGTGCACAGTCTATCAGCTTGAAGTAATTGTCGCTGTCCAGCACGTTGAGGTCTTCTGTCACCTTCTGATAGGTCAGGTTGCCCTGGCAGAAACTCACCGCCTGGTCGAATATCGAGAGAGCGTCGCGCATACCTCCGTCTGCCTTTTCGGCTATTACTGCCAGCGCCTGCTCCTCGTAGCTGATGCCTTCCTTCTCTGCCACCATCTTGAGGTGGTTGATGGTGTTGGGCACGGTCATGCGCTCAAAGTCGTATATCTGGCATCGGCTCAGGATGGTAGGCAGAATCTTGTGTTTCTCGGTGGTGGCGAGGATGAAGATGACGTGCTGTGGCGGCTCCTCCAGTGTCTTAAGGAAGGCATTGAAGGCTGCAGAGCTGAGCATGTGTACCTCGTCGATGATAAACACCTTGTACTTTCCGATCTGTGGCGGTATGCGCGTCTTCTCCATCAGCTCCTTGATGTGGTCCACACCATTGTTGCTGGCGGCGTCGAGCTCAAAGATGTTGTACGACCGCTGTTCGTTGAACGACTTGCAGCTCTCGCACTCGTTGCATGCCTCGCCGTCCTCCTTGGGGTGCTCGCAGTTGATGGCCTTGGCGAAGATGCGTGCACAGGTGGTCTTTCCTACACCTCTTGGACCGCAGAACAGATAGGCATGAGCCAGCTTGCCGCTCTTCACGGCATTCTTGAGCGTTGTGGTCAGAGCGCTCTGTCCTACAACCGAATCAAAGGTCATCGGACGGTACTTTCTTGCAGAAACAATATATTCTTCCATTATTTTTTCTTAAATGATGATGCAAAGATAACAAAAAAATATTATCTTTGCAAACAAATTCATAAATTAATGAGCAGAAGATTGAGTATAATATGGAACTACCTCTCTCATTATAAGTATCTTATAGTGATTGTGGTGGGCGTGCTGGTGGTCGGTTTCATCGACGACAACAGCATTATGCAGCATATAAAATATAAAGTTCAGATCCATAACCTGCAGTTGGAGATAGATAAGTACACCACTCTCTATCAGAATGACATCCAGATGTGGCATGAGATGAATCATGGCGGCAGGGCTTACGAGCGGATAGCCCGTGAGCGCTATTTCATGAAGGCTGATGACGAGGATATTTTTGTGCTGAGTACTGATTTACCGAATAATGACAACGAACAAGACAATGAAACAACTGAATAAGATTCAAACATTTATTTTTATATTAGGAGGAGTGTTGATGGTGATAGGCGCAGGCTGCTTCGCCTTCGGTTATATGATTTATCCCCAGCTGACCCTTTACACCAGCTGGCTTTTCCTCTTGGGCACGGTAGCTTTCAGTGTGATGCAATCGATGCAACTTTATGAAGGCTCGTCGCAGGTGGTTCACCGTCTGAAGCGCATTCAGGCAGTGGCCGACATCTTCTTCGTGCTGTCGGGCATCTCGATGGTAGATACAGTCTATGCCTTTGCCCGCAACTGGTTTTCCAACTACGAGACCTATATCACCTATTTCTACAACAAGTGGGTGGTGTTTCTGTTGGTGGCAGCCCTCATCGAATTGTACACCACACACCGTATTTCGCATGAATTGAAAAAGGAAGAATGCAAATAAAACCTAAATACATGCAATATTCAATTAAATAGCATAAATTTTTTTTCGTACTTCAATTTAACATTGTACTTTTGTTAGCCGAAATAGAAAACAGCTTATGAACAAGATATTTTACGCATTTATTTCCTTATTGGCGTTGACATCGTGTGCCAACAGTTACGACATAACCGGAACTTCCAATGTGAGCACGTTGGACGGACGTATGCTCTACTTGAAAGTTTTGAAGGACGCAGAGTTCAAGAGCGTTGACTCCTGTGACGTCGTTCACGGACAGTTCCATTTCAACGGCACACTTGATTCTGTAAGAATGGCCAATATCTTTATGGACGATGAGCCCGTGTTGCCCCTTGTCCTGGAGAGCGGAGCCATCACGGTCAAGCTTGACGATACACAGCAGGTGGTAAGCGGAAGCCCTCTCAACGACAAGTTGTTTGGCTTCTTCAAGAAATATCAGCAGTTGCAGAACCAGCAGCGCGAACTTGTGCATAAGCACGACCAGGCCATCATGAACGGAAGCGACATGAACGTCGTGACCCGTCAACTCACAGCTGAGGCCAACCGCCTGGCTGAACAGGAAGACAAGTTGGTGACTACTTTCGTGACCGACAACTTCGACAATGTGCTCGGAGCAGGCGTCTTCTTCCTCGTCACCATGGGCAATCAGTATCCCATGCTCACCCCATGGATAGAGGACATCATGAGCAAGGCCACCGACCATTTCAAGAACGACTCTTATGTAAAGGACTATTATCAGAAGGCTCAGGAGAACGAGCAGATCATGAACGGAACCCGCGATATGCAGCCCGGAGCTCCTGCCGTGTCAGCCCAGCCTGTGCCCGAAGCAGCGCCAGCGCCTACACCCAACGACCTGGCGCGTCCTACCATTCCAGAAAAAAAAGAATAAGCAGGTATGAAAACATTGATTAAAAATGGAACTATCGTCAACGAGGGAAAGACATTCCGAGGATACCTCGTTGTCGATGGCGAACAGATAACACATATTTATAATGGCGAAGAAGCACCTCGTGGCAGTTTCGACAAGACAGTCGATGCCTCGGGGTGTTTTGTTATGCCAGGAGTGATCGACGACCATGTGCATTTCCGTGAGCCCGGACTCACCGCCAAGGCCGACATCGAGAGTGAGAGCAGGGCAGCAGCCTTTGGCGGCGTCACCTCTTATTTCGACATGCCCAACACGGTGCCTCAGACCACTACACTCGAAGCCCTGGCCGACAAGACGGCTCTCGGCAGCCAAAAAAGTCATGTCAACTATGCCTTCTTCTATGGCGCCACCAATGACAATGTGGAGAGTTTCTCCCAGTTGGACCGTCATCGCATTCCCGGTATCAAACTCTTCATGGGCTCCAGCACTGGCAATATGCTTGTCGACAAGGCTGAGTCGCTGCGCCGCATCTTCCAGGCAGCTCACGATCTCGACTTGCCCTTGATGGCTCATTGCGAGGATACCGACATCATCAACAGCAATATGGCAGCCTTCAAGAAGCGGTATGGCGACGACCCCGCGGTGGAGTTTCATCCCGCAGTACGCAGCGAACAGGCCTGCTATGAGAGTAGTCGTTTGGCTGTGCAGCTGGCCCATGAGTATGGCACTCGTCTGCATATCGCTCACGTCACAACGGCTCGCGAGCTCGACCTCTTTACGCCAGGTTCCTCGGTGACGGGCGAGGCTGTCATTGCCCACCTCTATTTCACCGAGGCGGATTATGCTACCAAGAAGGCGCTCATCAAGTGCAACCCTGCCATCAAGACCCTGTCCGACCGCACGGCATTGCGCAAGGCTCTGAATGACGGCAGAATCGCCACCATAGGTACCGACCATGCTCCCCATGAGTGGAAAGACAAGCAGGGAGGTTGCGCCAAGGCAGCCTCGGGCATGCCGATGGTTCAGTTCTCCTTGGTCACCATGCTCGAACTGGTAGACGAGGGCGTGCTTACCATCGAGCGGATGGTAGAGCTGATGGCTCATCAGCCTGCTCGTCTCTTCGAAGTAGAGAAGCGTGGTTTCCTGCGCGAGGGTTATCAGGCCGATATCGTCATCGTTCGTCCACATGCTCCCTGGACACTGACTCGCGACCAGATTCAGAGTAAGTGCAGGTGGAGTCCTATGGAGGGCCACGAGTTCCAGTGGCGAGTGGAGCAGACCTTCTGTAATGGTCGTCTCGTCTACGACAAGGGTGCCTTCGATGCCTCTGTTAAGGGACAGCCCATTCTGTTCAGAAGTTAAATCCAGAAGCAAAATTCAGGAGGCGTTCAGAAGTTAATACAAATGCCTTGAGGGAATGTTTAATGTTTAAAGTTTAAAGAATGCACCCGCAGGTCCTCACATACGATATAGACGAAGTAGTACCCTACATCAACTGGCTTTATTTCTATCATGCCTGGGGCATGAGTGGTAAGCCTTTGGCCGAGAAACAACGGCTGCGTGATGAGGCTTCCGCCATGATGCAGTCGTGGCAGGGGCGTTATCACACCCATGCGATCTTTGCCCTTTACTCAGCCAATGCCGACATGGACGACCTGCTGTTTTATGCAGATGACACAGCCGATGCCAGGTTCACCCGCATTCCTCTGTTGCGCCAGCAGCATCCAGTGGCTGCCGGAAGCCCCAATCTCTGTCTTGCCGATTTCGTGCGTCCTCTTTCAGGCGGCGTGCGCGACAGGGTAGGGTTGTTTTGTGCCTCCGTCGAGGCAGGAGTGCTGGAGGCTTACAGGGGCGACGATTATCAGTCGATGATGGCACAGGTGCTGAGCGACCGCCTTGCCGAGGCCACAGTCGAGAAGATGCACTTAGAGGTTCGTCGCCACTTCTGGGGCTATGCTCCCCATGAGCATCTCACGATGGAGCAGCTTCATCGTGAGGAATATCAGGGCATCCGTCCTGCCGTGGGCTATCCGTCGTTGCCCGATGTCAGCGTCAACTTCGAGCTCGACCAGCTTCTCACCATGTCGCAGATTGGCATCCGGCTTACCGAGAGCGGCATGATGATGCCCCATTCCAGTGTGTCGGGACTGATGTTCGCCCATCCTCAGGCCCATTATTTCGACCTGGGCAAGATTGACGAAGAACAGTTGCGCGACTATGCGCGTCGCCGTGGCATCCCCGTCGAGTTGATGCGCCGTTATTTACAGAGTAGTTTGATTAAGAAATGATAGCACGCATATATATATGGATTCTCTTGGGCACCCTTTTTCCTTATCTGTGGTGCTTCTGTCATGAGCTGCGCAGCTGCCGTTTGGCGAGGCGCTTGTTGCTTTGGCTTCCGGCATCCGTCGTCATTGGCTATAGTGGCTATTTAGCGCTACAGCCCAACTTCGTGCCCGACCGTCCGGTGCTTGTCGACGTGTGGTTTGTCGTCATGGCGCTGTTTGCCGTTCCCGTCTTCGTCTATGCCCTGTTCAGTTTTGTTGGCTGGTGTGTGATGAAGGCACTCAAGGGCAGGCGCAACTGGGGGCGGCTCATAGGTCTTGTCATGGGCCTCCTGTCCGTCGGCGTTTTCCTTTATGGCTTCACTTATGGCTTCCGTGAGCTGGAGGTGAAGCGCGTCACCATAGCTGTGCCCCAGCTTCCTGCCAGTTTCGACGGCTATCGCATTGTCCTTTTCAGCGATTTCCATGCTGGATCCTATTACGGTTGGCGCAGCGATCTGCCACAGCGTGATGTCGACAGCATCAATGCCCAGCATCCCGATATGATTTGTTTCACCGGCGACATTCAGAACACCCGTCCGTCCGAGCTCAAGCCTTACGTCAGGATGCTTTCCTCCCTGCGTGCCAAGGACGGCGTATACAGTGTGCTGGGCAATCATGACTACAGCTATTATGTGGATGCTGATTCGCTCACCTGTCTCAGGCAGGAGCAGGAGACTCGCCGGCTGGAATGGCAGATGGGATGGCATCTGCTTCTCAACGAGCACGCCGTGGTGCATCGCGGTTCCGACTCCATCTATGTTGCGGGCACAGAAAACTTCAAGAAACCTGCTCATGCCAATGTGGCAAAGGCGCTTCGGGGCATCCGTCCAGGCCACTTCGTCCTGATGCTTCAGCACATCCCCACACAGTGGGAGGACATGGTTCCTTCGCGCATCAACCAGGTGTATGGCAGGAAAGACGAGGTGTTGGTGGCGCCACAGCTCACTCTGAGCGGCCACACCCATGCCGGACAAATATCCGTGTTCGGATTACGTCCCACGATGTTTGCTCCCTATGACTATGGCCTCTATGAGCGCGAGGGCTGTCAGCTCTTTACCACCGCCGGCTTAGGTGGTGTGGTTCCCATCCGTGTCGGTTCCACCGCCGAGATTGTGGTTGTCACACTGAAATCCCTTAACTTCTCGAACGACCGAAGGGAGTGATAACTTGCTTTAACTTCTCTAACTTCTCTAAAAAATAACTTTCCACGAAAAAAATCATTCAAAAAAATATTGAACCACAAATGAAGTATCTGTATCGCATTTATCAGTTGTTAATTTGTCTTCCAATCCTTTTGGTGGCAAGCATTTTGACCAGTGTCATCACAGTCTTGGGCTGTATGTTGGGTAATGGCCATTTCTGGGGTTATTATCCTGGCAAGTTGTGGTCGCAGTTGTGGATCCGTCTTCTCCTGCTGCCCGTCAAGGTAGAAGGCAGGGAACATCTGCAGAAGAATCAGAGCTACGTGTTCGTGGCCAACCATCAGGGGTCATTCGACATCTTTTTGATTTATGGCTTCTTAGGCCGTAACTTCAAGTGGATGATGAAGAAGGCGCTCCGCAAGGTGCCCTTGGTAGGTATAGCCTGCCAGTATGCTCATCACATCTTTGTCGACAAGAGCGGCCCTTCCAAGATACGCGCCTCTTACGACAAGGCCCGCGAGGAACTACAGGAAGGAATGTCATTGGTAGTCTTCCCCGAAGGCGCCCGCACCTTCACAGGTCACATGGGTGTATTCCGTCGAGGAGCCTTCATGTTGGCAGACGAGTTGCAGTTGCCCGTCTGTCCGCTCACCATCAACGGCAGTTTCGATGTGAAGCCGCGCATGAAGGACATGTATTGGATTTTCTGGCATCCTCTTCGTCTTACTATTCACGAGCCCATCCAGCCGATAGGCAAGGGTGCCGAGAATATCAAGAACCAGATGATAAAGAGTTACGACGCTATCATGTCTGGGCTCGTCCCCGAGTACCAGGGTTTCGTCGAGAATCCTGACCAGTAATATGCTGCGTAATTCCATCCGTACAGGTCGGTTTTTTCCTATACTATATAAATTTTTTCTTAAGCCTATAAAAGTTCCGTTCAGAGCCTATAAAAGTTCTGTTCAGAGCCTATGAAAGTTCCGTTCAAAGCCTTTGAATGTGCGTTCAAAGCCTTTGAATGTCCGTTCAGAGCCTTTGAATGTCCGTTCAAAGCCTTTGAACGGAGATTTCAATGTGGTTCAACGATTTTAAAGTAACTACTTATGGCTATAGGGGGTGCTGTGTAGTTACTTTATTTCGCAACAACGTGAATTAAATATAATCATCGTTCAGAAAATAAAAATATTCTCTTTTTCTTTTCGCAAACTCAGAAAAATGCATTATCTTTGCATGAGATATATTAATTATTATCATGTCGATTCATTTAAACCAATAATAGCTTATGAGTGATAGTGTTGTAATTATTCCTACTTATAATGAAAAGGAGAATATCGAGAAGATTATCCGGGCCGTTTTCGGTCTGGAGAAAGACTTTGATATCCTTGTTATTGATGACGGAAGCCCCGACGGTACTGCTGCCATCGTGAAGGAACTGATGGCTGGCGAGTTTGCCTCCCGTCTCCATATCCTTGAGCGAAAGGGCAAGTTGGGACTGGGTACAGCCTATATCACTGGCTTCAAATGGGCGCTTGAGAAGGGGTATGAGTTTATCTTCGAGATGGACGCAGACTTCAGTCATGATCCCAACGACCTGCCACGACTCTACGCCGCGACTTACGACGAGGGATTCGACGTGGCTGTGGGCTCGCGCTATGTCTCGGGTGTCAACGTGGTGAATTGGCCCATTGGTCGTGTGTTGATGAGCTATTTCGCCTCGAAGTATGTGAGAATGGTCACGGGATTCAAGGTGAATGATACTACGGCAGGTTTCGTATGTTATCGCCGCAAGGTGCTGGAAACCATAAATCTTGACGAGATCCGTTTCAAGGGTTATGCCTTCCAGATAGAGATGAAATACACTGCCCACAAGATTGGCTTCAAGATCAAGGAAGTGCCCGTAATCTTCGTCAACCGACGTGAGGGTACGAGCAAGATGAGCGGTGGAATCTTTGGTGAGGCTTTCTTTGGTGTGATGCGCCTGCGCTGGGATGGATGGTTTAAGAAATATCCCAAGAAGGTGTAGGGGCGAAGACTGAAGAGAAGTGGAAATACAGGAAATAGTACATATTTTTGAGCGGTCGCCCCAGGCGAAGGCGCTCCTGAAATTATTGGATAGAAAAACGCAGAAGACCGTTTTCCTCAGTGGATTGGTGTGTTCTTCTGCGCCTTTGCTTTTTGCCGCTGTCAAAGAGCGGTTGGCTCGCCCGGTGCTCTTCGTGCTCAATGATGCCGACGAGGCGGGCTATTTTTATCACGACCTGGTGCAGATACTGGGGCAGGATCAGGCTTTCTTCTTTCCTTCTACTTACAGGCGTGCTGTGAAATACGGACAGAAGGATGCTGCCAACGAGATATTGCGTACCGAGGTGCTGGCACGACTGGCATCCTCGCAGCCACTTTATGTCGTTACTTACCCCGATGCTCTGGCAGAAATGGTGGTGTCGAAGAAGAATCTCGATGAGCGTATCATTAAGCTCGCAGTGGGTGACCAGGTGTCGCTGATGGACATCTCGCATCAACTGCGCGACTTCGACTTCATGGAGACAGATTATGTCTACGAGCCTGGTCAGTTTGCCATTCGAGGCAGCATTCTCGATATTTATTCCTACAGTTGCGAGTTTCCTTTCCGCATCGACTTCTTCGGTGACGAGATAGACACCATACGTACTTTCAGCATTGAGGACCAGTTGTCGCGCGACCGGCGTGAGAGTGTGGAGATTGTGCCCGAACTCTCGCTTGCTGAGGGTGAGAAACTGCCCTTCCTGCATTTCCTTGACAAGCGGGCTGTGGTAGCGATGAAGGACTTTACGTTCGTCTATGACCGTATAGACCAGATATACAAGGAAGGCTTCTCCTCGCAGAGCATGGTGGAACAGATGGAGGGAGCCACCGAGGTGGAGGCGGAACGGATAAGACGCGCCATGAAGAAAGAGCTGAACCTGTCATCGGCCCTGCAGTTTCAGCAGGGTGTGGCGGAGCGCCAGCGCATAGAGTTTGGCATCGCAGAACAGGGTGTGGCGGAGCGCAAGACACAGGAGGCTGCCGACGTGGTGCCGTTCCATATCGTGCCTCAGCCCCTGTTCCATAAGAATTTCGACCTGATAGGCCAGATGATGGAGGACTATCTTCTGCAGCAGTACACCTTATATATATTGGCCGACAGCAGCAAGCAGCAACAGCGACTCAAGGATATTTTTGAGAGTGAGGAACTGAAGCGCTATCAGGTGAGGTTTGTGCCCGTGGACAAGACCCTGCACGAGGGCTTCATCGACAACGACAAGAAATGCTGTTTCTTTACCGACCATCAGATCTTCGACCGATTCCATAAGTACAGTCTGCGTTCGGACTCAGCACGTGCCGGCAAGATGGCGCTCACGATGAAGGAGTTGCAGGAGATGGAGCCGGGCGACTATATCGTGCACGTGGATTTCGGCATCGGAAAGTTTGGCGGACTGGTGCGTGTGCCGGTGGGCAACAGCTATCAAGAGATGATACGCATCGTCTACACGAACAACGACAAGGTGGATGTATCCATCCACTCGCTCTATAAGATCAGCAAATACCGCAGCGGCGATACGGGCGAGCCGCCCCGACTGTCGACCCTCGGCACGGGTGCCTGGAACCGACTGAAGGAGAAGGCGAAGAAGCGCATCAAGGACATCGCGCGCGACCTGATCAAACTCTATGCCCGCCGCCGTAGGGAGAAGGGATTCGCCTTCAGCGCCGATTCCTATCTGCAACATGAGTTGGAGGCCTCGTTCCTATACGAGGACACGCCCGACCAGAACAAAGCCACCATGGACGTAAAGGCCGACATGGAGAGCGCACGACCCATGGACCGACTGGTGTGCGGCGATGTGGGCTTCGGAAAGACGGAAGTGGCGATACGCGCAGCCTTCAAGGCGGCATGCGACAGCAAGCAGGTGGCTGTGCTGGTGCCTACCACGGTGCTGGCTTTTCAGCACTACCAGACTTTCAGAAACCGACTGGAGGGAATGCCGGTAAAGGTGGACTACCTGAGTAGGGCACGCTCCGCCAAGGAGACCAGACAGTTGCTGGAAGACCTCAAGGAGGGCAGGACAGACATCGTAGTGGGGACGCACAAGCTGATTTCCAAGACTGTGAAATGGCATGACCTCGGTCTGCTCATCATCGACGAGGAACAGAAGTTCGGCGTCAGCACCAAGGAGAAGCTGCGCCAACTGAAGGTGAATGTCGACACGCTGACGATGAGTGCCACACCTATTCCCCGCACTCTGCAGTTCTCGCTGATGGGTGCACGCGACATGAGCATCATGCGCACGCCGCCGCCCAACCGATACCCGATACAAACGGAGGTGGTGACCTTCAGCGGTGATACCATGGCAGATGCCATCAACTTCGAGATGAGCCGTAACGGACAGGCGTATGTCGTCGTCGACCGTATATCGAAGCTCATGGAGTTGAAACTGATGATAGAAAAGTACGTGCCCGACTGCCGCGTGGCGATAGGACACGGACAGATGAAGCCCGAGGAACTGGAGAAGGTCATTATGGGATTCATGAACTACGACTACGATGTGCTGCTCTCGACAACCATTGTGGAGAACGGTATCGACATATCGAACGCCAATACCATCATCATCATCAATGCCCATCACTTCGGTCTTAGCGACCTGCACCAAATGAGAGGCAGGGTGGGGCGTAGCAACAAGAAGGCTTTCTGTTATCTCGTGGCTCCGCCGAAGAGTACACTGACACTCGATGCTCGCCGCCGACTGGAGGCGTTGGAGACATTCTGCGATCTGGGAAGCGGGTTCAACCTCGCCATGCAGGACCTCGACATTCGCGGTGCTGGAAACCTGCTTGGCTCGGAGCAGAGCGGATTCATGGAAGACCTGGGGTATGAAACCTATCAGAAGATCCTGTCGCAGGCTGTCACCGAACTGAAGAATGAGGAGTTTGGCAACCTGTATCAGGAGGAGATGGACGAGGGACAGCAGCTCACGGGTGACGACTTCGTGGACGACTGTTCTATCGAGAGCGACTTAGAGATGTATTTCCCCGACACCTATGTGCCGGGAAGCAGCGAGCGAATGTTGCTCTACAGGGAACTGGACCGCATAGAGAATGACGACGACCTGGCTGCTTACCGAAAGCGAATCATCGACCGCTTTGGACCTGTGCCCCGTGAGGGTGAGGAACTGATGCATGTGGTGAGCTTGCGACGCCTCGGCAAACGCTTGGGCTGCGAGAAGATCATGCTCAAACAGGGTACTATGCAAATGCAGTTTGTAAGCAACGTGCAGAGTCCGTTCTATCGCAGCACGATGTTCTCGAAGGTTCTCAACTATGCCACTTGCCACGTACAGCAATGTGCGTTGAAAGAGAAGAACAACAAGCGATTCCTTCGTATCGCCCGCATCACGAGTGTGGAACAGGCTGTGGGGATTCTGAAGGAAATGGCTACTTAATGAGGAGTCAAGGAGATATTCCAGGAGTTAAGGAGTTAAGGGAGTTAAGGAGTTAAGACAACAGTCTTATGCTTGAAAATATTGTCTACAAAAGCTGTTGGCTTTAACTTCTAACGACCGAAGGGAATGATAACTTCTTTAACTTCTTTAACTTCCCCAAAAGATAACTTCTAAAACCCAGCAAAAAGTCAATAACAATAACAATCACAATCAATATCAACTTAAAAATTATGAGACAGAAAAAGTTCATCCTACAGGAAAAAGACATTCCTACACAGTGGTACAACATTCAGGCAGATATGCCCAACAAGCCTTTGCCACCACTTAATCCGCAGACCCATAAGCCCATGACGGCTGAGGACTTGTCGCACGTGTTCAACCTGGAGTGTGCCAAGCAGGAGCTCGATACAGAACATGCCTGGATCGACATCCCTGAGGACGTGCAGGAGAAGTACACCTTCTATCGTTCTACTCCGCTGGTGCGTGCCTACGGTCTGGAGGAGGCACTGGGTACTACTGCCCACATCTATTTCAAGAACGAGAGTGTCAATCCTTTAGGTTCTCATAAGATCAATTCGGCCTTGCCACAGTGTTACTACTGCAAGCAGGAGGGCGACACCAACGTCACCACGGAGACGGGTGCAGGTCAGTGGGGCGCAGCCTTGTCGTATGCAGCCAAACTCTACGGACTGGAGGCGGCTGTGTATCAGGTGAAGATCACCATGCGTCAGAAACCTTATCGCTCCAGCATCATGCGTACCTTTGGCGCTACTGTGGAGGGTTCTCCATCAATGAGTACACGTGCCGGAAAGAACATTATCACACGCGACCCTCATCATCCAGGTTCACTCGGTACTGCTATCAGCGAGGCTGTCGAACTGGCTACTACCACTCCGGGCTGTAAGTACACACTGGGTTCGGTGCTCAACCATGTGGCTCTGCATCAGACGATCATCGGACTGGAGGCAGAAAAGCAGATGCAGATGGCTGGCGAATATCCCGATCAGGTGATTGCCTGCTTCGGTGGCGGAAGCAATTTCGGCGGACTGGCTTTCCCTTTCATGCGTCATAATCTGAGCGGAGAGAAGAACACAGAGTTTATCGCAGCCGAGCCAGAGAGCTGTCCTAAGCTGACAAGGGGTAAGTTCGAATATGACTTCGGCGATGAGGCTGGCTACACTCCGCTGCTGCCGATGTTCACCTTAGGTCATGACTTCAAGCCTGCCAACATTCATGCTGGCGGTCTGCGTTATCATGGTGCCGGTATGATCATCTCGCAGTTGCTCAAGGACGGTTATCTGCACGGTGTGGACATTCCACAGTTGGAGTCGTTCCAGGCTGGTATGCTCTTTGCCCGTACCGAGGGAATCATTCCTGCTCCTGAGAGCTGTCATGCCATCGCTGCTACTATCCGTGAGGCGCTCAAGGCTAAGGAGAAAGGCGAGAAGAAGGTTATTCTCTTCTGTCTTT
>ERZ773209.530-NODE-530-length-26992-cov-78.701192_pt1 | contig 26992 bp, 17 predicted proteins | sample MGYA00511109_ERZ773209 | MGnify/ENA primary metagenome ERZ773209 (study PRJEB29015, sample SAMEA2737786) | human gut metagenome | biome: human gut; feature: human-associated habitat; material: faeces | place: China | collected 2012 ...
CGTGCAAATCCACAAACTCGCCATTCTTCTTCTTTCTCTCCACCAGCATGTTGAGGAGTCGGCGCTTGCGGTTGTCGGCGATGAAGCGGCGGAAGAATACATTTGGAATGGCAACACCCAGGGCGATGCAGATGATGGCGAGCGAAGCCTTGATCAGGTTGTTCATACCCACGGTTACCTCGCCTACCACGCCGTGCATGTCGATGAAGGCAAACAGGGCACGGTACATCAAGACTCCAGGTACCATCGGGATGACGCTAGGAATGGTGATGCACTGGTGAGGGGTGTGGAACCAGTGGCGGGCCTTGATTACGATGACGCTGATGAGCGCAGAACCGGCAAGCGAACCGATGCTCAAGCCCATGTCGAGACCGATGTTGCCGTTGGATGGACCCAGGTTCACGAAGTTGCGGAAGCAAACGGCGATGATACCGCCCACAGCCACAACTGGCAACAGGCGTCTAGGAATGCTGAAGATGGTAGAGAAGCCCATCGCCGATACGGCTGCCGCAATGGCGAACTCCCAGTATTCGTGGTGAGGAGTCATGGTGAGATCCGTCACGAAGTTGTCGATGTGGCACACCTGGATGGCAAAGGCAATGCCGAATGCCATGGCAAAGAGCATCAGCAGGGTGTTCAGGGCACGAACCATTCCCACCTCGATGTAGCCGTCGAGCATGTCGCTCACGAAGTTGATCAGCGGAACTCCCGGCACGATGAAGAGGGCGCACGCCATCAACGGGTGCCAAGGGGTATCCGAATGCATGAAGCCCGGAAGGGCGGCTGCGATGGATGGGTTGAGCGAAAGGAACGAGGTGAGCCACGCAATCAGCGTTGCCACGAATGCCGAAATTCCGATGGCCACATAGTTGTTGCAGCCCTTGGTAGGCAGGAACATTCTCAGACGGAAGCCCAGGATGGCTGCCAGGGAGCAGAAGAAGAATGCTGGCCAGTCGCAACCAAACTGGATACAGAATCCGCCGCAGGCAAATCCGCCGCCTATTGCCACCTGCCATGGGGTGAAGCTGCGTGGGGTAGCCTTGATGTCGTTCAGAGCCTGCTCATACTGTTCGAGCGAATAGTTTTCCTTGATGGCTGTCCAGGTGAGCTTACTTACCATCGAAATGGAGGTAAGGTTGATGCCGTGCTTCTCGCAGCGCTGGAATTTGGAGAAGGAGTGCGCCTCGTCGCTATAATTCACCATCAGCACATTCCAGTTGATGTAGAGGTGCATGTAGCGTTCGTCGAGTCCGAGGAAAGCTGCTGCACGCTTCATCGTTCGCATGATGCGCGATGTGTCGGCAGCACTCTCCATAAGGATGCTGCCGGTGCGTAACAACAAGTCGAGTTTTCTTCTCAGTTCTGTTTCTGCTATTTCCTTGCAGTTGCAGTTGTCAATACCTTTCTCTGCGCAGTCGCAGGTCTTCATGTTTTTTTCTTCCATATATTTAATTTATCCGAATACGAAAATGATAATCTGAATAGTTACGATTCTGAGGAACATGGCAAATGGATAAACATTCGCATAGCCCACAGATGGTGCATCTGCTGAAGTCTGCTCACGTACGTAAGCAAGGGCAGATGGGTTGGTGTTGGCGCCTGCCAATACTCCGAGCAATGTGTAATAGTTGATGTGGAACACGTATCTTCCGATGATGCCGCCTATGATGATTGGAATCATGGTGATGGCAATGCCGTAGAGAATCCAGGTCATTCCGCTTTCTGAAGCCACGGTCTGGATAAACTGTTCGCCGGTGCCCAGTCCCACGCAAGCCAGGAAGATGCAGATGCCTATTTCGCGCAGCATCAGGTTGGCCGAGATGGTGTTGTAGGTCACGAGGTTGTACTTCGGACCGAAGTAACCTATCAGAATGGCTACTACCAATGGACCGCCGGTCAAACCAAGGCGCAGGTTCTCGTTGATGCCAGGGATGAAGAATGGGATGTTTGCCACGATGCAACCCAGCATGATGCCCAGGAAGATAGGAATCAGGTTAGGGTAGTTGAGGCGTTTCATCTGGTTACCCAAAACCTTCTCGGTATGGGCGATGGCAAGCTCGGTACCCACCACGGTAACACGGTCGCCCAACTGCAGCTTCAGCTGTGGAGTAGCAATCAGATCCACACCGTTGCGGTTAACACGGGTGATGTTGGCGCCGAGGCTTGAACGAATCTGCAACTGGCTGATGCTCTTGCCGTTGATGCCTGGCTTGGTGATTCGGATGCGGCGGGTAATCAAATCCTCGCCAAACTTCTCATCGCTCACCTGCACCTTCTTGCCGAGCAGGGCAATGACAGGCTCCACTACGGTAGGGTTGGCAACAATCTGCAGAATATCGCCCTCGTTAATCCGGGTCTGGCCGTTTACCACCTCATCGTGCTTATCGCTATCTTTGCGAATAATCTTTGAAACCATGAAGTCGCGCTTCAAGATTTCTCTCATCTGCTTAATGGTGTCGCCGAATACCATCTGGTTGGTCACCTGCACGGAGAAGGTGTTCAGGGTCATCGCCTCCAGGTGTCCCATACCGCGCTTGGCAGCAGCTTCCTCCTCGCTCTTATTAATACGTAACGCGTACCTTAATATAATAAAGGAGAGGATAACGCCGAGCACACCCATAGGGTAGGCGATGGCGTAGCCGGCTGCGATAGAAGGGGCGTCGATGTGGCGCAGGTCGCTGAATGCCTGCTGGGCAGCACCGAGTCCCGGGGTGTTGGTAACGGCACCCGAGAGAATACCAGCCATAGAAGTGATGGATGTTCCCGAGAACGAGAAGATGGCGAGGGTGGTGACGATGCTCAATGCCACCACGATGATGCTGAGCAGGTTGAGACTCTTGCCGCCGTTCTTGAACGAAGCGAAGAAACCTGGTCCTACCTCCAGACCGATGGAATAGACGAAGAGAATCAATCCGAACTCCTTGAGGAAGTGGAGCAGATGCTCATCGAGATTGAGAGAGAAGTGACCGAAGATGAGACCGATGAAGAGAATCCAAGCCAATCCCAGGGAAACACCCTTTACTCTCAACTTTCCTAAACTCAAGCCCAGGGTGATGACCAACGCCAAGATCAGCACGGAGTGGGCCACTCCGCCTCCCCATAGGTCAGGGAAGCCATAAAACAGATTTTTTAAGATATCCATATTCTTATATTATATGTTATTGATTTCTTATTTTTATTTCTTCTTTTATATGTTATTGATTTCTGTCATAACTACTTTCGCCATCTTCTATGCTTGTTGTAGTATTTTACTATACTCGCATATCTCTGATTTTCGATTGCAAAGTTATGGATAAAATCGAAAGCAAAAAAGGATTGGCGTTGGAATGAGTCGATTTCTGCTATAAGCATTTTCGATAGAAAATAAAGCGGATGGATGGGGTATTTGCTGGGGAAAGGAAAAGTTTTCGGGCAAATAATAGATTTTTATGAGAAAGTAGGCACTATTTTGCGGAATTTATTGTAACTTTGCCTTCAGATTTAGTTATTGGAAAATTGAATTGAAAATAGAATAGTAAATATCGAATAATAAATGGATAAGATGATAACAGATACTCCAAGAGAAAAGGAATTGGAGACCAGAGACGAGCAGTTTCTTGCCGAGGTGAAGGACAAGAGAATTGCCGTGCTGCTTTCGGGCGGCGTAGATAGTTCGGTGGTGGTGTGGGAATTTGCCCGTCTGGGCTTGCATCCTGACTGCTTCTACATCAAGATTGGACCGGAAGAGAAGGAGGAATGGGACTGTTCTTCTGAGGAAGACCTGGAGATGGCTACAGCCGTGGCACGCAAGTATGGCTGCAAGCTGCAAGTGATTGACTGTCACCAGGAATACTGGAACGAGGTGACTCGCTACACCATGGATAAGGTGAAGGCGGGATTCACTCCGAACCCCGATGTGATGTGCAACAGGCTCATCAAGTTTGGTGCCTTCGATGAGAAGATGGGGCACAACTACGACCTCATCGCCACAGGTCATTATGCGCAGACCGAAACGGATGAGAACGGCGACAAATGGCTCGTAACGAGTCCTGATCCCGTGAAGGACCAGACCGATTTTCTGGCTCAGATAGAGAGTTGGCAATTACGAAAAGCGATTTTCCCTATCGGTCATCACATCAAAAATGAAATTCGTGAGATAGCCGAAGAGGAGCATTTGATTAATGCCAAGCGCAAGGATAGTCAAGGAATTTGCTTCCTGGGGCAGATTAACTATAACGATTACATCCGCCGATACCTGGGCGAGAATCCGGGCGATGTGATTGAAATGGAGACGGGCAAGCGCATCGGCGGCCACAAGGGTTTGTGGTTCCACACCATCGGTCAGCGCAAGGGTCTGGGCTTCGGCGGCGGTCCTTGGTTCGTGATTAAGAAGGATGTGGAGAACAATATTCTGTATGTGAGTCATGGTTACGACCCTCAGTCGGCGTACAAGCAGGATTTCCCCCTTCAGGATTTCCATTTCCTCACCCGCGAGGTGGCGATGCAGAAGGTAACGTTCAAGATTCGCCATACGCCGGAGTATCATCCTGCTACTATCGAAAAGCTCGAAGATGGCAGATGGATGATTCATTCAGAGGAGGCGATTCACGGCGTGGCTCCCGGTCAGTTCTGCGTAGTGTATGATGAGAACCATCATCGCTGCTATGGTTCGGGAGAGATTACGGTGTAATATAAGGAGAGATTACGGTAGTTAAATGAGATTAAGGAGAAGCTTTTTCTTCTTGAATTTCGAAAAATGGGGATTTCCTAATTAATGGGGATTCCCCATTTTTCATTTTCTTCTTACCTTTGCACCCGATTTCAGAATGATAACGGAAAAATAATAAAAAACAAGATAAAATGAATCGAATCGTAATGATGGCGATGGCGGGTTGCGGCATCGTCTTGCCCGTATCGGCAGATGCAGCAACTGTAGCTCATGCGGGCGATGCTGCAATTGCGGCTGCTAAGGCTGATGCAGCCCCAACTGCTGCCCATGCCGAAAATACTTCCCTGTCGGATAGCAGCAAGGTATTTGATATTGACGAAGTGGTGGTCGTTTCACAACCCAAGGAGGTGATGCGACTCCGCCAGCAGGCACTCAGCAGCACTTCTATGAGCAGCTCGCTGATGAAGAAAATGGGAGCCTCTGATTTGAGAGACCTTTCACTTTTTGTTCCTAATTTCGTGATGCCGAATTACGGCAGCCGACTCTCTTCTTCAGTTTATGTAAGAGGCATCGGAAGCCGTGTCAACAGTCCTGCCATCGGACTCTATCTCGATGGAATCCCCGTGATGAGCAAGTCGGCTTTCAATCTCCACAACTACCAGTTGAGTAGGGTGGATGTGCTCCGCGGTCCTCAGGGAACCCTCTACGGCCAGAATACGGAGGGCGGATTGGTAAAAATGTATTCCCACAATCCCTTTGATTATCAAGGCTCTGAGGTAAGGCTCAGCTACGGAAGCAAGTATTATCGCAATGTAGAGGCAGCCCATTATCATAAGTTCAATAATCATCTCGCCCTTTCCCTGGCGGGCTTCTACGAGGGAGGAAAGGGATTTTTCAGAAATACCTTTACGGGCGAACGTTCCGACCAATATGATGAGGCTGGCGGCAAACTGCAGCTCAAGGCTCGCTTCAATTCGGGCTGGAAGATGGATGTGCTTGCCAATTACCAATACGTAGACCAGAATGGATTTCCTTATGGCAAGCTGAACCTGAAAACCGGAAAGGCCGCTTTGCCTGCCTCTACCTTCCCCGGCACCTATAGAAGAAACAATCTCATTTCGGGTTTCAAACTGGGCTATTCGGGCAGGGGCTTCGACTTCTCTTCCGTCTCCAGCTACCAGTATCTGAAAGACCGCATGCTCATGGATCAGGATTATCTCTCTGCACCCTACATGCGAATCCTGCAGGAGCAGCTTCAGAACTCCTTCACCCAGGAAATCTCCTTCAAGAGCAATCGTGCCGTGGGCGGCTTCTGGAATTGGGCCGTGGGCGGCTTCTTCTCCCGTCAATGGCTGAAGACCAATGGTCCCGTGTTCTTCGATGAGGCGATGACCACGCAGATAGGTAACCCCATTCAGCAGCAGATGTATTCCGCCATCCATGCTTCGATGGTGAAGAAGATGATGGATAAGGGAATGCCCGAGGCTGCGGCTAAGGCGGCTGCTGCGGCTGCGATAGAGAAGGCGGGCGGCATCAGCATGGCGGTGAGCATGGGTGCTCCGGGCGTTTACCATACGCCGCAAACCAACCTGGGCTTCTATCACGAGAGCAATTTCAACCTCACCTCCCGACTGGTGGCTACGCTCGGCATCCGCTACGACCTGATGCACACCAGCATCCATTACCAGTCGGCTGCCTTCATGGCGATGACGGCAAACATGATGGGGCAGAAGGCCACCTTTACCCTGAAGAGTGCCCTGGACGGAAAGGCGAAAGATGATTACAGCCAGCTCTTGCCGAAGATAGGAATCACCTACCAGCTCGACGACCGGCAGAGCAACCTCTACGCCACCGTGAGCAAGGGCTACCGTGCCGGAGGATACAATATCCAGATGTTCAGCGACATTCTGCAAACCGAACTGAATGCCCACCGCCAGCAGGCGATGCGTGGCGATTACGACGTGCCTCATACGCCGGAAGATTACGAAAAGGTGAACCAGACGATTTCGTACAAGCCCGAAGTTTCCTGGAACTACGAGGTGGGAGCCCATCTCAATCTCTTCGACCATGCGCTCCATTTCGACCTGGGTGCCTTCTACATGAAGGTGAAGAACCAGCAGCTCTCCGTGATGGCTGGCAACTACGGTTTCGGAAGAATGATGGTGAATGCCGGAAAGAGCCACAGCTGCGGCATCGAGGCTGCCCTGCGCGGACAGCTTGCCAACGGCAAACTCGACTGGATGCTGAATTATGGTTACACCCGAGCCGAGTTTGACGAATACACGGATGGCGAAGGCGATAAGGCCGTGAGCTACAAGGATAAGAAGGTGCCTTACGTGCCGGAGCACACCCTCTCGGCGATGGCAGATTATCGCCTGCAGTTTGATTCCAGTCTCTTGCGCAGCATGGTTCTGGGTGCCAACGTCAACATGCAGGGCAAGACCTATTGGGATAACGCCAACAGTTATGGTCAGGATATTTATGCCGTGTTGGGTGCGCACATGGCCTTCGATTTGGGCAAGGTGCAGTTGAATCTGTGGGGCAAGAACCTTACGGACACCAATTACAACACCTTTGCCGTGGATAATGCGGCTACGGGCAAGCGTGAATACTTTGCCCAGCGTGGCAATCCATTCCAATGTGGTGTGGATGTAAGCTTCCGCTTTTAATGCTTACTGATAAATAAGCTTTTAATGTTTACAGATTAATAAAAAAGGCTCATCGGCCTTTTCTCCGATGAGCCTTTTCTGCATTTCCTATTGATTCATAATGCTATTCAGCAACTCCTGGCAGGCATCTTCCAGCAGGGTGATGACGAGTTCAAAGTCGCTGTAGTCGCCGTAATACGGGTCGGGAACGCTGGTGTATTCACGATGAGTCGTCAGGAAATCGGCCATGCGAACCACCTTATCCTTATCTGCCTGGCTGGAAGCCATAGAGGTGATGGCGCGATAGTTTTCGTTGTCCATCACCACGATGGTTTCAAATTTCTTGAAGTCTGATTTCTGGAACTGGCGGGCATGACTGTTGAAGTTGTAGCCATGTTCAGCTCCGCATTTTCTCATGCGGCTATCAGGCAGCTGACCCACGTGCCAGTTGCCTATTCCCGCAGAATCAATTTCAAACTCATCCTGCAGCCCTGCCTTTTCCACCAGGCTCTTCATGATGCCCTCGCCTGCAGGCGAACGGCAGATGTTGCCCAGGCAAATGAATAATACCGTATGTTTACCTTTCTTTGTCATGATTTAAAAATCTAATATTTGCTGTTTTGTTTGCAAAGTTAGTATAATAATCTTTATTATGCAAGATTTTTCCATTCTTTTTTATTTCCTTTTAAAAAAAGAAAGGGCAAAAAAAATCCCGATAAAGAACAGGAATCTGTCTCTATCGGGAAAAAGGGGGAGTATTACTAATAAAAAAATTAGTCGATTTCCTCATCAGCCTCGTAACCGCCCATCTCGCGGATGGCGTTCTTCAGCATGGTGTACTGCTGGTAGAGGTTGTTCACAGCCTCCTCGCCCTTGGTGTAGTCGTGCATTGGCGCCTTGAGGAAGAAGCTCAGGAAGCGCTGGGTGCCGTAACGGCCGGCACGGGCTGCAAGGTCGCTCAGCAGAGTGAGGTCGAGCAGCAATGGAGCTGCAAGGATTGAGTCGCGGCAGAGGAAGTTGATCTTGATCTGCATAGGATAACCCATCCAGCCGAAGATGTCGATGTTGTCCCAACCCTCTTTGTTATCGTTGCGTGGTGGATAGTAGTTGATGCGAACCTTGTGGTAATACTGGGTGTCCTCATCGTTGCCGTGGCCATAGAGGTCTGGCTGGTCCTCTGGCTTCAGAATAGTCTCCAGCGTAGAGAGCTTGCTCACCTCCTTGGTGTGGAAGTTGGCTGGCTCATCGAGAACGAGACCGTCGCGGTTGCCCAGAATGTTGGTTGAGAACCATCCGTTCAAGCCCAGGCAGCGGGTGCCGATGATAGGAGCGAAACCGCTCTTCACCAGAGTCTGACCCGTCTTGAAGTCCTTGCCTGCGATAGGCATCTTGGTCTTCTCTGCGAGTTCCCACATGGCTGGAATATCAACTGTGGTGTTAGGCGCACCCATGATGAAAGGAGCACCCTCGGTAAGGGCAGCGTAGGCGTAGCACATGGATGGGGCAATGTGCTGGCGGTCGTCGGCCTTCATTGCAGCCTCGAGAGCAGCCAGTGTGCCGTGGATTTCCATGTCCACCGGTACGTAGATTTCAGTAGAAGCAGCCCAGATTACAACGATGCGTGCGCAGCCGTTCTTATCCTTGAAGTCGCGGATGTCCTGGCGCAGCGCCTCTACCATCTCCCAGCGGGTCTTGCAGTCCTTCACGTTGTCGCCATCCAGGCGCTTGGCGTAGTTCTTGTCGAAGGCAGCCTTCATAGGCACCACCTTCTCCAGTTCCTCGCGCACAGGGTTGATGTCCTTCTCCTTCAGAACCTCGGCATACATGGCAGCCTGGTAAGCATTCTGAGGATAAACATCCCAAGTGCCGAAAACAATATCGTTGAGGTCGGCGATAGGCACGATGTCCTTATAGTGCAGATACTTCTTGTCTGCACCCTTGCCCACGCGAATCTTATCGTATTGAGTCATTGAACCTACTGGCTTTGCAAGTCCCTTGCGAGCCATGAAAACACCTGTCATGAATGTGGTAGCTACGGCTCCACAACCTACGACCATGATACCCAGCTTACCTTCAGCTGGCTTTACATTGTTTTGTTCCATTACTAACAGTTATTAAACAGTTATTTAAGTCTTCTAAACTTTTTTTGAATTGATTGATTGATTGAATTGTTCCATCGGATAAGGTGGAAGAGTGCCTTCCCCGATAGCCGAATGTCGCTTTTCTGATTGCAAAGATAATGAAAACTGATGGATAAAGTGTAGTTTTTGATGAAATTCTTCATGAAATTTAGAAATATTAGCATTGGATTCGAGATTATTAGCATTGGAATGGTAAAAATGGCAATAATTTGAAGGAAAAGGGGATTGATTTTGTGACAAAATGTAGGAAGATGTTTTTTTTCTTGAATATTTTCTCGTTTTTCTATTTTTTGCCGTATCTTTGCAGGTAAGAAGATTTAGAGTTAATCATAAAATAGAAAACAGAAAACAGAATATAGAATTAAATAAGAATATAGAAAAAATAAAATAGAAAATATGATAGACCGCTGTTACATCGAAATAACCAATACCTGCAATCTGAATTGCGATTTCTGCCCCAAGCATCATCGCAAGAAGAGGCAGTTGAGTGCAGAGGAGTTCAATCTCATCACGGATAAGGTGAGGGGCAAGGTGTGCTTCCTCTATTTCCATCTGATGGGTGAGCCGCTGCTCCATCCGCTGCTTCCGCAGTTCGTGAGGATGGCTAACGAAAAGGGATTCAAGACGGTGCTCACATCCAATGGAACCCTGCTCCATCGATGCCTGCCGCTGCTCGAAGCCCTGCCCCATAAAATCCAGCTCTCGCTGCATTCGCACGAAAGTAATGCCCGGGGCGAACTGGCAAGCTACATGCAGGAGGTGATGAATTTCTCCATGCAGGCAGCCGAAAAGGGCACCTGCATGGTGCTCCGACTCTGGAACCAGGGCGGAAGAGACCTGGAAAACGTGGAGGTGATGAAGCTCATAGAGCAATACGTGCCGAAACCCTGGAAGGAACGCCCCGACGGATTCCGACTCACAGACCATCTCTATCTGGAATTCGACCGGAAATTCGAATGGCCTACGGCTGGGGAGGAATCGGAAAAGAATCTGAAGGAGAAATCGGAGAATGAATCGGAGAATGAATCAGGTGAGGAATCTCCTAAAAAAGAAAAGAAGCAGCTTTTCTGCAAGGCCCTGATTAAGCAGATAGGCGTCCTATCCGACGGAAGCCTCGTGCCCTGCTGCCTCGACCACGATGGCGATGTGGTGCTGGGCAATCTTCTGCATCAATCTCTCGAAGAAATTCTCGCTTCGCCCCGGGCGCAGGCGCTGATAGAAGGATTCAAGCATCACACGGCTTCTGAAAAACTCTGCCAGAACTGCGAATCAGCCCTGGCTGGCAACAGCTTCAGGGGAAAAGCCAGAAGCTCGGAAAAATAAAAGCTCCGGCTCGTAATCTCTCGGAAAATCTCTCGGAAAAATAAAAAATAGTAATATATAAATCTTAAAAAAATATAGCATGACAATAACCCTTATCATATTAGTTATCACGGTTGCCATGTTTATATGGGGCAGGGTGAGGGCCGACATCGTGGCACTCACAGCCCTGGCAGCCCTGCTGGTTCTCGGAATCCTTACCCCCGCCGAAGCCCTGGCAGGCTTCTCTTCGCCCATCGTCATCATGATGATAGGACTCTTCGTGGTGGGAGGAGCCATCATGCAGACGGGCCTGGCCAAGCTCACGGGCAATAAGCTCATGGCACTCTCGCGAGGCAACGAAACCATCACCTTCCTCCTCGTAATGCTCGTTACATCCTTCATCGGAGCCTTCGTCAGCAACACCGGAACCGTGGCCCTCATGATGCCCATCATCATGAGCATCGCAGCCGGATCAGGCATGCAGTCGTCGCGCTTCCTCATGCCCCTCGCCTTCGCCGGAAGCCTGGGCGGAATGCTCACGCTCATCGGTACGCCGCCCAACCTGGTCATCGACGAGGTGCTTACCGCAGCCGGCTATCAGCCGCTCGCCTTCTTCAGCTTCTTCCCCGTGGGCATCATCGTCATCGCCATCGGCATCATCGTGCTCATGCCCCTGAGCAAAATCTTCCTCAGCAAAAGCCAGGGAAGCAAGAAGAAAAACGCCAAGTCGCTCGACGACCTGGTGGATGAATACCGGCTGCTCGACAATCTGCATCGATTCATCGTGCCCAGAAGCCGCACCTCTGCCGCCCGCGATGAAAACGGCAACCAGCTTGACATTGTGGGAAAGACCCTGAAGGAACTCAGCATACAGAAGAAATACGGCGTGAGCATCATCGAGATAAGAAACGAAAAGAAATCGCGACTCGGGCTGGTGAAGGACGTGAACCAGAACATGGCGAAGAGCAGCAGCACCATTCAGGTGCACGACACCTTATATATAATAGGTGACGAGCAGAAGATGCAGCACTTTGCCCGGGACTACGGACTCCGGAAGATGAAGGACGTGAAGATAGATTTCTACGACCTGGGATTGACCGAGATAGTGGTGATGCCAACCTCCAATTTCGCCGGTCTGCGCATAGGCGAGGCCAACCTGCGCAAGCGATTCGGCATCAACGTGCTGGGCGTGAAGCGAGGCTCATCATCCTCTTCTTCTTCTGAGGGTGGCAGAGGCGGCAGCGAATACATCACGGATAATCTGATAGCCGCCAAACTGCACGTGGGCGACATGCTGCTGGTGCAGGGCGAATGGACCAATCTGGCGCATCTCACCGCCGACACCACCAACTGGGTGGTGCTGGATCAGCCCGAGAAGACTGCCGACAAGGTGCTGCTGGATTACAAGGCGCCCGTGGCAGCAGCCATCATGCTCCTGATGATAGCCATGATGGTGTTCGATTTCATCCCCGTGGCTCCGGTAACGGCAGTAATCATAGCCGGACTGCTCACCGTGTTTGCCGGCTGTTTCCGCAACGTGGAGGCGGCCTACAAGACCATCAACTGGGAGAGCATCGTGCTGATAGCCGCCATGATGCCGATGTCTACGGCGTTGGAGAAGACGGGAGCCTCGGCCTTGGTATCTCAGGGGCTGGTAGACAGTCTGGGGGCGATGGGTCCAACGGCTCTGCTTGCCGGCATTTACTTCACCACCTCGCTGATGACGATGTTTATCAGCAACACCGCCACCGCCGTATTGATGGCTCCGATAGCCCTTGTGGCAGCTCAGCAGGTGGGCGTGAGTCCATACTCCTTCCTCTTTGCCGTGACCCTGGGAGCCAGCATGTGCTTCGCCTCGCCGTTCTCCACCCCGCCTAATGCGCTGGTGATGAAGGCCGGCGGCTACACGTTTATGGATTACGTGAAAGTGGGATTGCCGCTGCAGATCATCATCGGCGTGGTCATGACGTTTGTACTGCCGCTGCTGTTTGAATATTAGGGACAGAATAAAAAAAGAGATGCTACATGGTGCATGATGAATGCTTGCCATGTGGCATCTCTAATTTTTATGCTAGATGGTTACGTCTGCAGAATCGCCGTCGCTTCCGCCGGTGTCAGTCTTGCCCTGGTCGGTATTGCCGCTTCCCGGGTTTCCGGTTCCGCCGCCTGGATTGTCACCGCCGCCCTGGGCATTTCCGCCGCCTGGATTGTTACCGCCGCTTGGAGAATTGTCAGGCTCCTCCACATCGCCCTTGTCTCCGGAAGTAACCTTCTTGATTACATTTCCGTCTTTGTCGTAGCAAGTGATTTGGATAGCGGTGCGCTGCAGTTCGTCCTTGATATCCACGTTAGGAGTGAAGATCACGCGTCGGGCGGTGATGAGTCCGCTAGCCACCTCCGTCACGGTTTCCACGCTCTTGGCTCTCACGCCGAATCTCATGGTTCCCAAACCAGGAATAGCTACGGAATGGCCTTCGGTGGCCCACGCCTTGATTACCTCGCCAGCCGCGTCCCAGCACGCCTGCATCACTCCACGGCTCACACCACTACGGAGAGCCGCCTCCTTAATCACCTTGCTCTCAGAGAGCTTACTGTAAAGTTCGGTGCCGAGCACGAAACGATACTTACCTTTCAACTCACCCACCTGGATGAGGGTTTCCTTTGCCTTCAGATTAATTGCCATAATATCTTGAATTTTAAATTGTTAATACTTTGTAAACTATAAACTATAAACTTTTAACTCTTAACTATCTAATGGTGATAGTAGGCACGAAGTGCGAGGAGTCGGCCCGCGTAGAGATGTTGTTCTCCTGCTGCTGCCGCTGGTTCTTCCCAATCACGAGCCCCGCCGTACACGAGCTGGTGAGGAAGGTGACGATGGCAGAGCATACGGCCACGATGAGATACTTGATGAATGCCTTCATATTTGGGTTCATACGCTTCTCTTGCCCCCTATTAACTTCCCCTCATTCTTTAGAAAGAAGAAAGAGAAGGACTCGTATCAGGGCTTGGAGTCGAGGTTGATAATTTGCTTTGATAACTTGATGCATCCTGGAATATCTCCCAGAAGCCATTTTTCATTTTTCCAACTGGAGAAATATTTTTCTCCAACTGGGAAAGTGATTTTCCAGCGCTTTCTGAATCACGATGCAAAGATACAAAAACAGCCACCATCAGTTGTGCGATGGTGGCTGATGCCGTGCGATGGCGGCACATTTTAAGCTAATAACTCCAAACTATCAACTCTAAACTATTAACTTTAAACTCTCAACCCTATCCCGGTTCCCCCAGATACTCCACGATAGCCTTCACCTGCTTGGGCGAAAACGATTTGCTAGTCTTTGTGTATCCCATCATCTGCAGCTCCTCCCATAGTGGGGTGCAGCGGCGAATCCAGACCATCAGATGGTTGACCGCTGTGCGAGGGTAACTCTCGGGAAAGTACATCAAGGCAAGTTCCTTCTTGGTGTACGTACGAATCTTGAAATCTTCTATCATCATAATCCTTCATTTTTACATTAAAAACTAATAAATACTATTTCTTCTCTTTCAGATAGTACTCGCTGAAATCCTTGCACTCCGGCGGCAACTGGTGGTGCACCAGCTGGGGCAGAATCTCCTTGAGCTGCAGAAATAGGCTTTCGCCCGGCGTATCCCTATCGGGAAACATGTGCCACTCCGTGTGGAGCTTTTCTCCTATTTCCGCCAGCCATTTCTTATCTTCCGGCTTCAGCAGCGTAGCAGAAGGAATGGCTATCGCCTTGTGCCCGGCAGAGAGCATCGCCCAGCAGTCGCTGCACCCTTCGGTGATGAAAAGCCTCTCGCCCGGCTTCAGCATCTTCACCACAGGAAGATTATAGATGCTGCATCGGGCACCATAAGGGAAGCGGAAGCGGGGAGCCGTCGGCTCCGTCTGATGTGAACCTTCCACCCCGTGTGAAGGAGCATCTGTGTCATCTGTGAAACCTGTGTCATCTGTGAAATCTGTATCATCTGTGAAACCTGTATCATCTGAGTCATTTGTGAAATCTGTGTCATTTGTGAAATCTGTGGGCGATTTGTCAGCAGCAAGCCCCTTCGCCTCCGTGGGCATCTTCTTGTAATCCAGATTTCTGTTTTGAATCCCGATCAGGTTCCCCTCCATGTCGAAGTAGGGAATCTGCAGCCAGTTCACGCCCTTTCTATCCGTCCACGAAGTCAATCTGCACCATCTCGCCACTCTCTCATCAATCCTTCTTTCATCGAAAAGGAATCTCCTAGCCGCCCCGTTGAGCCAGGGATGCTCAAAGAATCTCGCATACTTCCCGGCATCGAAGGAGGAGGATAGTGATGCTTTCGGAGATGCCTTCGAAGAAGTTTCGGAAGAATCTTCCGAAGAAGTTTCCGAAGATGTTTCCGAAGAGGAAGAGGATAGGGAGATGGGTGAAGAGGAAGAAACCACCTTCGGATGCGAATCTTCCAGATAAACCCCATTCACCTCCGCAAGCCATCGGCAAGCCGAGAGGAAATCCTTCCCCAGGTATTTCATCACCAGGTCGATGGTGCCCACGGAATCCTTCATGCACACATAGCAGCGGCAGCTGTTCCTCCTCGTGTTGAACGAAAGGCTGGCATGGTGGTCGGCGTGAAAGGGACAGAGTGCCTTGTGCCGCTTCACCACCATCCCCAGCAGCTCGGCGACCCCCTCAATAGGCAGGTCGCGCAGCTTCTGAATCTCATATTTCTCCATAAAATTTCATTTTCAAAAATTTATATTTCTCCAATTAAATCTCATTTTTCCTTACCCTTAACCTTTGCTGCCGGCGTGCCCGTAAGATACTCCTGCGTCTTCGTGTAAAGCCCCGTCTGGTTGCAATAGGTGATGAACTTGCGGTTCTTCCATACGTCGATTTGGTGCTTGGTGCCCTCCTTGCTCTTTCCAAGGCTCAGGCGGAGCGCTTCCAGCTGCTGCTCGTTGAAGGAATGCTCTAGGCTGTCGAGCATGTTCTTAGGACCACTTCTCTGCACCTCTTCTTCATGAGAATCATATCCTTTGAACATGTCGCCAAACACCTTCACCTTCGACCACAGGTCGTAATAGCAGAACCATACTACGAATTCGCCGATGGAGCGCGTCCACGTCTGGTCGTTCAGAATCCAGAGCACAGCCCCCTTCTTCCATGCCGAGAAGATGCTGCGGTGGGAAAGCTCCCAAAGAGTATCATCATCGGCAAGATCGGCAAGCCTTGCCATTTCTTCTGCCAGCTGGTCGGCCACTTTGTTGAGCTGTTTCACCACAAAGGTACCCTTGCAGTTGTCCAGGCGCAGCAGATAGCTGTCTAGATTCTTCAGGAATTCCTCGTCATACGAACCCTGTCGTGGAATCCTGCCGCTACGCTCGCCACGAGCCTTGTAGGCAAAGGGGATGCGCCCGAAGAAACCATTGGTGATGTCTTTCTTGTAGAACAGGCGGGCTGCTTCTGGGGTAGAAGTGAAGGTAAGATTCACACGGAGCACGGGATTACCCGTTACGCCATCAGCCGTGGCGCGCAAGGCACCTGCTCTCTGGCAGTCGTAGATGTTTCTCACCATCTGGCTCACCTGCTTATGGCCACCGCAGATTCTATCCGCCATCTCCACCTCGGGCAGGTTGATGTATTGGGTTCTCTCGCCCAGTTTCTCGCATGCCATGGCATTCTGTATGAAGGCTGGGTTGGTTACGTCGGCAGGCGGAAACCAGAAACTCACGTCAGGGCGCTCGGGTTTTTCCTTGTTGGCACCCTTGGTCTTCATCTGTCGCTGCCAATCCACCAGTTTCTTGAACTCAGTCTCATCATGTTTGCGAAAAGTGCGCATGATGGCCTCTACAAGATGACCTAATTGTGCCTTTCCGATACCCGAAGGGCCTATCAAATGTCCCATCTGACCGCACATTTCATAGAATTTGTTGTCGGAATACATGAATCTTACGTCCGTGAGATGGGCTGCCAAAGCCGGAATTGCCATCGGAATGAGCACTTCTCGCATGTCTTTTGATGCCTGCGAGATGGCTAATTTCACGAATTCCGTGCCTTTGCTGGGTTTGGGCATCGCCGGAGCGGTGCTGCTGAAAATGTTGTAACTCATTGCTTTCTAGAGAATTAAATTAAAATATTACTTGTCGTTGGCTGGTCAAAAATCTCAGTCTCAGTCTCTCAGTTGTTTTAAATGTGGCATCCATCCCTTTATATTATATATATAACTAATTAATTATCAATAAGTTATAAACGCTTTAAAAGCGGATAAAGGGTTGGATTGTGACTTTTTTCCTAACTGAGACTGAGATTTGAGATTTTTTCTATCCCAGTCCGCTTATTGCACACAGCTCCTTGGCTGCCAGCAGGCAGAAGTTCTGGAAGGTGAACTTCTCCGTGAACTGAGGTCGGTTGAAGGTTGGATAGAGTGTACCGTCGTTTTTGCGGTTCACGTTGATGTATGTACCTTCATACACGTGCGGATTTCTCTGCACCACCTTATCCTTCTTCTTCTCGGAGTCGTTCTGCACGAATGTGAAGTGGTCTTCGCCGTCGTGCGTGATGGCTCCGTCCAGATACTCGCCCATGCCCATGCGTCCAGGCTTGCGGGTAAGCAACTTGAGGTTGATTCCCAACTCTGTGTTGGGGTAGAAATTATGATTAGACATAATTATAGTCTTTCCGGCTATGCCCTCCGTTTCGATGAGAGGGGGCCTCCATTCTGCATCAGTCAAAATCGAAACAGGCTTCGGTCTTCGCTTGCCCATGCCTGATGTGGTTTGGTGCTGCAAAGGTCGGTATTTTTTGAGAGATAGACAAGAAAAAAAGTAGATAGTAGATAAATGAAAAAAGTTTATATTTTTAGGATTCTTGATATTAAGATAAGTTAAAAAGTAGATTGATTGATATCAAAGTAGATTTTATAAAATCAAAAAGTAGATAGATTGGCTACTGATAATCTACTTTTCACAAAAAGTTAATCTAGTATTCATAAAAAGTAGATTGTCACGGCAATAAATCACAAAAAAAAGTGTATCAGCTATGCGAGCTAATACACTTTTTGTATGTTTTGAGCCATTCGACTCCCAATAAAATCTACTTTTTTAAGCACTAAAATCCATCAGTTCTGCATTATTGCTATTTGCAAATAGCACATTGATGCCGGATGAGAAACTTTTTACGATATCAGAACTCTTGTCGTATTCCATACTATGCTTGCTTACTGCGGCATATTTTACGGGTTTGTAGATTCCGTTGTAGTGCTCGATGAAGTATTCTACTGCCTGCTTCACATTATCAGGCAAAGCCCATTGGCTGAAAATATATTCATACATTCCCATCAGCTTATGCTTGAAATCTGCTGGTAGCAGTTCGTCGAAGTGGCTTATTACATATCTAATTTTCTTTATGGTTTTCGGGTTGTTGCCCCAAAGCACCTTCTCTTTGATGGTAATATCCTCAGTTTCTGTCACAGCTTCGATAAGGCAGAGATGATCCATAGAAGCGCAGTTCTGCTTATGGAATTCTCCTTGTGCAAATCCTTCCTCCGAAGCATAGTGCTGGTACGCCTGGTAAGCGGGAGTTGTTGCTTTGAGATACTCTATCGTATCTTCAGAGATGAGCATAATCGCATTTTCCATACGTTTGTATGCATTCTGTCTGTATTTATCCAATATGTATTTGCTCTTGATAGGGTCCTTGCGTATAGCCAGTTCTTCTTGTAGAATTTCTGTGCAGATATCCATACATTCCTTTTCTGCCTTGAAGAATTTAATCATCTCGTTATACAGCCCCTGTACTGCTGGCGGAAAGCTTTCCAGTTCAAACAAATCTGGCTGGTAAACTTCGTCTCCAAGTAATGAAGCATCGATTACCGATTTGGGCGAAATATTATACATTTCGCATTCTTTAGCCGAAGGATGCTTTCTCGGGCAGAATTTCTTAAGGATGATTTTCAGAGGAGATAAGTGGCTTCTGATATGTCTTAGAACTTCGCTCACAGAATTGTAGTAGTTGTTGTGGTCTGTGGCAAATTGATTGTTGAAAGTGGGTTCAAACTTTTTCAGTCGTTCCAGTTCTTTTTCCATCTTGTCACGAGCTTGGGCTATAAACGCAGAGAGTTGTTCTATTTCGTCTAGATCCTTATGCTTCATTCCCAGGGCACAGGTAAGGCGATTTGCTCCATCCTTCTCAAAATTAGAGACTATTTCCTTTATCTGATTGAGTCGGTCTAGTGTAGGCTCGATATCAGAATGGTAATATGCCTTGCGACATTTTTCTTTTTGGTCTGTTGTCATATATTAGGAATTCCTTTTATTTTAAATATTTTTTTGTTATACTCTCTCTCCACTTCTATCAGTCCTTTGGCAACGAGCATTTCGAGATAATCTCGTGTTCTAGAAACTTTGAGGCCTGTGGCTTTAGAAATGGATTTCAAATCTGTTTTTCCGCTATTGACGATAAAATTGACAATCTCCTGCTGGTTGTCTCCGATTGGGATTTGTTCATTCGGTATGACGCTTTCCTTGCAGGTTTCATCATGATTCATCGATGCTAACAACTCGAATACCTGATGCATCTGGGTATAGGCAATCTTATCTTCTGGCGTAGCTTCGCTTAGCCGGGAGAGTTCCTTGGCGTAACTTAGAGCCCGCTGAAGGTCGCCGTTTTCCGTGAGATAATTGTAGAGCTTGTTCTTGCGGAAATATCTTACGGTCTTTTCGTAGCCAGGCATGTAGCGCTGAAGCTCAGGAATGAGCTGCTCGTAGCTGTCGTAATGCTTCACGGATAGTTGAGGCAGGAAATGTAGCAGAAACCAGAATTCCGTGCATGGATTGGTCTCCACCCACATAATCTTACGGCTGCTCTTCTTGCGTATCTTGGAGTAAGTTTCCATTTCTTTTGGATTCTGCAACAGGCGATCCATATCAACAAGGCAGATTACATAGTCTGTTTCGCATTTTACATACGATTCTGCCAATTTTGCCATGTGAGGAATATCGGAATGTTGTGGAAAATCGGGTGCTACCTTAAAGGGGTAGCGGCAGGCGATGCGGAGCGAGTCAAAGTAGAACCACTCCGTCTCGCCCTCACCTATGATAGCTATACTTTTCTTTACTGCCATATTCTAATCCTCCTTATCTAGATAAATACTTCCAAGGAATGGTAAATCCACCAGCTTGCCTTGCTTGTAGGCATTATATGGATTCATCGTCTTGTGCAGGCCCAGCGAACTGAGACGCTTCAGCTGGGTGGCACCTTCACGGCTCTTGTCTGTAAACCATACCACATCCCGGCGGATGTAGTCTTCGTTAAGCAGATTGATGTCGTGGGTGGTCATGAGCAGCTGGCTAGAACCCTCGCTGTTGGCAAGAAACAACTTGATGAAGTAGGAGAGAAGCTCGTAATGGATGCTCGTTTCCACCTCGTCGATAGGGATGAAGTTGTTGTGGTGGAGCACATAGTAAAGCACCACCGACAGGCCCAGAAATCTGTGGGTACCTGCCGATTCCAGACGCTCGTGTAAAGTATATTCGCCGCCGTCGCCCGTATGCTGGAAGAGAATTTCATCATGCTTAAGCGTGCCCCGGCGAAGCATTTCTACCTTTGCTTCCTCTGGGATGGGAGCACTCTTGATGGTTTTCTCCATTTCCGGAGTGATACTCTCTTCGCTCTCATCTAGCGAAAGGTCGGTGATGTTGAAGTCGCTCGCTTTCAGCATCTGTAACAGGAAGCGTTTCTTCTTGTTCTCCTTGTCATGGCGCAATTCGTCTTTCACATTAAAGGTAAGGGAGTCGCGCGGGCTCAGCGTATCTCGCATTCCCGAATAGAAGAATTCTGCCACAACATTCAGTCGTGAGGTGGTTGCATTCGATTGTCCGAAGGCTGCCATAACCGTACAGTTGTTTGTTGTATTGCCGGCGATGGCTTGTTGGGTGGCTTTGTTGATGCCCGATTTGCTGCCAAAGGTAACTTCCGTGTGGTCTGTTTCCTGCTGATAGCTGCGGCTATATAGCTTGGTAGGGCGTGAGCTTGTATAAAACATCAGGGTCTCCTCGTAGATTCGCTTTTCGTCGAATTCCAGGCTTAGAACGTATTTCTCCCGGTTGAGCCAGAAGGTCATCTGCATAGAGGAGTGTTCCTTGCGGCTGTGATTATCCAGAAGAAAAGGAACGTACCCCATTCCCATATTCTTGTTTTCTGGCTTGTCGAGCATGGTGCGGCGGAAGAATGCGAGGGCATCGAGCAGGGTGGTTTTGCCGCTGGCGTTGCTACCATACACGATACCAATCTTGAGGAGCTCAACACCTTCTGCCACTTCGTATAGGTATTGGCTTCTCATCTTGTCATCATTAGTAGGAAGGAAGCTTAGTGTTTGCCTTTCCCTGATGCTGAAGAAGTTTTGTATTTGAAATTCCTGTATCATAGCTATTCTTTTTTTATTTTGGTGCAAATATACGATAAAAAAGCAGAATTACAAAATGAAAATTCGTGTTTCGTGAAAAATTCACGTTATTTAAGATTAAAAGCTGTATTTTCCGTATTTTTTCCTATTTTAAAGAGGTTTTTTGTTGGCGAAATGCTGTTTAAAAGTAGCATAAAGGCTTTTCTTAAACCTGCTAATGAGTTATAAAAATGAAAATAAATCCCATTTCATTTTGTTTTTTGCCGGTTTCTTCGTACCTTTGCGCATGGATTCGGCATGAGCCGCTTCCAGACATTTTAGTAAAAACAAAGCATTGACTATTATTGTGGTCTTCCGGAAAAAGCCTAGGAAACTTTCTTTCTGAATATACGACCGCACCAATAATGGTTGGCTTCATCTGTGGTAAGCATAGGTGAGCCTCTCGTCAAATATGTAGAGTCAATGTTCATGCCTGATATAGGGTGTGAGCATTCTTATATTTGACGGTGGTTCAGACATTTCCTAGGCTTGCCACGGAAGACCTTAAGAATCGTTCACACCCTTCTTTTGTGTCTCTTTGCGTGTAGCCTGATGATAGTTGGATGCAGAATCTAACTATCGAATAGAATGGACAAATTAAATCTCTATCATGAGCTTGAACAGCTCTTGCGAATGAATAGCCGTTATTGTATGGATGACGGTAGATTATTGAAGAACCGAATTGTGGAGGATGCTTTGAGCATTCAACCTCTTCTTGTAAAGGAACTTCTTGGTAATGAAAAAATGAAGAAGGCGTTCTTTACCGATGTTGAGGGAGTAATGGTCTTTGATAAGATAAAGTTCCAGCGTTTTGTATCTGATACTCAATTTTTGGGCGGCAGCTATACGATGTTCAAAAACAAAATCGGTTTGGCAAATGAAAATGGCCGCTTTGTGAGTGAAAGCAGAGAGGTGGTTCTTTCTTGGCCTTATAAGGACTGTATGCTTGAAGGTGGTCAAACGAAAGAAGATGCAAAGCGAAACGAAGTATTTTGGAATGAGACTCTGGCTCCAGATGAGGTAAACCGATTGACAGAACCAAAGGTCTTCTCTAACTTTAAGCGTTATGATAAGGAAGGTGAGCATCAGGTGGATCATCTTTCTGATAATGATAATTTAATCATCAAAGGTAATAATCTGCTGGCCTTACATTCTTTGAAGAAAAAGTATGCGGGGCAAGTAAAATTGATTTATATTGATCCGCCGTATTATTTTAGGAAAAAATTATCAACTGATACATTTAAATATAATTCAAATTTTCACCTTTCTACATGGCTTACTTTTATGAGAGATAGATTAGAATGTGCAAAACATCTGTTAGCACCTTCAGGAACTATATGGATACATATGGGAGATGAAGGAATGCATTATCTTAAACTTGTAGCCGACCAAGTTTTTGGAATAAATCATTTCATAGGAACGCTTCCTAGGCGTACACGAAATGGAAAATCTGATGTTCCATTTAATTTTTCTCAAGATTTTGATTGGCTTCTCGTTTATACAAATGTAGAAGAAAGTCAAGCTGTAATGGGGAGAGCTGTTGAACGAAAATATTACACGACAGAAGACTATCCTGGAAAGCCGTGGAGACTTGCTGACTTGACTAAGCAGACAACAGCAAAAGAAAGAGAAAATTCTTTCTTTACTATGGTTGATCCAAAGACTGGAAAAGAATATCCTCCAAGTGAAAAGAGAACGTGGTGCATAACAAAAGAAACATTTGACTCTCACTACAAAAGAGGGTATATTGTCTTTCCTGATGATTATGACTTTCTTAAAATAACAAAACCATATAGTCGAAAATTCAAATATGAAGACGAGGCCAATGGTAAGTTAAGTTCAATAATATCTGATTGTCAAATTCAGCAGTTCTTAAAGTCATTATTGTATGATTGCAAAAATGAAATAGGTAATAACGAAATTAATGATCTTTTTGGGCGTGATGAGTTTGATTATGCTAAGCCTGAGAATTTAATTAAGATAATTATGGAGGCTGTAACTAATGAAGGTGATTTGGTTATGGATTTCTTTTCAGGTAGTGGTACAACTGTAGCTGTAGCTCATAAGTTAGGGAGAAAGTATATTGGTTGTGAACAGATAAACCATCAAATAGAGTTAACAGTTAATCGGCTTAATGAGGTAATTTGTGGAGAACAAGGCGGAGTCTCTAAGAGCATCGGCTGGCAAGGTGGAGGCTCTTTCGTCTATTGCGAACTTTCAAAAGCAAATGGAAAATTTGCTGATGAGATAGAAAATGCAGAAACAACCGGTCAATTGATGGATATCTGGAATCGCATGAAGGCTACAGATTATTTGAACTATAAGGTAGACGTAAAAGAAGTAGATGCCAACGTGGCAGACTTTGAAGGTTTGAACTTGGACGATCAGAAACGCTTCCTTATAGAATGTCTGGACAAAAATCTGCTTTATGTCCCTCTATCTGATATAGACAGTAATGAGTATGGTGTGACTGATGAGGATAAGCGTTTGACACGTGAGTTCTATCATAAAAACTGATAAAGATGGCAAAACTACAAGACACTTTAGATAAAATGTTTGGGCAACTAAATATTGCCCAAACGCAATTGCCGGAATATTTTGAAACGGGATTGAATCCCTCAAAACGTCTGCGTCCATACCAGGAGGAATGTATGAAGTACTTCCTGACTTACATGAATCCTGATAAAAACTTTTACGGAAAACAACGAAGTCCTCATCTGCTCTTCCATATGGCTACAGGCTCAGGAAAGACGATGATGATGGCACTTGCCATGCTTTATCTCTATGAACGTGGATATAGAAACTTTCTGTTCTTTGTCAGCAGTAATAATATTGTAGAAAAGACGCGTGATAATTTCTTAAATTCGTCTTCTTCAAAATATCTGTTTGCACCAATTCTTACTATAGAAGGCAGAAAGGTGGAAGTGAAAGAAGTGAAAAACTTCCAGGGGACAGATTCTGATAGCATCAACCTTTGTTTGACTACCATTCAAGGTTTGCATGCAGATTTGACTGCGGAAAAAGAGAATGCTGTAACTTATGAAGATTTTACGGCAGAACCTGTTGTGCTGATTGCTGATGAAGCACATCATCTGAATGCTGAGACAAAAGCGGCAAACAAACGTAGCAGGGAAGAGGCAGAAAACGTTCAAAACTGGGAGCGGACTATTGACAATATCTTTCAGAGAGATAATGGAAAACTACCGAATATTTTGTTGGAGTTTACTGCTACTATGGATTTAGCAGATCAGGCTATTGCCCAGAAATATGATGATAAAATAATCTTTGATTATACATTAAAGCGCTTTCGTGAAGATGGTTATTCCAAGGAGGTTGAGACTTTCGTAACAGACTTGGACGAATTGGATCGTGCTCTTCAGGCTATGATTCTAAGCCAGTACAAACGCAAGGTTTTTGTAAAGTTGGGACAAGACATCAAGCCTGTAATCATGTTGAAGTCAAAATCCATCAAGGATAACAAGGCTAACTATGAAGCTTTCAAAGAGCGTGTTGCAACACTCAAACTATCTGATATTAGCAATATTAGAAATAGAGCAAAGGAAGATCTGTTGGCGGCTTTTAATTATTTTCAGTCAAATGGTGTGACAGATGAAAATCTTATTTTGGAATTGCAGAATGATTTTTCCGAAAAGCGTCTGTTGCTTGTGGATGGTAAAACGATTACGCCAGAGAAACAAAGGCTGCTCAATTCTCTAGAAGATGCTTCAAATGGCATCAGAGCGATTTTTGCCGTTGATATGCTGAATGAAGGATGGGATGTATTGAATCTCTATGATATAGTACGACTTTATGATACTCGTGATGCTAACGGAGGCAAGCCTGGAAAAACAACTATGCAGGAAGCTCAGCTTATAGGAAGAGGCGCCCGCTACATGCCTTTCAGAGACCCTTCTGATGATTCTTTGCCGATAGATAAGCGTAAATACGATTGTGATGTTGCTAATCCTTGTCGCGTAGTAGAAAAACTGCATTATCATAGTGCTCATAATCCACGCTATATCCAAGAGTTGCGCAACGCCCTTATTCAGACTGGTATTATGGCCCAGCATCATGTACAAATCAATCTTTTTATGAAAGATGACTTTAAGAAAAGCCGCCTCTATACCAAAGGGATTGTGTTTGTAAATGAAAGAAAAAAAGTGGTCGAAATGGAAGATGATGGCACTTTAGGCAAGTCTATTCTTGATAAGATATTTACTGTTAAAATGCCGACAGGGAAAATGTCTACAGGAATCATTTTTGGAGATAATGCTTCGGCTGAAGAGTTGACTAGTCTTACTATACCGCAATTTGATTTTTTACGGATTGGAAGTCACGTTGTTCGTTCAGCTATGAATAGGTTTTCTACTTATACTTACGAGGTGTTGCATGAGTTGTATCCAAGTTTAAAATCTTGTGCTGAATTTGTAGCATCGGATAATTATCTTGCAAAACTTCAGGTGAAGGTAATAGGCAAATATGCTTCGCTTGCAGAATACGGGCAAGCTGATAAACTATATATAGCGAAAGAACTTCTGAGACAGTTAGAACCTTTGCTTAGGACTCGCGGGAAAACTTATCGGGGAACGAAGACTTTTCTGCCGTTGCCGTTTAATAAGCAATTTCGAGATAATATAATTCTTAAGGTAAACGTATCTGGAGGAGAAAAAGAATTTGGGCGTTCGCAGAAGAATCCGGCAAATATCGATTATACCCTTGATCTTTTTGAAAAAGATTGGTATGCCTATAACGATAATTTCGGTACTTCTGAAGAAAAGGCACTTGTGAAGTATATTGATGGAATCATGCCAAAACTCAAAGAAAAGTATGATGAAATATATCTTGTCCGTAATGAGAAGGATGTCTGCATCTACAGCTTTGATGAAGGTGGTGCTTTTGAACCAGATTACATATTGTTTCTTCGCATAAAGGGAGATGATGCTAAGTATGATAATTTGCAGATCTTTATAGAACCGAAGGGAAACCAACTGCTTCTGAAGGATAAATGGAAAGAAAAATTTCTATTGCAAATCCAACAGATGGCAGATGTACATTGGATAACTAAGGCTGATAGCTTTAATGTATGGGGATTACCTTTCTATAATGAGGAAAGAGAAGCTGCATTCAATACGGATTTTAAAGAGGCTGTTATTGATTTTGGAGCATTAAAAACGAAGAATAAGGCTTGGAAGATTCTAAAGGAGAATAGCATCTCTCCTTCCGACCGCTTCACCCGTTTCCTCCCTCTGTATTCCATCCAGGCAGCCTGCGGCTACTTCGATGAATATGAGGAACCCGAGGCGGAAGGATGGGTGGATGTATCCTCGTTACCATTCACTCCGAATAGGGAAATGTTCGTGGTTCACGCTAAAGGCAACTCTATGCTGCCGAAAATTAAGGATGGAGACTTATGCGTGTTTGAGCGTTATCAAGGAGGTTCGAGAGAAGGAGAAATCGTACTCTCGCAGGTGAATGAATATTACGAGGAGTATGGTGGAAAATATACCATCAAAAAGTTTCATAGCGAGAAAACTGTGAATGAAGAAGGGGTGGAAGTTCATTCAAAGATAGAACTGCAGCCACTTAATAAAGATGGCTTCCAGACCATAGAAATTCCAAAAGATAATGAAGCCAAGATTGCTACCATCGGCGTTTTGAAATACATTATCCGTTAACGATAAAAGGGCAAAAGCATTATCCCGTCTATCAGGTAAATGCTTTTGCCCTTTCTCTCTGTATGTCTTTTATTTCACTTTATTCCACTTCCTCGCACATCGCCATCTCTGCTCCCCGGTAAATCACAACGAGCTGATGAA
>ERZ773209.531-NODE-531-length-26986-cov-9.180498_pt1 | contig 26986 bp, 20 predicted proteins | sample MGYA00511109_ERZ773209 | MGnify/ENA primary metagenome ERZ773209 (study PRJEB29015, sample SAMEA2737786) | human gut metagenome | biome: human gut; feature: human-associated habitat; material: faeces | place: China | collected 2012 ...
TATCGAGCAAATGGATGAAAAGCCGGAGGACTACTCACAAGAAGATGATGCAGGGCTTGATTTGATTGATTTCTATGTTCTTCCGCATTATCTTACAGCACCATTTAAGAAAGTTACCGAGAAAATAATGACTGAGTTTTCGGATTTGAATCTATGCCCAATTAACAACCGTCAGGGAATTGTAATTGATGGTGAAGATTCAAAGGTTATTTGCAAAGACTAATTTGAAAATTCCAGTTTGCCAACCTACCCTTTGAGAGAGGAGAAATCCTTTTCTCAAAGGGCATTTTTATATTGTGCAGTTTGTATGAGGTTTCTTGTGTTTCATATTATCACATAAGGAACCGCAAAGACATCACCGCTCTTACTTCTCCTCAAACATCCACTTGACCGCCTTTTCAGCATACTCACTCCAAAAAATCATATCGTGGTTGCCTTTGCTTTCAAAATACTCGTGAGAAACGTTTCTGCTTTCAAGAAATTTGTGAAGATCACGGTTGTTTTCAAGCAGGAAATCTTCTGTACCGCAGCACATAAATATATCTGGGATATTTTTGCCCTCTCGCTGAAGTTCGTCTATAAGAAATTCGGGATTGTTCCTGCTGTTCAGCACCTCAGACGTTTCGCCGAAACATTCTCTGTAATATTCATAATTCGCTGTGGCATTGCCTTGCCCCTCTGACATTCCTGCGACTTCGTGTACGATAAGAGCCGAAGATAATGCAGCAACCTTGCCAAAGGTTTCTGGATATGCAAATGCTGTATGAAGTGCACCAAATCCGCCCATTGAAAGACCCATAATGTATGTTTCACTACCATCTTTCGCAAGTCTGAAAACTCGTCTTACATAGTCCACAAGCTCCTCGCCGACGAATTTGCAGAACTGATGACCGGTCGAGCGTCCGTCCAGCCAAAAAGAATTTTCGCCCGAGGGGATAACTACCGCAAAATTATACTTGTCCGAAAGATATTCAGGCACCCAGTTTTCTGCGTCGCCTGTATAACCGTGCAGCAAGAAAAGCGTTTTGGTGCTGTTTTCCGAGTATTTCGTATCTGTCTGCCCCCAGTCCTGCCTTATGTCACATGGCAGGTACATTTTAAACGTGGTATACCTCCGCAGGCGATTTGAATAAAATCTGATCGTTAAGTTTGACATAGTTTTTCCTCCTGTTTTTTATATAATTATACTACATAAAATCAGGTTTGTCCAAGGGGGCAGCAAAAAAATTTTTCAATTTTCCTCACAAAATCATTTATCCCTATAAAAATAAAAAATCACATCTGTCAAAGCCTCGTCCCAACGTACCTTGCCGCTTTTTCATAATATTTTTGTCGCTCATAATTCTACGCTCCTCCACATTTACAAGGTGTCTATCTACCCCGTCTGCAACTATTTTATTCATTATATCAAAATCAAAGCCGCAAAGTCAAACCAGCAAAAAAAGCTGTCTGACCTTGCGGCTTTTGTCCTTTATAATACAATACTAACCGAAATGTGCCCTACATATCCTCCCTCATCATATCATTCTCACTCTTTATAAACATAAGCACAAAGCATATAAGCAGCAATGCACAAGATATCCATATAAACTCATTGCCTATGTATAATGAATATGCTCCGCCTATTCCTGCACCGCAGGCAAATACGAATATCGTAAGAAAATATTGCAGCGATTTCCTAAGCAGCGACTTGTCCCCTATCCTCATGTATGCACTTATGGATTCCATTGCACTTCTCATATTTCCTATGCACATCGTGCTTGCGTATGGATAACTATTTACTTTCCTGAACGATTGCACCTGCATTGCACAGGCACATGATGAAAGTGCATTCGCAACAAAATCGTATGAACCGCCAAGCGGTATAAACCCCACAATGCAAAGCAGCACCATTTCCGTGAAAACTATTATCTGCCGCCAATGTATAAATCCCACGTCCTTGAAACGTGCGTGCAGACGCTCGGCTATGAAAATCCCCATTGCAAACGCCAGCACAGGTATAAGATAGTGCAACGCCCTGTGCCAGTTGCCTTTTGCGACATATGTGCTCATAAGCACAATGTTTCCCGTCTGTGCATTTGAAAAAACTTCACCTCGCACAAAATACGAATATGCGTCCTGCAAGCCCCCTGATATGGTCAGAAGTATCATGAGCATATTGGTTTCAGACATTTGTTTTCTTGATCGTAACATCATTTTATCATATTCCTTCATAAAAAATTAACAAGAAAAATATTTTTATGCACTTTAATTTTCTCCTTTTTCCATTATAATTATCTCAGATATATAAGTCAAATATATAATTGATATGTAAGATATAAAATATTGATATAGCAAAGGAAGTGATAAAGTGAATATAAATTACGAATATTATAAGATATTTTATTATGCCGCAAAGAACCGCAGCTTTTCAAGAACGGCAAAAGTGCTGCTCACAAATCAGCCTAATATCACAAGGGTGATAAAAATACTCGAAGGAGAACTTGGCTGCACGCTTTTCAATCGAATGAAAAACGGCGTCACGCTTACCCCTGAGGGAGAGATACTTTACGAGCACATCTCAAAGGCGGTGGAACTTATTACAGAGGGCGAAGATGAGATCTCAAAAGCCAACGACCTGCAAAGCGGAACTGTCACCATAAGTGTGACGGAGACCGCACTTCACGGCGTTATGCTGCCACTTCTCAATGAGTTCCATGAAAGATATCCGGGAATAAAAATAAAGCTGCTGAACCATTCAACCCCTCAGGCACTGACTGCTCTCAAAAGCGGCATTGCAAACCTCGCTGTGGTAACAACGCCGATAAGCACAGAGGGCTCGCTGAATTTTCATAAGCTCAGAGAGTTCCGTGAACTTATCATATGCAGCACAAAGCTAAAGGATCTTGCAAAGCGAACGCTCACTCTTGAGGAACTTTGCAGCCACCCTATAATATCACTTAACCGAAACACAAGGACATATGATTTCTATTCCGATTTCTTTTTCCAGCATGGAATAGATTTTCAGCCGGATATAGAGGTCGCAACTGCCGATCAGATAATGCCGCTTGTGAAAAGCAACCTTGGCATAGGTCTTATACCTGAACCAATGGCACAAAGCGGCGATGTTTATATTCTGAAAACTGATGAAGAGTTTCCAAAGAGGAGCATCGTTCTTGCAGAAAATGCAGACAAAAAACTCAATGCCGCCGCTACAGAGATACAAAAAATGATACTGAAAAAGTGTAATATGTTTGCAAATGCTGAGATATGACATACATGAAAGGAGATAATAATATGCCTACAGTTTTGCCAAAAGAAAATGAAGTCGAACAGTTTTTTTCAAGGATAATGGCATCGGAAGGAGCTTGCGAAAGGCTCAGCAACGTGCTTTACGATCACCTTAGCGACGACGATATGCAGACCGATCCTGACCCAAAACATCTTGTGCAGGTGCTTTTGACCGCATATACGAACGGTGATATAAGTGCGCTTCTGCTGGAGCTTTGTGGAAGAAGTCTTTTTGATCTGCTGAGAGAGGCATACCTTATACCAAAGCGTTTTCACGGAAAAGCCGGAAAAAATCCTGAACTCCTTACGACCCCTGAAGGCGATGTCATTGAAGAAAAGAAAAAGCTTGTCACAAAGCATGAGTTCGAGAAATTTCGTGATGTGTACAAAAACCACAGCTGTGCACCACGTTCAAAGCTTTATCTTGCAGACGGATATGACCTTATGAGGGTCTATACCGACGGAATGAACATTAAGGAAAAGCGTGTTGACAAAAGACGTGGCGTGCTTATACTTTACGCCCTGCCTGACACTGTAAAGCTTGGACTTTCCGAGGCTCAGACCTATAATGTTATATGGAATACTTTCCACAAGATACAGCAAACTGCCCCGACAGCAATGGTCTATTACGGGCAAGAAACAGGCGAAAAGGCTGGAAAATCATTTGATGAGATCGGCGTTTTACTGCCTGTTCATCAGTTTGAAAAGAAAATGCTCATGCACCTCAGCGAGATAGACGGCATTGTGCTTGCCTGCCGTGAGGAAATGATGAAAAAAGCAGGCTCAGACAGCCTTGATCTTTAAAAACGGAAGTGATACTGAATGTCACAAACTATAGTTAAGAAAAATCACATGGATATCCCATGGCACGATTTCACAGACGCCGAAAAGGACGAGCCAGTATCAAAGGCGAGCCTAAAAGAAAAAGCCTCTGTTATAGGCAGGGTGGGAATGATGTTTCTCTCCTGCGGAACGGGAGCGTGGCGTGTGAGAAGTTCCATGAACACCATGTCGGAATGTATGGGACTGACCTGCACAGCAGATATCGGGCTTATGTCCATAAACTACACCTGTTTTGACGGCGAGGCTTGCTTTTCGCAGTCTCTTTGCCTTACTAACACGGGAGTAAACAATTCAAAGCTAACACGTCTTGAAATTTTCATCAACGATTTTGTCAACCGCTGCGATAGTTTGACTTGCGAACAGGTCCACAATGAACTTGACGATATCGAAAAGATACACGGACTTTACTCGCCGCCTGTTTTGGGCCTTGCGGCGGCACTTGCCTGCGGAGCGTTCACATTCCTGCTTGGCGGTGGACTGACCGAGATGATATGTGCATTTTTCGGTGCAGGCATTGGCAATTATGTGCGGAGCAAATTCACAAAGCACCACCTTACCCTTGTGCTTGGAATAGTTGCCTCAGTATCGGCGGCGTGCCTTTCATATGCAGGGCTGTTTGAACTTGCGAAAATACTTTTCAATATAAAAATGCAGCATGAGGCAGGCTACATATGTGCAATGCTTTTTATTATACCTGGTTTTCCGTTCATCACAAGCGGCATAGACCTTTCAAAGCTCGATATGCGTTCGGGCATCGAGCGGCTGACCTACGCCCTCATCATTATAATTGTAGCCACAATGACGGCGTGGTTAATGGCACTTATCCTGCACCTTACGCCAATGGACTTTTTGCCTCTGCACCTTACCTTATGGCAGTTCATACTGTTCAGACTTGCGGCAAGTTTCTGCGGGGTTTTCGGATTTTCCGTTATGTTCAACAGCCCTGTCAAGCTTGCAGCCTCTGCGGCAGTTATAGGTGCACTTGCAAACACTCTGAGATTGGAACTTGTTGACCTTGTTTCATTTCCTCCGGCAGCTGCTGCGTTTGTGGGGGCATTCACCGCAGGCATACTCGCCTCGCTGCTGAAAAAGTATGTGGGCTATCCGAGAATATCCATAACCGTTCCGTCCATAGTCATAATGGTTCCGGGATTATATCTTTACAAGGCTTTCTATAATTTGGGCGTCATGTCCCTTGAAACATCTGCGTCATGGCTTGCGTCTGCTCTGCTGATAATACTAGCTCTGCCTTTGGGGCTTATCTTCGCTAGGATAATTACGGACAGGTCATTTAGGTGTTGTACCTAAAATCTTAGTCATAGTCTAAAGCTATACCGAACCCACATAAAAAAACTATATTGATATACACTTTCCTATTAAGACTATTCTCCATTACCTATAACTGGCGTCAGCGGCATTTGTCAGCAAAAGCGAAATGCTGAGGTGTTTTAAGAACATAACAGGACAGTCGCCGTTTGAATATCTAAAAAATTATCGTCTGCGCAATGCGGCATATATGATAAAAAACACATCTGACTCGATAAATGCTATCTGTGGGCTTTGCGGATTTGACGATCACAGCTATTTTCAAAAGCCTTTAAAGAAGCCTACGGGTGCAGTCCCAGAGATTTTAGAAAGTAGAATATACGGGACAATATCTCACAGATTTATCCGTCTGCCGTGTAGACATTACATTTTCCTGTTTATAGGACTACAATAAAACTATTATCAAACAACAGACGTTTCATTTTATCCAAATGGGACGTCTTTTGCATTTGTGCTTATTCTTATATGAAAAACGAGTCAATTATTCTCCTCCCAATAATCCTCTGCATCCTCGTAGTCATAGAAATCATCATAGTGATCTTCATAGAGATCCTCTGGGTCGTCATAATCATGAGCATCATACTCAGCAAATTTACTGGTTGAGGTTTTATTGGTATTCTTACGGGTAGCTCTGGTAGCTGAACTACTTGCTGTAGTAGTTTTCGGACGTGATGTTGTAGCAGTTGTGAATACTGAAGTATAGCTGTTCTTATTATTGTAATACTTAGGGTCATGTATCAAACAGTAGCAGCTGCCTTCTTCAGGAGTATTGTCACAGCCCGAGTGTGCGCATTTGGGGCGCAAGGCATCATAGATCATGGCTATCCCTATGATGATCAACACAGCGACAACGATTCCTTTGAGATTGAACGAGCTATGCTGAGAGCTGTTTTCTGTTGTCAGCTTGTAGACTATATAATCGTCAAGCATTTCCTTGTTTCTGTTGTATTTTCCGGACTCCATAATCACACCTCCAAACTGTATTTCTGATATTATACCATATTTTTTAAGATTTGTGGTAACAATTTTCGGACAGTTGAATATTCTGTCCCTTTTATTATTTTTTAGTGGGCAAAGTCGGGTAGTGTGCGGAATATTTTACGGTTACTTTTGCTCAACTCCCCTTAATTTTATCCCCATTATACAGCTTGAAGCGAACTCTATGCCAATGGGTAAAAATTTTTTTTTAACCTCCCCAATTTTACCCCTAAGTATGCTATAATAGAATAGACAAGAAACCCGACCCAAAACCCAGCGAGGTGCTTTTATGACATATGCAATATCTGATATCCACGGCTGTTATGAGGAGTATATTAAGCTTCTGGAAAAAATCAACTTTTCTGAGGACGATACCCTCTATATCCTAGGTGACATCTGCGACAGGGGCGAAAAGCCTATGGAGATCTATAACGACATCATGGCTCGTGATAATGTTATCCCGCTGTTCGGCAACCACGAACACCTTGCCTATATCAATCTCCGCCACCTCATAAAAAATGATGTGAGCAAGCTTACAAAAGACGAACGGCTAGACCTGATTGATTGGCTCACCAGCGGAGGAAAACCCACTTTCAGCGAATTTATCTCCCTCTCCAAAGCCGACCGCATGGACTTTATGGAGTTTCTTAAAAGCTTCTCAATGTATGAGGATATCACCATAAACGGCAAACGTTTTGTCCTCACCCATGCAGGTCTCGGGGGCTTTAGCGAGGATAAGCCCATTGATGAATATACCCTCCACCAGCTTATCTGGGAGCGTGCCGACTATTCAAAACGCTATTTCAGCGACCCGAATACTTTCCTTGTGACAGGTCACACCCCTACAGCCAATATCCCAAACCACGGCATACCCGAAGCCTACAAAGCCAACGGACACATAGCCATAGACTGTGGCTGTGCCTCAGGTGGACGTCTGTGTGCATACTGCTTTGAAACAGACAGTGAGTTTTATGTTGACAAAATAAACCAGCCCCTTGAAAATCACTTCAAAATGTGATATACTTATTCTGATAAATATCATAACCCACGAGGATAAAACATGGTATGTGCCATATTAAAGAGTGTTTATAAATAAGGATTTAGAGGAGCGAGATATGAATACAATCAAAGATATTCGTATATACAGAAGTCAAGCAGAAAACATTGCAGGAAATTCACTGCCTCATGAATTTGCGAACAAGGAACTAAGTATTATGCTCCACAGAATTGCAATGAAACTAAGGGAACATGATTTTACATTGGGTGATTTCAACCACTTATATGTCAATCTAACAACCTGTATGGTAGATGATAAAATTGCCCCCTCCAAACGAGGCAAAGACAGATATTTCCCTAGGTTTCGTTATTACGATGTTGAGATAAGTCAACCTTTTTTTGATACTTTGGAAACCTCAGACTGCATACAATCGGTTATTGAGATTGTCGAGCAGGTTTTGATAAAGTATTTCTGCACAGCAAAGCATGATTCAGAGTTTATCCGCTCCTGCGTATCAGAAGCTGTAGAACAAGGAGAAAATATGCTTGTAAAGTTTAAAGAGAAAAGAGCTTCAAAAAAACAAGCAATCATTTACTTACGATATTTAGATAACTGTCGATATTTCCCGCTTTTAAGAATATTTGATTTGGATGATACAATGATTTTAGAAAAAGATCTTCCCGAAACGAACAGCCTTGATGCTTATGGTGAAATTCAATTAAGCTCAAAAAAAATAACTATTAAGCCGAGAAAAAATCAATATGCAAGGAACTCTGATCCTATCACGTTCATACTGTAATTTCCATTTAGTCATTCTTTTCTTAAATAATTATCCACCGATACAGACTTTCTGTATCGGTATTTTTCTGCCCCAACGCCCCTATCCGCCCCACCTCTATTGACATTTCCCCCTCAATGTGCTATCATAAAAAAGTAAGTTAGTTGCAACTATCTAAATAACACCACAGGAGGAAGAAAAATGGATATGAATGAAAAACCAAAGCTTTCAGGCGTGCCTGAAACTATGCTGCAAACTGTTTACGCTCGTGCAAAGGAAACCAAAACAAGGGGTGCGATAAAAGATACAAAAGCCGTGGAGATAATAGATAAGATAAACTATGATTTTTCACTTGCCGATAAGGACTCAGCAATGCACAGCGGCGTTGTGGCAAGGACAATAGTCCTCGATAAGCTTGCGAACAAGTATCTTGCCAAAAACAAAGGCGCAGTGGTGGTGAATATCGCCTGCGGACTTGATACACGCTGTTACAGAATGAACGGCTACACCCATTGGTATAACCTTGACCTGCCCGAAACTATCGCAGTAAGAGAAAAGCTTCTCCCTGAATCAGGCGAGATATCCCAGATAGCAATGTCCGCCATGGACGATTGGAGCGGAGAAATAACCGAGCACGATGCCCCTGCTATCGTCATTATCGAGGGTCTGACTATGTACCTCTCAGAAAAGGACGTAAAGCAGATATTTGACGTCATAAGCAAACGCTTTGACCACGTCACAGTATTGGTCGAGACGATGAGCCCCACTATGGTAAAGCGTATGAAGGAAAAGTCTATCGAGGGCAGCAAAGCCAAATTCACATGGGGCGTCAAGGACGGCAAAGAGCTTGCAAAGCTTCTCCCGAACTTCCGCCTTATAGAAGAACACAGCCTCGCCGAGGGAATGGCTGAGTTTATCCCAATATTCAAGCTTCTTAAAAAGATAAAGCCTGTGAGCAATATCTCAAACAAGATAGTAGTAATGGAAAAATAACTTTGACTTCCCACCCCCGCCATGCTATAATCCCAAATTTAGAAGTTCCGCCACGCAAAAAGCCCGTCAAACAGCGTATCAGCGTTGTTTGACGGGCATATATTTTATACAAGTAAAAAACAGGCGAATATGCCTCTAAAATTATGGAGCAATAAGCATTATATCCTTTATATATGTACGCTTTGGGCCTTGAGACTTAATAACAAAAGAAATATGATTTCCCTTACTTATTATGTTTTCAGCATTAATGGTCTGAGAAAAAATGTTTTCATCAATGGTATATGTTTTATTATCATATCCCGTAACCTCTGCGTATTTTGCTCTTTTACCGCGTTTTACATCAGTTATGACTCCTTCTATTCTCGTAATGTCATTATTATATTCCATTACAGAATTTACATCGTCATCTATAAGTTCTGGATATTGCTTTTTGTATTTTGAAATGACCTCATAGGTTTCAGCGATCACATCACCGCCGCAATTCAGATATAATTTTTTATCTCCAACAATATAAAATTCTTTTTTTGCACGGGTAGTGGCAACATTCATCATGTTTGGTTCACTCACAGCCCATCTTGCAGCACCTGCACTCTGTTGATCTGCTCCAAGTACCATAAAAACTATCGGCGCTTCTTTACCCTGAAATGTGTGAATAGTTCCCACGTTTGTAGGCTTTCCATGGTCGTCAAACCTTGTAAAGCCTATTTCCTTTAATTTTTGGGAAAGCATATAGGCAACATTTTTGAATGGCGATATGACGTATATGGTGTCCTTTGCACTTTTATCGATTATCGCAGGGTCATCTTCTATCATTTTCTTGATCTTTCGCACAAGAAATTCCCCTTGTTTCTCCACATACTTATCATTTGCTTTTCCTTTTATGTCAAACGAACCAGTTTTTCCGTTTCCAGGGTTACCCTGAACCATAAATCCGTTATAGGAAATTCTATTTGAAATTGTAAACATAGGATCCAGGCATCTTCTGTGGACCCATAGTGGTATACCTATCCATGATCTGTCAGATCTATCCTCTTCTTTGTAAAAACCATACCTGCTTGCACAGTCAGTCAATGTCTGCGTTGATGCAGCATTTGATAAATATTTTTCAGTCACTCCAAAATGTTCTCTAAGCATACTCAAAATGTTTGAATCCATTGTGAGTACGGGCTTTATTTGAGAAGGATCTCCTACGACCATAACATTATGGCTTCTGAAAATTGCTCCTACGCTTGCTTGCGGAACAGCCTGTCCCGCTTCATCTATAAAAAGATGACCAATGGTGTTGACCCCAAGATTTTTGCACATTCGAGAAAAGCTTGCAAAGGTGGAGCTTATAACAGGGATAGTCAGGTTAATCCACCCCCATGCTGCTTCAATAATATTTTTCCTTTCGATGTACTTGTTCTGAGAATCCCATATTTTAGCGGCGGCCATGACATTTTTTCTGTTTTCGTATAAAAACTGTTTTCTGACTTTAAGAGCTTTTATAAACAGCTTTGATTGTTCCTCTCTGTAATATTCATTAAACCAAGGATTTGACAAATGCAATTTATCATAATCCTGAGCCATATCAAGCGACATGACATCATTGTGATCTAACACAGAACTGAATTGCTGAACACTTTGCTCTAATTGCGATATTTGTTCATGGCAGGATAATTTCCATGCTTCAAGATCTTGTTGTGCGGCATTTAGCTTTGCTGAATACTTTGCTTCTTTTTCTTTTAGATCCTTTATGCGATCTTGAAGAGTATCTTCTTCATTGTTGTAATAAATTTCTTTATCTAAAGCATTTTTAAACCTTTCATTGGCCTCGTTTGTTTTAAGCTGGTATTCACTTTTTTTATTTTTGCTTGAAAATAATCCCGGCTTTTGCTTTTGCAGCATATTAACATATTCTTTTACGCTGGCTTTAGTTTCTCTTGTTTTTTCCAAATGGATTGAATTTTCATTTAGAAGATGCTCCGCCTGCTTGCGCTCTTCAACTATTTTCTTTAAAGCTCTGTTTGCCTCTACAAAATCACTATTAAATTGCTCGGTTTTGTCTTTTAATTTGGTATCGTATGATGATCTTAATTGATCGAGTTTAATACGTTCCTTATGATATTTACTAACCTTTTCTGCAAATTTCTGAGTTTCTTTTCGGATATTACTTACCCTTTCATACTGCTCAATGAATTCTGCATATACATCACTATCCGATACATATTCTTCATTCAAATATTTTGCAACACATTTTACATTGGCGGTTATATGATTCATATTTGCAGATCTTCCGCCCTCAAGAGAAAACAGTCCCCAAAATTTATCTGTATCGTCATTTGGCTTGACGAGAATGGCCTCATGCTTTTTACCCTTCTCATCTTCTTCCCATTTTGAGGATACCTTTGAATTAGCGATACTGCAAAAATAGTCAGCTTCTTTAAGCTCTTCGATAAACTTTTCGTCAATTTGTTCCTTAGTGAGAGGAAGTTCATTTACGATATTCTGCACTGCGCCATTATTGAAACTTGCAACAACAATGTTGTTTTCTGTAATGATCTCTGGAAGAACTCCAATAGATATGTTGTCAGAATCTGCCGTTTCTTTTGACGCCTTAATTGACTTGTCCCTTAGTTTGGCAATATCATAAGCCTGTTTTACAATAAGTTCTGCAAAAATGTCCTTCAGCAAAGTGGTTTTTCCTGTTCCCGGAGGACCATTCACGCTTCTTATTGTTGTGTCATCATATCCTGCTGAGAGATTTACCGCAACCTGTTGCATAAGCGAAAGAGCAAATTTTGTGTTTCCAGGAAATCTTCCCAATGGATAATTTTTAGGCTGAAGTATATCCTCAAAAACATTAGGGGCAAAATTCGGAGAAGTATTATTACTGTCCAGATTTATTCGATTTTTTGTGTTTCCGTAAAGGTATACGTTAAGATTAGCGGTCGATATTTCTTTAGCATTTTCAAGATCATCAATGAAAAAAGAATGAAGATTTGTTGCGTCACTTTCTATATTTTTAAGGAATTGGATCCTACAGCTATCTGTTGATATTTTGAATTTCTTTAGGACTTTGTTAAATGCTTTATTGAACTTATCTGCATCTTCTGAGGACTCATCAAAAAGCTGAGCAAGTTCTTCTTTTAGTTCGTCTTCAAATATTTTGAAATCAGCTTTATTGGGGACCTTTTTAAAATAACGTATGTATGCGCTTTCAGCGAAAAACATCATATCCTGCATATAGTTCAGTTTTTTGTCAAAGTACAGGGCGAAACTGAACTTCTTTCCTGTATTTAATTCTTCGTTAGTAGGCTTAAGATTATATTTTTCACGAAGTATTGCAATAACCTCAATGAAATCGAACACATCAAAATACAGAACTATCCCACTATTTTGATTATTTATATCGTTACAAATTTTGTTGTTCGTGATATTACTTTGAATATAGGAGTAAAAATCATTTTCCTTAGGACTTTCCAACTTGAATATAGCTTTGTCATTATCTTTAATATCGCCCTCGGATAAATGTTCGATCATTATCCAGGCATCAATAATATTTTTCTTGTCCACCATTTTAGCTTCTCCTCAAATGAAATTATAAATTGTATTTATACACGAAAGAAACAACGTCTAAAGATATCGACGAGAGTTATCGAAATATAACATTCCAATTATACCATATAAAGGACGGGTTTTCAACACTTTTTGGTAGAAATCGGCTTAAAAGACCTGCTCAAAACAAAATTTACAGACGATGACAAAAGAAGAATACGGGATTTAAAAGCTGTGAGCAGTTCAGAAAAGTGATCTGGCTTATTGACTATTGGTGCGGTAAGAACGTAAAAGAATTAAAAAAATGCCGCTTTCAAGGCACTAGATAATGCACATTGAAGCGGCAAACCAATTTTACCTTTCAGCGGCTATCAATACAGTTCTGCATGGTAAGCCGTCTGCATGATAAATTCAGCGGCGCTGCGTTTAAGAAATAAACGCCCTCTAAAGCCTCTGAGTCCCCACTTGATAAGGATCCTCTTGGCCGCATCTGCGTTCTGTTTTTTCGCCATAGCCCTAAACTCTCTCAAGAAACCTAACAGGCACACTCTCCGTCAGCCAAACTCCGTTCTCCGAAAGATAAGACTTATAAAAACGCTCGTCTTTTTCTTATCCATTGCCATTCCCCTATCTTCCGTTCATCACCCAAGCAAACCCCTTAGCTGTCCGCAAAGCAGGCTCTTTAAAATGCCCGCCCTTGTTCCATTCAAGGGCGCATTCGATACCCTGCCCCGTCAGCAAATCATAACTCTCACGGATACAGTCGCCCACCTTTGACATGACCGCATTTTTCGTCCTTTCTTCCTTGTCACCAAGGCTGAGATAAACAGCATCGCATTTTATCTTATTCTCTTTCATATACCACACAAAATCAGGAAACCACACCGACGGAGAAGCCGCCGCAACGCCTGAAAATTTCTCCGTTTGAAACGCCGCCCACAAGGCAAAAAGCCCTGCCAGAGAATATCCGCCAATGTAATAATTCTTGCTCTTGTCCGAGCAAAGCGTTAATATCTCCGTCAGAGTGTCTTCCGCTCCATTGCCGAAGCCCTCATTGCCAAATACCGCAGGGGCTTCCCATGGTGAAAGCTCCCTGTTCCAATCCTCGACCTTCACCGCAATAAGCTGAAAGTCCACATTTGTGAGCTTTTTTATATCTGCGATCTCATTCTCTATCTCAGGCAGATCATGGTCGCCCACAGGCTGGATAAGAACAATATCAGCATTTTTGTCGCCATAATAATGGTATGTCATTTTGCCGTCACCTCTGTAATGTATCTCACTTCAAGTACCCCTCTACAACGCCAACAAATTTCCCTATATCCGCAAAATAATTAGGATAAGCCTCACTTAGCCTTGCGAAAGAAGAAAACCTGACAAGCACATTGTCCGTCCTATCGTTTCTGCGGTATTTCGTTTATTGACAGTATATCACATTATCCGCAATATTTCAACAGCCCTCAAAGTCAAGCCCTTTTAATCTGTGTAGTACTACAATAATTGTACCACATTGCAAAGTAAAATACTTGAAATGACATACGGAATATGGTATAATAACACTATCTAAAAAACTATCGGAGGAAAATTATATGGGATTATTTGATAAACTTCGTGAACCTGTGGTACTAAAAGAGGACAGCAGTGCGAAAAAACAACTTGAGCAGCTGGACTTTTATTCAAAGCTTGCACCTGAAAGTGTCAAGGAACAAATAGAACAGGACAAAAAACTTGTTTACTATGGCATAAAAGGCGAAGAGGCATTGATGTTTGAGCTGAAAAACAGTCATATGCCTATGTATATTCTTCACGATATTTTCTTTGAAGAAAATGGACTTACAACGCAGATAGACTATATAGTAATCACACGAAAAGTGATACTGATAATTGAGTGCAAAAACCTCTATGGAAATATTACTGTTAATAATCAGGGAGATTTCACTAGAACCATTCAATTTGGAAAACGCTATCATAAAGAAGGTATATATAGCCCTATAACTCAAAATCAGCGTCATTTGGATATGATAAAAGAAAAGCGTCGAAACACTAAAGGCTTACTCACCAAGGCTATTTTTGAACATTATTTTGACGATACATATAAGTCAGTAGTTGTTTTAGCTAATCCAAAAACCATAATTGACATGAAGTATGCACCTAAGGATATAAAATCCAAGATAGTTAAAGTTGACGGACTTAACAGCTATATAAAAAGACTGAATGACGAAAGCCGAAACGAAAATATGTCAGATAAGCAAATGAAAGAATTGGCTGATTTCTTTCTGCAAAGCAGCATTCCAAATACTACTGACTATACTGCCAAATATCAGCTTGAAGTCAATGAGGAAAAAACAGTTACTGTAAAGGAAGAGCCAATTCAAAACACATATTTTGACTGCATTGAAAATTCACCTGTATATAAAGCATTAAAAGACTATCGCTACAAACAAAGTGTTAAGGAAAAAATCAAGCCATATTTCATTTTTAATAATGCTCAGCTTGAAGAGATAATAAAAACTAATCCTCAAACTTTAGAAGAACTAAAATCAATAAAAGGCTTTGGTGATGCCAAATGCCTAAAATACGGTAAAGACATTCTAATGATATTGGAAGATTATTGATATAACAATAACTAACTTCAGATATATCCACCGATACAGCCCCTCTGTATCGGTATTTTTCTGCCCCAACGCCCCTATCCGCCCCACCTCTATTGACATTTCCCCCTCAATGTGCTATCATAAAAAAGTAAGTTAGTTGCAACTATCTAAATAACACCACAGGAGGAAGAAAAATGGATATGAATGAAAAACCAAAGCTTTCAGGCGTGCCTGAAACTATGCTGCAAACTGTTTACGCTCGTGCAAAGGAAACCAAAACAAGGGGTGCGATAAAAGATACAAAAGCCGTGGAGATAATAGATAAGATAAACTATGATTTTTCACTTGCCGATAAGGACTCAGCAATGCACAGCGGCGTTGTGGCAAGGACAATAGTCCTCGATAAGCTTGCGAACAAGTATCTTGCCAAAAACAAAGGCGCAGTGGTGGTGAATATCGCCTGCGGACTTGATACACGCTGTTACAGAATGAACGGCTACACCCATTGGTATAACCTTGACCTGCCCGAAACTATCGCAGTAAGAGAAAAGCTTCTCCCTGAATCAGGCGAGATATCCCAGATAGCAATGTCCGCCATGGACGATTGGAGCGGAGAAATAACCGAGCACGATGCCCCTGCTATCGTCATTATCGAGGGTCTGACTATGTACCTCTCAGAAAAGGACGTAAAGCAGATATTTGACGTCATAAGCAAACGCTTTGACCACGTCACAGTATTGGTCGAGACGATGAGCCCCACTATGGTAAAGCGTATGAAGGAAAAGTCTATCGAGGGCAGCAAAGCCAAATTCACATGGGGCGTCAAGGACGGCAAAGAGCTTGCAAAGCTTCTCCCGAACTTCCGCCTTATAGAAGAACACAGCCTCGCCGAGGGAATGGCTGAGTTTATCCCAATATTCAAGCTTCTTAAAAAGATAAAGCCTGTGAGCAATATCTCAAACAAGATAGTAGTAATGGAAAAACAACTTTGACTTCCCACCCCCGCCATGCTATAATGATAAAAAAAGAGGTGACCCCACATGACCAATAAAGCATACTACCACCTGCCGGGGCTTTTCGAGTTTTATGACCTTTACGCCGCATTCCTGCCCATATTCCGTGAGCATAGAGATTATTTCTATGACTGGTGCGAAATAGGCTCTGTCTATGGCGCACCTGCCGACTGTATATGGGGCGGCGGACGAGCAGGCTTCGGCGAACATTCTCCACGAGAAGTCCTCGACCTTATGAAAGAATATAAGATTTCCTCACGGCTGACCTTCAGCAATTCCCTGCTAAGAGAAGAACACCTTTCAGACAAAAAGTGCAACGACCTTTGCAGGCTGTTTTCCCAAAGCCCGTCTCCACAAAATGGTGTGATAATATGCTCCGACCTGCTCCTTTCATATCTGAAAGAGAATTATCCCCACCTCTATTTTGTGTCCTCTACCACAAAAGTCCTCACCGAGTTTTCTCAGCTTGTAAACGAGCTTGATAATGACGATTTTTCCTATGTAGTCCCAGACTTTCGCCTGAACAAAGCCCTGGATAAACTCTCCGATCTCACCACTGAGCAGAAAAACAAAGTGGAGTTTCTTTGCAACGAGTGCTGTTATATAGGCTGTGCAGACCGAAAAAACTGCTATGAAAACGTCAGCCGCAAAAATCTCGGTGAAAACTGTCCCGACCATGTTTGCAAAGCACCCAATGCCTCAGAGGGCTACCGCTTTTCAAAAGCCATGGAAAGCCCCGCCTTTATCGGCACAGAGGATATCAAAAACACCTATCTCCCCATGGGATTTTCAAACTTCAAGATAGAGGGTAGAAGTTTAGGAAGTGCCTTGATACTTGAATTTCTGCTCTACTATATGACAAGACCCGAACATCAGCTAAAGGTCAGAGAGCAAATTTATCTCGACAGTATGCTGGATCTGTTCTAACAATTCTTCACATCGCATATCTCCCATATCACAAGAAATATGTCACAAAGCTCATGTTACCCATGGCTTACTTGGAAACAAAAATCAAAATAAGTGTAAACAATGCCACTTTTTTGTTGAAACAGCCATTATAATATAGTATAATAACACAGTGCTTTGTCACAAAAAAGTTATAGGAGAATTTACATGAAGAAAATTATCGACATATTTCTGCGTTCTTTGCTCACAGGCGTGGCGATAGCCATAGGCGGAACAGTCTATCTTTCCTGCCCTAACAAATATCTGGGAGCGTTTCTTTTCGGAATTGGACTGTTCGTGATACTGTCCTTTGGATTTGATCTCTTCACAGGAAAAGTCGGCTATGCAGTGGAAAACAAACCCTCTTATCTCGGTGAACTTGGCATAATATGGCTCGGCAATTTTGCAGGAGCCGTCCTCTCCGCCCTGCTTATTACCCAAACACGCATATCCACCATAAGCGACAAAGCCACAGAGCTTTGCAATATAAAGCTTGGGGATAATATCACAAGCGTTTTTATCCTATCATTTTTCTGCGGAATACTTATGTTTGTTGCCGCAGACGGCTATAAAACTATCCAAAACCCTGTGGGACAGATACTTGCAATATTTCTCCCCGTTGTGGTCTTTATCCTCAGCGGCTTTGAACACTGCGTCGCTAATATGTATTTCTTTACCATAGCAGACTTGTGGAGCGTTAAAGCCTTTGGCTACCTTTTTATAATGTCCCTTGGCAACTCCGTTGGCGGAATACTTATCCCCCTTCTGCGAAAAGGCTTTGTATCAAAAGCATGACGCCTGTTTTTATAGGCTTATATAACATATAAAAAAGATACCGCAGTTCAAAAAGAACTGCGGTAAAAAAATGACTTCTGCTCTCAGGAACACAGTAAAGGGGGTATTATGAAAAAAACAAATAAAACAAAGGAGTCAATAGTAAACATAAGATAACAAATAAAACACAATTTAAACAATTTAGAAGGAGTGTGCAGAAGTCATAAGGCGTGCCTTGTGCGGTATTGCCTTGATTCGTTCCTGATGTATGTATTATATCACACTAAAAACCATTTGTGGTAACTTTTTTGGGACAGCTGCGACTTTTTTCAAAAAAAATCTGCACTCCGAAAATTCTAAAGCTTTCAGAGTGCAGATTTATCTTTTTCTGTAGAGGCGAACAGCGTTTGCCCCTTCCCACGTCTATCCGAATTGTCGCCTGTCTATCAAATAATATCCGCCCTGCGTTTTCCTATCTGTGCAAACTCTTTGCGCCGTATGATAAAGTAAGCCACTGTTACCGCAGTGCCTGTTATCACCCAGGAAACAGGGTAAACTATCATGAGCATAAGATAGCTTCTGTGGGTCGCATAAATCGTGTTCACCCACACAAGCCTGAACACGCAGGTGCCAAGCACAGTTATGACCGCAGGTGTCATAGAGTGACCCATTCCCCTAAGACAGCCGCCCGATATCTCGTAAACGCCCGTAAGAAGCTCCAGCAGGCAAACTGACCACATTCTTATCATTGCATAGTGTATAACGTTCTCGTCCGTTGAGAAGATCTGTATAAAAAGGTGTCTGCCAATAAGGAATATCATACTCAGCCCAAGACAGCTTGCAAGCCCGATAAAGGTGCAAAGCCTGTATATCTTTTTACAGCGTTCCTTATCCTGAGCCGCAAAATTCTGACTTGTAAATGTGGTCGCAGTCTGAGCGAAAGCGTTTATCACAAAATATGCCATGAACTCAAAATTCTGTTCCGCTGTGCTTCCGGCGATACCGTCTGAACCGAAGCTGTTTATCGCCGCCTGTATCACAACGTTTGACAGCGAGAAAACCATGCTCTGCAAACCAGCCGGCAAGCCTATCTTTATGATTCCAAGTAGATATTCCCAGCGTATCCTGAGCTTTCTGACATCAAGTCTTAGCATCTCCTCCTCGTGGGTAAGAAAGTAAAGTATCATGCAGGCACTGAAAAAGTTTGATATAACAGTTGCCGTTGCAACGCCTGCCACACCCATTTTGAACACGATCACGAACACAAGGTTCAGAATAACATTTATAACGCCTGCGGTGATAAGAGCGTAAAGAGGTCGGGTGCTGTCGCCCTTGCTCCTAAGCACCGCCGAACCGAAATCGTATATCTCGATAAAAGGCATTGCAAAGAAGAATATCCTGAGATACAGCGTTGCAAGCTTTAAAACATCGTCAGGCACATTCATCATGCCAAGAAGTATCGGTGCAAGTATCTCGCCTACACCCAGTATGATAAATCCGCTTATGACCGCCAAAAGCACCACCGTATGTACAGCCTCGTTTGCCTTATCTTTTCTCCCCTGACCTATAAGCCTGGCCACCACAACGTTTGCACCGACAGAAAGCCCCAGAAAAAGGCTTACAATAAGGTTCACCAATGAAGAATTGCTTCCAACCGCCGCCATGGCTTTGTCGCTGTCAAATCTGCCCACCACCGCAAGGTCAGCGGAGTTAAAAAGCTGCTGCAAAATACTTGACAATGCAAGGGGCAGTGCAAAAATAACGATCTTGCCCACAAGCGGACCGTTTAACATATCTATTTTCTTATTTTTCATACCGGATCTTCTCTCATCTTTCAACTAACTATTTCTCACACCTAATATTATATCACACCATCAAAGCTATTTCAATACTCGAATTTGCACATAAGCACACACAGAGATGTGTAAAAATCTAAACATTACGACCATTTGTACAATTTTTTGAACTCTTTGCCTGTTGACAAAGGCATGAAATGGTGTTATAATAATATTCCACGGGAGGTGAGCAGTATGGCGATAGACAAAAAAGGCACAAAGCAGATAGCCGACAACCGAAAGGCACGTCACGATTATTTCGTGTTAGAGCAGATAGAGTGTGGTATCGAGCTTGTGGGAACAGAGGTCAAGTCTATAAGGAATGGCGGCGTCAATCTGAAAGACAGTTGGTGTTCTATCGAGGACGGAGAGATGTGGGTCAAAGGTATGCACATATCCCCTTATGAACACGGCAATATTTTCAACCGTGATCCACGCCGGGAGAGAAAGCTGCTGCTCCACAAACGTGAGATACTGCGGCTGTTCGGAAAGGTACAGCAGGAGGGTCTTACGCTTATCCCGATGTCGCTATATTTCAAAGGCAGCAGAGTCAAGCTTGCGCTTGGGCTTTGCAAAGGTAAAAAGCTTTATGACAAGCGTGACGACATGGCAAAGAAAGCCGCACAGCGTGACATAGAGCGTGCCATGAAAGAGCGAAACTAACACGGGGGTGTAAAGGTTTCGACGGGGGTTTTGAAGCACGATAAGCGAGTAGAGGAGCGCACACTCTTTAAACGGCGTACGTTTTAAAATTAGACGACAACGATAATTTTGAATTAGCTGCTGCTTAAGTCAGCGCTCGTCTTGCCTTAGAGTACCACGGCTTTGGTAAAGGCGTCGATCAGTGGTGAACGTTACAAAGTGACGGCTGTAGCCTTGTGATGTATCACAGCCTACCAAACACACAGGCGTGTCTGTTTGCCTTTGTGCAAGGGAACGGGAGTTTTCCGCAATAACAGAATACACTCGTAGAAGTTCGTGGGGATAGGCTTTCGGACAGGAGTTCGATTCTCCTCACCTCCACCAGCAGGGGCGTGCCCCTGCACCCAATTCCGCTTTACTTTATGTAAGGCGGTTTTTTATTGCCGCTCATCAATTTTATCTAAAACCCAACCATTGTTTCTCCGTGGCGGGCATTTCCCGTCAAGGCTTTTCGTAAACACACAAAGTCACCGCTGTGATAATTTGTGTGTCACTTTTACAAATTCAGGGGCGTGCCCCTGCACCCAATTCCGCTTTACTTTATGTAGGGCGGTTTTTTTATTGCCGCTCATGGATCATTATTTATAAACCCAACTTTGTTATTTCACCATGGCAGACGCTGATATAATAAAAAAAGTGCATTACCACCTCAGATAATGCACTCTTATATTTTACCCTATTTCTCCTCCAGCCCGCTGAGCGAAAGCCTGCTCTCCATTTTCTGAACAGTCTTGCTCTCCTGCTTTGCGATCTTTGCTTCAAACCAGAAGGTCGAGCCTTTGCCCTCCTCCGATTGAACGCCGTATGCAAAGCCGTGAGCTTTGAGTATCTCCTGACAAATGGAAAGTCCAAGTCCTGTGCCTACCACGTCACGCTTTACCTTTGCGTCACGGTAGTATCTGTCAAATATCTTCGGCAGAAGCTCCTTAGAAATGCCCTTTCCGTTGTCTGTTACTTCAATACGAACCACATCAGCCTTGTTTATCTGCTTGATACGAATGACCTTATTGTCACCTGTGTAGTTTATAGCGTTGTTTATAAAGTTATAAATTACCTGATCAAGCTTTGCAATATCCGCCGTTATCACCCTGTCCTCGTCTGGGATATACTTGATATCATAACCGTTTTGCTCTATGAGTATCTGATATCGAGTCATGCAGTCATTGAGCTTGTCAACTATAGAGAAGTCCGTGAGTTTAAGCTCCGCATTGCCCGACTCCAGCTTTGAAAGCTCCAGCAGATTATTTACCAGACTTGAAAGCCTGTCAGCCTCGTCGATAATGACTTGGATATGCTCCTGCCTCTTCACAGGATTATCCCCCGACAAGTCCCTTATCATTTCCGCATAAGCCTTTACCATAGTGAGCGGTGTTCTCAGGTCGTGAGATATGTTCGCAATAAGGTCTTTCCTAAGCTCCGATACCTTTTGTATCTCGTCCTTGGCACTGTTAAGCACCGTGGAAAGCTCCTCTATCTCACAATAGCCATGGCCATTGAACTCCACCGTATAATCCCCTTCACCGAATTTCTTCGCCGTGTTCGTAATGTCAACGATAGGCTTTGAAAGTCGCTTTGAGATATACATAGTTACAATAAAAGCAAGCTCAAAAAGTATGATAGTGATATAAATGAGCTGTTCTCTTATAATGCTTACAGTGGAATCTATCGGCTCTATTGAGCTTTCAATGAAAAGATACGCCTGCTTATCCGAATCGTCAGTGTAGATAGACGTGCAGTAAAATATCTCCTTGCTCTTGAAATTCTCATTCTGAGCAATTTTCGTGATGTAGTTATCGTCCGACTGCTTTAACTGAGATATCATCTTGAAAAGTCCGATGCCATAGCCCTTATTTATGACTTTGTTAAGGTGCGAATATGCTCCCATGTTGTTTTCCATCACAAGAGGATTGCCCATTTCGTCCGTTATAACGACGCAAAGGCTGTTGTCAAAAGCCAGCGAGCGGTTCGTTACCTCCTGCTGGTCAGTGCCATATGCTTGGATTATCTGATTTGCAGCGTCTGTAATATCTCTTATCTTCGCCGACTGATAATATCTTTCCAAGAAAAAATACTGAAAAAGCCAGATAAGAATAAGAATAAAAGCCGTGAAGAAGATAAAATACATCCACACATATGACCGCAGACTTCTTTTCGCCTTTATCTCCGCTGTCTTATTGCTGACTTTTTCCCTGACTTCTGCAAGCTTACTGGATCTTTTCAAACTTATATCCCATTCCTCTCAGAGTAACAATAAGATTGCGGTATTTTCCAAGGCTGTTTCTCAGCATTTTTATGTGAGTGTCCACAGTTCTGTCATCACCGTAAAAATCAAAGCCCCATACCTCTTCAAGAAGCTTCTCTCTTGAAAGCGCAATGTTCATGTTCTTCACCAGATAGAAAAGCAGGTCATACTCTTTCGGAGTCATGGAAACCTTCTTCCCGTCTATCTTTACCTCACGGGCTGTAAAGTTTATCTCTAATCCCTCGTATCTTATAACGTCCTCAGTGCGCTGAGAAGCTGACGCACGGTTAAGCACCGCCCTTATCCTTGCCATAAGCTCCTTTGGCGAGAACGGCTTTACTACATAATCGTCAACGCCTATCTCAAAGCCGAAAAGCTTGTCATACTCCTCGCCCCTTGCGGAAAGCATTATAACAGGTATCTGCTTTATTTTTCTTATCTCCTTGCAAGCTGAATAGCCGTCAAGCTTCGGCATCATAACGTCCATTATGATAATATCGAAATCCTGATTTTTCACCATTTCCACAGCCTGCATACCGTCCTCAGCCTGAGCCACCTCATAGCCCTCAAACTCGGCATATTCCTTTATTATCTCTCTTATCTTTATCTCATCATCAACAACAAGTATCTTTGCCATAAGTATTCCTCCATATTCAGGCAGCACCGTACAAGGAACGCCTGTCGGCTTTGCACGCAATCTGCTTGCATACAAATCTTGTGTGTTGCTACCTTAATTCATATTCTTTGCTTATATAATAACCTATTATTGTGTAAAATTTGTGACGGTTTATAGAATATTCTAAGCCATACCACACCAATTCACAAGAAAACTGCTGCCCGCCAACCAAAATGGTATGACGGGCAGCAGCTTATATAGGAATTTGTTATGGAAATGTCAGAAAATCAGCAATGTCCCATCATAATGAGAGCCATAAGACAAAAACCTGTTACGATACAACTCATTGCGCCCATGATGTTGTCAATTTTTTCTGCTGTAAGCTTTTTCATAGTGATTACCTCCTTGGGATCTAAAATAAACTATTCTGTTCTCAGTGCGATAACAGGGTCTTTCTTTGCCGCCACTCTTGACGGGAACAGACCTGCGATAAGAGTCAGGCAAACGCTTATTGCAATGAGTATAACTGCCGCACTGACAGGTATTGAAGCTCTTATCGGCACGTCTGTAAGATGTGCGATTATCATGTTTATCGGTATTGTGAGCAGATAGGAGATAATTATTCCCAATGCACCTGCTACAAATCCCACGATAACTGTTTCGGCATTGAACACTCTTGATATATCCCTCTTTGAAGCACCTATACTTCTCAGAATACCTATCTCCTTTGTTCTTTCCAAAACTGAGATGTAGGTTATAATGCCTATCATGATAGATGATACCACAAGTGAAATTGCAACAAATGCGATAAGAACGTAGCTGATAGCGTTTATGATAGACGTGATAGAACTCATCATAAGACCAACATAGTCAGTGTATTCTATCTTGTCCTCTTCGCCAACACTGTCGTTGTAATCGTCGATAATATCTATTATCTTTTCCTTTGAAGCAAAGTCCACAGGATAGATATTTATGCTGTCAGGGTCTTCAACAACTGAATAGCCAAGAGTTTTCATGTTGTTGTCATAGTTTGAAGTGGAATATTTTCCGCTGTTTGCAAGCTGATCCGCATTTGTGTCGGACTGTTCTTTGAGCATTTGCTTCATAAGCTCCATTTGCTCGTCAGAAAGTGAAGCTATATACTTCTTCTGAGTTTCAGTAAGCGATGACATATCACCGCCCTGAATTGCTGACATATCCATTGAACCCATGGCATTCATGCCCATATCTGCAAGCTCGCCTGTATCGGAAGCACCGCTCTGCTCCATAAGAGCCTTATACTGCTCCTCAGTCATTCCCTCAGGTATCTCCATAGAGCTGTCGCCTGCAACCAAACCAGCCTTCTTATCTGTGTCGGAGCTGTCTGCTGTTTTGTCAGCCTTGCTTTCTGTATCGGCTGTGCTGTCGGAAACGGTTTCTGAACTGCTGTCTGTATCTGTCGCAGTCTCGTCCGTTTTGAACTTAAGTCCTGTGAAAACATCTATGTCAGGATTTGCTATCTGCTCTTTTACTATCTCGCTGTTATCTACTTCGTTGATAAGATATGTCATAAGGTCATGACGATAGCCTATTGCACCGCTTATGGAAGCAGAAGAGGCGTCCTCGTCAGGTCGCAGGATACCGACTACACTTATTTCTGTGCCGTTTGCAACGGCCTTTTTCATGTAGCTCTCATCGCCTGTCATATTTTCCCACACACCGTCTTTTTTCTTATAGAAATCAGGTGTAGGAACGACCTTGAATTTCAGGTCAAGAAGCTCATCATAGGTGTAAACGTGCTGTTCGCTGTCAACGGATATATCCTCTCCTGCCATGGCACGTCTTACTATGCCGTTAAGCGAGCTTGGGTCGAGAAGTCCGAGAGAATAAAGCACATAGTCGTTTATCTCGTTGTTCTTATCAACTACAAGCACAACTTCGTTATACTTTTCAGGCAAACGTCCTGCGATAACGTCATACTGCTTGTCGATAAGCTCCTCGTTATCTATCATTTCGCTCCATACGTTAGTACCCATGCCCATCATGCCACCCATTGAGCCACTCATAGACATTGCTTCCATCTGAGTTGATGACATATATCCCATATCTTCAAGAAGCGTTGACGGATTGACCTGCATTACACCGCTGTCGCTCTCCGTGAAAACGTTAAGTGTAGTGGCGTATGTGTACTGAACGTCGCTTGTAAGGTCTTTCAGGTCGCTGTTATCGTCAAGATATTTCTTGAACTTCTCCAGATTGTTGACCTTTGTTTCTTCCATGAGAGTGTTTATCATCTCGCCCATGGCATTCTGAGAATAGACCTTGTCTTTATCGTGGTTTGCTGAATCCTCATGGTTTTTCGCCATGGTGTTCATTATCTCGCCTATACTTGCGGTGGTCTTTGTTATCTGAAGCGGGTAGCTTGAAAGTGTATCAGACTGCACCTGATCTATATAAAGCTGAACGCCGTTTGAGATAGAAAGAATAAGTGCGATACCGATTATACCAATAGAGCCTGCAAAAGAGGTAAGAAGTGTTCTTGCCTTTTTTGTCATAAGATTGTTTCGGCTCAAAGACAGCGCAGTGAGGAAGCTCATGGAAGTTTTAAGCTTTTTGCGCTCTTTCTTCGCCGCCTTTTTGTCAGCCTTAGTAGGCTCTTTTTCAGGCTTTTTGATAGGCTCAACAACATTCTTGTCAAGAGGGTCGGAATCATCTATGACCTTTCCGTCAAGAAGTTTGATTATTCTTGAAGAATATTTCATTGCAAGCTCAGGGTTGTGAGTTACCATTATAATAAGCTTGTCCTTGGAAATGCTCTTCAAAAGCTCCATTATCTGCACGCTTGTTTCAGTATCAAGCGCACCTGTAGGCTCGTCCGCAAGCAGAATGTCAGGCTCATTCACCAAGGCTCTTGCAATGGCAACTCTCTGCATCTGACCGCCTGACATCTGATTAGGCTTTTTGTGGAGCTGGTCGCCAAGACCCACCTGCTCGAGAGCCTTGACGGCTCTTTCACGTCTTTCTGACTTTGAAACACCTGAGAGGGTCAAAGCAAGCTCAACGTTTGAAAGCACTGTCTGGTGCGGTATAAGGTTATAGCTCTGGAACACGAAGCCTATGGAATGGTTTCTGTAGGAATCCCAGTCGCAATCCTTGAAATCCCTGGTAGATTTGCCGTTAATGTTAAGGTCACCGCTGGTATATCTGTCAAGACCGCCGATAATGTTCAAAAGAGTGGTTTTACCGCAGCCTGACGGGCCAAGGATAGAAACGAACTCATTCTCACGAAAATCAATGCTGACGCCTTTAAGGGCAGAAACGGTGGAATCACCAACGACATAATCTTTTTTTATGTCCTTTAAACTAAGCATATATTTTCTCCTAATTTTGTTATTGTAAAGATATTATAATAGGGTTTTATAAACTCAGTTTAAACATAACACAGTTTTGGGTGTAAAAATTGTCGGAGGGGGGATTTAAGTGAGGAGTGAGGAGTGAGGAATGAGGAATGAGCATAGCAGACCAAAGTAAATTGCAAGCATAAAGTAAAATAAAGCACCGAGC
>ERZ773209.551-NODE-551-length-26508-cov-5.868635_pt1 | contig 26508 bp, 31 predicted proteins | sample MGYA00511109_ERZ773209 | MGnify/ENA primary metagenome ERZ773209 (study PRJEB29015, sample SAMEA2737786) | human gut metagenome | biome: human gut; feature: human-associated habitat; material: faeces | place: China | collected 2012 ...
TAAAACGAAAAAATCCGAGAGCCGAAGTTTAAACTTCAACTCTCGGAAAGACCTTATTTCAAGCCTTTTCATACACTACTTCTCAAGCCTTGACATCAATACCACGTTCTCCACGTGTAATAGTTAGGCTATTCCGCAGAATCTATCATCATTTCAAAATCCACTAATTTTACAATACTTTTTCAATCATCTTGTCTTTACGGCATATTTTTTTAATTAGGCTATTTTGAAAAATTTCGCAAAATAGTCGCATCATCATTCTCCATTGCAGAATCGGCATAATAGCAAAAACTAATATTAGGTTCATTACGAAAATATTCAAACAAGGAAGCTCTCAACAACTTAGTTTTATCCGCATTAAATTCGCTTCTTCGACCACCACCTGGATTTCTTTTTACCTTGTTACAATAAATCTTATTAGGGTCTTCCGAGTCACTTCTACTAAGTGAACGAACCATCGCTGTCCTTTCTATATCAGAAATACATTCAGGAACATTCTTAGGGATTACATTTCCCAATCGTTCAGTAAACTGTTGAAGAATATCCCCTAAGTTATTTGTATACTCAATCCCAAAATATTCTCTTAACATTTGAGCTTCGATTATTAACCCTCTACTATTAGCTTCAGCTTGCATATCGTCGCTTAAATCATTAGATTTCATGAAATGTAATTTTACTAATGCATACTGATTTTCCCTTTTTTCAGTTCCTACAAATCTTTTTACGAGTACAATATACTCTATTCCCTTATATCTAAATATAAAGCTGCATATTGTCCAATCTTTATTTACCATATCACTTTTTAATTCCTTCAGATTGCTCAATAGCATAATATCACCCCTTCACTATTATTCTCCCAAAAGAAAACCATCAAGATTTCCACTCAAAAACCAACCATTTTTTTATCTTTTCAAATTCCATCCTATTTTCCGGCAATAAATCATCTTTTTCAAGTCGTATATACAGTGCTTTCGTTAATCTATCACAATAGCCAACTTTCTTGACAATGTTTTGAACGGTAAACAAATGTAGCCATGAGCATCCAGTGACCTGTTCCACTAAAAAATCATAAGCTTTGTCATATAGTTCCAAATCTTCATAAATACTTACCATTGCAAAGCTTATTTCTTGTTTTACCACATGCTCACTTTTCCCTATTTTTAACCCGGCAGAAAGAGCATTGGCCAAATTGTCTTCCCAGAAGTCTTTCCCCATCTCTCTAACATACGCAGCCTTGCAATGACCGCTACGCAACACATCACAATAAAAGTGATACTCTCGTTTATTGATGGCTTTCTCTCTGGAAATGTTTTCTTTCCCTTGTTGATTTAGTTCTGCCGCTTTACAATTAAGCTGATGCTCTTTGGTTTGCAAAGATTGCTCCCTTTTTCCTAATTCTTCAGCCTTTCTTTTTATGTCGTCCAATTGCGTTTGATATTCCTTTTTTAGCTCATCTGCAAGGCTTAATATTACAATGCTCTTTCCAGCAGGACGGGCTTCAATATCAGTATCAACATCAAGCGTCAAATAATATTGTTTAGCTATATATCCACTTAACGCATTCCCGCCCTTAGATATTTCAACCCTCTCCCACTTTTGTTTACCATCAATATCGGAAAGTGCAGAATACGTTGATGCACTTATAAAAATTGTTCCATTATCCACCGTTCCACTAAACTTACAAGCTAAATTTGTACTATTACCAATCCATGCAATACCAAACTCATTTTCTGTGCCTTCTTGCTGTTCTTTTCCCTTCATTCCCACCTTGGAAATGGATACTTCTCCCGTATGTACACCTATGCCGCAAGAAATTCGATGTTTTATTTCCTGATCCAATACAGGATTAAGGAATTTATCAATAGCAGTAGTAATATATCTGGCTGCATGAACAGCCTTGTCTTCCGACTTTCCATCCTCATTATCTACGAAAACTGCAAGAACACCATCTCCCATGAAATCTCGTACAACACCACCTGAATATCGAATAGCCTGAACAACTGTCCTAATATAACTTCTGTAAATCTTTACTAATTGGGTGCTGTTGAATCTTTCGGGCAATTTTGTAGATTCACGCATATCGACAAAAAGTATAGACACTTTACCGTGGTATATTTTGTTTGAGTCTGACAAGGCATCAGTTAAAGGCAATTGATCTGACATGGAATTTTCAAGTACTTCTGATGAAACAATCCTATTTATTGCTGTTGATAATAAATCTAATTCATACTTTGGTATTTTGTCTTCGCTCATATATATCTCTCCTGCAATTAACTTCCTGATTCAAGATAATATGCTCCATCGTCTCCGACTAAAGTAAACCGAATGCGTCCGCCCTTACTAGAAGGCCATTCATTTTTTACTTTTTTGGATACTTTTACTTTATTCTCCGTTTGGCTTGCATAATGAGAAGCAACATTAATGTAATCTCCAAATGCTTTAACATCGTACGAGTCTGCAATACCAATCTTAGTAACAATGACACTGTCAAATGTAACGCCTACACCAATACTCACTTTAGGTCCGAGCTGCTCATCCCCAATAATTCGATTAATTACAGACTCGCAAACCTTCAACATGTCACGACCACATAAGCCAGCATTTTGAACAGCGAGTGACTTAACCATATTATCCTCTTCTCGTGCAGCGGCACCACCCCAAAATACCATTAGACCATCGCCCATAATATCAATTACTTTACCGTGATAATGTTTCACTACCTCCAGAAGTGCCGTAAGAAACACATGCATAGTCAAGAATGTCTTTTCAGCTCCTACGGTTTGTGCTCGTTGAGTAGATCGACGCATATCCACAAATAAAACTGCAAAATTTTCTTTATCATATGAACCAAATTCAAGTTTATCCGCTTCAAATCCAGGAATTACATCAGAAATAGCATCAGCTCGATGTTCAAACACCGCCTTTTCGATAATATTACTTTTAGCTTGTAGATAATGTTTATATGTATTTTGATAAATAGAATCAATATCAATAGCCATATTGCTCCTCCTATAATAGAGATGCCACAATCAATATGCAAATAATGCTCGCTGTGATTAATGTTGATGAAAAAGAACGGATTACCCATCTATTTGTTCTTAACTTCTGACGATTAATGTCATTTAATTTATAAAGTTCAGCCGCCATATTCTCAATTATATCTTCATCTGTCATTTCTTGAACATCTCTTTTGTATACATCAAAAGAATACTCTTTTGATGTTTGAGACAAAAACCACTTTGACTTATATCCGATATGTGAAGAATGACCTCGAATTGTCAGTATACCAAATACAAATACTGCAACAAAACTTATAAAAAACAATGTGCTAAAAATTACAATAGTAATCCCCAACCAACTACATGGTTTGATGTTGTCCAAGGCACATAAAATCGGCTCATAACAAGAAACAACAGCAGCAACAAGAGCAACCATTGCAGCCATAATTATTGAAACCTTCGTGTCCGATAATTGAATATAAGAAGAAATGTCTGAAATGGCACTAGCTAAAAATGCTTGCTTTATTTCAGTCGTTCCTTTTAAATTTGCATTATCAGTTTGCATAGTATTATTTCCTCCCAAATCCGATTCTTTAATTCTCTGTTTATATTTTCTTTGAACTAAACTTTTTGCTCTTTCTTTGATTCCCACATTCACTCTTAACCACGTTGCTTCGCCGAGCTTTCTCAATCTGCACTGTCTCAAAAACTTCCTTTGAAATTATCGCAGGATTATTATCTGATGACAAGTAATGAACCTCACTTTTACCAGATTTCAAAAGTTTTACATCACCCGTATACTTTTCATTACTAAGCATTACATCAATCGTTCTCTTACACCATTTTTCTTTCCCAGTAGACGAAAGAATATTTCGTTTTTCCAGCTCTTTGATAATTCCTATAACACTTTGACCGCTAAGATACAAATCAAATATCAGTTTAACATTTTCAGCTTTTTGTTCATCAATGATCAACTTGCCATCCTTATCATGTTTATAGCCATAGCACTTCCTGTCATACAATTTTGAAGTCCCTGTTGCTGCTCGTTGCTTAATACCCCATTTTATATTTTCACTTCTTGATTCATTTTCCGCCTGCGCCAGAGATTCAATAATCGAAATCATTAAGTCGCTATCCGTATTCGCAGTATCCAGTTCTTCCTGTTCAAATATCACACGAACACCTAATGTTCTTAATTGATTCAGGACATCCAAGATTTCTACAGTATCCCTTCCGAATCTGCTGATATTTTTCGTAATTACTATCTCAAGCTTTTTTGAATTGCAATCTTCCAACAGCCGATTAAACTCTTTTCTTGATGAATCCGTCTTGCTGGTAGCGATGTCCATATAAACATCTGCTAATACCCATTGTGGCATAGTAGCCGTTAATCTTGTCAAATGAGATACTTGAGCAGTCAGACTTTTCAACTGCTCCATGCTGTTTGTACTTACACGACAGTAAATACCGACTCGTTTTTCTCGTTTTGGTACCGGAGGTATGAAATGTATTTTTGAGTTTTCCTGCATATTTATCATCCTCCCATCTGCCGCCTAATCACTATAAGCCAATAATGGCATATAGTAATTAGCCAATTCAACCATACTGTCAACTCAACATATTAAATATCCATCCTGTCTACACAACATATCCAATATCTATTCCGTCAACTCAACTCTTCCGATGGATATGTTCCCACGCATTGATTTTACAAGGATTTTCGCCAACTTGATGCAGTCAAAAATTGCACCTCATTTTTGAAAATCCCTTGATTTCAAGCCTTTTTCATACTTTTATTTCACAACCCGTGACATCAATACTACGCACTCAATGTGTTCATCATTGTCCAAACTCAAACTGATATCTTCTTCGATAATCGGGAGCTTGAACTTGATTGATTTCAGCCACTGTCCGTTAGGCTGCCGTTCCTCAAATATTTGTATCTCAGAGATTAAAGTTTCCATAAGCTGCCGCTTTTCCATATCATCCATAACAGAGTACAGCTTCTCAAAATAAATCAGCACCTTATAGATATTATCTCCGGTCAGCTTTTCCGCTTCAATTGCCATTTTCTTTGCTCTGGCAGCAATCAGCAGGTTTTCTGTATCCTCAATTTTATCATACATCTTGTAAAGCCGATCATCAAGGTCTGCTTTCCGCTTGAGATAATGCTTATCGTCAGGATCAAGAGAATCTATTTTCTCCATCAAGCGTGACTTTGTAGAATAACTCTGCCGGAGCTGCTTTTCATAATTGGCAATCTCATGCTCGATGGCGGTGGTATCCACCTTCATATTGATTTTTTCCTGCATCATAGCGGCAAATTTCGGATTGCTGACCAGCTTTACAATGACTTCTGCCACAGCTTCATCCAACAATTCCTCATTGATTTGCTTCTTATAATCGCATTTATGTCCACGGGTCATAGTGCGATGTTTACAACCATAGTAAAAGAAATCCTTGTATTTTGTACCGTCTGGCTTGTGCTTGATGCTCTTGTTGCCATACATCCCGGCTCCGCAGATTGGGCATTTGACAAGGCCAGAAAGCAGATGAACTTTTGTATCCTTGCCACGGTTTACGTGTTCATATTTCTTTGCCTGCGCCAACAGTTTTACTTGAGCTTCGTGCCACAGTTCCTCCGACACGATGGCTTCATGCAGACCATCTACCAGCAAATAATCGTCCTGCTCCACAAGCCGGTAATCGTTTCTTGTGCCATGCACTTTTTCTGTTCTCCGTCTGCCATAAGCAATTTTGCCACAGTAAACAGGATTTTTCAGAATTCTCCGAATCAGGGCAGCATCAAACAGGGGATTTTTTCCGTTCTGCCGCTGAATTTTATGGATACCATGCTGGGCAAGATATTTTGCAAGTCCATTTGCTCCCATGTCTGTATGTACATACTGATCGAAAATCTCACGAATAGCAACCGCTTCTTCCTCGTTAATAAGCAGTTGTCCCTTTTCTAATGTGTAACCATAAGGGGCAAATCCGCCGTTCCATTTACCCTCTCTGGCTTTCTGGATTCTGCCCTCCATCGTCTGAACACGGATATTTTCACGCTCGATCTCTGCAACCGCAGAAAGGACGGAGATCATCAGTTTTCCTGCATCTTTGGAAGAATCAATGCCATCCTCCACGCAAATCAGATTGACACCAAAATCCTGCATGACCTGCAAGGTGGAAAGCACATCCGCAGCGTTTCTGCCGAAGCGAAAGAGCTTGAATACCAGCACATAGGAAACCCCATCTTTGCCGGTCTTTATGTCCTCCATCATCTGATTAAACTGTACTCTGCCTTCGATGGACTTGCCGGATTTACCGGCATCCTCATATTCACCTACAATTTCATAATCGTTGTAGTCAGCAAACGCTTTCATCCGGCTTTTTTGTGCGTCCAGAGAGTACCCGTCAATCTGTATGGCTGTGGATACTCGTGTGTATATATAAACCTTAATTTTTTCTCTGCTCACCGTACATCACCTCGTTTCTGCCACTGCATCTTACTTTTTCTCCGTTTTCTGTTCCAACATTTTAATTGAATCCAAATAGTCCTGCTCCACATCACTGAGTGTCTTGGCTTTGTATTTTCGGTATTCGCCAGTTGCTTTATCAACAGCCTGCTTGTGTGTTACACTTCCGTTTCCAATTAGCAGTTGCTCGCCGCTCATGGTTAGAATTCGATCCAAGTGTTCTGCCCAGTCCTGCATGATCATGACCTGTTCCCGCTCTGCCTGACGCTCTGCAAAGTCCAGATAACCGGATACCAACTGTCCCATCGCCCGAAGTTCTTTTTCATCCAGGTAGTTCTTGGCAACAACGGCTTCCTTCAATGTAGGCTGTTTTCCTGAGAAAGTGGTAAGTCCCATGAATTCTTTTTCAGCATCTGCCCTCGTGTAAATAACCTCTGCTGCAGTTTGTCCGTGAATAGCATAATGGATTTTGTTCTGAACCTTTTTGAAAAACTGAATGGAAATCTCCGCTTTCGGATCATAGTCAATGCTGGTAGCATAAATCTCTAAGACTTGACGATAAAAGACTTTTTCAGATGCACGAATGTCCCGGATTCTTTCAAGCAATTCTTTGAAATAACCGCCACCACCCAAATTTTTCAGGCGTTCATCATCCAAAGCAAAGCCTTTTCGCATGTACTCTTTTAAAATGCCTGTTGCCCAGATGCGGAACTGTGTGCCACGTTTCGATTTTACACGGTAGCCAACAGAAATAATGACATCCAGATTATAAAACTCTACTGGCTTATCCGAATTTGCAATGTGCAAAATTTGCACATTGCCCTCTCTGGGAAGTTCACCTTCCTCAAACACATTTTTGATATGTTTGGAAATTACAGACCGGTCTCTTTGAAACAGCTCTGCTATCTGAGCCTTTGACAGCCAGACCGTATCACCGTCAAACGTCGTTTCGATTTTAGCCAGTCCATCCTCGGTTGTATAAATAATAATATTCGACTGCTGCATCTCATCTGGATTTTTCAAAGCGTTCACCTCTTTTTCGTATGTAGCGCCACATCAGAGAAAATCTCCCCAACGTGGTGTTTGGACAACTATCTCATGTACTCATTTTATCATGCCGCAAGGTTATTTTCAATATCTGATTTCCTTGACGTATGATCAAAGCCCACATGATTATCCAGTTTTTTCACTTTTTTCGGATCGGGCAGGGCATCAAGGTCCAACTCATTCACATACTTCTCAATCAGGTTGGCCAACAAATCTGCAAACCCGTTCCATTCATCTACCATAGGCATTTGTCCTCCCTTTTTCCGGTTTTTCCATATACTCTGTCAATATTTCTTTGGAAATACGGTCAAGAATAGCTAACGCATCCTCGTAGTCCCGATGCAGCTTGGCATCTGCCAGCTTCTTCAACGTGCTTTCCTGCGTGGCTTTATCCAGCGACTCTGCCAATAGCTCGTTTTTCTTTTTCAACTTCTTGTTCTCGGCAGCCGTGGTAGTGAACGCCACGTTGTATTTTTTCAGTGTGGTATGCATCTGCTCCACGGCGGGAATATACTTATCCAGCAGTTCCCCAATCTCCGTTGCCTTTCCTTTAGCATTAAAGGCATTGACACCGGCAAGCAGTTCTTCCAGCTTAGCTTTCTGCTTGGTCAGGCGGGTCATTTTCTTGAATACCCTCGGTGGGATATGGTCACACCCGGTTTTGCTGGCACTCTCGCCACGCTCCAGATCGGGGTATTTCTTGACCATGTGTTCCCAGAACCCGTCCTGCCACTGTGTCAGCTTCTTCTTGTTGCCCACGATTTCCTTGGCGCTGAGTCTTCCATCCTCCGTCAGCGGGACAAAAGAAAGGTGCATATGGGGCGTTTTCTCGTCCATATGCACCACGGCGGAGATAATCGTTCTCGGATTCTGGTGCTGCTGGATGAAGTCCAACGCTTCCTGAAAATAGGCTTTGATCTCGCTGCGCTTCTTGCCTTTGAAAAACTCCGGGCTGGCTGTTACCAGCGCCTCCACTACCCGCACGCTGTCCGAGCGGGTGCGGCAGCCTGCTTCTGCAATCTGTCGCTCTGCTTCTGCCCGGTATTTGCGTTCCGGCATAATCAGATGAAAATTCAAGTGGCTGCGGGATCTGTCCACATCGGGATTGCTGGCGTATTTCTCCTTGGTGCGCTCATTGTGCGCTTCAATATTGGAAATCTCTGGTCCTTTGTACTTGGCAAAGCGGAGAATGGCAAACTGCGGCTTCGACATTTAGTTTCCTGCCTCCTTTCCTCTATAACAGGGACTTTCGTTAAAACGCTGCGTACATACGTACACAGAAGATAAGAAGAAAATCAATCGTCTCTCCATTCTTCCGGTACGTACGTACGCTCCTAAGCATCGTAAAACCCGTTTATATTAGGTCTGGCAATGGCTTCAATGCCCCAAAAGCCCCATACACGCCGTCCGGCTGAATTTGTGACCTTGTTGTTGTGTTCCAGATTGTACTTGCTCTGGTTAGCGATCACGCTGTCGCTGAAGCTGCGGCGTTTCAGCGGCGTCAGGCTGTTTTCCTCGCACCACATCCGATAAATCTCGTACAAATCCTTGGAGCTGATGGTGCTGTCCGCTTTCAGCCGGATATAGCCTTCGGATTCCAGAAAATCAAAGACATTGTTGTTATCCCGCTTGACCGCCTCACGGTTATCCCGCGTGCGCTGGCTTTCCGTGAACTTGAAGTTGTTGGCGACAAGCCGCTGTAAGCCCTCAAATGCCCACAGGAAGATACCCTCGACCTCTGCTTTCATTTTTTCGGCAAGGTCTGGGTCATCCACCCGTCCCGCAGGCTTTTCCCTGGTGGTCAGCACAAGCTGTCTGCGGTAAAATCCGTCGCTTCGGTCATAGAGTGCTTGCAGGTCGCCGTTGGAGAACGCCAGCAGCCGGGCAAACATCCAGCCCTGATAGCTCTGCTTGCTTTTGCGCTCCAGATCCATCTTGCCTTGGGCGGTCACGATGGACTTGACATAGTTGGTCTGCCGCAGTGCCTCCATCCGCATATCGTCATCGACGCACAGCAGAATGTGTTCCAGATCGGCACGGGCAAACCGGTTTTCAGAAATCTTCCCGATACTGCCGTCCTTCATATTGCTGCCGAGCAGTGCGCCCAGCACGGCACCGATCTGCGACTTTCCCTCGCCGCCGTTTCCTTTTATCACCATCATCCGCTGCCCTTTGTTGCTGGGAATCAGACAATAACCAATAAACTCCTGCAAGGTGGGAATGTCCTCCGCATACAAAAGCTCGTCCAGAAAAGAAAGCCAGAGGGCAGGAGCTGGTGCGTCAGGGCAGTATGCCACCGGCAGTCTGCTCCGCACGATGTCCGGTCTGCCCCCGGTAAAGCTGCCGTCCAGCTTCAACGTACCGTTTGACAGATGAATTCTATCTGCCTCCGGTGCAAAGTCCTCCACATGAGCCGCCAGCTTCATCACTTCCAGAATGTTGGTGATCTTGCGGGGGATGTTGTTTACGGCGCAGCATTTCAGTTCCTCGTAGATTTCACCGCGAAGCGGCAGATCATCGGTCACTCTGCCATCCGGCGTGAAGAATGCACCGTTGGCAAAGATGATTTTCCGACTGCTCAGAAACTCACCGCAAAACAGAGCCTCATTGATATTGGTACCATCAAACCAGATGGGAGTATTCCTATCAAGCGATTTCCGCTTCGTCACGGGCGCTCACCTCCTTTTCCAGCCTTCTCAGGCGTTCTTCCAACCGGTCAATCATGCCGTCCTTTTGGAGCATATCCACAGTTTTCACACGAGCCTCCAAATCCGCAAAGGTTAAAATATCTACCAGATCCTCGATATAATCAAGCATCTGGCAGGCTTCCACAAAACGGTCATCAAGAGTATCCTCCGGTGTTTCGGGTGCGCACTGCACCTTCCAGTTTTCCAGAAGGTGCAGATAATCGCATAATACCCGCCGACAGTGCAGTTCCTCTCTCTGAAACGCCTTTGCCAGCGGGTATTGCGGCTTCCGCAGCGCTGCCGCAGTCGGGGGCTTGTCCGGGTCAATCCCAAAGTCATACGCCAGCTTCTTCGCCGCATCATAGCTGCTCAGGTTGAACAGCCTCGCCGCAAGGTCGATCACGTCACCAGTTGCCCCGCAACCGAAGCAGTAGAAGTAATCCTCATTCAGCTTCATGCTGGGTGTACGGTCATTGTGGAAGGGACAGCAGACCATGTTGCCACGGTTTACTTCCAATCCGTAGTATTCGGCAGCCTCCTTCACGGAAACTGCCATCTTGATTTGTGTAAATAAATCCATACCTGTTTCCTCCTATAAAATAATTGAACTTCGCCGTTCTGCCCGATGCCGTTCCTGCCCGAGTTCTTACCCAGGCGTTGTCTCTTCCTTGGCACGCGAAATGCGGTACTTTTCCGGAAAGCATATCCTCATCGGACGGTCATGAAATTTTCAAGGTGCTGCGTAGGTTATGGCTAAATTTTAGTAAGAAAACAGGCCCTTTCCCGTATATCCAAGAGGTAGGAAAAGTGGGGTAGAAGTTGAAATTTTCCACGCTTTGAGACATAAAACGGAAAAGCATGATATAATACAGGAAAATGGAAACGGAGGCTGCTGTATGCAAGTCAAGCTGACAATCGGAGAGCGGTTGAAAGATTTACGAGTAGAGCGAAAGCTGACCTTGGAACAGCTTTCCAACGAAGTGGGTATCTCGAAATCCGCACTTGGCAAATATGAATCAGATAACGGCAAGGACATCAGCCCGTACAGCATTCTGTTGCTGGCGGACTATTACGGCGTTTCCTGCGACTATCTGATGGGGCGGACGGAAACAAAAAATCACCCAAACACAGCTCTGCATGAGCTGCATTTGAGTGATGCTTCGATTGATGTATTAAGAACAGGCAAGTTCAACCACCGGCTGCTGTCGGAGTTGATCTGCCATAAGGATTTCCAGCGGCTTATGCTGGATGCGGAAATTTACGTTGACCGGATCGCAGATATGCGGATCAAGGATATGAATACGGTTCTGGAAGCTACCCGCCAGATGGTTCTGATGGAGCATGGCGAGGAAGCTAACGATCTGTACCTCCATACTCTGAAAGCGGCGCAGATACAGGAGGAAGAATATTTCTGGCATCTCGTTGCGGACGATCTGAGCAGCATCCTGCGGGACATCCGGGAGGAACACAGGACAGATGCTCTGACCGCGGACGATGACCTGTCTGCCGCCGCTGTGCAGAAGCAGTTGATGGAGGCCGTACATTTTGAGGGCAGCTCCGAGGAAAAGAAAATCCGCGCGTACCTTGCAACACTTGGAATTGATTACGACACGCTCACGAAAGAAGAGTTTGTTTCTCTGATTGGAATCCTCAAGAAGTCCAAGCACATGAAAAGTCCCATCAGCCAACGCAGGAAAACGACCATGACCCACGGCAAGGGAAAACGGAAGAAACGCTGAAACAGGAGCGTCGCTGCGGCGGGACGGGGGCTGTATATACCTCTGCTTCCACGTCGTCGCAAACTCCATATCCCTCGCTTCGCCGCGAGCGGCAAAGCTCACTCATTTCGTTGCTCCTCCTTTCCCCACAAAGTCTCTGATTTTGCGAGGAGCCCCGTCAGCCAGTCGGATTTTGCTTTTCAAAAATCCTGCATTTGTGTCACCTTGGTGTCACAAAATCCGCCTGTCCTACTGCCGCAGAAAAGTGTCTGTCAACCGCTATCTGCCCGTACAGCAGATGGCGAAGCCAGCCCCTTTCCCGCGTCAGACGGAAGCAAAGGTATAACACACTAGACTTTGCAGAGCAAAATCGTGTGCCAAGGTGGACGCTGTCCCCTTTGGATACCCCTGCCAAGGGCAACGCTGTTTCCCTTTGGATACCCTATGCCAACAGGGATGCTCTCGCCCCTTTTGGATGACCCAGAGCCGAAAGGCGGGCGCTGCCCTCCTTTGGAAACCTCCCGAATTTTCTGCGTCCGTGAGTATCCAAACTGCAAAATCACAGTGGGGATACCACGCCTTGAAAATAAAAAAGGACAGAACCTTATTCCACGAATAGGATAGAGGTTCTGTCCTTTTTTAAAAGATATTCTTCTGCAATAAGTTATTTTTTCTCATCCAGCAGCATAACCCCATCCGCAGGATTCCGGTCAATGGCTCCCACAACGCGGTGAGGTAGGTAGGGTTCCTCCAGATAGGCGATATCCTCCGCTGTCAGCGTGACTGCCAGCGCACCCGCAGCATCATCCAGATACCGCGCCTTGGTTGCGCCGACGATAGGCGCAGCGACGCCCTTTGCCCAATGCCATGCCAGCGCGATCTGCTGCATCTTCACGCCGTACCGCTCCGCCAGTTCCTGTACCCGCAGGACGATCTGCATATCCTGCTCCTCAGTGCGGTCATACTTACCCATAGCCACCCGGTCGGTTTGGCTGCGCAGGGTATCTGTGTTCCACTGGGGGCGGGTCAGATGTCCCGCCGCCAACGGGCTGTAGGGCATGAGGGAGACGCCCATTTGCTTACAAATGGGAATCAATTCCCGCTCATCCTCCCGGTAGAGCAGGTTGTAGTGATTCTCCATGGCCTGAAACTGCGCCCAGCCGTGGTCACGGGCGGCAAGCTGCATATTGTAAAACTGGTAACCGTACATGGCAGAGGCACCCAGCGCCCGCACCTTGCCGGCCTTCACCAGATCGTTCAGAGCCTCCATGGTTTCTTCGATGGGCGTGTCATAGTCAAAGCGGTGGATGATATACAGATCGAGATAATCCGTTCCCAGCCGCTTCAAAGTCCCGTCGATCTCCCGGTGAATTGCCCCGGCGGACAGCCTGCCGGGATTGAAATAGACCTTGGAGGCAATGACCACCTTGTCCCGGGCGATGTTCTTTTTCAATGCCCGTCCCAGATATTCCTCGCTGGTTCCGGCAGAGTAGCCGTTGGCAGTATCAAAAAAGTTGATGCCCAGAGAAAGTGCGTGTTTGACCACTTTCTCTGTTTCTGTTTCATCCAGCGTCCAGTCGTGCATGGTCCCTGCCTTGCCGAAGCTCATGCAGCCGACACACAGCTTGTAGATTTGAATATCTGTATTTCCTAAAGTTGTATATTCCATTGCAAAAACTCCTTCAGATCTTTTCCTGTACCGCATTCCGTGTGATACTGACGCTCTCCCGGGAGTACAGCGTATTCTCTTCCATAAGCTGTAACGCCAGTTTCACAAGGGACGGAATCGTAGTGACATATCCTTTCGCAGGTTCTCCTTTTACGGACAGGACGAAATCATCCTCCGCCCCCTCTCTCAAATAACCCGGACGAAGTACCGTATAATTCAGACTGCTGGCCTCTACGATGTCAACCGCCTGACGGTTGGGGATCTGTGCCGGTTCACGATCCAGGTTGTCCTCTCCGTCAATCTCATCCGGGATCTCATTGTAAATTCCTACCGCCCCCATAAAAATAAGGCGCTTGACGCTGCTTTCGGACATAACGGCAACTATGTTCCTGGCAATCTTAGGCAGCGCATCCCCGGATATGGCGCAGTACACCACGTCCTGCCCCTGAACCGCCTTTTTTAAGTCCTCCATGTTTTCCGCGTCACCATTGATAACAGCAGTACGGGAATCCTCAGAATATTGCTCCCCCGCATGGCGGGCAAACAGGGTAATATGATACGCTGTATCTGACAGCAGTTTTTTTGTAATAGCGCTCCCGGCGGTGCCGGTTGCGCCCAGCAAAAGGATTTTTTTCATAAGCATTCTCCTGCTCTTACCATTTCATTGCAGCTTCTACCATTGCCGGGTTTTCGGGATTTCCGATCATAGGTGTTGCCGTGTCCATGTTCACAAGGCGTTCCATTTCGCCTTCCGTGAGCGCAAAATCAAACAGTTCAAAGTTTTCTTTGATACGTTCGGTATGGACTGATTTGGGAATGACGATCACACCGCTCTGCATGAGATACCGCAGTGCGATCTGAGCCGCGGTTTTACCATGTGTTTTTGCAATCTCCACCAAATCGGGATTTTCGAACATTTCATTCTTTCTCCCCTGACCCAGCGGCGCGTAAGCCATATGCTGAACATGATATTTTTCCAGCCATTCATGTTCGGCACGGCGCTGGCAGAGCAGATGGGTTTCAATCTGGTTGACAGCGGGTACCACCTCATTGAATTCAATCAGGTCGATCAGACGGCCCGGATCAAAGTTGGAAACGCCGATCGCCCGGATTTTTCCTTCGTGGTACATCTTTTCCAGTTCACGCCATGCCGCATAGTAATTGCCAAAGGGCCAGTGCAGCAAAACAAGGTCGAGATAGCTGGTTTTCAGCTTGTTCAGGGATGCTTCCACGGTTTCACGGGTATTTTCATAAGAACGGAAATTCACTTTCGTCACGAGAAACAATTCCTCGCGGGGGATACCGCTTTTCATGATTGCATTGCCAACGGCCTTCTCATTCCCGTATGCCTCCGCCGTATCGATCATGCGGTAGCCGCTTCGGATGGCAGCCAGAACGCTTTCCTCACATTCGGAGCCGCCCATCAGAAATGTTCCGAAGCCGAGCATAGGCATTTGAATGTTATTGTTCAGAGTGATCCTGTTCATAATCGTTCCTCCATTTATATTTCAGCACTTGTCTAAAACGCTTACAGCGTTCAGACTGCGGGGATAACCGATGTAGGGCAGGCACTGGGACACTACCCGGACAAGGAAATCCTTGTCGTTGCCCAGGTTCATGTTTCCCTTGGCGTGGGCGATGAGCTGCGGTTCACAGCCGCCCTGGGCCATGAGAAAACAGAAGGTGATCATCTCCCGCTGCGGGAGGTCGAGACCGGTGCGGGTGTAAAAATCTCCGAAGCAGTTAGCGGCCAGCCATCGGTTGATGTGGCCCTTCTTCCACGCCTCTTTCATGTGTTCTCCGAAGATCGCGGTCTGAGCCTCCACACCCTTTTCCAGCCGGTCATTCATAGTCGTGGTAGCCTGACCGGACAGGGGCAGCGCAATCTCCATCTGCGTAAAGGTTTCGTTGGTCGCGTTCAAAAAGGGAAGCATCCGTCCGTAGCCGAGGTAATCCGTAGCCTGATAAACGGTCTCCTTGACCATCACCGGCGTGACGCCGTTTTCCAGCGCGGCGGGCAGCATTTCCCGATAGGCATCCACGCCGCCGCATCCGATCAAAGCGGCGAGAATTGCCAGATAGCGCGTAGGCGCATCGAGCTGCTGCTTTTCTTCTTTCACCACCTCATCAAAGGCGAAGTGCCGGAAGCGCTCCGTAAATTCCGGGTCAGTCTTTTGCAGTTCCATGGGACACCCTCCTTAAAGCGTGTTTGCCCAGTCCGCAAGTGCTTTGTCGGATACGCCGTTCACCATTTTACCGGCTTTCCAATTCGCATTCGGGCAGAGTTTTCGCAATTCATCCACCGTTCTTCCCATGCCGCTGCCGCCGGAGGTGGCAAAGGGTACCAGAGTCTTTCCGGTAAAGTCATAGCTCTCCACAAAGGTGTTGATAATACGGGGCGCAACATACCACCAGATGGGGAAGCCAAGGAACACCGTGTCGTAGTCAGCCAGATTGGGAATCTTCTCGGCAATCTCCGGGCGGGAGGACGGGTCACTCATTTCCACGCTGCTACGGCTCTTTTTGTCCATCCAGTTCAGGTCGGCGCTGCTGTACGAGACTTTGGGCTTGATCTCGAACAGGTCAGCGCCCGTGGCCTTTGCCAAACGCTCAGCGGCCTTTTTTGTCGTGCCGCTGGCGGAAAAGTAGGCTACCAGTTTCTTGCTCATTTCATCTTTCCTCCAATTCACAGTATTCTTTCTCTGTCACCGGCTCGCACCACTCGTTGGAGGTATCCTCGCCGGGAACCTCGACAGCAATATGGGAAAACCAGCTATCTTTCTTCGCTCCATGCCAGTGCTTAACTTCGGGCGGAATGGTAATGACCGTGCCGGCAGTCAGAGACACCGGCGCTTTGCCCTCCTCCTGATACCAGCCCTCACCGGCGGTGCAGATCAGCATCTGCCCGCCGCCTTTTTTTGCGTGGTGGATATGCCAGTTGTTCCGACACCCCGGCTCAAAGGTGACATTTGCCAGGAAAAGACCGCTTTCCGGATTTGTCAGCGGGTTCAGATACGACTGCCCGATGAAATACTTGGCATAGGCCGTGTTCTCTGCTCCTAGACCAAACACATTTTCACGGGCGAATTCTTTTTGATCCATTGTTTTCATACTTCCTTCTTTCCCATGCTCATGCACTGACCCAACACTTCGCCGGTTTTCAGATACTGATAAGTGGGCATCTCGAACAGCACCGGCTTGAGAACGCTGTAATCCAGTCTGCCACTGTCATCCAGCACGGTTTCCTCCGCATAGGTGGCTGCGATCTTGCAGATGAAGCTCTCAAATCCTTCCGTTTTGTAGACATCCTCAACCGTGCAGGCCATGGAAACAGGGGCAGCGTCAATGATCGGTACGCCGCCATCTGCGATGTGATGGGCAAACAGCTTTGATTTATCCTCTTTTGCCCCGCTGACGCACCCCGCATAATCAGCCTCTTTGAGCATGGCTTCATCCACGATATTGATGGACAGGGTCTTCATCGCACGGATGCCCTGATTGGAATAATGGCTGTCGCTCATGCTCACCATCACCCGGTCATGACCGATGATGCCCAGATGCCCCACCAGAGTCCAGTTGGGCTTCCCGTTTACCATGGTGCCGACCACCACCAACGGGGTGGGATACAGGGCCAGTTTAGCGCCGATATTCTTCTTCATTTTGAAATCCTCCTGTTATTTTGATATTGCATCGCCTTATTCAGAAATTCCGTTATCCGCGATCCAGTTTTCAATGCTGCTGTCGTTGGCACCGCTTGCACGCAGGCCATCCCGCACATCGGCATCCGGCTCCGCAGTCCGGATATCCGTTACAGACTGGGTAATACCGCTGCTGCCGGATGTGCAGAAAGGAAGCACTGTCTTTCCGAAGAGATCATACGTGTCCAGGAAAGTATTGATGATCCGCGGCATCGTTCCCCACCAGATAGGATAGCCGATAAACACGGTATCGTAGACGGAAATATCAATGGCTTCGCTGCCGATGGCAGGACGGGCAGAGGCGTCATTCATTTCCTGATTGGCGCGGCAGTCATTGTTGTTATAATTCAAATTCTCTTCGGTATAGGGAACTGCCGGGACGATCTCGTACAGGTCCGCCCCTGTCAGGCGGACGATTTCTTCCGCGACGGCCTTTGTATTGCCGGTGGCGGAGAAATACACAACCAGCATTTTAGCGACTTCTTCTGTCGGTTCTGCCGCAGGTTCGGAGGGCGGTGTTTCGGCCTGGGATTGGGTTATGGATGGTTCCGTATTGCTGTTCGTTCCGCTGTTCACGCCGCAGGCTGTCAGGGAGAGCAACAGACAGATAGCCATAATCATAGAAATTCGTTTTTTCATGGGAATGCCTCCAGTTAAATCTTTTTCTTGGTGTTAATACTGTGTCGCAGGTAGTCCAGCCTTGCGAGCTGTGCCTCCTTGAAGTGGATCTCGTCCAACGCATGCTCCCGTTTTTGCGTGAGCATTTGCATTCGCAGCTCCTTTGTGCGATCTCCCTCTTGGAACAGACGCATATAGGTCTCGATCTCGCTTCCCGTAAATCCCACATCGTGCAGCGTCATAATCATGCTGAGGCGCTCCAGATCGCTGTCATCGTACTGCCAGGACCCCATCACTTTTTTGACTTCCTGGCAAAGCCCCCAGCTTTCATATTCGTCCAGAAGCCAGATTGGGATGTTGTAGCGCTCACTCGCTTCCTGCTTCGTCATGATTTCTCCTTCACTTTCACACAAAAAATATAGGTGTCCTTTCGAACACCTATATCGTATCGCTAAGCTTAAGAAATGTCTAATGCTTATATTCTATTTCGAAAAATGCTTAAATCGTATTTCTAATATGCTGGATAAACAGCGCGTTCGCCGCTGAAAGCGTCTGATTCTTTTTCCACACCAGCACAGAGCCTGTTTCCATCCGGGGAGTAAGCGGAACAAAGCAAAGATTCTCAAAAACGGCTCCCAGATCAAAGCACAAAGCAACGCCCAGCCCCTGCTCCACCATGAACGCCGCATTCACAATCAGGTTGTATGTTGCCGCGATTTCCAACTGGTCAAGGGAATCACCAAACCAGTTGGCCAGTTCGTTTTTCACCAGCTCTCGGCGCACCATGAGCAGCGGAACGCCACGCAAATCCTCCGGCGCGACAAATTCTTTCTCCGCCAGCTGAGAATCGGCTCGCACCAATACGCCCCACTGTTCTTTTAGCGGCAGACGGATAAATTCGTACTTGGAAATATCCACAGGCTCCACCAGCAGCCCCATATCCAGCAGTCCTTTTTCAAGGCGTTCCTTGATGTCATCTGCAATAGCGCTGTAAATGCTGAACTGGACCAACGGATACTTTTGACGGAAAGAAACCATCTTCTCGGAGAGCGCCGCCATGCTCTTCGTCTCTCCGCAGCCGATGGCAATTTCACCGGTGGGCATTTCCTCCTTGTGCTGCAGTTCCATCTTCGTTTTTTCGGACAGAGAAACCAGCTCCTGCGCCCGCCGACGTAGCAGCATCCCGTCCTCGGTCAGAGTGACATTGTGTTTTCCACGGTGAAATAGCTGCACTCCCAATTCTTCCTCCAGCTGCATGAGCTGTCTGGAGAGGGTAGGCTGTGTCACATGCAGGAGCTGTGCTGCTTTGGTTATATTTTCTTCTCTTGCCACCATCAGGAAATACTTTAAGACTCTTAGCTCCATATCCTTCACCTCGTTTGAATTAGAATGATTATAGCAGATTTTCTGCGTCAACTCAACATATCTTATGTTAAAATATGCCTAAAACGTATGGAAAATGAACCGATGATGTCTCACAGCACAGCCGTTTTGTGTGGCTGTTCAGGTTCTATTAGGAAAACTCTGATAACATATGATTGTAGCTATAGAGCGCATAAAAAGCAGGCAAGTCTACTCTTTTTCTTGAATAGACCTGCCTGCCGAATCTTATATTGAACTAAATCAGAGGTTGTATGCCTTAAACAGCTGCCATTTTTCCATATCATGCTCCGGCAGATTTCTTGTGCGACCGCCGTTTACTTTGGTCGGAGTACAGGGAACGCAGAAGTATTTGATTAAGGATTTACCCTCGGTCAGTTTCTGTTTTTCCAATCCAAGCACAGCACCCACACCTTCAAGGGAAAGAGGCAGACCTAAAGTTGCTGCCCAAATCATGGTGCAGTGCCAACTTGCCGGATTTAAGTAACGGGCGCACTCCTGTGACAACGGATGATTGTCATGGAACGGGTCAAGGCTCACACTCATATCCGATAAATACCTGGACAGACACACTCTCTCAAAGGCAGCATTAAAAGCGGTTTTTATTACGGAATCATCGGTCAGTGCCTCAATAATCTCTGTTGGGATTTTCTCCCCACAAGCAAGGTCGACCACCTGCACCGCTCCACCATCCATGGCATAACCGAACAGCAATATTTCAAAATCCTCACTCTCTGCATATTTGTAAACACCACATTTTTGCAGATTGACCGAGGAGAAGGTTTCAATATCAATACTTAATGTTTTCATAGCACATTCCTTTCTATGACAAAGGCGGCAGAAGAATATCCTCCGCCGCCCGTCATGTTTTACTCGGTCACATCTTCGTTCTGTGCAGCCTTTTTCTGCTTACGTTTTTCACGGAAGGCTTTGACCTTCTTTACGATAAAGCGGATAACCTCACATACCGTCCACACAATACCATTGATGGCAAGGCCGTAGATCAGGCAGAAAAGCACAATCACATCAACCTGTTTCATAAATTCATATAATTCGTTCATATCGTTTTACCTCGTATTTCGTATTTTTCGTTTACGGCAGACGGTGGTATTTCACACCGCCTGCCGGGGTTACAATTAAGCCAGAAAATCATCATTCTCAACAGTGGAGAAGTCATCGGTTGCGGAAGTACGACCGCCGAGATACTCACCGTCACGAATTTTCTGGATGTTTCCCAAACCACAAGCAACACCGCGATTACCATTGCTGTTAAATGCATAGAAGTTTAAAGACACTCTCGCATAACAACCGGAGTAAACCTCATCACGGTCAAGGATAGGTTTCACAACCTTGTCCACAATCTGAGGCGCCGTAGTGCTGTTGGCATTTACGAAGTAATGACCCTTATAGGCATCATCATCTCGCTCAACATCGCCATCGCGGAGAGGAAGTTTGATTGCAGCCTTGTTAGGCTTCTTACCGCCAAACTTGGCGATACCTTCCTCGATAGCAGCATCCACGGCTGCATTGATAGCGTTGATGGTTTCGGTATCGTCCTTCGGAATCAGCACGGATACGGAATATTTTTCAGAACCTCCATTGATGCTGACAGGCTCCCAACCGTGGAAGTAAGAAAGACGAGTGTTCTTGCCGGTGATAACCTTAGTTCTGTTTACATTTGCCATAATATTAATCCTCCATAATTTCATTGAATTCGTTTTTTGCGTCTGATATATTCATTGCCTGTCTCTTATCCGAAAGGGGAACAAGGGTAGGCTTTCCGGGTGGTTTGATAACGAGGTCACCCAGGATTTCTTCAAACTGCTTTTTGCCCATCAGCTTCTGCATTTCGGTCAGCGTGATAAGGCTCTGACGGTAAATATCCGTGTAACCGTGTTCCTTGGCTGCCGCCGCCACCGCATCTTCATCCGAGAACTTACGGTTAGAACGACCTTCCACAACCTTGAACCCGCTCCATTCCTTACCGTGGTTAAGTGCCGCCTCCAGGGCATAGGCACAGATTTCGTTTGCCCATTTGGTGATATCCGGTAACATTGGAAGAATGGATTCAATCTCTTCATCAGTAAGTAAAGGTGGTAGCTTGAATTCTTCCTCTGCGATACGGAGTTTTTCTGCTGCCCTTGCACGGCACTTGACCGCTGCACGGCAGAACTGACACCACTCTCCGGGGCAATATTCACCTTCGCCCTTTGCAGCCATCTGTGCCTTCGGCTTCAGTTCATTTTCCGCCCAACTTTTAAGTTCCTCCACGGATACCGTCCATGTCTGAACATTCTCCCTGCGAGGCTGAAAAATGGAGAGGGAAACTTCCTTGATATCATACAGGCTTTCATAGACACTGAGGGCTGCGATACCATAACACATGAGCTGCGTATTTCTCTTTGCATCTACAAGAACTCCGAGTCCGTATTTTGCGTCTATGATATGCAAGGTGTCATCTGAAATCATCAGACAGTCTGCTGTTCCGAAAGCCCCCGGAACAAAATCCGAGAGGTCAACTTTCTGCTCAATCAATACCAAGGGATCAGGACAGGTCTGCTTTGCATTTTCAAGTTGTTCCAACACAAACTCCACATAGCTGTCAGAGTATTCCTCCATTTCATCGGTGTTGAATGCGGAAACAGGTCTTTTACTGCGTCTGCGGAGAGCTTTCTTCAGCTTGTGTTCGCACAATGCGTGAAAGGCGGTACCTTCCTCGGCAGCATTACTGCTCTTGTTTTCAAATTCCGTTTCCAAAACTGCACTCGGAGTACATTTCAGCCACCTATGGGAACTGGAAGGAGAAAGAAGTGCGTGATTACCCATTGCCAAGCACCTCCGCATCCTTAATAAGGTCTGCATAGTACTTCGGGTCCACATCCGACAACTTGGTGCCGCCGTACTTGGTAATCAGACCCTTGACCTCGGCTGTCATACCGTTCTGCGTCTTAACCGCGAGTATGGCACGGACATCAGCCAATGAAGGTACTTTTTCTGCTGCTATCTGTTTTGTGGGTTGCCCGGTTTCGACAGGCTGCGACACTTCCTTGGCTTCTACGAAGATTTCCTGGCTGTCTGTGAATGCATAAGCCACAGCCTCCAGTCCGTCTGCCAACGAGTGCATCAGCTTCACCACATCAAGGAGCAGATTAAACTTGTTTGCGTTTGTCATGGTTCTCGCCTCCTTTCAGTTCGTGAATCTCGACAGTCTGCACCGAATCACCTGGAGACAGGACCAAAACACTGACCTGTTGACCAAAGAGGAAGTCGAGCAGTTTCTTGCGAATCTGCACCGTACCGCTTCGGACTACCGGAGAAGGTGTGCCGCCGGGTTTTGCAATGTTAATAGAAATTTTGTGTTTTACCATTGCACTTGGCTCCTTTCCGAGGAGTTTTTCTCACCCCTCTGTCCATAAGCGAAAAATGAGGGGGAATCGAACCCCCTCAAGCAAAACTTTTTTCAAATTTTCTTTTTGAGCGTTGCGTAAATCTTCGTGAGCCTGTTACGGATGGCTGCTTCAGAAACACCTTCTTCTGCCGCAATCTGCACGTTGGTCATACCACGATAGAACTTCTTAACCACTGTATCCTTCTGCTTGTTCGTAAGCTGTGAAAGTGCCACCTTCAGCTTTTCCATACGAACAGAACGCTCTTCCTCTGCAATGGAAGTAAGAATCTGCTGCAAAGGATTATAGGTATCATCCTCAAGGTATGGGTTGCGGTCATCCGCATCGTCGCCGTCCCCATCATGGTAGCCGTCCAAGTGAACCGGACAGTGATATGCCTCTATACGCTGTGCATCCAGTTCGTCATCGTCCATGCCGTGAAGCTGTGAGATAATGGTTGCGTTTTCTCCGTTTTCGCCGGGAGTGATGGTGTAGCTTGTGCCATCGTTGAAGTAATAGATGTAATTTGTACGGTTGTCTTCCGCTGTTTTGAACTTTCTCATTTAAAGTCCCTGCCTTTCTTTTCCGCCCGAAAGGCTGGCGGCAGGGACACAAAAAGAGCCGGTGTGATGGTACACACCGACTCTGATACCGAAAATGGGCATGACAAAGCACGGTGGGTACATCTTTGGTCAGTCCACGGCTATACCGTGAAGTTGACTCTTGATGTATCCCGCCTTAAGGTCGACCACTTCGGGCATTGGAATATTTTTTATTTGAACAGTTCCTCTGTTCGCTCTTAATAGTAGCTGAAACCGTTTCAAAACACTCGGACATGGGATGTCCGTTGAAAGCTGCTATAACAACAAAAAAGAGCCATGAACAACGGAATTTTATTTCCGCCGCTCATGGCTCTATTGTATTTTATAAAGGACTACTGCTGCATTGAGTAACCCGTCTTAAAAACTTTTCTTATTCTGTTTTCACAAATTTTTCAAGTCCAAGAGATTTCATTCTTTCAGCATCTGCATCTGAACAAACCTCATAGAATTGTTTATAGGTCAATGTATCAGTATCTTTATCGACGAAATATATCAACAAAAAATCTTTACAATATTTTTCGCTGACATACACTTCAAAATCAACCCTCATGCTTCTGCCTATAATACTATCATCTCTTTCATAAAACTCGTTAATCTGCCGTGCAACCTCTTCTGCAACACAGCCTTCAATATCTCTTCTGTCTATGAGAAATTCTCGAAACATATCTAAAACATTGATTCCTTCTGGACACCTATAAAATTTCATCCTGTTTTTTAATTCATCATTTAGATTATGAATTACTTTTTCAGCAAAACGGTCTTCTATATCCATTGCTAAATCTCTGCTCGTTATGGATCGGGCAACGAAATGACATATAACAGAATTTACAAACTCCAAGTCATCCAGATTCCTATATGAATAGATAATGCTCTTTATTTCGTATATTGTCGTCTCAATCTCTCGTTTCTTCTGAATTAAGTCAAATGCACCAAAATTAATGGCTGTGCGATTTTCCAATTTCTTTATCCACGCCTGTAATACAACAGCATCCGCTTTTTGGGGATTTTTTACCGCCGTCATTAAAGAACGGTACTTGTTATTATAGCCATAATAATCGTTCGAAACCTTATCACCGTTTTTCTTATTATTGATAAGTTCCTGCATAATTATTACAAGCATATCCAATGAAATTCCGTTGCTGAAATCAGCACCCTTATATTTTTCAATCCATGATGCTATAATTTTTGTTTTGTCTGCAGCATACAAATAATGCTTGATATCATTCTCGTCGATGTTCTTGCCATAAAACATCAAACACAACGCAAGTTCTGCTCCAGGGTCCTCATTCTTATTTTTCAATCGTTCACTGATTAGATGCAGAAATTCCCATTTTGCCTCACAGGTTTCGTATTTCTTAAAGCAGTCAATATAATCTTTATCTGGCGGTGATGTTAAGAATATTTCATAGTTTAACCGAATTCTATCATTTTCGTTACATAACAACCTATGACACGCCAATAAATTAAAAAAAGCAGGTAGAACCTTTTCAGGTTTAGACAAACTTATGACATCATGATTTTTAAGTTTATCCAACACTTTTTCTTTAAGAAATCGATGTATTCTGTCTAACTCTTTTAATGCATCCTCTGGATGCTCCAAAGCACTATCATTTATTACATAATCAAAAACTTTGTCTGTTACATACTCCCAATATGCGTTTATCTCTTCCAATCGAACTTCACGCTCTTTTGCATCGGGTACGGCACTTTTTATATCAGCATACAACCTTGCAAAGCATTCGCCATATACACTAAACGGTGTATATTCACTTGGTACATTTGAAAGACGCGGCTTCGCCAAGATGTCCGTAATCTGTACCCTGTAATTATCAGATATAACTTTTGTTTTAGAGTCGCCGTTCTTTTCAATATAAAACAATAGCTTTAAAATCCTAAACATATCAAATCTTTCTGCACTATCTGTTCCAGCAATGCTATTGATATCTAAACCTAATACGGATTTCAATTTATCTACCAATCCTGAACCATCACTATTGGTAAATTTATCTCTTATCGTATCCTCATCAATAAATTCTCCGGGATGAGTATCCTCAAATTCATTTACCAGATCCATATATAAAGAATGCCATGAAACAGGACAATCTTTACTATACTTTTTATCAATATCAAATCTTCCCATTCGGCACCTCTTTATATCAAAGCAGCCGGACATGGGATGTCCGGCTACAGAAAAAATTTTTCAAAATATTTATGAAACCCTGTTCTGCCTTCCCAACGGTTTCAATCCTTGAGCCGTTAACATTTCATTGCAATCAAATATCGACATATGGTAACAGGAGTTCAATAAGAACTGATACATAATATGCTGTTCAGTCATCATAAAACTCTTTCCGGATGCCTTCATTAGACACGCACTTAAAACAGGTGGTAACTTCATGCCGATACATAATTGCATCACCGTTTCAATCGTAACATTATCCGGCTCTGTATTTCTTAAGCGTTGAATCGTTTTCTCACTCATATCTGCAGCTTCAGCCAACTCTTCCTCTGTCATCTCCGCCCATCCTATAAGAGCATCCAGTGACCCAGAAAAATTCATGGGAAGTTTTTTGGCAATAGACAACACATCCGCATTATAGTCTTTTATCATCTGTACTTGATTTTTGGCACTCTTGTTCTTTTCAGAATAATGTGCCTCGAATGTAATATCAGATGATTTATCTCTGTTAAGGAAACACTCCGTATGGTAATGCTCGGTAATTGATGTCTTGATTTTTAGGTCAAACACCAAGCAGCATTCTTCCATATGATTTCTGGCATAATGCGTAAGTGTTTGATTTCCTAATCTGTCTGTTTCCAGGTATAGGGGAGTGTTAAGGACAAAATGTGAGTCAACAAAGACATATTCATTATCCGCCAAAACTGCTGCCAACTCTGGATTGGATTTTGATTCAACAATGGCATCACGCACTGAAAGAGTCTGTGGTAGTTTTTCTGTAAATTAGGCCTTCTATGATAAATTTTTAAGTAATATTGCAGCTACGAACACTAAAGTTTAGTTTTTTCCTAGCTTACTTATACCATTTTTATTTTGGACATGTCAAGCAATAGCGGCATTAGCCGCTGCTGAAAATGAGCTAAATTTTAGTATTCAGGCATTCTATGCTCATACATAATGGCAAATTCTCCGTATATCTTACCCCAATTTCTAATAGGCATAGACCATTTCTTGGTTGCTTCAAATGTAGAGAGATACAATGCCTTCAA
>ERZ773209.552-NODE-552-length-26487-cov-15.736721_pt1 | contig 26487 bp, 18 predicted proteins | sample MGYA00511109_ERZ773209 | MGnify/ENA primary metagenome ERZ773209 (study PRJEB29015, sample SAMEA2737786) | human gut metagenome | biome: human gut; feature: human-associated habitat; material: faeces | place: China | collected 2012 ...
CGTGAGATCGTAACCTTGCAAGGCGGTTATATTCGGGTAACATCCGAGGTTGGGAGGGGTTCAACTTTTTCCGTCTTTCTGCCTCGACAATAAAATAAGTACGCTAAAAAACAAAATGTCACAGGCCTATGACATTTGAGATTTAATTAAACAGAGGTATTTTGTTTCCCGTGACATTTCTGTGAGGTTTACCTTTTATGATAGAGCCATCAAAAAGAAAGGGTGGTGTTCTATATGAACATATTACAAACGACAGATTTGAAGAAATATTACGGCACCGAACCGAACATTACAAAAGCATTGGATGGCGTGACCCTATCCATTGAGGAAGGTGAATTTGTTGCCATTGTTGGTACTTCCGGCAGCGGTAAGTCTACTTTGCTGAACATGATGGGCGGGTTAGATACGCCAACTTCCGGCAGTATTAAAGTAAAAGGGAAAGAATTATCGAAACTCAAGGATGAACAGCTTACCATCTTCCGCAGACGTAACATCGGGTTTATCTTTCAGAATTACAATCTTGTTCCTGTGCTGAATGTCTATGAAAATATTGTCCTGCCGGTGGAGCTGGATGGTGATACCGTGGACAAGCGGTTTATGGATGAAGTCGTGAAAATGTTGGCTCTCGATGGGAAGCTGAACAGTATGCCTAACAATCTGTCCGGCGGCCAGCAGCAGCGTGTAGCGATTGCCCGCGCCCTTGTTTCCAAACCAGCTATTATACTTGCAGATGAACCGACAGGCAATTTGGATAGCCGGACAAGTAGTGATGTTCTTGGTTTGCTGAAAGTTACAAGTCAGAAGTTCCATCAAACGCTTGTAATGATTACCCATAACAATGAAATTGCCCAGCTTGCCGACCGAATTATCCGTATTGAGGACGGAAAAATCGCACAGTGACAGGGGGTGACATTGATGGATGATATTTTATTTGGGAACAATAATCAGGCAACAATCAATCGTCTTGCCAAAAGAAGCTACCGCGCTAATAAGCAGAGAAATGTTTTCGTTACCATCGCATTATTCTTGACCGCCTTTATGATTACATCTGTATTTAGTTTGGGGTGCAGTTATTTTGAAACCTATCAAATGCAGCAAATTCGTGCGATGGGCACGACTGCGGATGTGGCAATTACAAGCCTCTCAGAAGAACAATATGAAGAATTGAGCCGATCCAGCTTGGTATCCGTAGTTGGTGTCAGTCAGAGATTGGGCAGCATTGATACATCTGGAATGGACGATGCCCTGCTGAGTATTACTTGGATAGACGAAACAGAATGGCAAGAACACCGTGTACCAACAATTTCGGATATACACGGAGATTATCCGCAAGCAAAAAATGAAATTATGCTCCCTACATGGGCTTTGCGTGCAATGGGGATTGATGATCCACAGATAGGGATGAATATTTCCCTTTCCTATCAACTCGGAACAGATTATCAATATATCTCCGATGAATTTGTTTTGTCGGGCTATTACACAGATTATTCGGCTTCACGTGCAGGCAACCGTGGTGCCGCTTATGTTTCGGAGCTTTTTGCAACACAAACAGGGCTTCCCTTTGATAGTGTGTCTACCGCAATGATTTCTTTTTCTGATGACAGTAATGCCCTGCGATCCTGTGAAAAACTAAAACGGAAGATTTCGTTTACAGAAAGTCAGTCCTTTGAAATTGTACCTATTGCTCAGAGCAATTCCACCACCATTGTTCTTCCACTGGCTGCTATTATCGTCTTTATCATTATCAGCGGCTATTTGCTGATTTATAACATTCTGTATATCTCAATTTCAAGAGATACACAATTCTATGGACAGCTTAAAACGATAGGCACGACAAAAAGACAAATCAAGCGGATCGTGCGTTCTCAAATATTCAGAACGGCGGTGATCGGTATTCCCAGCGGCCTGATTGTCGGTGGTATTGTTTCGCTTGGACTTGTTCCGTTTGCCATGAATATGATGTACTCAAGCGATACAGACCTTGGGGAGATAGTGTCCTTTTCCCCCATTATTTTTGCGGGTGCCGCAATCTTCACATTTTTTACTGCAATCATCGGCAGCATGAAACCAGCGAAAATAGCTGCAAGTATTTCTCCTGTTGCGGCTTCACGCTATACGGAGGCAAATACAAGGAGTTACCGAGATCATAAGAGCCATAGAACAAAATTATCTCGGATGGCACGAGATAATATTTTTAGAAACCCTAAAAGCGCTTTCCTTACTTTTGCGTCCTTATTTTTAGGCTTAATATTGTTTTTGGTTTCTGCTGGTCTACTATCAAGCCTAAGTCCCGACAATTTTGTAAATCAATGGGGAGAAAGTGATTTCGCATTGACTTACAGCATTTCCGAAGAAGGAAACCTGCTCTCTGATGAAATGTTGCAGCAAATTGAAACAATGCAGGGAATTGAAAATCTGCGCGTCACTTATTCTGCTTCACCGTGGCCCACTATGGATGTCATTTACGACGAAAATGTATTCGGGAAATATATTGATTCCTTGGATGGCGTATCAGGTCTTGATTTTTCAAATGCGGAAACACGAAAAAACTATACAGATAATTTTTGGAGCGGCGTTTACGGAATAGATTCCAGATATATCGAAGAACTTAATAAAACGCTTGATAAGCCTATTGACTTAACCGCCTTTGAAAAGGGAGAGTTGGTGGTTTTGTCCGCTATGACGGATGATGAGGGAAACCTATTGATTCAGCCAGGGCAAGCAATCACCGTTGTCGGTGAGTCCGGGGAACAGGTCTTTACAGTGGCAACTGGCTTTCTGGACGCTGATTTTCAGAGTGGTCGAGGAAATGAGAGAGGTACTGCCCCTGATTTGTATATCAGTGAGCAGGCAATAGAGAAGTTGTCTGGAGAAACCAAAATCTTTCGGATTGCTTTTGATACGATTGATAGCAGTTATGACAAAGGGATTATGGAGCAGCTTCAATCCATTACTGCTTCGTCACCGGGCATTACGATTCTGTCACGATATGAAAAGCAGCAAGAAATGGCCGGATATTTGCTGACCTCAAGGATTATAGCCGCAGGGTTGTCCGCTGTATTTTTGCTGATAGGAATTATGAATTTCATTAACACAATGGTTGTTAGTGTAAATACTCGGAAACATGAATTTGCAACACTTGAAAGTATAGGAATGACGAAAAAGCAAATTAGAAATGTATTGCTTTGGGAAGGCGGGTATTATTGGAGTATTTCTTTCCTACTGCTTGCCACACTGGGAACAGCGATATATATTCCAATATACTCAGCCTTTAGAAGAATGGTTCCTTATGCAGCTTTTCACTATCCTGTAATTTCTCTGTTGGTTGTCGCAGCTATTGTTTTGCTGGTCTGCTTGGCAACCCCCGTCATAACTTTCATGCAAAATGTTAAGCAAAGCGTTGTAGAGAGACTGCGGCAGAATTAAATATTTGCGATGAAAACCGGGAGATTATTCTCCCGGTTTTTCAAATCTCACAGGTTCGTGAGATTTCAGCCCATTATTCTGTCGAAACAGCGTGTGTCAGTGACATTTCTGTGAGGATTGCTTGTTAAGATAAGCGCAAAAGGAACAAGCTGCCGCACGACGGCAAAAGAAAAAAAGCCGTCGTACAGCAGCCTATCAACACGCCCATTTGAAACGGCGGCTTTGATTTTCAGAGCCGCCGTTTCTTTGCGTTTGCACAAACCAATGACGACTTGCAGGGACACGGTAGCCGATTGGAGGTTATTTCGCCGTGTCCTTTTCTCTTTTTCGCAGTATCCATGATCTGCACCAGTTAAAAAAAGCGTAACTCCCCCTCCGGGACAGTCTGGTTATGAATATGAAATCAGACGATACATAAATGAATGTGTAATTTCATGCGTCCGTGTGGCTTCATGCCGCCCGGGCGCTTTTGTGTTCTTATGGGGCTGCTTCGGGTCATGTTGGCCCGAAGTCATTCCCCGGTGCCGCTCCCCGCCGCCTTCGTTTCGGTCACTCGTCAACCAACAACCGAAACGGAGGTCAATATGGCTATTATCAATTTGCGGGACTATTACCCATTCTATACATCGGATTGCTTCATGGAAGTATCGGAAGAAGTTGCAGAAATGTTCAAAGAGTTTGATCGTAAAGAGGCTGCCTACCGGCTGCGTACATACCGCCACAAAGCCTACTATTCCCTTGATCGGGATGACGGGCTGGAGCATGAAGCTGTCTTTGTCGCCTTATCTCCCCATGAACTGTATGAGCGGAAAGTGACCATGCAGGAGCTTCATGCGGCGATTGCCAGTCTGCCGGACAAACAGGCAAAACGGATTTACGCTCATTTCATTCTCGGCATGACCAAACAGGATATTGCCCGGGCAGAGGGCGTCCATGAAAAAGTGGTTCGTGTCGCAATCGAGCGAGGTCTGCGGCACTTAGAAAAAATTTTGAAAAATTCTTTGTAAGGCGTACCGATTTAGGCCGGAAAATGAAATGGCTTATGAGAGGCAAAACACTTCGGGTCACAATGGCCCGAGGTTCAGACAAGCCTCATGCAGATTGAAAATTGAATAAAAAGACACCCGGATACGAAGGGGAACGCGCTGTGTGACAGACCCGCCATGACCTCAGATTTCAAAGAATACAGTCTTTGTAAAACTGAGCGAGCGAACAGGTCCATGCCATAGGTGGGGCAAGGCTGGCTCCACCGGAACAGGCGCAGAACCCGGATACTTGCGTTTAGTCACAGTCCGAGCGTTGAAGCGGCCTTGCAAGCCGTGAGCCGTCGCAGGCAATGAGAACGCCTTGCCATCAGAATGGGGAGAGTTGAAATACTATGGGGCATGAAGCCTATGTCCGTCCGATGTGTCTGAAATGAAGTGAAAACCTATGGGGAGTCCCCGGCAATGCTGTCTGATGATAGGCCAACCGATCCGGCGTGGCTCCCCATCTTTTCAAAAAAGGAGCACTTTATGGGAAATGCGTTTGGAATGATCCCCGGCTTGGAACCGGACGAATGGAGCAATGACGCCTGCCGTGGTTATGTCATTATGGCAATGGAGGACTGCGGATTTTCAAAGAAGGATATACGGCGTGTTGTGGGGCAGCTTTATGAAGTATTTGACCTCAACAGCGTGGAGGACGCCAAAGAAAAGTACCATTCCAGTCCTTACTGACCTCGGGGCACATCGACCCGAAGTGGAGAAAGCTCAAAGGGCGGCACCTGCTGGGTGCCGTCTTTTGACATTTCCCCACAGGACAAGCGGGAAAGGCAGGCATATACACGCACTTTCGCAAAGGAGGTTTTCAATGACGCAAGCTGTCACTTATGAACGAGAAACAAAGTCTGTCGCATTTCAAGGGAAGATCATTGTGCTGGAAAGCCTCACGCCGGTACTTCCCCCGAAGGAGAAAGCACAGCGCAAAAAAGAAATTGAGCGTTGTCTTTATGAGGTGTTCAGCAAATATGGGGACAGATTTCCCTAATCATTCGCAACATTGTTGTCCGGGGCTGCTGATGGTATAATATAGTTGTAAGGTTGGTAGCTCCATTCCAACAAGGAAAGGAGCCCAATATGGAATTTATCAGAGAAGATTGTATTTACGCAAGACAGTCAGTAGACCGCAAGGACAGTATCAGCATTGAAAGTCAGATCGACTTTTGCAAGTATGAATTGAAAGGTGGGAGCTGCCGGGTATTCAAGGACAAAGGCTATTCCGGTAAGAATACGGACAGGCCGGAGTTTCAAAAGCTGCTGGGCGAGATCCGCAAGGGAAAGGTCCGGCGGGTCATCGTGTACAAGCTGGACCGTATAAGCCGCTCTATTCTGGACTTTGCAACGATGATGGAGCTGTTTCAAGAGTACGATGTGGAGTTTGTATCCTCCACGGAAAAGTTTGATACTTCGACCCCGATGGGCCGGGCCATGCTGAATATCTGCATTGTATTCGCCCAGCTTGAACGTGAGACAATTCAGAAGCGTGTCACAGACGCCTACTATTCCCGGTGCCTGAAAGGCTTCCACATGAGCGGGCAGGCACCATACGGTTATCAGTTAGAGCCTACTGTGGTAGAGGGTATCCGCACAAAGAAAATGGTTGCCGACCCCGTAGCCGCCGACCATGTTCGGCTGATGTTTGAAATGTACGCTGAACCGGAAACCTCCTTCGGAGATATTACCCGATACTTCGAGGAACATGACATAAAAATTTATGGCAAATCCATGTTCCGTACATTTCTTTCCCAGCTTTTAAGAAACCCCGTTTACGCACAGGCCGATTTGGAGCTGTACGAATTTTTCAAGAGCCAGGGCGCAGCGATTGTCAATGACGCTTCCGACTTTGCCGGAACAAACGGCTGCTATCTCTATCAGGGGCGGGATGTGAAGGAGGACAAGGACAGGTGCTTAAAAGACCAGATACTTGTTATCGCTCCCCATGAAGCACTCATTTCCTCTGACACATGGCTGAAATGCCGGAAAAAACTTATGGCAAATACCACCTTCCAGCAGGGACGGAAACCGAAGAACACTTGGCTGGCCGGAAAAATCAAATGCGGGCATTGTGGGTATGCTCTGAAAGCCACCCATGTACCAAACAGCACCGGATATTTCCGCTGTACCAAACGGACGGAAAACAAAGGCTGTCCGGGCTGCGGGAAAATCCGCAAAGAAGAATTTGAGCAATTCATTTTCTCGGCCATGCAGGAAAAGTTCAAAGACTTTCAGATACTCCACGGCAGAGAGGAAAAAGTCAATCCGAAACTGACCGCCTATCAAGTGGAGCTGGCACAGGTGGAGGCAGAAATTGAAAAGCTGCTGGATACGCTGACCGGAGCCAATGCGACCTTGCTTGCCTACGCTAACAAAAAAATTGAAGAACTGGACACCCGACGCCAGACCATTTCAAAGGCAATCGCTGAATTGAGCGTTGAAATCATATCTCCCCAGCAGATAAAGAAGTTATCCTATTATCTCGACAACTGGGACAGCATAGATTTTGACGACAAAAGAAAAGCCGCCGATGGTTTGATCTCTACGATCAAGGCCACCAGCGACCGTGTTCAGATAGAGTGGAAAATCTGACATTTCCGCTCTATCGCCCCTCATTTCTATTTTATCTTGTTTGTACCCCTTGTACACCGATGTTTCTGATTCTATATAGAAATACTGTTTATTATTTTTGAATAATATCAGACTGATTTCAAAATTATTATATTTTTCTCCTACGATCAGTAAAATTGGTTCCTGGCAATTAAATTTAGGATTATGCTCTATTTTTTTCATTTGAAAAATATCTGTTATACTTGGTTGGGGAGATGCTCCTGGATGTAAATGCCATTCCCCTAAGTAGTACTCATTTTTTTCATTCCATTTCTTTTTCAACAAACTTTTTAATCCTTTTACTCCTCTTAAGAAACATTTCCTTGTAGCTATAGAATCCTTTGGCGGATTTGTACATTCTGTTATAATTGCATTTCTGCAATCTTCATCATAATATCCTATAATAATTCCACCTGTCTCTAACCTAACTCTTTCTTTTTGTATCATCAAAAGCCTTTTATATACATTATTTTCTATATAAATTTTTGAATCTAATTCTTCATTTACATATTTTTTCATATCCAATAAGCATCCCATCCCTATCGTATTTCTTTTCAAAAACGCATGTATATATACGCTTAGAGCAATTGTTTATTAACTTCGTTATCATCTCTACTGCTATACTTGCAGCCATGTACATATCATATTCCATAGCAGGAAAGACCGGATTCCAACATCCAACCCCATCCCATGGTAATTGTTCAATATCCATTTTCTGCTTATCTTTTTCAATTAATTCCACTATTTGTTGACTGAACATAGTTTCATTGAACTCTTTTCCTTTATAATATACAAAATATAATCTTTCTGCTTTAAAACCAACAGAAACAGAAAATATAGTTTTTTCCACTTTAATCTTTGACAACACATCTATAACGATATCTTTAGCTGTACAGTCAATAATAACATCGCACGATGTTAAAATATCTAAATTATTATACGACAGATACTCGTTAACTATCTCTACATGAACATGACTATTAATAGATTCCAGATGTTTTTTTAATCCGATTACTTTAGCATGATTTGTATCTTTAATTGTCAACGTATGCCTTGAAAGATTTCCTACTGATATAATATCTCCATCTATAATCAATAATCTATAAATACCAGAACGAACCAGCAATTCAGATATCATAGCCCCAATTGCTCCTGCTCCAATTATGGCATACTTTTTCTTAACTACATCTCTTTCAAACATACCTCTATTCAAAATTTGCCTCTGATTCCAGTTATGTGAATAACTCCATTCTAATTTTTTTACTTTATTTAATAAATCGTAATCTCTTAAATGCCATCCTTTCTTAGCTACTCGAAATCCTTTATGAACTTTATTTCCATAGGACAATACTGGAAGTACCCAAGACCACCAATGATAATTTCTATTTTCACCAAAAAATTTTTCCGGTATCGGAAAACCGATCAAAAACGGATGACGTTTTCCATCCCTAATTCTATCAAAAAGTTGCATAATATCTTTTTCCCAAGATATTCCATTCTGCTCCAAAATATTTTTTAATTCTGCGATTGTATTTGGGACCTGCCATATATTAATTACTGGAATTTTGTCTAAAATAATCCATATTCCAGTTATAGAATCATCATTTAGTCCATTAACATAACCACCCCATTTATTTTTAACACATATATTATTTTTTAAACTCCAAAATGTCTCAACAAAATATTGTCTATTACCCCCATATTTCAATTTAACAATTCCAGATTTTGCACCAGAATCCTCCCATTGCATATATGAAATTTCATCTTCATTAAAAATAATATCTATATTATATGATTCCCTTATATCCGGAAGTTCAAATCTATCTTTATTGGTAACTAAACAATTCTTTTCCGCTTTATCAACCCACTCCAATAATCTTTTTATATTCCAGTAAATTCTATCCATGAAATTCGAAGGCTCTTTATTAATATCAGCCATATATTCTAAGGAGTCTTTAAGACATACATCACCTCTCCTCCATAAACCATTTTCAGATATTACCCCATTATTAGATTGATGATAGAAAGTATCTATTATTCCACCATTCACAGCAGGAAATATTTTAATTTTTCCTGCTGGAAATATATCTTCAAATGTTACATACCATACGGAATTTAAAAAAACACTTCTTTCCTCATTTGTATTACATATTCTAATAGATAAATACCATAGATGCTCTACTTCATCCCAATTCAAATCTGTCAACAACTCTATTTGCTGAAATTCATCAACGCATCTTCTAGCCTCTAATAAATATTGATTTGGAGTTTTCAAGCAAATCTTCCTCCACTTAAATTCGTACTTGCAGATTCTCTTTTAGTAAACACAGCCTCTTTCGACTTAGCCTCTGGAAATTTATTTCCGAATAATTCTCTCCATAAAGAGGCACTTTGTGCTACTGTTTCTGCCTCATATGCATTTCTTGCTGTAATTGCCGCACCACAGACATCATTATAAAAAGCTTCATAATCTTCATCAGATAACCTACCAAAAACATCATGTTCTGAAACCCCTCTGTCTTCCAAAACAGGTTTTGTCGGATAATCCGAAACAATTTTTTCCAAAGTCAAAACAATCCCCTCCGCAACAGAATCGATGTCATCAGGACAGCAATCCCCTACAAAATGCTCCAATGGATAGCTTTTCGGATGTTTTACATCTGGATACTTCTCTTTTCTCCACCATTTTATGCATTTCACTACATTAACATAATGTTTATTGCACTTTGCATTTTTTTCCTGAGTCCATCTTATCTGTTCCAATGGATGTGTTTTATCCCAAAATTCAGCTTCTCTATCTGGTATAAATAATGGTTCATTTTTCCAGTCTGCATTTTCATCAGCATTAGTTAACTCTGTAAATGCAAGATTCCACAAATTTGAAGAATAGCTTTTTTCAAGTTTCTCTGCCTTATCATTCATCTCTTCCAAATCATCATCCGAAAGAACTGCCATATTCTCTAATAAACCTTGCTCTGCTAAAGATGGAGCCGATGTTGGAACCACATCTAAATCCACATGCGTCATTTCTATTCCCCATGATCTTCCCTGCTTTCTGTACTTTCCATCATAATATTTCTTTAAAAATGGTTCAAAGATATCCAGGGCTTCTTCTGGTGTAACCGTCTCTTTGTCTAATTTAGTTACTACAACAATATCTACATCTGAACGTTTTCCCATTTTCGGTTTCACAGCTGTTGCACGTCGATAGCTGCCTTGCAAAAATGTTGTCACTATTATATCTTTTAAATCCTCATCTGCAGCCAATCTTGTTCGAAGCGTTGTATGCGCTGATTTTAACTCATTCACCTGATTTTCAGTTAATCTTATATTCTTAAGAAAATCATTAAAATATGTTGTCATTTTTTGTGCCATTAAAATTCTCCTTTCTGTGGAAATGAAATTGTTGGATAATATGAACCACCATATTCTTGTGCTGGTGTTCCATCGTATTCATATAATTGTACCTTACCATACATAATTGACTGCATTCCTAAATAAAACATTACAGAATTCGGTCCAGCAATAAAAATATGTAATGTTCCCCTTTTTAACTTTCCTGTTCTTTTCCCAATCTCATTATTTATCTGTTTTGCCAATGCCCATGCATGGTTTCCATCTTTAACTGCATCTGTTCCATAATCTTCAAGTAGAAAATCTTCATAAATTCCAATATTCAATTTGCTATTGTCTATAAACTCCTTCACATCCGCATTAATATCATGGGTAATGCCTATCGTAATTACCATATCACTTGCATCGGAATTCAAAATATCTTTCTGAACCAAAAACATTTTCTGCCTTTTCTGAGAATTATTTACTCTATCCCATTCACTTTGACCATCTATAGTCTTCTGGATAGGAATTACTTTTATTCCCGCCTTTGGATTTAAAATTCGCCCAATAGTAAATGAAATAGATAATGAAGTATCCAGTGCAATTTGATACTCACTATCTTTCTTCATTTTCTCACGCACAAATTTCTCCAACGTTTTGAAAGCGTCTTCCCAAGAATAGCCTTCCTTAAGATTACGTTTATCAACAATACCCGTTAAATCACAGATATTCTTAGTCCAGTCAACTAACCATTCGGTCTGCTTTACAAAACTTTTTATTGCAACGGTATCTTCCGTTTGTTTTGTCTCAAATAACTCTTCATTTTTTAAAAAGGTACTCAATTCTTCTCTACCTACTAAATTTATATCTCGACAATTTAAGCTATGTATCAAATCACAATACGGAAATGTATTTTTACTATTATGCCATGATTTTAATCCACAAAATGTTAGCTGTTTATTTATATTTTCTTTTAAATCTTCAAAACCTGGTTGTCCTGCTTTTATTTTAAGTTGTCTCAATACCTCCATCAATTCCTCTTCATTTACAGAAAGCTTTGTACATAATTTTTTTCTTAAATTATACATTCTAGAACGGGCCGTTTTACCTTCTGTTATTTTATGTAAATCAAATGTATTATCTACATTACTTATCAGTTCATTCAATATATCTGTATGTTGAATTGTCCATGTCGAATATATCATATAAACACTTTTAGAATATTGTTCTTTATCCTTTCGATAAGCATTTACAACCTTTTGTAAAAAAGAGACACTTTTAGCATCAATAAAGGATGGATCTAATAGATTGTCCATTGTAAATTCGTTGTTCTGTTTCATGTGGAATTTCACCTGAATATATGCTCTATTTATAGTAGTATCCCGAAATTTTTGATCCCTTTTATAAAAAATCACAACATCATCAAAGGATTTAATTTCATCATATTCATAACCAATATTTTCTATATCACTATCTTTTTTCAACATATCTAATGCATATTTCCAAAATACCAATGCCTGATATTGATCTCCATAACTTCTTACCGCGACTGCATTTGCCATGTATTTTCTCTCCTCGTATTATCCAAATTCAACGCTAATTTTGTCCGACAACTGCTCATTTCATTGTCGCAATTAAGATTACATTTGCGATGCATTCTACTTATTTTCACCTCTACCACCATTCATCAATATCATCGACCTGACTATATATATAACTCTCCTTTTTTAGTTCTTCCTTTGTCAATTCCGTTTCAATAGCTTCCTTTTGCTCTTTAGAAATAAGATTATTCTCATTTAATATATCTAACAATCGAACATTTATCGCTCGGAGCTGTTTAATCTGCTTAATTGCTATTGAAAGTTCCGGCTCAGAGAAGCCATGATAATTATCATCTGTATTATCATACTCTTTCTCAACTAATACCAATGCCATTTTAATGTTCCCATCTTTTTCACTCCATAAATTCCGTCCGAAACGCATTTGAAGTGATCCATCATCAATTCCAACACGTTTTACATTAAAGTACCGTTCCTCTCTTATATTCAATTTATTAATAATATTGAATTGTTCTGAATCTACATTAACCTTTGCATTTATTATAACTGCATTTTTGGAAATTTCCTGAGATATCTCATATGGTTTTAAACACATTCCCTCAATTTCTATTTTATCGATAGATTTATTGCTGCATTCCTCAAGTTCAATAATAAAAGTATTATAATCCACCCTATTACTAGAAGAACTACTACAAATCTTACCTTTAAACCTATGATTATCAATTTCAGGATCCAGATCAATAATCACTAAATCTCCATTATTGCACTCATTAAACAGTTTTTTGAAATTCTGGACTTCATCATTATCAATATTCAATCTTATCTCTATAAAATGAAGCTTTTCATTTGTTAATCTAGAAACAGATATATTGTGCTTCTCTACATTCTCTATCCCATAACTATATCCATGTAATTGTATTCTCATATATTTGCCTCCTTATTTCTTCTTGTTTCTGCATTATATTTTCTTTTTCTATTTCCATGTATCTTAATTGTTCTCTAAGATATGCGTCTCTGCTTATTTTTTTATATTTCTCCCAATCTTTAAGATTAAATGTTATTTCATTATGATCAATTTCACTTAATGCACAGTATAATTCAGAAAAATAAGCAGTCTGAAAATCTGTAACATGAGACATATCTTTTTTACCATACAAAATCAAAAAAAACTGTACCAAATTATAAAATATATCTTCTGAATAATTTGTAATTACAAGATTAATAAATTTGTATAAATCATTATCCAAGCCATTATATCTAATATTATCACGAATTTCATTCATAAGCATTGATGTACGATCTGCTCTTTTAGATAAATATTCTATTGGTTCATTTTTCTTTTCTGATTTTAACAGTTCATGATACAATTCCAATCTTTCTTTAAATACATCTGATGATATGTAATAATCAGAAAACAAACTGTCAAATATTTTTTGATATCTTCCTTTAGTAATTTTTAAACCACTCTCATATGCAGCTATATATGTATCAAAGGTCGGACGTGACAATTGTAATTTACTTGCAACATTTGAAACCGTTTCATTTTTTTCCTTTATAAATGCTTTTATAGAATATCTCATAATATTTTCTCCTATAAAAGCCTCCCTATTTGGGAGGCTTTTACTTATTTTGTCTTCTTGGACGGACGCTGCGCTAATGCACTTCCAGCGGCAGTTTTTGACTTTGCACTTGTCCTGCCATCACGAAGTACAGCTGATGCTGCGCTGGCAGCTCTAGCTGATGTCTGCTTTGAATTTTTCATAACACAAATTCTCCTTTCTACTAATACTAAAAACAGAAAAGGCGCACATTTGACAACTAAAAAAATTCATAGTAAAATAAGATGCAAACAAATTTTATATGAATTTAGATTAGGGTCACGTCAAACGTGATCCTTTTCTATTTCTATTCTTAGAATATCATATAGTCCCCTCAATAGTCAATGTTTTTTGTCGTTATTTTACATTTTTTGTAAAATTCTATATTCTATTGAGTACACGCCTTCATTTTACAGTCTTAGAAAAAATAGCAGACATGTGAACTTCCAGAAATTTTACAACTAACCATCAGTATCTCAAATGGACTGATTATCAGGTCACGCGGTATGAGCTTGAGGAAGCCGATGAATTATGCCATTGCAATCAGCTGGAGTTGACTTCTCTACGAAAACGTGTTGCTCAGCTGGAGCAATTACTTGTAGATCATGGAATCTCCATTCCTGATGAATCCGTAGATTAATTATTCAGTTGGTATATAATCAACAGGCAGAAGTCTGATGATTAACAAAATATTACATTGGCTCAGTCTCCGTTCAAGCGGTTCATTTGCAACGAAATATACAATAAGACGTAATAAATAATGTCATTGCCAATATAACAGATAAAACTTTAAATTTTCTTTTCATATTTTTGGTCCTCCTCATATTATCAAAATTGACTTAGAATAACATCCATTTTTATGCACTTCTTTCCTTATAGTTCTATATTACTATTTTTCTTTATTCAATACAATATAAATTAAGATAGAGGACATCTCTGTCCTCTATCTCCTTGTGCTGTTATTTAATTTTCCAAGAAATTGCAGCAACTGTATTCCTTAAATTTATTAATTCGAAAAAATAATTATAAAACTTATCTATTTTCCGTCGCTGAATACTCCATAGCCTTCTGACTATACCAATACATCGCTTTGCTGAGATTTATAAGCTTTGCATTTCCTGAATCCATAGATTTCTTTATATAAATATACGGGCTTGTTGAAACAGACATACTCTGACTGCTGTTTTGCTTATTCGTCATCTGCACCACAAAATTATCATCCAGTTCAATAGCATTTAAGTCATTAATAGTAATACAAATCATATTTCCGTTTATGGATTTACTGATCTGCTTCTTACAATCTTTAACCGAAATATCATATTTCTTATCAATCTCTTTAAGAGAAAGACTATTTTTATTTTCAAAATACAGTTTCATTCCTGTATCTGACTTGCATACCAATGAAGCTCCATAGTATTTGAAATCATTGTTTTCAAGGTTGCCGCTTTCCTTATTGGTTATAGCTTTCTTAATATCCTGTGCCAAAATAGAATCCACTTTTTTTATCTCAGCATCCGGTAAAGCACTGTAAACTAATGAATCTGTCTTATATCCAAAATATAGCTGTGCTCTTGCCCCATAATTCAGTATAGCTGATGCAATGTCTGCAGCCTTTCCATACTCTTCTTTTTTATCTTTGTTTTGAACTATAGTATTCAGATAATCTTTGACCGAATACTGTGAAAGAGCATATAATTTATCCTTATAATGTAATGTTGCCGTCACTTTGTCACCAATCTGAGCTACAGGCACTTCACATGTATAAACATAGTGTCCATTCGATGTTTCTCTCTGTTTTACCTTTTGTACTCTATCACCGATTTTAAACTCAATGTACGCATCGGTATCATTTGCAACTTCTTTTGACAAATCAATATAATATTTCAAATCGAAATTTCCATTGATAACAACCTGATATCCATACACCGTATATAAAGCTTCCTTTATTTCAAAGTTTTTAGAAACCGTACCTGAATATATTCCAGTGCCTTTTATTGTAACGGTAGCTGTACCTGCTTTTACGTTATTTGAATACTCCACCGTATAATCTGTGCCTTGTTGTAACGTAGCATATCCATATTTTACTGTTACATCCGGTTTCTTCTCTTTGCCATCATATATATAATTGTTATTTGATAAAGTAACATTTGCCGTGCCTAGCTTTATCGTGTCCTCTTTATAAACATTAAACTCCTGAGCAGTTGTTCCGTTTGGCTCCCATAGCTGTGCATTTGTCCCAGCGTCCGAACCATCATTAAAAACATCTAAACATAATCCAGTAGCATTCTTTGGAATTAAGACCTTTCCATTTTTTCCCAATGTCAAATACCATCTCTGATTACTATCACCTGTATAATCATAGCAATATACGTTAGCTCCTTTTTGATTGCTAAATTTCTCAACATCAAGATATTTTCCATCAAATAGAGACTGTATGATATATGTACCATCTTTCATTCGTCTGAAATGCCATATATCGCTTCCTTCTGCTTCACCCTCCCCACCAACTTCCAAATTAGGATTCTTATTTACAAGAGTACTCCATGTACTTGCTTTGATTATATTTGCATAAAAATCATCTCCAAAATTAATGAAGTTTGGAATATTCGACTGTGTATATATACTAAATTCCTGGGCTGCCACTCCCGCCTGAGCCCATATTTGTGCATTTGTTCCTACTGCTGAGCCATTATTAGATATATCTAGGCACGATCCTGTTGCGTTTTTAGGAATTAATATTTTTCCACTAGAGCCATTCTTTATATACCATCTTTGGTTATTTTCTCCTGTATAACCGCTAAAGCCCACATTCTGACCATTTTTATTTCCACCATCAGAAACCTCCAGATATTTTCCATCCTCAAGTGATTTAATTATATATGAGCCATCACTCTGTCTTACGAATTCATAATACTCGTTTGCATTTCCCACTTCCTTACCTATGCAGGCATTTGTATTATCATTAACCACATGACTCCATGAATCAACTTTAATTATGTTAGCTATAAAATTTGTACCTATATCAAGATAATTTACCCTAAAGGTCACAGAGCCCTGCTTACTGCTGATATCATTATAAGCGGTTATGAAAGCAGTATACTCTCCCTCTCCCAGATTATTTAATGTATATTCCGAGCTTCCTGAAACCTGAGTTGTAACAATTTGTTCCCCCTTATACCAGACTGAAAACCAATATCCTGTTGCATTATCTACACTGTTCCAGGTTAATGTTGCCGAATTTCCTACCGTATAGCTGTCACTGTTTTTCCAGATGGATGGTGTAGTTGTGACAGGATCTGAAGGTGGTTCCGAAAAATTTGGTCTGATAACGCCCCAAAATTTATTATAATTATGTGTAACCTTTTTACACGCACTACCTCTTGGCCAGTTTTGATCCATAGAAACAAAAGAGTGAGCATCAGCTGATAAAATAATAGCAACATGTCCATATTGACTCAATTCCTTACCCCAAACTGCAATATCTCCAGGTTGCGGTACAAAATCCGCAGTGTTTTTTATTCTAGTCCATCCATCCGGCAATTTATTGTTGACAAAATCACAACCATTTCCTGTAGCATAACTTGCTTTACCAAAATAGGCATAATAGTAATGAACCAAATCTACACATTGTGCTCCATATACCTTATCATAATCAAGAAATTTTCCTTCTTGCGCATATGCCCATTTGACAGCATCTTCACGAGTTCCCGCATCACTCGCCCAAATAGTCTGCGGCATTATCGTAATTATCATACCAAACGATATAATCAATCCCATTATCTTTCTTTGTTTTTCTTTCATAAATAAAATTCTCCTTTCTCGAACACTACTTTTCATACTCCCTTGCAGCCTGTCCATAAGCCCACATTGCTTTGCACAGATTCTGCAGCCTGCTATCACCAGACCCCAATGCCTTTTTCACATACACATATGGACTTGTCTCCACAATAACTGAACCCTCATCAGATACCAGGTTTACTCCATATACATTACCGAGTTCTGCGGGTTTTATGCCTTTTATCTTTATCCAGAAAATGCTTCCGTCAACACCGGTATCATAATCATGCTTGTTTTTGTCAAGTGTGCTGATATCATATCTACTCTTTATCTGCTTCTCTGTTAGCTTATTCTTATTGTTAAAATACAGCTTTAATGAGGTATCTGATTCACATATAAGTGATGAGCCCATATACTCTAAATCTTTATTGCTAAAAAGCCCCTGCTCACTGTATGTAATAGATTTTATTATATCCTCACTCTTTATCGTTGCAGTATTATCATCTTTTAATATGGCATTTGCAAGATTTGTTTTGTCCTCACCGAAATATATCTGAGAATAGGCTCCATAGTTCAGCATTGCCTTTACTAGAGGAAGTGCCTTTTTACACTCAGCATCAGTATTGGCTTTCTTAATCATTTCATTTGCGTAATCCATAACTGAACATATATAACTACTGCTTTCTGTTCCATCTGATTTTAAAATTTTAAATGAAAGCTTTCCAGACATCTTTGCTGCAGATACCATACTGACTATTTTTTTTACCGATTTGTCTTGATATGTTGTTGTCTCATATGATGAAATCGGCTTCTTAATTACATTTCCATCCGAATTTGTAATAATCATCATTGCACCATCATCACTCAGCACATCATCGGATATCTGCATGTAAATATTAAATCCAATATTATCACTCAGACTGAGCGAACTGGCAACAGGTGTCAGCTTTGGTTGTACCGAATCATATTCACATACCACAAATCTGCCAGCTTCATTCTGCACATCATCCCAGTTACCTGATGAATACATCTGAAGATAATTCTGCGTGGTTCCACCATTAGGCTCATTTGGTTCCCAGTTACTGTACGTAAACGGTTCACCTGTAATCCAAGACCATGTTCCCTCATTTGCTGTATCAGAACCTCCAAGCCATATACTCTGCTGATAATCAGTTGATAGGTTACGGCATCTCATGCCATTAACAAATTCATTCTCTTTCTCATCTGAAATAGTAACAAGATGTCCACCCTTTTTCTCACAAAAGAGCTTAGCCGACTCCCAGGTCATTGATTCATTATAGAGTTCATATTTATGTCCTTTAAAATACGATGTCTCAACCGGTTTACTCATGTTGTCATCACTATGGCTGACTTTTATCACATCAAACTTTTGCGGTCCCCAGTCGTTTCCCTTATCCCATAGTGCCACATTGTATGGAGCAGTTGACTGCATATCCATTACCCTGGCATTACTGATTAAAGGTTTTATATAAAAAGCATTGTCCATTTCATAGAAATAGAACTGCTGATTCCTGTTGCCTGTATATTCATTATACGAAAGGAAATTGGTCTTATTTGCATCATTTGAATTTTCTACATCTATATATGAACCATCCAATGTATTCTGAATAACGTAGGCTCCATTTGACTGTCTCATAAATTTCCATATTTGACTGTCATCAGCTGTTGCCACAGCGCCTGCTACATTACCACTTTGATTTGTTACATATAAATTTGTTCCCTGACATCTGAGCTGTGCATAAAATTCATCTCCCAGTCCGTATGGAATATAATCGCCCATGCCAACCATGTCAAACCTGTATTTCTGCTGTCCAGCATTCCTTGAAAGGTTGTAGCATGCCACATTATATGGCTCTCCTGCTCCCATATCCACGACAAGAGTTTTGGTATTTGCTGGTCGGATATAAAATGCATCATCCATATAATATATGTTAAATCTCTGCTTATCTTGTCCCGTAGCACTCCATGCGCGAATATCAGCTCCTGCCGGAACATCGCTGTCCCATTCATCATCCATCATGAGACCATCAAGCTGACTCATGATAGTGTATGAACCATCTGAACACTTATTAAAAAACCATATCTGATCATTATATCCGCTCTCAGGAGCTCCAACGATTTTGCTATCTTTGTTTGTAATATAGCATCCGGTTCCTATATTCTGAATCCTTGCTGAAAATTTATCACCAAAATTACATTTTTCAACTACAACAAAATATACCTTGTAAGTATCAACATATCCCGCACTATTTGCAACCGTCATATATGCCGAATATTCTCCTGCTCCAAGCCTGTCAGCTGAAATAGTATACGTACTTCCACAACCTTCTGTCACAACACGACCAACACCGGTCTTGTCGATTCCTATTGTATAATTGTCTGCTCCCGATGCCACAGCAGTGAATGATACCGTCTCAGACAAATCAAATAGGTAATGGTCTACCCAGAAGTTGGAGTAGGTTGGGGGATCTGAAGGTGGTTCCGAAAAATTTGGTCTGATAACGCCCCAAAATTTATTATAATTATGTGTAACCTTTTTACACGCACTACCTCTTGGCCAGTTTTGATCCATAGAAACAAAAGAGTGAGCATCAGCTGATAAAATAATAGCAACATGTCCATATTGACTCAATTCCTTACCCCAAACTGCAATATCTCCAGGTTGCGGTACAAAATCCGCAGTGTTTTTTATTCTAGTCCATCCATCCGGCAATTTATTGTTGACAAAATCACAACCATTTCCTGTAGCATAACTTGCTTTACCAAAATAGGCATAATAGTAATGAACCAAATCTACACATTGTGCTCCATATACCTTATCATAATCAAGAAATTTTCCCTCTTGCGCATATGCCCATTTGACAGCATCTTCACGAGATCCAGCATCACTCGCCCAAATAGTCTGCGGCATTATCGTAATTATCATAACAAACGATATAATCAATCCCATTATCTTTCTTTGCTTTTCTTTCATAAATAAAATTCTCCTTCCTGTACTTTCATTATTGTTTATAATTCTATAGTAATGCTTTTCATCTGTATCTACGATAATTTTATCACATTAGTAGCTCTCAACATACAGTTAACATGAATACACTAACTATTCTTGTTAAGTCTATTATCTCCAAAAATCATAAAGTATTCTATATACTGACTATGAGGCGTTTACCAAAAATCTCGCGTTAAATCAGCAAAATTTAAATCACGATGGAATTTACTTTTTCAAGTCAGCTTTGTATTTAAGTTTATATTTCATCAGAGTTCTTTACTATCTCTTCTTCATAATTAGCTATAATTTCATCTCTTTGATTAATCATTTGATTAAGAATACTTGATTCATCATTCAAATATTTATATGGAAAAGAACTTTTAAAATATAATCCGTAAAAATATAAAAGAAAATTGTATACAATTCCGGAATGAGCGTAATATTTAGTACTTACTCTATTCATAGAACTTATTAATTCTTTATCAAAAATTTTATACCAATGATGGATTGAATTGTAAAGAGGTACACTTGCCCAACGTAATTCTTCATCCAGATACCCCGTTTCCAACCACTTAACAGTATAATCAAAGAAAAAATTTCTAATATATATGAGATATATAACTGACCGATGACGTAAACAGTGGCCATATTCACTATGTAAATCATTAAGTTTACAGGAAATATTTGATAGTGATTTATAATCAAAGCAAGCCGCAGGAGTATAAATCTTCTTTCCAACATTTTCAGGAATTAATGAATCACGTTCTTCTGTCAAAGATAAATTCTCATAACGTGATAATATTTCTATCTCCGTTCTAATCTTTGCAATACCTTCATATTTTTGCTTTGATAATTCTCCAACAATTTTTGCTTTTTCAGCAAAAATCATTTTTTGATAATCTAAAAAATGTGTTATTATTAATGTACAAATGGTTACAATTAAAGATATTATAGCAGCAGATATCTCAATTTTATATGTCAATAAAAAATCAAACATTGTATAATTCCCTTTTATTTATTCGTATTTAAGTTTTATTTCCAATACATATAATTTAATTTCATTTAATTGTTTTAAACATTCAAGCTCTGCATGCATATGTTCATTCATCAAAGAGATTAAATAATCTGCTTCAAAACTATCCCTATGCTGCTCTACATACTCCACAATATTATTATAAGACTTTATCATTGACTGCTCTATCGAACTATCAAGACAAATAACACGAAACGCTTCTATATATCTGTCAAAACCATATGATAAACTAAATCGTTCCTCATTCTGCAATATTCTTTTATATATTTCAAGAAGTTCATTTCGAACAAAACTATAGTCGTTACATAATTTTTTACCATTATCTATAATACTCTGTAGCATTTCTATTCCTGCACCAGGCACTTCTGCCTTTGAGTTTATAAAATTTATCTGTTCAGAAAACTTATTAAGTAATTCAAGATAGGAGTCGGAATGCTTAACTAAGTCAGCAATAATCAACCTTTCTTCTTCTTCTTTTTGAATCATACTCTCTTCTATCTTCTTCCCTCTCCTATCATCTTTTAACTGTAAAAATGTAATAACAAGACCTATAAATGCAAGTAATGGCTCAACAATTATACTTATCAATTCATCAATACTCATCTTAACAATCCCCTTAGATTCCCATCTTGTTTGCTTAACAATATAAAACACCAATCTATTTATCATTATATAATGTTGACATTAAAAGTAAATACCTATAGAAAAGAATCATCTTAACATTAACATTAACATTTTTTATTTCATTGATTATTTCATGTGATCATATTATAATAGATGCAGTCAACTTGTGACGGAAAAAAGCTGGGTTCCCGAATGGGAGTAGGCATCTAAACGCTTAGAATTCCTTTGCTCCTGGGGTTGACTATTTTTTTGCACATCTTTCTTTCAAACCATGCCCTATCTGTCTCAACCGATGCAATTTTATTTGGAGAAATAACCTACGACAAAGAACCATATTATAAAGAATTTACAGACATAATGCCGGACTGCTCAGACAAAGAGAAAAAACATATCATGCAGGCTGCCCGCTATGCAAAGCAGCTCATACATGATATCAAATCTTAATCCGGCTATAAAGTTTTTATCGATTAAAATAATCTATTACACACACGAAGCAATAACTTCCATCGCTCCCTCCAGCTTCACGTTCCCAAACCCTGCCGGAATTATGAAATGGTCGCCCTTCTTGATTCTTTGTCCATTCACAGTGCCCTCTCCGTCAAGCACACTCATATTAAGGAATGGATGGCTCTGTTCAAACTCCAGCTCACCATCAAGCACAAGCTTATAAACCTTATAATACTCACACTCAATAAGCTTGTTCCACTTATTCTGTGGGAGATTATTGGTGTCCATGACACTGTCCTCTGTGGACTTTGCCGGAACCATGATGACATCAATACTCTTATCCACATGAAGCTCTCTCGGCTTACCATTTGTGAGTCTGTCATAATCGTATACACGGTATGTGATGTCACTGTTCTGCTGGGTTTCAAGAATCATGCAGCCACTTGTGATTGCGTGCACTGTGCCCGGGTCGATCTGGATGAAATCGCCCTTTTTGATAGGGACATAGCGGATGAACTCATCCCATCTGCCATCATGAATCATATCTGAAAGCTCCTCGTGAGTCTTTGCATTATGCCCCACCACAAGCTTTGCGTCATCAGGACAATCTATGATGTACCAGCACTCAGTCTTGCCAAGAGAACCATTCTCATTCTTTGCAGCATACTCATCATATGGATGCACCTGTATGCTCAGATTGTCCTTAGCATCAATTATCTTGATGAGTAGTGGAAATCTGTCGCCTTCAATATTGCCGAACAGCTCCGGATGCTCATCCCAAAGCTGTGAAAGTGTCATACCGGCATAGCAATCATTGGCTATACTGTCATCTCCGTTTGGATGCGCTGAAATGCCCCAACATTCACCGGTATTATCGCCCGGAATATCATACCCAAAATCAGTGGCGAGACGGTTGCCACCCCATATCATCTGCTTAAAAACAGGATGTAAAAAAATAATTGGTTTCATATGTTTTCATCTACTTTCAGTATATTTATCACTTGTAGTAATTTATTTATATTCTACTTACCTCAATTTCCAGTCCAAAAACTATTGGACCGGAAATCAAAATCATTTGAGAAGTTATAGCCTCTACACGAATTTTCTAGCAAGCTCATCGCATATAATCTGTTCTTCCTTCTCTGCAGTATCTCTATTCACTGCACTGACAGAAATATAAGTCTTAAGCTTCGGCTCAGTACCTGAAGGTCTCACAACCACTGAGCAGTTGCCCTCAAGCATAAACTTAAGCACATCAGACTTAGGAAGTCCGTTAAGTCCCTTGCTGTAATCCTGGCACTCGATAACCTTCTTGCCACCGATTGTATCGAGCCCCTTGTGGAACTCAGCCATGATATCCTGCATCTTTGCAAAGCCTGCAGAGCCGTCAAACTCGTAAGAATGGAGAGTATTGAGGCAGTAGCCGTATTTCTCATAGAGAGAATTAAGCTTGTCAATAAGGCTGATGCCCTGTGTCTTATAGTAAGCAAACATCTCACAGATGAGATATGCCCCATTAACTGCATCCTTGTCGCGCACATATGTGCCGCTTAAGTAGCCATAGCTCTCCTCGAAACCAAAGATGTATGAGTCAGCTTTTCCCTCTTTCTCTAATCGTCCAATCTGCTCTCCGATAAACTTGAAACCTGTGAGCAGGTTAACTGTTCTTACACCGTAATCGGCTGCGATTCTGTCTGCCATATCGATTGTAACAATTGTCTTGCAGAGCACAGGGTCCTTTGGCATTGTGCCCATTGCAACTCTTCTCTGGCACACATAATCAAGTAAGAGCATACCTGTCTCATTTCCTGAAAGAAGTACATACTCTCCTGCATCGTTCTTTACTGCGATACCTACACGGTCACAGTCAGGATCTGTTGCAAGAAAAAGATCTGCATTGCATTTCTTTGCATACTCCATACCGAGTGACATAGCTTCCTTAATCTCAGGGTTTGGATATGGACATGTAGGGAAATTGCCATCAGGATTTTCCTGCTCCTTTACTACTGTGATATTTGTGTAGCCTGTCTCTTTTAATGTGCGAAGCACCGGCTTAAGACCAGTTCCGTTAAGAGGTGAGTAAACGATTGCCACGTTCTTGTCCACCTTTACGCTGTCATTGAGAAGGGACTGCTTTTTAACCTCCTCAACAAAGGCTGTGAGCACATCATCGGAAATATATTTAATCTGACCCTCTGCAACACCGGACTCAAAATCAGACTGCTTTACATCTGCAAAGATATCAAGCTTCTCTATCTCGGCAAGAATCTCTGCCGCTGCCTCTGTTGTAATCTGGCAGCCGTCAGCGCCGTAAACCTTGTATCCGTTGTATTTGCGAGGGTTATGGCTGGCTGTAATCATGACACCAGCCGATGTGCCGAGATATCTTGTGGCAAATGAAACAGTTGGCACTGGAAGAAGCTCTGGCCAGATATTTACCTGAACGCCGTTTGCGGCAAATACTGATGCTGCAACCTTTGCGAACACATCAGACTTGATACGGCTGTCATAACCGATGGATACTGATGGTGCATCAAAGTTTGCTACAAGATAGTTTGCAAGACCCTGTGAAGCCTTTGCCACTGTGTATACATTCATGCGGTTGGTTCCGGCTCCGATAGTACCACGGAGTCCGCCGGTACCAAATGCCAGATTTCTGTAAAATGCATCCTCAATCTTTGCAGGATCATTTTCTATTGCCTTAAGCTCTGCTACAACGTCTGCATCGGCTGTAGCTGATGTGAGCCAATGTTTGTATTCTTCGTTGTAATTCATGTGATTTGTCCTCTCTTTCTTTTTTTAACTAATGATTTCTTAAATGAAGTAAATTATTGATATGCGAAATTTAAAATACAAAGCTTTAATATCCTATTTATTTAGATAATCAAGCATACTATCAATATTAATTAAAGCTTCCTGTCTACCTTCTTCATACAATATTTTCAACTTTCTTTTATTCTTCTCTATTTTACCAATCCTGACAGGCTTATTGGGACGAATAACAAAAATTTTGCCCTTCTTTTCTAACTTATTAATCAGTTCTGTTCTCTGATTATAACGTTTTGACATTGTACACATTTTTTTTACTAAATGCGGATATTTTCTATAATAAATCCTATAAACAGCATTTATAAATAAAGATGATTTTGATTTAAACTCTTTTTGTCTGGTTAATATCACAACTATCTTCTTGTATCCATCCGCTATTGCCTTATCAATCGGAATAGCGTTCGCTACACCACCATCTATATATGGTATTCCATCAATATAACTTAATTCTGAAAGTATTGGCAAAGTACTTGATGCCTTAAGAATTTCTGTCAACTCTTTGTAGGTATGTCTTTCAAAATAATTTTCCTTACCTGTTTTACAATTTGTTGCACCTACAATATATTTTTGGTTAGAGTTCAAGAACTCATTCTCATCATATGGCATCCATTCTTTTGTTGGCTCCCCAAAAAGAAAATCAAAATTAAAAATACTATGTTCCCTTAATAGATGTTTGAATCCTATATATCTCGGATCATCTACATAATCAATATTAACTCTTGCAGACCTACCTATCTGCTTTGAAATATAATTACCTGCATTTAATGCGCCTGCTGATACCCCTATAACATATGGAAACTCTATCTTTTTTTCCAAAAAAACATCCAAAACTCCTGCCTCATAAACACTTCTAAGAGCGCCTCCCTCTAATACTAAAGCCGCATCATTTTTTAGCATATTTTTCCTCATTTCCTATTTTTCCCAAAATCATCAAAATATAATTGTGATTAATATGCCCCCAAACACCCATCAACATATATCCAATATATAATAGGAATAAAGGGATTTTCAATATATTACTCCCCTTAGTATATGTATTATAAGAAAGACCAAGTATCATTGTCATTATTCCTATAGCACAAAATGTCATCATTCTTTTATTAAAAAAAAGTTTTTCTGACTCTCTAGCTCTTTTAGAGATAAAATTCATATTTATACCAACAAAGAATATTTCTAATCCAAGAAAAAAAGCCCATATATAATT
>ERZ773209.577-NODE-577-length-25914-cov-4.736958_pt1 | contig 25914 bp, 27 predicted proteins | sample MGYA00511109_ERZ773209 | MGnify/ENA primary metagenome ERZ773209 (study PRJEB29015, sample SAMEA2737786) | human gut metagenome | biome: human gut; feature: human-associated habitat; material: faeces | place: China | collected 2012 ...
ATAATATTAGTAAGAAATAATCTCAGAATTTTTTACAGACGCTGATTTTACCATAAGGAGTGATTATCATGGCAATTATCCATCCCAACGCCGCAGAATTCCGCCAAATGCTGGCGGAGAAAAAAACTTTTTTCGCTGATTTTTACGCAACCTGGTGCGGTCCCTGCAAAATGCTTGGTTATGTTCTGGAAGATATTGAAAAAGCTCTTGGCGACCGTATGGACATTGTAAAAATTGATATAGATAAGGAACCACAGTTGACGGAAGAAATGGACGTTGCCATTATTCCCAGTCTGTTCTTTATTAAAAACGGCGAAATCGCCGCCCGTTACAGCGGTTTTTTACCTAAAGAGCGTCTGCTGCCGCGTTTGGAAAAGCTTTTAGGCGAAGAATCTCCGGTGGAGGCAGCCCCGCCTGCTAATTACGATTTAATTATTATCGGCGGCGGTGCGGCAGGCTTAACAGCAGCCATTTACGCGCGCCGCGCCGGCTTAAACACCTTAGTTTTAGAAAGCTTCGCTCCAGGCGGCAAGCTAATAAAAACCTTTGAGCTTGAAAATTGGCCCGGTATCAAAAATGTCAACGGCTCCCAGTTAGCGTATGATATTTATCAGCAGGCTATGACGCTGGGCACAGCTTATCTTTACGAAAAGGCAGAAAGTATTGAGCTTGACGGTAAACTGCGCCATGTTCGCTGCGCCAGCGGTCAGACCTTTACAGCGCCTGCCGTAATTATCGCCACCGGCACAGTAGAACGCCTGCTGCACATTCCTAACGAAAGCGAACTTATTGGTCATGGCGTTAGCTTCTGTGCTGTCTGCGACGCGGCTTTCTACCGCAACAAGCCCGTAGTAGTTGTTGGCGCGGGCAACGCTGCTTTTGAAGAATCCCTGTATCTGGCAGAATTTGCTTCGCACATTACCATTCTCGCCCGCAGCAATGTCTATAACGCCGAACAGATTATTCAAGAAAAGGTTGCCGCTCATCCCAAAATCACGGTGCTTCCCTGGCATGCTGCCCAAGAAATTATTCCCTCAAACGGCCGCGTAGCCAAGGTCAGAGCGCTTAACACCCAAACTAACGAAGAAGTTATACTGGATTGCCGCGGCTTCTTCCCCTACATTGGTGCAGACCCTGCGACCAAATTCTGCCGCAGCCTTAACATTACTAATGACAAAGGCTACATTATTGTCAACGGCGATATGAGTACGGATGTCCCAGGAATTTACGGTGCAGGCGACGTCTGTGACAAGGTTCTGCGTCAGGTTGTCACTGCTACTAACGACGGCGCTATCGCCGCTCAAAGCGCGCTTAATTATTTGCGCAAGCTGTAATAAAAAATTTCTCATAAAAAATGGCTGTCATGTTAACTTAAACATAACAGCCATTTTTTTATTATTTACATTTAGGCCGCAGTTCCGGCGGCAGCAGAGGACAGGAATCATGAATTTTTTCACTGACAGGATTTACATGCACCATGCAATGCTTTACCAAAGGAAAATTTGCTTCAATAGCTGTATGTACCATTTCCGCAATTTTATGTGCTTCTAAAAGACTCAAATTATCCTTTACACTGATTTCTACATCAACGTAAATACGGCTGCCAAACATACGCGTAGCTAGTAAATCTAAATGCTCCACACCAGGAACACGCTCAATAAGCAGTTCCAGCTTTTCAGTCGTTTCTTCATCGCAGCTATGGTCCACCATTTTCTGCATAGCGTCCTTGAACACCTCATAAGCAGCCTGTAAAATCATCAGGCAGATAATGATACTTGCTATAGGGTCCAACACCGGATAACCCATACGCGCACCTAAAATACCTACAAAAGAACCTATAGAAGAAAGCGCGTCGCTGCGATGATGCCAAGCGTCTGCCATTAAAGCGCCGGAATTTATTTTGCGCGCCGCTGCACGGGTATACCAAAACATGCCTTCTTTAACTACAATGGACAAAACTGCCGCCCACAAAGCTAATTGGCCCGGAACCACTAATTCCGAAGCTTCTGCTACAAAAACCTTTTCGTAACCGCTGTAACCAATGCCCAACGCAACCAGCGTCAGCATAACTGCCAAAACAATTGCCGCTACACATTCCATACGTTCGTGCCCGTATTGGTGTTCTTCGTCGGAATCCTTGTTGGACATTTTAACGCCAGCCATAACCACAAAGGTGCTGAACACATCGGACGCAGAGTGAATGCCATCAGAAATCATGGCTGCGGACTGTGCCATGAAGCCTGCTGCCAGCTTAGCCAAGCTAAGCACCAGGTTGGCGATAATACTGTTGAGCGACACTACCATGGCCACTCGTTCTTCTTCATTTGCAAATTGCATAAGATAAACCTCCTCGAAGCTTTTGCTATCCTTTTGACCGAAATCTTTGCAGAGCAGGCGAAAAAAGGATAAAAGAAAACGCCTGCGGAATAGTAAGTAACTGTCCCGCAGACGTTAAATTTTTTGTCTGCTGCCCAAAGGGCCCGGCTGCAAAAACCACTGGAGGTAAACCGCCTGCTCAGTTTGTACTGTTGCTAAAAACGCAGTGCAAAGAGATTATAGGTAGTATACGCGGTTAGCAAATGGTTTGTCAAGTATTTTTTGCAGCGCTGCAAAATCTAAATTTTAAAAGTAAAATGCAAAAAGAAATTCATTTTGAAAATTTTATTTTACAAATTATTCTTCAGCTGCAATACGCACGCAGGAAGCGGCTACGGCATTATGCCAGCCGCGCAAAAGTTTGGACCGCGTAGCTTCTTCCATATTGGGTACAAAGGTTTTGGCAATCTCGTGATTTTGTTTGATGACCTCTTTGCTTTCCCAATAGCCGACAGCCAAGCCTGCCAAATAAGCAGCGCCCATAGCCGTAGTTTCAATAGTGCGCGGACGGGCAACCTTGGCGTTCATAATATCCGCCTGGAACTGCATGAGGAAATTGTTGGCGCAGGCGCCGCCGTCCACCTGCAAAGACGCCAGCTTAATGCCACTGTCCTCCTGCATGGACTGCAAAACATCATTAACCTGGTAAGCGATGGACTCCAACGTAGCTCGCACAATATGACAGCGGTTGACACCGCGGGTTAAGCCTACAATAGCGCCGCGGGCATATTGATTCCAATAAGGCGCTCCCAAACCTACAAAAGCAGGCACCATATAGCAGCCGTTAGTATCGGGAACGGACGCAGCCAAGCCTTCGGATTCGGCAGCGTGGCGGATAACTCCCAGCTCGTCGCGCAGCCACTGTACAGCGGCCCCTGCTACGAAAATGGAGCCTTCCAAAGCATATTCAACCTTACCGTCCACACCCCAGGCAATAGTAGTAACCAAACCGTTTTTAGAAGCGACAGGCTTGCTGCCTGTATTCATCAGCATAAAGCCGCCTGTGCCATAAGTATTTTTTGCCTCGCCGGGTTCAAAGCAGGTTTGTCCGAAAAGGGCGCACTGCTGATCGCCGGCAGCACCGGCAATGGGAATTTGATGTTCAAACAAAGAGGAATCCGTAGAACCGTAAACACAGCTGGAGGGCTTAACCTCCGGCAGCATATTTTTCGGTACGCCCAAAATTTCGAGAATTTCTTCGTCCCATTTAAGTTCATAGATATTGTACATCAAAGTGCGGGAAGCATTAGAATAATCGGTAACATGCACCTTGCCGCCGGTCAGTTTCCAAATAATCCACGTATCAATGGTGCCGAAAAGCAAACGACCCTCATCAGCCTTTTGGCGCGCGCCGGGAACATTTTCTAAAATCCAGTGCAGCTTAGTGCCGGAAAAATAAGCGTCTAGCACAAGTCCTGTTTTCTCTTGGATTTTTTGCGCATAGCCTTGATTTTTCAGCCGGTCGCAATATTCCGCAGTGCGGCGGCACTGCCAAACAATAGCTTTATAAATAGCTCTGCCGGTAACCTTATCCCACACTACCGTGGTTTCGCGCTGATTGGTAATACCGATACCGGCAATATCGGCAGGAGTTACGTTGAGCTTACTCATAGCCTCGTACATCAAACCCAGCTGTGTAGCCCAAATTTCTTCTGCATCATGCTCAACCCAACCAGGCTGCGGAAAATACTGAGTAAATTCCTTTTGCGCCACGCTGCAAATTTTACCTTCATGGTCAAACAAAATCGCCCGGCAGCTGGTGGTGCCAAGGTCAAGAGCCATAATATATTTTTTATTCACACGGCTCACTTCCTTTTTACAAATTAGGCAGGAACATTATCAGTCCCGGCATATAAGTAACAATTAAAAGCGCAACTAAAAGAGCAAGGATAAACGGCATAACCTCTTTAAAGAAATCGCCCAGCGGCGTTTCTGTGATAGCGCACACCGTAAACATCATTGAGCCAAAGGGCGGCGTTAAACCGCCAATCATAATATTTACGATACAGATAATACCGAAATGCACGGGATCAACGCCCAAAGTCTTCATTACTGGCACCAAGAGAGGCGCTAGAATAATTAAGGCTGCGCCGCCCTCTAAGAACATGCCCAAAACCAACAGCAGCACGTTAACCAGCATCAGCATTAAATACGGGTTCTTGGTAAAATCCAGCATTGCAGAAGTAATCTGCTGCGGAATACGCTCCCAGTTCATATAGTAGCCAAAGAAAGAGGCTGCTACGATAATTAAGCAGACAGAGCTAGTACCGTAAATAGTTTCCTTCATGATTGGCCAAGCGTATTCCCATTTCAGCTCTTTGTAAATAAACACGCCTACAAAAAGGCAATACACTACTGCCACAGCGCCTGCTTCGGAGGGAGTAAACATACCCATGCGCAGGCCGGCGATAATACCAAAGGGAAACAATAGCGCCCAAATTGATTCTTTAAGCTGAGCCATAATTTCACCAAAAGTAGCGCGTTTAGCACGGGACGGCTTATAGCCGCGTTTTTTAGAAATATAGGCAACTACCAGCATCATAGCCACAGCCATTAAAATTCCCGGCACATAGCCTGCCATAAACATTTTTGTTACGGAAACACTGGCAATTAAAGCGTAAATAATAAGGTTAATTCCCGGCGGAATAACCGGAGTAGTAGCCGAGGAAGCAGCTGTAACTGCTGCAGAAAATGCTCTGCTGTAGCCGCGCTTTTCCATTTCGGGCACCAGCATTTTACTTTGCATAGCAGCGTCGGCGTTAGCACTGCCGGATACGCCGCCCATCAGCAGGGACAACAGCACATTGACCTGCGCCAAACCGCCGGTCATGTGACCCATCAGTACATCGGTAAATTTCATCAGCTTATCGCTGATCCCGGCATAGTTCATAATGGAACCAGCCATAATAAAGAAAGGAATTGCCAGCAGCGGAAAGGATTGGGTGCTGGTAATAATTCTTTGGAACATCAAATGCGTAGGTGAAGCGCTATCGATAAAGGTAAAATAGGATACCGTCGCACCAAACAGAGCATAAGCAATAGGAATGCTGGAAAAATACAGCACAAATACGATAATAACTGGCAAATAAGCCATTATTTTTCCACCTCCTCACAGCCACACAAATCGCCAATAACAAATTTTACGGCGTAAATCGTCATCAACACAAAAGCAATCAGCACAGAAGAACTGATATACGCAGAAGAAACGCCTAAAACCGGCGTCATTTTTGTGTAAGAGGTTTGGATATACAATACTGAAAGATAAGCCATGTAACCATTCAGCACAACTAAAATCAAATCCGTAATCAAACGCACAGCCTTTTGCAGCACAGCAGGAAAGCGTTTTACCAAAAGGTCCACACCTACATGGCCGCGATGCTTAAACACCGCCACCGCGCCGATAAATACGGACCAAACAAAGCAGCCGGTTGCTACCTCTTCCGACCAAACCAAGCCGGAATTTAAAATGTAACGCATAATAATATTGATAATAACGAGAACTGTAGTAACAATAAGAAAGGCAGACGCTACTAAATCCTCAAGATTTTGCAGAATAAATTTTAAGCTCATAATAAAAAATCGCCTCCAAAGAATTTTAGCTCACATGTTCCAGAGGTGAAAACAAAGCGTTCCGCTTTTAATAATCGCGAAACGCTTTGCTTGACGTACAGTAAATTATTTATGCACAGGCATCTTGTTCAGTTTCGACTGCTTATTTTGCTGCGCGGATTTTTTTGATTTCAGCTTTCAACTTCTCATAGATACCGGGAGTTGCGCCTTCTTTTTCTTCCATTTGCTTGAAAACAGGCTCAGTTGCTTTTTCAAAAGCAGCATGGTCAACGTCGTTGAATTTAACGCCTTTGCTTTCCAATTCCTTATAAACCTTGTTATAGGATTCGGTACCAATCTTAGTCATTTCTTTGCCGCCGTAAGCAAATTCTTCAGCGATAATTTTTTGGTCTTCGGGAGAAATTTTATCCCAAACCTTGGTGGAAATGTAAACACCGCAGGTACCCAGGAAATGCTTGGTGGTTGCTACATTTTTGCAGTGCTCATAGCATTTAGTACCGATATTAGTAAATTCGGAGCCTTCCAAACCGTCAACAACGCCTTGAGAAACGCCGGACAAGGTTTCGGAGAAGGGCAGGCTGGTAGCGGTTGCGCCCATAGCGTTGATAGTGTCGATAAACAGCTTAGATCCGGGAGTACGCAACTTCATGCCTTTCAAATCTTCCGGTTTAGTAATAACCTTGTTGGTAATCAGATTACGGAAGCCAAATACATAGTCTAAAGCCAAAACCTTAATGCCTTTCTTTTCAGCGCGGGCAACCATGTCTTTAACCAGCGGAGTTTCAATCATTTTGGCATATTCATCATAGGTTTGGTACAGCATAGGACCAACCAAAGGCTTAAAATCGGGAACATAATCGCCCAAATAGGAGGGGTCCTCTACGGAAATAAAGTTTGCGCCGTTAGCAACCTGCTCCAAACCATCCTTGTAGCAAGCCAGCTGATTTTGACCATAGCATTGAATTTCTACGCGGCCATTGGTTTTTTTGTTGATACGACCGGCAACCAATTCCATAGATTTGTAAAGCTGCTCGTCAGGAGAGAAAACGTGGCTCAATTTCAGAACGATTTTCTTGTCGGAAGTTGCAGCCTTGTTATCTGCTTTTTTGTCGCCGCCGCAGCCGGTGAGCGCCAGCATCATAACTGCCATCATCAATAAAGCAATTATTTTTTTCATGTTAATCCTCCTCAATTTTTGTTGAAATTTGTTGAATTTCTTTGCAGAAGCATCTCTGCGCATAATAGCTACTTACATCTTATCAAAGCTTCACAATATTGTCAATAATTTTACGAATATCTTGCAAACACCGTTTTATATGTATTTTCGGGACGTTTATTATCCTTGCTGGTCTAAAATAGTCCCGCTTGTTTTTTTAGTAATTATATGCTAAGATATTGTTGAATATTGTTGAAATTTTATTGAGTTTTTCTATACATTGCATAGGAGGGTTTATTATGACTATGATTTTTGCTCATCGTGGTTTTACAGGCTATTATCCGGAAAACACCATGCTGGCATTTCAAAAAGCTGCGGCAGAAACGGCAGCCGACGGTATTGAGCTGGATATTCAGCTGACTAAGGACGGCGAAATTGTCATTATGCACGACGAACGTTTGGACCGTACTACCAACGGCAGCGGCTGGATTAAGGATTATACTTTAAAAGAACTAAAAACTCTTTCTGTTGGAGTAAATGTAAAAGGATTTTTCCCGCGTCAAACCATCCCTACTCTGCGTGAATATTTTGATTGGTTTAAAACAACTTCGCTTATCACTAACATTGAATTGAAAACCGGCGTATTTGAATACGAGGGTATTGAAGCCAAGCTGGCAGCCTTAGTTGGCGAATACAATTTAGAAAAGCAGGTTTGGTTCAGCTCCTTTAATCATTATTCTCTTGCTAATCTCAAAAAATTACTGCCTAACGCCCAATGCGGCCTGTTAATGGATACCTGGCTAATGAACGTTGGCGCTTACGCCGCCAGCCAGGGAGCAGCTACTGTCAACGCCTGCAGCTATTTTTGCTGCAAGGAAGGCGTAGTTGAGGATTTACACGCTCATGGCGTCGGTTTGCAGGCTTGGACGCCCAACGACGCGCAGCTTATGAAAAAATTAGTTGACCGCGGCGTAGACAGCCTTATAACCAATTTCCCCGATATTGCCGCTAAAGTTACGGGACGCGCTTAAAAATTTTATTTTCAGCGAAAGGAAAAGCCCATGGTCAAAAAGGTTACTCTCAAGGATATTGCCGCCGCTGCCAAGCTGTCGCCTGCCAGTGTTTCGATGATTTTAAACCGCCGCAGCATCAATCGTTTTAACGCCGATACGGTGGAGCAGGTTTTTGCTTTAGCAGCCAGCATGGGCTACAAAAGCAGCAAGGGTAAAAGCTACAGCTTAGTTAAACCTTCGGATACCTTAATTTTTATTATTTGCCCTTCGGTTTTTAACCCTTTTTACACGACCATTATCCAAGGTATTGAAATTGCTGCCCGCAACCAAGGCTTCGTCACCTCTGTGCGTACTACCTACTGGGATACCAGCACGGAAAGCTTTATTATGGAACAGGCGCGCAAATTTAATGTTGCCGGCGTAATCTTTGCCATGATTCCGCAGCAGCCCCAGTTGGCCTACTCATTAAGCCGCCATCTGCCGGTAGTCGCCATTGGCGACAGACGCGGCGATTTAGAGCTGGCAACGGTGGATATGAATAACTACACCGCCGGTCAGCTTATCGGCAGGCATCTTTTGCAGCTGGGACATAGCCAGCTTGCTTATTTAACTACCACTCTCAACGAGCAGCATACCTCACGCCTGCGCCGCTGCGAAGGACTGCAAAGCGCCTGCGCGGAATACGCTGACGCCAAGCTGCATATTTTAACAAAAAATATTACTCCCGATTACGAAATTTCCCATGTGGATGTAGAATACACCACGGGCTACGAATTAGCCTGCACTTGTCTCAAGGAATACAGTCAGGTCACAGCTATGGTCGGCATCAATGATATGGTAGCTTATGGCGCTTATAACGCCATTCTTGACCATGGTCTGCGTATTCCAGAGGATATCAGTTTGTGCGGCTTTGATAATATTTTTCCCTCACGCCTGCATGGTATAGGTCTGACAACTATTGACAATTCCTTAATCGAATGCGGCAAAAGTGCTTTTAATCTATTGCAGGAAGAAATTGCCAGCTATGAAAATCACGGCCGCTTTGAAAGTATTACTCATGTGGAATATAAGTGCAAGCTGATAGCAAGAAACAGCAGCGGGCCTGCGCCGCAAAGAGAAATTGATTAACACTAACACAAAAGGGACTGCCTTCTCTCACAGAAAGCAGTCCCTTCTTTTTTTATTTATAATTTTTTACCCCAAACCGTTGCAGCGCGCCAAATCATCGTAAATCAGCTCTGCCATGCGCTTGGTCAGCACGGGTCGCTGGCAGCACAGGCTGGTGCCATTTAACAGCTGCGCCAGCTTTTCTTTATTGCACAGCATACAGCAGCAGGGCTGAATAATTTCGCTGGCCATATAGGCTGCTGCACGCAGGGACATTTCGTCAGTAAGCAGGCTGCCGTCCGCCGCCTTACCTGCAAAGACAGCCAAACGCTTATCCAGCGCCAAAGCCAGTTGTTTTTCTAAAACGCCTACCATATTTTAGCGCATGTTTTCGATAAAATCTTCAAAGGTGTTAATAAGCACCGGATGGCCGGTTACCACCAAATCGCGCAAATAGGTGCCGTAGGATTCGTAAGTATTATCCTTCAGCTCCAGCTTTAAGCCTTCTTTTTCATATTCCTCAACCATTTTCAAAATAAAACGGTTTACAGTGCCGTCGGGAGTTACGTTCAGCGGAATATAACGCTCCTCTGCATCGTACTTTTCTACAACAACCTTCCAACCACCAGGAACAGGAGGTAGACGAGTCGCTTTAATAAAATAATTATCGGGAGAAAAGCCTACATAACCATCCATTTTATTATATAATTTTGCTTTTTTCAGCGGAAAACCGTTTTTATTGCCCCACTTAACGATTTCTTCACAAACTTCATTATTATGTACAACACTGGGAAATGTTGCTTCTGCTAAAATTTCGGACATGATGATACCTCCTCATGATTGATAATAATATTGTACTCTAGTTTAGAAATTATTTCAATAACTGCTAGGAGAAACAAAAGGCAAAATTTTTGTTACAAATACGCAAAAAGGCGGCAGCCGCAGCCACCGCCTTACAGGAACAAAATAATCCTATTAGATTTGACCTAAGTATTTCAAAATAGCTTGAGCGATAATTGCGCTGGCAATATAAGTACCAACAAATACTACAATAGCCAACAGGCAGATACGCCAACCTGATTTAGCAAAAGCATCCAAATCCTTACCAATAGCAACACCGGCATAAGCCAAAATAGGTGTACACAGAGCCAAGAAGCCAACCTTTTTTACATAAAGATTAACGATATCAGAGCCCGGGAAGCCGGGAATGGTCATAATGCAGCCTATTGTTACAACATAAGCGGCAGCCGGAATACCGCCGGGCAGATATTTAGAAGCCATCATACCAATAAGCGCAATAGCAGCTAAAATCAAAAGTCCGGGAATAGATTCTACAATATTAGCCTTAGTACCCAGCACGTTGGAGAATAAGCTCATCAAAGAAACGATGCCGAGAACAATTACAGTATCTTTTACGTTCATTATGCTTCCTCTCCTTCCTTAGGTTCTACGCCATATTTAATTTTGTAGAATTTTTTATACAGCCATTCGGTCATGGGCAGGCCCAGCCATACGGACATATACAGACCGTCCAAGCCGGAAAGCATATTGGAAGCAGCGCCGAAAGCGGCCAGCTGGTCAGCCATATCAGGATACATTGCAACCAAGGAGCCTAAAGCCGCGCTCATCATGCTGGCAGAACCAACGCCGGCAGCCATAGCCAAAGCATAGGGATGAATGGGAAGAGTAGAAGCAGCTACGCTGGCCATAATACCGAAGAAAATAGTACCAAAAACGGTACCAGCAATATAAACGCCCATAACACCGCGGCCCTCGCTGGAATCTAAGCCAAATTTTTCGCCAATCAAGGCTACGTTAGGTTCGCGGGCAATAGAGTGAGCAGCGCCGATAGTTTCACGTTTCAAGCCAAGGTATACGGCAAAAGGCACGCCCAAAAGTACGGTGCCCAAATTACCAAACTCTTGTAAAATTAAAGCCGGAGAAGCAGCTAAAATTTTGGGCAGAGTAGGACCAACCAAGGTGCCATAGCGAGCCATGAGCAGCATCAATGTAACGCCGATCAGGCTGGAAGCATCTACCATTTCCTTTTGACTGGACAGGTTCAGGAATTTTGGCGTTGTTAAAATACCTAGCAGCAAAGCAAACAGCATTGGCAAAAGCACAATGCGACCAATACCAATGGTAATGGTATGGGTGCCGATCAATTCTGCTACAATGATCAGCGCCAGAATAATGGCATGTAATTTAATATTTTTCATTACAAACCCCTCCTTAAAATATTTCTATATTAAGTAAAACCGATGAAAAGGTGCTAAACGTGCAGCGACAGCCTATAATCTACATTTTAAGAAGCTACTGCTAAGCAGCAGGCACCTTCTCGAAGATTTTAGCTAAAATAGCTTTCCATTTTGGCGATATATTCTTCCTTAGTAAGAATCGGCGTAAAATCTGCCAAAATTTTCTTAGCCTCCTGCGCGTCGTCTGCCAACAAGTCTATCAGCATCATAGCAAAAGCTTTAGCGGGCAATAGCACTGCCGCATTAAAATCTACTACATGAAAATCACCGGTATGCAGCAAGCCGTCAGTGCCGCCGATAAAGGGATGGATAACCGGCATCAGATGGGAAACGTCACCCATATCTGTAGAAGCGCTAAAGTGACCTGCGTCCTTAATATCTACCTCCGGATAAGCCTTGAGTGCGTTAGCTACCATAAGCTCGTTGAGACGGCTGTTGCAGTTTAAAGGCATCATGCCAGGCAGAGTGGTAATAATAGTTTCCGCACCAATAGCGTCGCCGCCGGCTTTTAAAGCAGCGTCTACGCGGGTGTGAGTATTGTCAATGGCTTTCATAGTTTTTGCACGCACATACAGTTCCATGCGCACATCCGCCGGTACGGAATTTACAAAATCGCCGCCTTTGGTAATAATTGGATGTACTCTGACAACATCCTGCTCGCGGAAGGTTTCGCGCAAGGCGTTAATTCCCATTAATCCCAGCATAGCGGCGTTCAAAGCGTTAATACCTTCGTGGGGAGCGTCAGCCGCATGAGCTGTTTTGCCTATATAACGCACGGTTTTACCAACAAAGCCGTTGCTGCTGTCGCCAATGGAAACAGTGGGGCGCGGCATATTTTTGTCGGCGTGCATTTGCATGGCCATGTCAATATCATCAAAAGCACCTTCGTAAATCAACTGGCTTTTGCCGCTCAAAAAATGCAATTTGCCTGCCTGCACCAGCTTTTTGCGATATTCAATTTCGATATATTCTTCCGCCGGTACGCCAAAAAACACTACGTCGCCGGACAGCTCGCTTAATACGCCGGATTTCATAATGCCGCAGGCAGCACCCAGCATAGTAGCAATCTGCAAATTATGACCACAGGCATGAGCCGCGCCTGTCAGCGGATCTGCCTTGGCGCTTTCCGGACAGCCAACGGCGTCCAACTCGCCTAAAACTGCGGCTGTAGGACCAGGCTTGCCGCCATGAGCACGCGCTTTAACCCCGTTAATTGCCAACCCGGTTTGCGGTTCCAATCCCAGCTCGCGCATAAATTCTGCCACCTTAGCCGCGGTTTTAACTTCTTTAAAACCCAGCTCCGGTTCGCTTTCGATGCTGCCTGCCATAGCCTTAATTTGTTCGGCACAAGCATCTATAGCTTCACATACTTTTTGTTTTAAAAGTTCCTTATCCATTAGGATAGCCTCCTAACCGTCGTCCATTTTATGTGGACAACAGCATTATTTTTTTAACATTTTTATTTATATTATAGCACAGACATCCTATTTGTCAATTTTTTGTCACATTTTAGCTTGCTCTAACAAGTAATTTGTTAAATTTTTATTTACCTAAATCAAGAGCTATGTTATGATATATAGATAGTATATTCATTTTATATTTAATCTTTACAGAAAGGAGTCTTGACATGTTTGCTCAGATAAAAAAAGATATTGATTCTATAATGCTGCGCGATCCCGCCGCAAAAACAAGACTGGAGGCGGCACTCTGTTATCCTGGTCTGCATGCCATTTGGCTCCATCGCATAGCTCATCATTTTTATTTGAAGGGCTGGGTAGTTTTTCCCCGTTTACTCAATACATTCTCCCGCTTTTTGACGGGCATAGATATTCATCCCGGTGCAAAATTAGGCCCCGGTCTGTTTATTGACCACGGTATGGGACTTGTTATTGGCGAAACCGCAGAGCTTGGCAGCAATGTTACCTTGTACCAAGGCGTAACCTTGGGCGGTACAGGCAAGGAAAAAGGCAAGCGCCATCCCACTATCGGTAATAATGTAGTAGTTTCCAGTGGCGCTAAGGTGCTTGGTTCGTTCAAAGTTGGCGACAATTCTAAGATTGGCAGCGGCAGCGTTGTTTTGAAAGAGGTGCCGCCCAATTCAGTGGTAGTCGGCGTTCCCGGACGTATAGTCACCCGCGACGGCGTGCGCGTTGCCTCCAGCGACGGCAGCAATGACGAAAATATGATTGACTTGAACCACGATAAGCTGCCTGACCCGGTTGCCGATTACGAAGAATTGCTGGCTAAGCACATGGAGGAAATCAACGGCCGCCTTAAGGATTTGGAAAAGCTTATCTATGCCGCTCAAAGAAAGCAGCAGGAACAGCAAAAGGAAGAATAAAGCTAGTTTATTTTAAAGAGGTAAAATTATGAGTAGAAGCATGACTACAGCCGAAGCGATTCAGGAAGCCCGCCGCTGCTTAAACTGCACCCGCCCTACCTGCCGCACAGGCTGTCCTATTGAAAATAATATCCCCGAATTTATTCGCGCCTTGAGCGAGGGGAATATTGGCACAGCCTACGAATTGATTTCCGAGCGCAGCAATCTGCCCGCTATCTGCGGCCGCGTTTGTCCTCACGAGCGACAATGCGAAGCCAACTGCGTTTTAACTAAAAAGCAATGCGGTATCGAAATCGGCAGCTTAGAAATGTTTGTAGCCGATTTTGCCCACGAAAATGATTTAAAGCCCGCGCATCCTTCCAGCAAAATGCGCGGTAAGGTGGCAGTTATCGGCAGCGGCCCGGCTGGCCTTACGGTCGCAGGCGACTTGGCAAAAATGGACTTTGACGTGACGATTTTTGAAGCACAAAGCGAGCCAGGCGGCGTGCTGCTATTTGGCATTCCGGAATTTCGTCTGCAAAAAGACGTTGTGCGCCGCGAAATTACCGAGCTGCGCAATATTGGCGTGGAAATTAAGACCAACCAGCTGGCAGGCGTAGATTTTACCGTAGACGACCTTTTTGCCCAAGGCTACGACGCTATTTTTATGGGTACGGGCACAGCGCTGCCCCGCACGCTGGATATTCCCGGCAAAGAGCTGAACAGCATTTTAACTGCTACTTATTTTCTGCGCATGGTAGTTTTGGCTAATGAGGGCAAACTGGACGCCAGCGAAACCCTGCTGCACACCGGTGATAATGTTATCGTTGTAGGTGCAGGCAATGTAGCTATGGACGCTGCCCGTACCGCAGTGCGCCGAGGCGCTAAAAACGTTACGGTTGTCTACCATAAAAGCGATACGGAGGTCAGCGCTTTTCCATCGGAATACGAAGCAGCTATAGCCGAAGGCGTACAATTCAAATTTTTAAGCCAGCCTATAGCCTATTTTAATAAAAAGCAAATGCGCGCACTTAAAAATATCCGCCGCCCTGCCGCTCCCGGTGACGAAACAGAACTGGCAGGACTATTAGTGCAGAATATCGCGAAAACTGAAGAAGGCAACTTTGTTGCTGAAGGCGGTCAGGAGGTGCTTCCTTGTGACTGCGTAATTTTAGCTGTCGGTCAACGGCCTGCAGCCCGCATAGTATCTACTACGAAAGGTATTCAGGTAGACGAACGCGGATTTGTGATTACCCGTGAGCGCCCTTACGGCATGACTACTCGTGCAGGTGTGTTCAGCAGCGGCGACGTAGTACACGGTCCCGCAACCGTAGTTTTAGCGATGAAAGAATCTAAAAAGGTGGCCGGCGGCATCGCTCAATATATAGATGCGAAAAAGTTGTTAGAGGATTGCAATTTAGAATAATATTTTAGCACTGCTTTGTACAAAACGAAGCAGTGCTTATTTTTTAGCAACATAAAACAAGAGCCCTGCCGTCGGCAGAGCTCTTGTTTTGCAATTCAATATGCAAATATTACTATTTTTTCACTTTACAGCTTGCTCATTCTGGGAGCATCAACCATAATCTTTTTTACCTTCAAAATGCGGTTGATTTCGCCGCGGACAGCATAGCCAAACTCTTCATGTGTCCAGTCCCAACGAGTAGTCAAAGCTTCCGGAATAGTTTTATCATCATAAATTCTATGTTGATAAAATTCTCCGGTAATTTTGTTATAAGCAACTGCTTTACCATCAAGAACTAACTGTAACTTATTTTCCTCGCTAGCATATATAGTTATATCTTCAAGTTTATCTAATTGCATAGCAATGACAATATCTACATTACCGTCTTTAGCTATTTTTGCCAAAGTATTTTTATCAGGAACATGACCATTTACTTCAGCAGCATCAATGGCAGCAGTTAATTGATCATTTTCTACTAACATAAAACCTTTTTGTGCGTTGATAGCATTAATAGCACTTTTAAAATAAACTTGATTAGCAATTTCATTGCCTTGAACATTGTTAATCAAAGGTAATAACGCAATACTGGCAGCCTCCGCTCCAATAGCCGGAACACTCAAGCACAACGCCAAAATAGTAAGCAATAAATAGTGATAAATTTTTTTCATTTTCTTCAACCTCCTTACACTATAATTTATTTAAGACATTTTTAAACTGAATAGTCAAATTTAACCTTTTCCTAACAAAAACGGGACTGTCGAAACAGTCCCGTTTACTAGTTTGATACTTTACTAAACCAAGAATTAGAACATAAAATTCAGTTCTGCATACAGAGTTTGTTCGTCATCGTTACCTTTTTGAGCTTCTAAATCATAGTATTTAACGGCACCAACAATGTTCTTAGCAAATGCATAGTTAACGCCTACACCATAACCTTTAAACCCTTCAGTTAAGTTATATTCAGGTTCAAAAGTAGGAGCTACATAAGTAGTTTCAGGTTGATCATAGTATTTAGCCCAAATGCCCCAAGAACCAGCTTGGCTAGCTTTAGCACCTTTATAGTCCAAACCGATTACATAGCCGTCTTCATCAGCTTTGGAACCATCTTTATCGCCATTCAAATAAGTAGCAGTCAATTTCAGATCTTTTGCAACATTTAAGCTAGCTTGCAAAGTCCAAATTTTCACGTCGGAACCTTCTTTAGCTGCCTGTGCAGGATAAATCACTGTGCCAGCTGCATCTTTAATTGCTGCAGTAGCATCAGCGGAACCTACATCAGTAAATTTGTAATAAGCAGCTTTAGCATCAACTACGCCAATTTTAGCGCCTAATTCTGCAGAATAGATATCTTTTGCCTTCCAAGTAGAAGTACCATCAGCACCTTTACCAGCACCAAGAGTTAATTTAACGTCTTTACCGTAGGAAGCAAAAATACCATCCCAACGAGTATCGTAAATCAAGCCGCCATGGAAATCGCAGAACTCTTGACGACCAGCAGAAATTTTAACGCCACCGATTTTACCAGTTACATAGGCACGTTGGAAAGAAGTGGTTTCTTCGCCAGAGTTAGATTCGCTGTAGGTTTGGATGTTTTCCAACATTCCATTATAAGTCCAATCTTCGTTGATAGCGCCTTTTACCCAAACACGAGAACGTTGTTGCAGTTTATCGGAGCTCTTTTGTTTAGGATGTTTATCAGGTAAGCCAATACCTCTATCAGTTACATCACCATCATATGCCCAATAACGCAGTTTAGTTTCGCCAGAAATTTTTACGTTGTCAGCTTTTTTCTCCAGGTTAGCTACGCGAACGCCCAGGTTGTCCAGTTCGTCAGCGAATTCAGCAGCCAGTTTGTCAACGTTAGCGCCTTTTGCCATTGCTTTGGCAACGATTTGAGCCATTTCATAACGGGTCATCAGTTTGTCGCCGCCGAAAGTAGCGTCGCCATAGCCTTCGATTACGCCGGCAGCAGCCAGTTTGGAGATGCTGTCATAAGCCCAGTGACCAGCAGGAACATCAGAGAACGGATTTGCAGCATAAGCGCTAGCAGTTACGCCAAGAGCCATAGCCATTGCGAGTACTAAGGATTTTTTCATTATGTTTTCCTCCTTTAGGAAATTATATTTTACAAAACTTCCTTTAGGGTTCCCGCCCGGCCTGCCAACTGCGAGTTGCCTTGTTTCCTCTAGTATCGTGCCCGGTTTTCACCTTATTAAGAAGCTTTATAAACAATTTTTGCTGCTGATAAAATATTTCCGGCAGGGGTGCAGCCGTTATATTTTGGGGTGTATATCAGCAAAGCTTTGACAAAAACTCCAGACGCCATATTGGGATGTTAGCATGGCTTGAAGGCCCGCGTGACATCTGGCGTTTTTACCAAAGAAAAGGATTGAGCTGGTAGGCATCCAGCCCACATCCTTACGCAAGGGAAGAGTTCGTCTCGCTGCGGATAAAAAACCTACCACCCCTGATAGGCAATCTCTCATGTCCGCACCTTGCTTTGGGTACATTATAGCACATTTGTACCCCCCCGCAAGACTTTATTAGAAAAACTTTTGAACAAAATTAGTAATTGTAATACATTTACGCAAATTTCTTCAAAAAGAAAACTAGGACTGCCAAAGCAATCCTAGTTCATTTAGCAAACAATATTAAAATCTTAAGCAACCAGCCGCTTACAATCCTCTCAGTCCATTAAACAGCATCATCACCGCGCCTACCAAAACAATCATCAGCGACAAACGGCGGAACAAATGCTGATTTAACCTATAAACCAACCGCTCGCCTGCCAAAATGCCCGCCAGCGTAGCAGGTATCATAGCATAAATATACGACCAGTCGCTTACGGCAGCAATATTGCCAACAAAATAGTTAACAAACAGCGACAAAAAGCTGGTCACGCCAAAAATCCAAATCATATTAGCGCGCATCAGCGTCTTTTCCGTATTTTCGTTAAGGAAATACAAAGCCAGCGGCGGTCCGCCTACGCTGGTACAGGCGCCGAAAAAGCCGCTTAAAACACCAGCCCCCAATCTGCCGTAGGTTTTATTTTTTATCTTTACCGTGTACTGCAAACTCATCAGCAAAGTGGCGATTAACAGCACCACCCCAAGAAAAATCTGCAAGCTGCTCACGGAAATTCTGCGCAGCAAGATACTGCCGGGAATCATACCGATAAAGCAGCCTAGGGAAGTTATCAGCACGGTACTCCATTCAAACTGCCCCCACACTCTAAACATAGTTACCGAACGCAGTACAATGGTCAGCACCAGCAAAAACATTATCACCCATTTCAGCGGCATAAGCATGGCCAGCAGCGGCGTTGCCACCAAAGCAAAGCCAAAGCCGGAAATTGTCGCGAAAAACGAGCCTAAAAACACTATTCCTCCGGCCAAAAGCAAATTTGTAATATCCATAAAACCTCCAAAAAGCAAGGCTACTCCTTAAACGAGTAGCCTGCCAGTCGAAAAATTTTTATTTCTTATTTTCGGTCAAATATGTCCAGCCGTCCTCCTGACGCACCTTGCCCTCTTTCATTAGATGACCCAGCGCGCGCTTAAAGGCTGCCTTACTAATGCCAAATTTTTGTTTAATAATTTCCAGCGGCGTGCTGTCGCAATAAGGCATACTGCCGTTACGCTTCAGCAAGTAATCATAAATATCCTCTGCATCCGCAATCAGCGCATTTTCCTTTTGCAGGCGCAGGGAAATATTCAAACGGCCGTCCTCGCGCAGATAAATTACGCGCCCCGTAATTTGCTGTCCAAAATCTAAACGCCCGCCGGGAACCTCGCTGCGGTGTAAAAAAGCAATAAAACGCTGCGTAGTAAAAATAAAGAAGCCTTCGGGCAGAATATTATAAATGGTACCAGTTACCTTATCGCCTACCTTAAGCCCTTCAGCAGGCTTAGAAGCGCGCTGCATATCTTCTTCTACACGCATGGTTACAGCCTGACGGCCGCTTTTATCGCGATACAGCTTGACCCACACCAGCTGGCCTTCGCTTACATGGCCGCGCATCTGACTATACGGCAAAAACACGCCGCGCTCTGCGCCGATATCCACAAAACCGCCGTCGCGGGTAACGCTTAAAACGCGCACATAGCCAAGCTGGCCCTCACGCATTTTCGGCAGCTTCATGCTGGCAGTTAAACGCTTGGACGGATCAAGATATAAATATACCTTAACCTCATCGCCCTCTTTAACCTCTGCGGTTTGCTGTAATTTATGCAGCAAAATATCATCATCCGTATTGCCGGTGCCGCCGTCAAGAAAAGCACCCATTTCGCCAAGGCGCGCAACCTTTAAAGTAACTACGTCGCCTGGACGATATTTAGTATTATTCTGTACAGTTACATGCTTATGACCGCTATTTTTTATTGGTCTTTTATTATTCAGCATCTTCGTTCTCCACAAAAGCTTCGGAAGGAGCATCTGCCCACAGCTGCTCCAAATTGTAGAAGTCTCGCTCTTCCTCTAAAAATACGTGAGCCACTACGTCACCATAATCCAAAAGCACCCAGCGGGCGTCGGCGTAGCCTTCCTTATGGGTAGGAAATACTCCTTCCTCGCCCAGCTTATCCTCAATATTATCGGCAATAGTTTTTACCAAGGTGCTGTTGCCGGCGCTGCAAATCACATAATAATCGGTAACGGGGGACAAGCCCTCCATGTTCAGCAGCAAAATATCCTTTGCCTTTTTGTCGCTGGCTGCCGCCGCAATTTTGTTAGCTAAAATTTTAGTATCCATAAAACAACCTCCTCTGATTGCAATCCACTATTTTTTTACTATTTTAATAAACCTATTGTCTTTCCTTAGGCTGCAAATGCTCCTGCTGTTCTTGCTCATCCTCCGGCTGCACTGTTTCCTCTTGCTTTTTAATATAAGGAATTCCCAGTTCCTCCAAGGATTTATTTACCGCTTCCTCGTCAGCATACCAATAGCTTACGCCGCTGCTGTCGTCAAATTTGCCGTACAGCATACAGCTGCGCATTTTATCATCGCCAAAAAGTTTAAAGCTGTTAGCTGCCTTCAGCATGGTTAAAGTATTCAAATCGGTGTGAATATACTTATCCAGCGTTGCTAAAAGATTACTGATTTTAGTTACGTTCTGCACAGAAAACATCTGCTCCGCTGCCGCCTTCAAAAATTTTTGCTGACGCTGCACGCGGCCAATGTCACCCAGCTCGTCCTTGCGGAACCGCACATATTTACCAGCTGTTTCGCCATCCATATGCTGGTAACCATGCTTAATATCTATTACTAAATTGGCGTAAGGGTCTTCGTAATACATATCCTTATCAACATAAATATCTACGCCGCCAATTAAGTTTACCACATCAATAAAGCCGCGCCAATCGGCCAGGCAGTAATAATGAATGGGTACGCGCAGCAGATTAGCTACCGTCTGCTTGGCCATAACCGCGCCGCCATAGGCAAAGGCCGCATTGATTTTATCCGGGTCCTTATGTCCCGGCAGAATAACCTTAGTATCGCGGGGAATGGACAGCACCGATACCTGATTCTGCTTCGGGTCAAAACTTAAAAGAATAATAGCATCGGTACGCTTAGGCTCCGATTCTGCCGCTTCACTGTCGCCGTCGTCAATGCCTAAAAGCAAAACGTTGATGCGCTCGTTAAGCTTTTCATTTTTGCGGATATTTTCATCGGCCGCAGCAATATTATTCTGCGGCGGGCTGATAATATGGTCGTAAAGCCATACGCTGCCCCAAAACAAGCCTGCTACAAACAAGCCTAACACCAACAATACAATTATCAGTCTGCCCCAACGCAGCTTACGTCTTTTGCGGCGATGAGGCTCCTGTCGGTCATTTTGCAAATCTTCCATCTAAAACTCCTATAACTAACAGCAAAATTTTATTTTTCTTTTCCGGCTAAAATAAGTTCGTTATAGCCGCTGATGCAGTGAGGATGAATAAGCAGTCCGCCGTCCAAAAGATAACGGATAGTATTGCTGTAAGCCAGCAGCATAGCCTTATCCAAATCCTTACGCGCCAATTTGCGCAGCTCGTCTACGCCGGGAAAATCGCGTCCCGGTTCAATCATATCCGCCAAATAAACTACTTTGGCCAAAACGCTCATACCGTCAATGCCGGTAGTGTGGTATAAAATTCCGTCTAAAATCTCTTGGTCGGCCACGCCATATTTGTGCATGGCATTATATACGCCTAATTTAGCGTGCAGCAAAATTGGCTGCTGCATTTCTATCTTATCTACAGGCAGCCCCAGCTCCTGCGCTTTCGCCACGCTTTCTTTAGCGGCAACCTCGCGACCGCAGTCGTGCAGCAAAGCGGCAACGGCAATTTTTTCCGGCGGCAATCCATGCGCCTCGGCTAATTTTAGAGCCGTTTCATAAACGTTCACCGAATGCTTATAACGTTTGCCGGGAATAGATTCTTTAAGCAAATTCTGCATAACTTCTAAATTCATCATTTTGTTGCCATCTCCTGCTTTTGATACAAATGATGCTGATAAATATATTTTTCTACTTTGCTAGGCACCATGCCCTTTAGACTGCCGCCTGTACGAATGCGGGAGCGTATCTCCGTTGAAGAAATATCGTATTCCGGAGTATCTAAAAGAATAATACGTTCCTTGGCTTTTTGACCTAAACGCATCGCAACTTCTTCCATTACACCTTCATAACCAGGACGCCCGGCGGCTACAAACAGCACCAGCTCCAGCATTTCTTCAATATAATGCCAGGTATGCAGCTGCGCCACACTATCCGCGCCGATAATAAAATACAGCTCTTCATTTTTATATACTGCGCGCAGCTGACGCACAGTATCAATGGTATAAGAAATGCCGCTGCGGCGCAGCTCCATATCCGATACGGAAAAATACGGTTTATCTGCCACAGCCAGCTTTGTCATAGCAAATCTGTCCGCCGCCGGAGCAAAATCCATCCCCAGCTTGTGAGGCGGCACAAAGGCAGGAATAAAAATAATCCGTTCCAGTGACATGCGCTCATGCACAGCCTCCGCCATACGCAGATGTCCAAGATGAATGGGGTCAAAGGTTCCGCCCAAAATTCCCAAACGCTTACCAGTCACTGCTATCCTCCCTTAAAAGCTATCCGCTTACAATAACCTTATCATATTATTATATCAATTGCTTAGATATTCTACAACCTTTTGCAAAAGAATAATTATAAGCAGCAGCAGTAAAACAAAGCGGCTACGATCCTTCAAATCAAAAATAGTTTTGGGCCTGCGCAAAAAAGCAGCAAGCGCCTGCCAATAATCACGCCAAGAGGCAGGCTTGCGCTGTTTATTTTGATGTTTTGGCTGCATATCTTTGAGATAATTTTTTCTTGCCACTTTACGCCCTGCCCTTTCGCCGTTACTTGCGAAAAAAGACAGCAGCACGAAGCCACTGTCTTTCTTCTGCTTAATTTTATTATACTATATTTGGACGCTTATTCATAGCGCAAAGCGTCGATAGGATCTAAAAGCGCCGCTTTTCTTGCTGGGTAAATGCCAAAGAATAAACCAATACCCACAGAGAAAACTACGGCAATCACAATTGCCCACACAGAAATTACCGTGTTCCAGCCGGCAAACTGGCTGATGGCAAAGGACGCACCCACGCCTAAAACTACGCCTAGCGTGCCGCCTACAATACCAATAACCATTGCTTCAATCAAAAATTGCAGCAAAATATTATTATAGGTAGCGCCTAAGGCCTTGCGGATACCAATTTCCCGCGTGCGCTCCGTTACGGAAACCAGCATAATATTCATAATGCCGATACCGCCGACCAAAAGAGAAATTGCCGCAATACAGCCTAACAGCATGGTGATACTGTTGGCAGTTTCCATCATAGTATCCATAATAGCCGCCATATTGCGCACAGTAAAATCATCATAATCGCCGTCCTTAATTTTATGTCGTGTGCGCAATACCTGCTCTGCCTCCGCCTGCACTTCGTTAATAATATTTTCGTTTTCCGCCTGCAGGGTTACGCGCTGCACATAGGTGATGCCCATCATGCGATTTTGCGCCGTAGTCAGCGGAATGTAAACCACATCGTCCTGATCCTGCCCCATACCGCTTTGACCCTTGCTTTTCAGCACGCCGATAACCTGAAACGGCGCTTTATTGATACGCATTAGCTGGCCCACAGCTTCGCCGTCAGGAAACAGACTATCGGCTACAGTTTTGCCGATAACTGCCACTCTGCTGCGGCTGGTTAAATCGTTGCTGCGAAAAATGCGTCCGTCTTCTATCTCTAAGCTTTGAATATCAAAATTGCTGGGGGTAGTGCCTTCTACGCGGCTGGTCCAGTTTTGGTTGCCTGCCACCAGCTGATAGCTTCTATTAACGCTGGCACTCATGCGGGCAACTCCGTCAACCTGCTTTAAAATGGCTTCACCGTCCTCAAAGGTCAGCTTGGCACCTTCGCCCGCCGCCAGTCTTGCACCGCTGGAGGTTCTGCCGCCGGAGGTAATTACCAAAAGATTGCTGCCCAGCTTTGAAATATTATTTTTGATATTTTCTTTCATACCAAAGCCTAGGCTGACCATAGCTATAACAGCGCCCACACCGATAATAACTCCCAGCAGTGTCAAAAACGTGCGCAGCTTGTTGGAAACCATGCCCTCTAAGGCCATTTTAATTGATTCGTTCAACATGCCGCTCACCTTCTTTCGTCGCTGACTAATTTACCGTCGCGCATCACTAAAATACGCTTAGTCTGCTCTGCAATATCCGGCTCATGAGTTACCATAACCACGGTTTTGCCGCTGGCGTTCATGTCCTTAAAAATATCCATAATCTCGTAGCTGGATTTAGTGTCCAAATTACCTGTAGGTTCATCCGCCATAATAATCGCCGGATCGTTGATAAGAGCCCTGGCAATAGCCACGCGCTGACGCTGACCGCCGCTCATTTCCATGGGCTTGTGCTCCAGGCGCTCGCCCAAGCCTACGGCCTGCAAGGCTTTTTTAGCTCTTTCCATGCGTTCTTCTTCGTCCACACCGGCATAAATTAAAGGCAACGCTACATTAGCCTGCGCCGTTAATTTAGAAAGCAAATTAAAATTTTGAAAAACAAAGCCTATTTTAGCGTTGCGAGTATGCGCCAGCTCGTCGTCGTTGTAGCCGGCAATCTCCCTGCCGTCAAGAAAATATTCGCCGCTGGTAGGACGGTCAAGACAGCCAAGAATATTCATCATGGTAGATTTACCACTGCCCGACGGTCCCATAATAGAAGTAAATTCGCCAAATTCTATGGTTACGTTCACGTGATCCAAGGCGTGCACAATGCTATCGCCCATCACGTAGGTTTTCATTATATCCTTTAATTGGATAACCGTTGCCATTACTGCCGCCTCCTTAGTGCATGGGCGGTCCCATTCTTGTATTAGTCTGCTTAGCTACCGCTTTTTTCACCAGCAGTTTTTCGCCGGGCTGCAAATTGGCTCCGGTCACTACTACGTCGTTGTCGTTGCTCAAGCCCAAGGTTACGTCTACGTCGCGAGATTCTTTAGTCTTTTCGTTATATACCTTTACATAACGGCGTTTTCCCTGGCTGTAAATGCAGTTAAGAGGCACCATAGTAACGTCGTCTGCTTCATCAACAATAAATTCTGCTCTGGCAGTCATGGTCGGCAGCAGCTTGCCCTTAGCGTCGTCAACAGTTACATATACATTGTAATAAATTACGTTATTTTCGGTAATAGCTTTTTTAGACAGCAAACGCACTACACCCGTAAAGGTTTCGTCGGGAAAAGCGTCAACAGTAAAATTAACCTTTTGTCCCTCTTTAATGCGTCCGATATCTGATTCGTCCACCAAGGTTTCAATCTCCATATTGTCCAGAGTAGCAACAGACATAATTACCTGCGGCGTGCTGATACCGGAGCTGATAGTTTGACCTACAGGCGTAGGCTTGCCAATAATATAGCCGCTGATAGGCGTAGTAATAACTGTATCGTTAACGTCGGAAACTGCTTTATCATAAACACTTTTAGCTACCAAATAATCGGCATAGGCAGCGTCGAAGGCTGCTTGGCTGATAGCACCGCGGTTAAGCAGTTCCAAATCGCGGTTATAGGTAAGCTGCGCGTCCACCAGCTTAGCTTCCATCTGCTTTAAAGTAGCGCGCAAAGCCGTGTCATCCAAACGCACCAGCACGTCACCGGCATTTACATGCTGATTTTCTTTAACCAAAACATCTACGATACGTCCGGTAATTTTGGAGCTTATATCTACATTGTCCAGTGCAGCTAAAGCGCCGGTAGCAGAAACGGTTTCCGCCAAATTGCCTTTTGTAACCTGACCCAATCTAACAGTGCTTTCCGTCTGCCGCGTGCTTTGATAATATCGGTAGCCGCCATAGCTGCCTGCCAAAAGAATAACGCAAGCAAGGATAATGTACTTATTGTTTTTGAAAAACTTCATCATAGGGCATCCCTCATTTATCTTTTTCTTCTAATTATATACTCCCGTTCTTTGGAGGTCAAAGCCAGTATACCAAGAAGATGTGTTTTTTTTATGACACTTTGCACAAAAATATTCTTAGTATTTTTTGTTAAGCGTGCCGCACGCACGTCTGGCGTATATTTTATTCAACTTCTTTTGTCGCCAAAAGAAGTTGCCAAGAAAAGCGCGCGCTTTTCGAAG
>ERZ773209.578-NODE-578-length-25854-cov-26.882050_pt1 | contig 25854 bp, 22 predicted proteins | sample MGYA00511109_ERZ773209 | MGnify/ENA primary metagenome ERZ773209 (study PRJEB29015, sample SAMEA2737786) | human gut metagenome | biome: human gut; feature: human-associated habitat; material: faeces | place: China | collected 2012 ...
CGAATCTGATGAACATTGCCACCAATACGCAGGCATGTCTGGTAGAGAAGATGTACGGTCGCAACATTATGTCGTCGTTTCATGGCTTGTGGAGTTTGGGTGGATTTTCGGGCGGTATCATAGGTGCAGTCTTTGCGAATACCCTACTTCCGATAGAGGTGCATTTCGGAACGGTTTTGGTGATGAGTCTTCTCATTATAACTATCGGATTCAGATATCTGATAGATGATGCAACAGCAAAGGCAGAAGAGGAAGATGTTCCGAAGTTCTCGTTCAAGACTATCGACCCGATTCTGTTCCTCTTAGGATTAATGGGATTTGCCGGCATGTTCTTTGAAGGTACTGTTTATGATTGGAGTAGTGTATATTTCTCATCAGTGGTGAAACCCGATGAGGCTTTTATCCGTGCAGGTTATGTGGCTGGTATGGGAGCGATGACTCTGGGTAGATTTCTTGCTGATGGTTTTGTTACAAAATATGGACCAGCCAGAGTATTGAAGGTTTGTGGTGCTTTGATATTGGGTGGTTTGTGGTTGGCTGCAGCTTTGCCTTATCTCATTCCTGCCACCTTGGGTTTCCTGCTGGTAGGTTTTGGCATCTCTTCATCGGTGCCTATCTGCTACAGCATTGCCGGTAAGTTGGGCACTATCAAGGCCAGCATCGCCATTACCATCGTTTCGAGCATCAGTTTCTTTGGATTTCTGGTAGGACCACCGGTTATCGGATGGCTTGCAGAGGCTACCGGACTTCGTATCGCCATCAGTATTGCCGCCTGTTTAGGCTTGATGATTGCTTTTTTTGCCGCAAAGGTTGGAAAGAGAATATCCATTTAATTTTGTACCATCAAAAAATACTCTTATTGACATGATGACAATTAAAATGAACTATTTAGAAAAGGTTGCAAAAACAGCTGCGCTTCTTGTTACATAAGTATGTGTAGATATTCAGAGAAAAATGTAATAAATTATTTGTAATTTTGTGGTGATACAGATGAAAAAAGCCCTTAAACTTCAATAGCGAAGTCTAAGGGCTTTTATTTTTGCGTGCCCATGCAAAAATTCCTGCGTGCCCACGCATAAATTCATACGTCGGCACGCAGTTTTTGGGGCAGGGGTTTATGTTTTTATTTTATATAAATAAATTTCCTATCTGGAAGACTAAGGCTGATACTACCCATGCCAATAGCGTGGTGTAGCCAGCGGCAAAGCCTGCCCATTTCCAACTGCCCGTCTCGCCCTTGATGGCGGCGATAGTGGCGATGCAAGGGAAGTAGAGTAATACGAAGAGGAGGAAACAGTAGGCGGTGAGCGTAGCCTTGGATGCTGCCTCGGCATCGCTGTAACCGTAGGTCTTCTTCAGGTCAGAAGTCATCTGCTTCTTCAAAACCTCGTATTTTCCGTCTTCATCGTTGTAATCCTGATCGTCAGAGAAACTGTCGTTGTTGCTGTAGAGCACACCCATCGTTGAGGCTACAATCTCCTTGGCACCCACACCGGATACCAGACCCACATCTAACTTCCAGTCGAAACCCTGTGGAGTGAAGATAGGCTCAATGGTCTTACCGATTCTGCCGATATAGCTCTGCTCCTGTTGTGCCTGGGTATCAAGCTCCTCATTGTGAGGGAAGTAGCCCAAAGCCCAGACGATGATACTTGCCACAAGGATGATACCTCCCATCTTCTTCAGGTACTGCTTACCCTTTTCCCAGGTATGGCGGCCTATTGCCTTCCAGGTAGGGAAGCGGTAAGGAGGCAGCTCCATTACGAATGGAGTATCTTCGCCCTTCACCACGAAACTGGCAAAGATACGGCTCAATATCACGGCAAGGAAGATGCCGATGAGATAGAGCGATACCATAATGAGCGAACGGTATTGGATGGCAAAGAATGTTCCGATAACCATGATGTAGATTGGCAGACGAGCCGAACAACTCATCAATGGCAAAATCAGCATCGTTATCAGACGGGAACGGTGACTCTCGATGGTTCTCGTTGCCATCACGGCAGGCACGTTACATCCGAATCCCATAATCAGCGGAATGAATGATTTGCCATGCAGGCCCATCTTGTGCATCAGTTTATCCATGATGAAGGCGGCACGAGCCATATATCCCGAATCCTCCATGTATGAGATGAAGAAATACAAAATCAGAATCTGTGGCAGGAACACGATGACCGCACCTACACCACCAATCACACCATCTACCAGCATGTCCTTCACCGGTCCGTCCGGCATCGTGGTACTGATGAATTCGCCCAGCCATGCTACGCCGTCCTCAATCCATCCCTTAGGAATCTCGCCCAGTACGAAGGTGGCTGAGAACATGATGAACAGCAGCAGGATGAAGATAGGGAAGCCTACATATTTATTGGTCAGGATTCTGTCGATGAGATGGGTTACCTGATAGGTATCCTTTGCTTTGCCAGGTTCATAGCCTGCTTCCTGCAATGCTCCATGAATAAAACCATATTTGGCATCCATGATGGCGGTTTCGCTATCTTCCAGAGTCTCTTCCTTCACACGCTTGGCAGCCTCATCACGGGCTGCGAATATTTCCTTGGCAGATTTCAGATGACTTACGTATTCCTCGGCGTGTTTGTCGTTCTCCAATAATTTGATAGAAAGATATCGTGTGGAGTAGCGCTGGCGGATGGAATCATCTACCTTCAGATACTTCTGGATATGTTCGATGCCGTGCTCTATCTCATGTCCGTGGTTTATGTGGATATGGCGATAGTGAGCGTTGGAATCTTCCTTGCCTTCGTAAAGTTCGATGATGGTCTCGAAGAGTTTATCCACGCCTCGACCATTGGTAAAGACGGTAGGTATCATCGAGATACCGAAGAGTTCGCCCAGTTTGTCGTAGTCGATGTTATCGCCACGCTTCTCGGTTTCATCAAACATGTTGAGGGCGCAGACCATGCGGATGTGCATGTCTATCAACTGGGTGGTGAGATAGAGGTTGCGCTCCAGATTGCTGGTATCAATAACGTTGATGACGATATCCGGCGTATGCTCGATGAGTTGCTTGCGCACATAAAGTTCTTCTGGTGAATAAGCAGAAAGAGAGTAGGTGCCTGGTAAATCAACAAGATTAAAGTGATAACCGTTAAAATCGGCTTCACCTACCTTGGCATCTACGGTTACACCACTATAGTTGCCCACACGTTCGTGAGCACCCGATGCAAAGTTGAAGAGGGAGGTTTTACCACAGTTTGGATTTCCCACTAAAGCAACGTTGATGACATGATGCAAACGTTCGGCTTCCTGTTCTGCCAAGGCTTCGTTGCTGGCAGAGTCTTTTCTTTCAGCCACGAGCATCTTGTCGCCCAGCGCATTTTCGTCGCTATCGTTTGTATTGATAGTTTGTGAGTCAATTACTTGCTGTCTATCTTCTGCATCTGCATGATTCAGTTCTTTATTGTTTTTTGCCTCGTCAATAGAAACTACTTCTATGTGGTCAGCCTCACTATGTCTGAGTGATACCTCATAGCCCATGATTTTGTATTTCACAGGATCTTGCAGTGGAGCATTGAGGAGTACATCCACTTTTTTCCCTTTGATAAAACCCATCTCGATGACTCTCTTACGGAAGCCACCGTGACCGGATACTTTGACGATGACGCCACTTTCTCCTGTTTTGAGTTCTGATAATTTCATCGTATCTTTCCTTGAATTAACCTTATATTCTATAGAAACTGGCTTTATTGCCAGCTCTTTTTTTTTTCAACTGCAAAATTACGAATAATTTTTTGCAACTCGGTAGCAATGATGTCATTAAATAAAAAAATACCAAGAAATGATGAGAGTATCATCAATTCTTGGTATTCTTATCATTATTTCTGATGATGTGTACCTCTTATACCTTATTATATATATAAGAGCATCACCATTTCTTGTGATTACAAGTTTCTGCCGTGGCAGTTCTTGAACTTCTTGCCGCTGCCGCATGGACATGGATCGTTTGGACGAGGCATGCGCTCTGCACGGTAAGGAGTGTGGTTTGTCTGGCTTGCGCCTTCACGAGTGTCTTGGTTGGCTGCAGCCTGTTGAGCAGCACGCTCTGCACGTTCACGCTCTTCGTCAATGTCAACCTTAGACTCTACATAGTTCTGCTGTGTAGGCTGTTCTGGAGCAGCCTCTTGTACAGGCTGTTGTTCCATTACAGGAATCTGACCACGCATCAGGATGCTTGAAATACGATCGTACATTTCGTTAATCATTGCATCCCAAATCTTGGCACTCTCCAGTTTGTAGATCAACAATGGATCTTTCTGCTCGTAGCTGGCGTTCTGTACTGAGTGACGGAGTTCGTCCAGTTTGCGGAGATTCTCTTTCCAGTCATCATCAATGATATGGAGCAGCACGCTCTTCTCGAATTCCTTCACAACACTCTTAGCCTCAGACTCGTAAGCTTCCTTGAGGTTGCATGGTATCTGGTACATACGCTTACCATCTGTCAATGGCACCATGATGCGCTCATACATAGCTCCCTGGTCCTCAAATACTTGCTTGATGATAGGGAATGCAGTAGCCTGAATGCGGTCTGTCTTGCGCTTGAAAGCTGCCATTGCCTCCTGGAAGGCACGCTCTGCCAAATCTTCACGTCTGCCAGATTCGTATTCTTCCACGGTAAATGGAATCTCCATAGCAAGAACCTTGAGGAACTCTTCCTTTGCACCATCGAAATCATTGTTATTGATGATATTCAAGCAGCGGTCCCAAATAATGTTGGTGATATCCATGCCGATACGCTCACCCATCAAGGCGTGACGACGCTTTTCATAGATAACGGTACGCTGACGGTTCATCACGTCATCATACTCCAGGAGGTGCTTACGGATACCGAAGTTGTTTTCCTCAACCTTGCGCTGGGCACGCTCGATGCTCTTGCTGATCATAGGACTCTCGATACGCTCGCCATCCTCGAAACCAAGACGGTCCATTACCTTTGCAATACGTTCAGAAGCGAACAGACGCATCAGCTTATCTTCCAATGATACATAGAATACAGATGAACCTGGGTCACCCTGACGACCTGCACGACCACGGAGCTGACGGTCAACACGACGGCTCTCATGGCGTTCTGTACCGATGATAGCAAGACCACCTGCAGCCTTTACTTCTGGAGTCAGCTTGATATCGGTACCACGACCTGCCATGTTGGTAGCGATGGTTACGGCACCCTTGCCATTTGTTGAGCGACCAGCCTCGGCAACAATCTGAGCCTCCTGCTGGTGCAACTTAGCGTTCAGCACGTTATGAGGAATGTTACGCATCTTCAACATCTTGCTCAACAACTCTGAGATTTCTACAGATGTTGTACCCACCAAAACAGGGCGACCAGCATTGCGCATTTCTTCAATCTCATCAATGACGGCACGATACTTTTCACGGGCTGTCTTATAGACGCGGTCGTCCAAGTCGTGACGTGCAATAGGACGGTTGGTAGGAATCTCAACTACGTCGAGTTTGTAAATATCCCAGAACTCACCAGCTTCTGTGCTTGCAGTACCGGTCATACCAGAGAGTTTGTGGTACATACGGAAATAGTTCTGGAGTGTGATAGTTGCGAATGTCTGAGTAGCAGCCTCAACCTTTACATGCTCCTTAGCTTCGATAGCCTGATGCAAGCCATCGCTCCAGCGACGACCTTCCATGATACGACCAGTCTGCTCATCGACAATCTTCACTTCGCCATCCATGACAACATATTCGTCGTCCTTATTAAACATGGTATAAGCTTTCAGCAACTGCTGAAGTGTGTGAACTCGTTCACTCTGTACACCATAGTGTGCCAACATCTCGTCTTTCTTGTCGAGACGCTCCTGGTCAGAGATGTCTGTGCGAGCTTCCAACTCACTCATCTCTGTAGTGATATCAGGCAATACGAAAAGTTCCTTATCGTTTACCTGTTTTGCCAACCAGTCTGTACCCTTGTCGGTAAGGTCGGCTGAATTCAATTTCTCATCTACCACGAAATACAAAGGCTCTACAGCCTTAGGCATCTCACGGTTGTTGTTAGCCATGTAGTATTCCTCGGTCTTCAACAAACCAGCCTTGATACCTTCCTCAGAAAGGTACTTGATCAATGGCTTATTCTTAGGCAATGCCTTGAATGAACGGTAAAGAGCCAAGAAACCAGCCTCAAGTATTTCCTGATTCTTGGTCTTGCTTCCTTCGCTAATCTTCTGCTTAGCTTCTGCGAGCAATTCTGTTGCCTGTTTACGCTGTACTTCATAGAGACGCTCTACCAATGGCTGGTATTCCTCAAACATCTGATCGTCACCCTTTGGGATTGGACCGGAAATGATAAGTGGAGTACGGGCATCGTCAATCAAAACGGAGTCAACCTCATCGACGATGGCATAGTTGTGCTGGCGCTGTACCAAGTCTGCAGGACTTGTTGCCATATTGTCGCGCAAATAGTCGAAACCAAACTCATTGTTTGTACCAAAGGTGATATCTGCCAAATATGCTTTGCGACGCTCGTCAGAATTTGGGCGATGCTTGTCGATGCAATCTACAGAAAGACCATTGAACATATAGAGAGGTCCCATCCACTCAGAGTCACGTTTTGCCAAGTAATCGTTGACAGTAACGACATGTACACCATTGCCAGTTAAGGCATTCAGGAAAACAGGACAGGTACCAACGAGTGTCTTACCCTCACCGGTAGCCATCTCGGCAATCTTACCTTGATGCAAAACGACACCACCGAAGAGCTGAACATCGTAGTGAACCATTTCCCATTTCAGGTCGTTACCACCAGCTGTCCAATGGTTGTGATAGATAGCCTTATCACCATCAATGGTGATGAAGTCATTCTTAGGGTCTGCTGCCAACTCACGGTCAAAATCAGTAGCTGTAACGATGGTCTCCTCGTTTTCTGCAAAACGGCGAGCTGTATCCTTTACAATACTGAATGCAGTAGGGAGCACTTCATTGAGGGCAATCTCATATTTGTCGAGTGCCTCCTTCTCCAACTTATCAATCTGGTTGAAGATACCTTCACGCTCGTCAATAGGAGTTTCTTCTATCTTAGCCTTGAGTTCTGCTATCTTAGCTTTCTCCTCGTTGGCATACTCCTGTACATACTTCTGGATTTCTTTTGTCTTAGCACGAAGCTCGTCATTGCTCAAGGCCTTGATATTAGGATATTCTGCCTTGATTTTCTCTACGATTGGCTGGATCAACTTCATGTCGCGAGTTGATTTGTTGCCAAACAATGACTGAAGAATTTTGTTAAAGTTCATTGTTATATTTATTTTTTTTGTTATTCGAAATTTATCGGGAGTAATTGAAAATAAAGGAGTTATGAGTCATTTGACAAGTACTTGTCGCTCTCTTTTTCTCTATTTCTTTCTCCACATTATATTTATTGTCTGCAAATTTACAAAAAATATCTGTAAATCAGCAATGTTTTGTTAATTAATGCTCGTTTGCAAGTGATATTTGTGATATTCTATCCTTATATGACTTGCAATGGGATTAAAAACAATCAGGTCCTCGAATAACAATACTACCATAAGGAGCCTTATATTTATGCTCCAGAATAGGGTGGAAATAAATATTAGAATGAATGTCTGTCAGAATGTCAGAAGTATCTGCTGTTAATGAAGCAGATACTGAGTGAAACTGAGGTCTTGAATGGTTTTCATCAGAGGCTTCTTTAATAGCCTTGATGACATAGAGAATGTCTTCCTCTAATGCCTTCGCCTCAGGTTGCTGGATAAATTCGTCATAGGATATATCTGTCAGCGCAAACTTCAGTGCCTGCTGATAAGTCTGCGCTTCCATGCCTGTTGCCGCTAAGACAACCAGGAGGGCGGTAATATATCTGTTGACAATCATAAATCCTAATTTATTTTATTTGTTTAATTGTTTTTTCTGTTTACGGAGATCATATACTATAGATCTTATGACATATCGCATTAGCAAAGATAATGCCAAGATTTCCATACCTTCTGCATAGTGCTGCCAGATTTGCATAAAGAGGGACACGAAAAGAAGTATTCCCCATATATTATAGTACCAATATATTTTACCTTTATACAGATTTCTGCAGGTTTTCCATGCAAAGATGAGATTGAGTGGATTCAATATCAAAATCTGGAAATTGATCTGAACGGTAGGGTGCTCTGAGAACATCATCGCCAGAAGTATAAATCCTGGAATACCTGTAAGTATCAGAAGAGTCATATCTAACCACCAGAAGTTCTTTCGCTTGAAGACTTCTATGATGGATAATAAAAATATGACTGCGCCCAGAGCGAGCGCTACTCTGAATGGAGTGATGCTTTCGCTTTCTGTTGCATGGTCTGCTTGTACCGGTATCAGGTAGAATGTACTATCTACTAATTTGATATATCTTTTTTTAGTTGGATATACTTCCGCCATCGTTTTTTGAACGGTTGTGTCCTTTCTTGCTTCTGTAGCAAAGTCCTTACTGAGGTTTTCTGGCAGGAACTCCCATTCTTGTTTACTGATAGGGCGGTCTGCCATGAATCCTAAAAGTAAATCATTTCCGAATCTGGCCCATTTATGATTTTCGTTCAGACGATGGATTTCTTTACGATAGGTTGATTGGGCATCAACGTCCTTGAAATCTGTGATATGTTGTCCGAGATTTCTGATAATCATATCACGGGCTCTGGTAGTACAGTTGTCAAAGAAGAAATTGTAGCGGTAAGTGCGATTCTCTTCTTTGTTATTCTCGTCAATAGCAGAGAGAATCTTTATCTTCTCCTCTCTGGTGAGTGCCAGTCTTTGTTGTCTTACCCATCTTCCTTCGCTTGAATATTCTGCTATGAAATGCTCCATAGGGAATATACCTATCTGATAGTCGGTCATGCCGAACACAAACCTAAGAATGAAAAAGGCCTGCTTAAAGGAGAACATTCCCCAGTTGACTGCAAGGTCTGTACCGTGGACATGGTCTTCAATGCGAAGGGCGGTGTGTCCATAGTATGACCATACTTCTTGTCCTGGTCCGCAAGTCAGGAGAGATATATCTACAGAGTCGAGCCATGCTTGTGACTCAGGGGATGACATATAGTTTCTCTCAGAATTTTCTTGAGGTCTGTTACCCTGAAAATCCTGTGCGTTAGCCAAAGTCGTTAAATTGATTAACAAAACGGCTAAAAAAGCTCTAAAAATATACTTAAATCGTTTCACGATGCAAAAATACCTTATTATTTTCAATTATCCTTCTTTTTTTCTAATTTTTTTTAATACTTTTGCACTCTGAATATAAATTTGAATGATAATTATCAATGAGAAAGCTTATTTTAGCTACCCTTTTGTTGGGTACAGTTATTTCGGTTAATGCCCAAAGTGGTACTAATTCTCCATACAGCCAGTATGGTCTTGGCGTGTTGTCAGACCAGACTTCTGGTTTCAATCGTGGTATGAATGGCGTTGGTCTCGGTTTTCATGAGCATAACCAAATCAACTATTTGAACCCTGCTTCATATTCAGCTATAGATTCCTTATCTTTTATTCTTGATGCAGGTATCTCAGGTCAGATTACCAATTTCGAAGAGAATGGAGTCAAGAAGAATGCTAATAATGCTAACTTTGAATATGTGGTTGCTGGTTTTAGAGCTGCCAAGCATTTAGGTGTTAGCTTTGGTGTGCTGCCATTTACTAATGTAGGTTATAACTATACTTCTACAGAAAAAGTAGGCTCACAGTTTAATGATGCTACTTATACCAATACTTATAATGGTGAAGGTGGACTTCATCAGGTTTATCTCGGTGTCGGTTGGGCTCCGGTTAAGGGATTGGCTGTAGGTGCTAATGTGGCATATATTTGGGGTGATTATAATAAGTATGTTTCTAATGCTTATAGTAACTCCAATTATAATACGTTGATTCGTACTTATTCTACTCAGGTCAACAGCTATAAGTTAGATTTTGGTATCCAATATACAGCCAAGCTCTCCAAGAAGGATTGGGCAACAATCGGTGCAACCTATTCACCAGGTCATAATCTTGGTGCAACTGCCGACATGAATATTATTTCTAATAATTCTCAGACAAGTGCATCGGATACAACCTTTTTCTCTATTGATAAAGCATTTGAGCTGCCTCATATGTATGGTGTAGGTTTGATGTGGAATCATAATGATCAGTGGAAAATAGGATTTGATTATACCTTGCAAAAGTGGGGTAGTTTGGAATATCCTCGAAGATATGTAAATGTCAATGACAAGAATCATGTCCTTGATGTGGATGGTGCTTACGCAGACCGCAGTAAGTTCAATTTGGGTATGCAGTATTGCTATGGCGAATATAACCGTAGTTTCTTCAAGCGTTTGAGATATCGTGCCGGTGTAAGTTATGCAACTTCGTATTATAAGGTAAATGGTATTGATGGACCTAAGGAAATCTCTGTTAGTGCAGGTTTCGGTATTCCAATTATGAACAATTACAACCACCGTTCTTTCCTCAATATCAGTGGACAGTGGGTGAAGAGTTCTGCAAAGGATTTAATTAAGGAAAATACTTTCCGCTTGAATATTGGCTTTACTTTTAATGAAGAGTGGTTTAGAAAGTGGAGAATGAAGTAATATATAATAATGTATAAGATTAAAAGCACTTTTTTAGGATTATTGATGTTCATTTGTTTGGTGGCTTGCCAGGAACAAGTGGAACATACTGCACCTGCAATCTTGGCGCGTGACTCTGTTGCCATGATGACTTCGTATGGTGTTAATACGCTCATCAGTGATTCGGGTGTGATGAAATATCGTATTGTTACGGAACGATGGGAAGTGAATACCAGTAAGAATCCTTCTCAATGGATTTTTGAAAAGGGTATTTTGCTGGAGCAATTTGATGAGAAGTTTCATGTGAATAGTTATATTCAAAGTGATACGGCTTATTATTATGACCAGCAGAAGATATGGAAACTTTATGGAAGAGTCCGTATCTTGACTAAAGATGGATTGAAATTTACAAGTGAACAACTCACTTGGGATCAAAATAAGCATGAGCTTTCGAGCAATGTCTTCAGTAAATTAGTTACTCCTGAACGTACCCTGCAAGGGTCATATTTCTGGAGTGACGAGAAGATGACTCGTTATTTTGTTAGTAATTCTAAAGGTAGCTTTGAAAAGGGTGATGTGGCTGGTACACAGAGTGATACTATCTCTTCTCAGCCAGATTCAGTAAAGCAGAATTTACGTCCGCAAGCTACACCGCGAAGTGCGACAAATTCGATTCCGCTTATGCACTAATATTGAAAAAAAGAAAATGGAAGAAGTAGGGATTAGTCTCATAATTGGAATCTTGGTGACAATGGTCTTTTCCGCCTTTTTCAGTGGTATGGAAATTGCCTTTGTTTCATCCAACCGTATGTTGGCTGAGATGGATAAGGAAAAAAACGGATTTACACAACGTATTATTTCTTTGTTTTACTCTCATCCTAATGGTTTTGTCAGTACCATGCTTGTGGGTAATAATATAGCCTTGGTTGTATATGGTATTCTGATAGCCCGTCTCTTTGATAACACTATTTTCATTGGGCTGGATGATGGTCTGAAGGTTTCTGCTGATACGATTTTATCTACATTAATCGTGCTTTTCACAGGTGAGTTTTTGCCTAAGACTCTTTTCAAGTCCAATCCTAATAGATTGTTGTCTCTTTTCAGTCCTTTAGCTTACTTATGTTATGTCGTCCTTTGGCCTATCAGTAAGTTCAGTACTTTTTTAAGTAAGATGTTGTTGAAGATTCTTGGTGTTAAAATGGACGATGAGACTGGGGATGAAGGATTTTCTAAAGTGGATTTGGATTATCTTGTCCAATCCAGTATAGATAATGCAGAGAAGGATTCTGATATTAACGATGAGGTCAAGATATTCCAGAACGCATTGGATTTCTCGGATACCAAAGTAAGGGATTGTATGGTTCCTCGTACTGAAATTCAGGCGGTTGGTCTGGATGCAACACTTGAGGATCTGCGTCAGAAATTCGTGGAAAGTGGCAATTCTAAGATTGTGGTATATAAGGATGATATAGATCATGTGGAAGGATATATTCATAGTTCTGAGTTGTTCCGCAATCCGAAGAAATGGCAAGATCATATTCGTACGATGCCTTTTGTGCCAGAGACGATGCAGGCGCAAAAGTTGATGCAGATTTTCCTACAGCAGAAGAAGACGTTGGGTGTAGTCGTTGACGAATTCGGAGGCACCAGTGGACTGGTCAGTTTGGAGGATATTGTAGAGGAAATCTTTGGTGATATTGAGGATGAGCATGATTCAGCGAAATATGTCGCCAAACAAACTCCTGAGGGTGACTATCTTTTGTCTGCTCGTTTGGAAATAGACAAGGTAAACGAGATGTTTGATTTAGACTTGCCTGAAAGTGATGAATATATGACTGTTGGAGGCTTGATACTTCATGAATATCAGAGTTTTCCAAAGTTGAATGAAGTAATAAGCATTGGTAAGTTTGAATTTAAAATTATCAAGTCAACCTCTCGAAAAATAGAATTAGTTCACTTGCATTTGTTGAAGTAAACTCCTAAAAATAATATAGCAAAAAGCACTTGTCGTTTGCGATAAGTGCTTTTTTCTTGCTATTTTTGGGACTTTTTGGCATGTATGTCCAAAAAAGGCATAAAAAAATTCCCTTATTTCCGATTTTCTTTGTATTTTTGCAAACAATTGGCTAAAGTCTTACCTTGCTTTCATTGATTCGGAGCAGGGTTATGGAAAGAAAAGCCTATATAACTAGAGAAAATAAACAAAAAATAAAAATAAAATTAAAACGTAATGGCAGCATTAGGAACAATTAGAAAAAGAGGCGTCATTCTGGTTTGCATTATCAGTTTTGGCCTCTTCGCCTTCATTGCTGAAGAAGCTTTCCGTTCTTGTGATTCTGCAAAGAACAACGAACGCCAGCAGATCGGTGAGGTATTTGGCGAGAAAATCAGTGTACAGGAGTTCCAGAAACTCGTAGATGAGTACACAGAAGTAATTAAAATGCAACAGGGACAGGACAATCTCCCTGAGGAGCAGATGAACCAAGTCAAGGATATGGTTTGGAATTCATACATCCAAAACAAGATTGTTGCTCATGAGGCAGAGAAGTTGGGTCTCACTGTTACTGATGCAGAACTTCAGGATATCTTGAAGACCGGTACCAACCCAATGTTAGCTCAGACTCCTTTTGTTAATCAGCAGACAGGTCGCTTTGATGTTTCTGCTTTGCAGAAGTTCTTGGCTGATTATAAGGCTCAGAAGGCTAATCCATCTGCAAATGCTCAGATGATGGATCAATACACCAAAATTTACAACTATTGGTCATTTATCGAGAAGACTCTTCGTCAGCAGACTTTGGCTCAAAAGTATCAGTCTTTGCTCGCACACTGTTTCCTTTCAAATCCTGTAGAGGCTAAGATGGCTTTCAAGGAGGAAAACGAGGAGAGCAAGATTCAGTTGGCTGCTTTCCCTTATTCTGATATCCAGGATGACAAGGTGAAGGTTGTTGAAAGTGATTTGAAGGCTAAGTATGATGAGATGAAGGCTCGTTTCAAGCAGCCTGTTGAGAGCCGTGATATCAAGTTCGTTGATATTCAGGTAGAGGCTTCTCAGGCAGACCGCGCTGCTCTTAACAAGGAATTTGCTGGTTACCATACTCAGTTAGCTGCTGCAGCAGATCCTACAGAGGTTGTTCGCAAGTCTGCATCTACAGTTGCTTACTTGGGTATTCCTGTTGGCAAGGATGCTTTCCCTTCAGATATCGCAGCTACTCTTGATTCTATGGCTGTTGGTGCTACTACTGCAGTGAAGGCAAATAAAGCTGATAATACTTTGAATATTGTCAAGTTGGTTAACAAGCAGCAGTTGCCTGATTCTATTCAGTATCGTGTTATTCAGGTTGCCGCAGCTTCTGTTGCAGAAGCTAAGACAAAGGCTGATTCTATCCAGGGTGCTATTTCTGGTGGTGCTGATTTCGAGGCTATCGCTAAGAAGTATGGTCAGACTGGTGAGAAGGCATGGATGACAACTCGTCAGTATGAGTTTGCTCAGTCTATGGATAAGGATAATAAGGCATTCATCAACGCTTTGAATACTCAGGCTGTTAATGCTACTTCTCAGTTGCAGTTGGGACAGGGTTATGTAATCCTTCAGGTTTGCGACCGTAAGGCTATGATCGAGAAATATACAGCTGCTGTCATCAAGAAGAATATTGATTTCTCTCAGGATACTTATCGTACTGCTTACAACAAGTTCTCAAGTTTTGTCAGCGCCAACCAGACTGCTGATGAGATTGTGAAGAATGCAGCAAAGAGCGGTTATAAGGTTCAGGATTTGAAGGATATTACAACAGCTACTCACTATGTAGCAAACATCCATTCTACTCGTGAGGCTCTCAAGTGGATCTTTGAGGCTAAAGAAGGTTCTGTATCTCCTATGTATGAGTGTGGTAACAACGATCACCTTTTGGTTGTAGTACTTGATAAGATTAATCGTATTGGTTTCCGTGGCTTGGATGATCCTCAGGTAAAGGAGATGGTTAAGGCTGAGGTTATCAAAGACAAGAAGGCTGAAATGATTGAGGCTAAATTGAATGGTGTTAAGAATATCGCTGCAGCTAAGTCTAAGGGTGCTAAGGTTTCTGACGTTAATCAGATTACTTTCGCAGCTCCTGTATTCGTAGCTTCTGCTGGTGCAAGCGAACCTGCTCTTTCTGGTGCAGTTTCTGCTACTAAGAAGGGGGCATTCTCTGCTCATCCTGTTAAGGGTAATGCGGGTGTATATCTCTTCTTGGTTACTAATAAGTCTAACAGACCTGTTAAGTTTAATGAAAAGGCTCAGGAGCAGAAATGCCGTCAGAAGTCTATGCAGTATGCTGGTAACTTCATGAACGAGCTTTATCTCAATGCAAATGTCGTTGATAACAGATATCTCTTCTTCTAAGTAAAAGAGAAATTCATATAAAACAAAAAGAGCGTGGCTTCATTTCGAAGTCACGCTCTTTTTGTTTTATATATCTTGTGATATTATTTATCCTCGATTCCACCAATGCTTTTTCTTAGGAGGCTCTTGGTACGCTCCCATGCTTTCCTTAATGATGGTTCTATAGCTCTTTCCCTGGCTTATTATCTGGTAAATTTGCCCCCAGTCGGGAAGTCCACCTATATTTCTATCATCAATGAAATAGTCAGCTTTCAGTTTTCTTGTGAAGTGATTGTTGTTTTCTAAACTTTCTTCAGGATAGTCCTTGTTTACAGCCCAGAATTCTACTCCTCTCTCTTTACACCAGTCAACTGCTTCCTGCAGGAGATGTCCTTCTCGGACACTCCACAGGATTAAGCGGTGATGGTCTCTAATCAACATTTTTAAGGTTTCGATGGCAAATGGTATCTCGGTACCAATCTTTGGGTATTCATGAGTTACAATTGTGCCATCGAAATCAACTGCGATAGTTGCCATTCTTTACATTTATTTCTTTACGCTGTCGTCATTGATATCGCTATAATGACTCTTGCTGTAATTACCATAGATACCATATGAACCGTAGCTTTCATAGCCGTAGCTCTTGTAGCCATATTTGCCATTGCTGCCGTATTTACCATATTTTCCGTACTTCCCGTACTTACCATATCCGTAAAAGTAGCCATACTTCTTCTTAGATAAGTCAACGCCATTGAGTACAATGCTCATATTTGGCAATTTCTTCTCCATGCTCAAGCTGTTGATGAGACCAAAACTTGCCTTCTGGGTGAAGTCTGCACGACAAACATAAACTGTAGCATTTGAGATGCGGCCCAATGCCAATGTATCAGTTACAAGACCTACAGGAGCTGTATCGATTAAGATATAATCATAGTGCTCTTTCAACTGCTCCATAGTTTGTTCGAGGCTTTCTCTTGTTACCAATTCACCAGGGTTAGGAGGAACAGGACCTGCCATGAGGATATCCAATTTGTCATTAATACCAGAAGGGACAATCTGTTCTTTTACGTCGCTCCAGTTTACTTCGTCTTTTACGAGCAAATTAGTAATGCCATGGTGATGATCGTCAATCCCGAATAATTCTGCCAGACGAGGCTTACGGATATCCAGACCAACCAATACCACCTTCTTGCCAAGGAGAGCGAAACTGATAGCCACATTCGAAGCAATGAATGTTTTACCTTCAGCTGATGTGGTAGAAGTAAACATAATCACCTTGTCATGTTGCTTGAGTAAGAACTGCAGGTTAGTACGTAAACTACGGAAGATTTCCTCCATCAAGTTGTTCTTATTCTCATGTACTACGATATCAGCTTTGGTCTTAGCTCGTTCACTTGCGATGGCAACATCAGCGATGATAGGCAAGTCTGTCAATTTTGCAACATCGTTGTGTCCTTCAATCTTGTAGCGGAAGAATTCCAAGAGGAAGAGGATACCTGCTGGGATAGCCAAACCAAGAATCAATGCAATCAGCATAATCATATAATTCTTAGGTGTTACCTTACCTGCAAACACAGGGGTATCAATCAGCTTACCCTTATCTGCAGTAGCTGCCAATGAAATAGAGTTTTCCTCACGCTTCTGGAGCAACATCAGATACAAACCTGATTTTACTTCCTGCTGGCGACCAATCTGGGTCAACATACGCTCTTGTTCTGGAGTGTTGTTGATTTGTCCTTCATACTTGCCTGCTTGAGCTGCAATACTATTACGTTGAATTCTCAAACCTGCACGGGCTTGTGTCATTGCACGTTTGATAGATGAATTCAAATCATCCAACTGAGCTGTCAGTGGTGTTACCGTAGGAGAATTCTCACTTGCACTGTGGAGTAACTGATTGCGCTGCAAGGCAATTTTGTTATACTCGTTGATGAGGGAAGTAGCACTTGCATCAGACAAACCTACATTTGATGGAATAGGCTGGTGACGGTTGCTTGGCTCATTCATGTATCTAGTCAATTCGTCCAACAGAGCCACCTGTGTATTAGCTTCGCTTAACTTTTGGGCATATTGGTCTGCGTTTGCAACAGCTTGAGTAGCATTCATCTTCAACTCAACCATGTTGTTACGTTTCTTGTAATTTTCCAACTGACCTTCTGTACTACCCAATTCAGCGTTGATTTTCTCCAATCGCTGATTGATAAACTGCTCTGTACGTACTGCAATTTCGTTCTTATCTTCGTTAGCTTGTCTGTTATATACGATAGCCAACTGCTTCAGATAATCAATAGCTCTTTGTGGAATTTCATCGTTCAGCACCAAATCGACAATTGTAGTAGTCTTTGAGCTCTCTGTTACGTTTAGGTTTCCTACATATTTGCCTGCAGCAATCTCTGGAGCAATCATGGTAGCTTTGAGTGATTCGCCATCTCGCAACATATAGTTGCCGTTTTGTGTGAATCTTACAACACCCACTCTTGTACCGATAGTAGCAGGAAGTGCAGAGAAAGTCTTGTCGATATTGACTGCTTCTGGGTTGAATGAGTTATTATCAATAGGAACATTGTATGAACCCGTTACATGATAGTTTCTTCCTTCTCTTGTAATCTTTAAGTTCATTGGTGCATTCAACTTTTTCAAATGCTCCAAGTCCATATCAATGTTGACTTCCTGATCACCATAAAGTATATGGTCTTTCAACTTGCCTTCATGTCTGTAATTCACATAAAGTTTCAAGTCATAGACAGTCTGTTGTGCCAGGGTTCTTGACTTCAAGATTTCCATCTCGTTATCAATACCATTGGAGTTTGATATGATACCCAAATTTGTGGCACTCATGATAGAATTACCACCTTTGAAGCTGCTGCGTGAGCCTTCGTCATCCTTGATCAAGAGTTTGGCTGCAGATTGGTATATTGGCGTGGCATAGCGCAAATATATGTGGGCTGCACCCATACAGATGATAAGGGAGAGTACAAACCACTTCCAGTTGAGTATGAGAACGGTGTAGATAGTGGCAAAGTCAAAACTTGACTTCTCCTCGTTCTCCTGGATACTCTCCATTTCTAAGTTCTTGTTTTCTTCCATTATTCAAATGTCGTTTATTATTATATAATATGTATTATCTCTTCTTATACAATTTGCCTATTTAGTAGTGGCCAATTCCATCAAATATTGTCCATAACCATTTTTGAGCATTGGCTTGGCTAATTCCTTGAGTTGTTCTGCGTTAATCCATCCCTGTTTGAATGCGATTTCTTCCAGGCATGCAACTTTCAACCCCTGTCGCTTTTCGATGACCTCAATAAATGTGCTGGCTTCTGAAAGGCTATCATGCGTTCCGGTATCAAGCCATGCAAATCCACGCTGTAAAGTTCTTACCTTCAGTACCTTTTGCTTGAGATATTCTTGGTTCACTGTGGTTATTTCAAGTTCTCCACGGGCACTTGGCTTGATGTTCTTGGCGATTTCTACCACGCTGTTAGGATAGAAATACAGACCCACTACCGCATAGTTGCTCTTAGGTTCAGCAGGTTTTTCTTCAATGCTGAGACAGTTACCATCTTTATCAAATTCGGCAACTCCATATCTTTCTGGGTCGTTCACGTAGTAGCCAAAAACGCTGGCCTGACCATTTTCGGCAGCCTTGACACTATCTTTGAGAAGACCTGTAAATCCGGCGCCATAGAAAATGTTGTCTCCTAAAACCAGGCAGACATTATCATTTCCAATAAATTTCTCACCAATGATGAAAGCTTGAGCCAATCCGTCAGGTGAAGGTTGTTCTGCATATTCGAAATGAACGCCAAGTTCGCTGCCGTCACCTAATAATCTGCGGAACCCAGGTAAGTCGAATGGGGTGGAGATAATCAGGATTTCCTTGATACCGGCAAGCATCAAGACTGAAACCGGATAGTAAATCATCGGTTTGTCAAAAATAGGAATCAACTGTTTGCTGATACCTTTTGTGATGGGGTAAAGGCGAGTGCCTGATCCACCTGCTAATACAATACCTTTCATATTTTTATGTGATTTTATTAATAAGCATTCTTATCGTGTATGATTATACTCTTGGCTGTCAGGTAGATAATGCGCAAATCCAACCAGAACGACCAATTTTCAATATACCATATATCTCTTTTTATTCTTTCTTCCATCTGCCAAAGCTCTTTGGTCTCACCGCGGAAACCTGTTACTTGTGCCCATCCTGTAATTCCTGGCTTGGAGAAGTGACGTACCATGTATTTGTCGATGATTGAACCATAGATTTCTGTATGATGCAGCATGTGAGGACGTGGTCCAACGATGCTCATGTCTCCCTTGAGTACATTGAAAAATTGTGGGAATTCATCTATGTTGGATTTTCTCATAAAGTTTCCGAAAGCAAACTTCCTTGGGTCATTTTCGGTAGCTTGAACTGTATCTGCATCCTTATTGACATGCATGGAACGAAACTTCAGACATTGGAATGTATTGCCGTTGAGTCCGGTTCTTGCCTGTCGGAAAAATATCGGTCCAGGACTCTGTATCTTGATGATGATAGCTATGATAGGTAAGAATGGTAAGAAACAAAGGCAGATGATGGAACTTACAGCAATATCAAAACTGCGTTTAATAACTCTGTTGCCTAATTTCGCCAAAGGCTCACGTCGATTGGTAAATACACTTTTCCCAAGATAGAGTTGTGGGTCCAGGTGCAAACTGTATTCTCCAAATTGGCGTGGCATATAATAAAAGTGAATAACGTTCTTGTCACAGAACTGCATGATACGTACTATCTCATTGGAGTAATCATGAGATAAGCAACAGAAGAGTTCTTCAATATTGCTTGGAATACCATTGATGGTATTATTGATGCTTTCTGCCATCACCTTATTGAGGTATTGTATATCCCCCAGCCATTTAAACTCTTTAGGAGCATTAGCTATTGGCTCATTTGCATAATATCCGTGTACACGATATCCGGCAGATGGGTCTTCCATCAGCGTATTGTACATTTCTATGACAGCAGGGTCGTTTCCGATAAATAAAACTGTTTTGATGTTTCTACCTCTTAATCTGTTATATTTGAGAATGCTTAATTCTATATATCGGGAGAGTATTAAGCAGATGTATGTAGCAACTGCAAAATAGATGCTGAATTTGATTAAGTCGTAGCCACCCTTCAGCAAATAGGACATGGTAATATTGAAGATAAGTATCGTGGCGAAAATCAATTTGAAAGTTCTGCCCAATACCTGTATAAACCTTACCTTACGAACGTGGATAATGGACGCGAAGAGTAGTTCTCCTAAGAAAAGTGAAACGTTAGCTACAAAATAACATATCTTGCTTGCATGGAAAAAGACTATTGGAACTGAGATCTTATCCCAGTTGATAGCCAGAAAAAGAACAAAGTTGAGAATGATAAAGTCTGCGACTATTACTAACCATCTCACTAAATCACTACCTTTATAAGCTTCTTTCATGTGAATGTGGTATTTCTTTTATTGATAAGTTAAAAGATGAATTATTTAAACGTGCGCAAAGTTAGCGTTTTTTTTTCATATTTTGAAACTTTTATGGTTAAAACTTTGTTTTTGGACACAAATATTTCATATTATTGCAAAAAAGAAGCCTTGAATTTTGATATTTTGCGATTTTATTGTATTTTTGCAGAACAAATTAGTAAATCAATTGAAAATTTAAAAGTTTAAAAGAATAAGAAATGGGAATATTTTCAAAATTATTCGGTCATAAAAATGAAGAAAAGGTTGGAGGAATGGAAGATTACATGACCTTGGTGCGTGTTTATTTCCAGGCAGCCTTGGCTTCTCAATTAGGTATCACCAATTTGGCAATGCTTCCAGACCTTCGTGTTTTCAAAAATACCTTCCATGTTCCTACAGTCAATAATCGTTTAGGTATTGGCGAAAAAGCTCATGTGAAGAAGATGATGAAGGGCGTCTATGGAACTGAAGAGGATTATTTCAAGGAAATAGACCAAAGTATTCGTAAGAATTGTCGCAAATTGCAGGATGTCAATGTTTATCTGATTCAGTTCCAAACATTTACACAGGATTTGATGATGTTGATGGGAAACTTGATGAAGTTTAAGTTACGTTTGCCTTCTTTCATGAAGAAAGCATTATACAACATGACTCAAAAAACGGTAAATGATATTTTCAACAAAAATGATTTCAATGATGCCAGTGTCTTGAAGACTGTGGCACAGTTGAGACAGTTGAACCAACGTTTGGGATTCAGCCAGAAGTGGGTAACTGATTTTACTTACCAAGTAGTCATGTTGGCTAAGAAAGAACCACGCCCTTCTGATGAAGATGTGGAAAAAGCCAAGGCTAAAATGGGTAAGTAATCCCGCTTTTTCATTAAATTTAATAAAAATATAGAGGAATATTTGTTCTTTTCAAATTATTCCTTTATATTTGTAGCCAAAAAAGAAGTGTAATGAGTGCTAATGAGAAAAACATCAATACGTTTGCTACAAGAGTAAGGCAGATGATTCTCCAGTTTGAAGAACTCAAAAAGGAGAATGCTGAACTATACTCTATGGTGGATGAGCGTGATGCAAAAATCAAACAGTTGGAGGATAAGTTATCTCAGTCTGAGCATGATTACAATAGTCTCAAAATGGCTAAGATGATGACGATTTCTGATACGGATATGGAAGCTACGCAAAAACGTATAGCTAAACTTATCAGGGATGTTAACAAATGTATCACGTTATTGAGTGATCAGTAAAACTATAAGCGTTATGGCAGATCAAGGTGAAGAGAAATTATTGATTAGATTACATGTCTATGACACAGACCTCTCTGTGAGAATTCCCAGAGAGGATGAGGAATATTATCGTAAGTCAGGAAAACTGATTGATGATATTGTCAATTCATATAATAAAATTTTCAAGGGAAGAAAAAGCGACAAGGAAATCCTCTATATGGCGCTTATTGATATTGCCTTGAGATATGAAAAAGAGGTAGGGCGCAATGATACCGAACCTTATGATGATCTTCTCAAAAAGCTGACTGCCGAAATAGAAGATGCATTAAAATCATGATGCATGTTAGGTAGAATGTTCTATAATACATATTAATATAATAATAAATGGTAGAAATAATTATCGCCGCTCTTGTGGCTCTTATCTTAGGTGGAGCTGCAGGGTTTTTCATTTTCCGTTATGTTATTAAGGGAAAATATAATGAAATGATAGAAGCAGCCAATAAAGAGGCTGAGGTAGTTAAAGAGAAAAAACTTCTTGAGGTAAAGGAAAAATTCCTGAATAAGAAGGCCGAGTTGGAGAAGGAAGTACAGCAGCGTAATTCCCGTATCCAGCAGAGTGAAAACAAGCTCAAGCAGCGTGAGATTTCTCTCAATCAGCGTCAGGAAGAACTGGGTCGTCGCAAACAGGAAGTGGAGCAGAACCAGCAGCGTATTGACAATGAGAAAAAACTCCTCACCGTCAAGCAGCAGGAACTCGAGAAGATGCAGAAGATGGAGCAGGCTAAACTGGAGGAACTCTCTGGTTTGAGTGCTGAGGAAGCGAAACAGCGACTGGTGGAAAGTCTGAAAGATCAGGCTAAACTGGATGCTGCAAGTTATATCAATGAAATCATGGATGATGCTAAACTGAATGCCAACCAGCAGGCTAAGAAGATTGTAATCCAGACCATCCAGCGTGTGGCTACGGAAACTGCTATAGAGAATTCTGTTAGTGTTTTCCATATTGATAATGATGAGGTGAAGGGACGTATTATCGGTCGTGAAGGTCGTAATATCCGTGCCTTAGAGGCAGCTACTGGTGTTGAAATCGTTGTTGATGATACTCCTGAGGCTATCGTTATTTCAGCTTTCGATCCGATCCGTCGTGAAGTTTGTCGCTTGGCTCTCCACCAGTTGGTAGCTGATGGACGTATTCATCCTGCTCGTATTGAGGAAGTTGTGGCTAAGGTGAAGAAGCAGTTGGAGAATGAAATTATCGAAACAGGTAAGCGTACTGCTATTGACCTGGGTATTCATGGCTTGCATCCAGAGTTGATTCGTATTATCGGTAAGATGAAATATCGTTCTTCATACGGACAGAACCTCTTACAGCATGCGCGTGAAACTGCTAACCTCTGTGCTGTAATGGCTTCTGAGTTGGGATTGAATCCTAAGAAGGCTAAGCGTGCTGGTCTCTTACATGATATTGGTAAGGTGCCTGATGAGGAGAGTGAATTGCCACACGCTTTGTATGGTGCCAAGATTGCTGAGAAGTTTAAGGAAAAGCCAGATATCTGCAATGCCATCGGCGCTCACCACGATGAGATGGAGATGAATACGCTCTTGGCTCCTATTGTTCAGGTCTGTGATGCCATCTCTGGTGCCCGTCCTGGTGCCCGTCGTGAGATTGTTGAGGCTTATATCAAGCGTCTGAATGATCTTGAAGCTATCGCAATGAGCTACCCAGGTGTAACCAAGACTTATGCTATTCAGGCTGGTCGTGAACTTCGTGTGATTGTGGGTGCTGACAAGATGTCTGATGACGAGAGTACTAAACTTTCTGATGAGATTGCAACCAAGATTCAGAATGAGATGACGTATCCTGGTCAGGTGAAGATTACTGTCATCCGTGAGGTTCGTAGCGTTGCTTATGCTAAATAGTAAAAGCTGAGTATATTTATCCGGAAATAAATAAAGCCGCTGTTCTTTTGGGCAGCGGCTTTTTATATCTTAAATGTTCATTTACATCTTATTAAATTTGAAGTTATGAAGGTGGAACGTAAGGTTTTAAAACAGTTCAATAAAGGTTGTGTGGATTATCATCTTCTGGAAGATGGTGATCGCATTCTGATTGCTTTGAGTGGTGGCAAGGATTCCCTGGAACTGGTCCGCTTGCTGGCTCAGCGTGCCCGTATCTATAAGCCACATATCGAGGTGGAGGCAGCGCATATCATCATGGATAACATTCCTTATGAGACTGACCGCTCTTATATTCAGCATTTCTGTGAGGAGAATGGCATCAAACTTCATATCCTGCATAGTTCCTTCGATGAATCCACCGACCCCCGCAAGACCCGTTGCTTCCTCTGTGCCTGGAACCGCCGCAAGACGCTCTTCGAGTTTGCGGTGAGCCAAGGGTTTAACAAGGTAGCTCTGGGTCATCACATGGATGATATCCTCGTTACCCTGCTGATGAATATCACCTTCGAGGGTTCACATTCCACGATGCAACCAAGTCTTTCTTTAAAGCATTATCCGCTAACTATTATCCGTCCTCTCTGTCTGGTTCATGAAGCTGATATAAGGCTGGTTGCTGAGGAATTACATTTCAGCAAACAGAAAACATTGTGTCCTTACGAAGAGACTACTCGTCGAGCTGATATGCAGGCTATTTTCCAGCAGTTGGAGCAGATGAACCCCGAAGCCCGCTACAGTCTTTGGCGCTCCGTTTTTATGATATAACTATTGTAGAAGAAGCTATAAAAACGAAAGTAGTTTCATGTGCTCATGAAACTACTTTCGTTAGCCAATGAAATAGGCTTCATTTGCCATCGAAGCCTATTGTATTTGTTCCTGGGGTAGATCTAGTAAATGGCAGTTACTAATTTTGGGGAGCTGCCCAGAAACGTGAAGTATCTGTTGTCAGTACTGAATGGTCGGGAAGTTCAAAACCTTTGAATCCAGAAGGAACAAGCACGATATGGCGATTATTGTTTCGATAAGCAGGATTATTATCTTCGCGACCATAGCCTGTTGTCTCCCAAGTATCAAACCAGTATAAGTTTTTTGCCCAATATGCCCTGTAATAAACAAAATCATTATCTGAATTCAAGAGAGGACGGTAAACGATTTCTCTGCCGTCAATATATCGCTCACGCATTTCTGCAAGAGAAAGTGGAGTGCCTTTTTCATCTTCTGCCCAAGCATTCATATCCGAGTCTAGCATAGCCCATTTCTGTAATTCTGGCAGCCACACCAGGTTAACAACATGGCAGTCGGAATCCTCGGAATCTGCGGGATGACAAGTTACAAAGCGGTTTACAATACCCTCAGACAGCAATAGTTCGTGTAAGAGGATGGAGTGTAATCGACAGTTGAATGCAGGCTCTATCGATCGAGTGTATTTCCAGAGATCTATAGCATTACATCTCTTAGGATTAATCTTTTGATTGGCATGAGGAATGTTTTCCGCTACAAAACGTGCCAGTGAAATGGCCTTGTCCCATGTTGGCATTGTGGAAGATACAACAGTATCGAGTTTGAAATATTCACGGATTTTTTGTGATTGGACAGAATCTTTCTGATATGCAAAATGATAGGACGTAGTATCTGGTACATATTTGCCAGCGTCTTTTAATTTTTCTACCATTTCTTTCTTCAGCGAATTGCAAAGATAAGCTTCCACTTGTTTATTGAAAACAAAGCGTGCCAACAGTAATGTTGCTACAGCTATGAGCAGGATTCCCAAGATGCTCCAGCCAACCAACTTGATTTTTTTCTTCATTTTTTTATTCTATTAGTTATTTCATTTATGCTCTGGGGATATGTTATCCCCAGCAACCAGGATGTAGTCTACAATGTTCATTCTTGCTTCTTATTTCATGTCATCCGAGTTGAGTATGGTGATGGTCTTGCCATCAATCCTGATGGCGCCCTTCTCCTCGAATTCGGACAGGCAGCGGAGGAGCGAGAACTTCTGGATACCGAAGATATCCGCCATTTCCTGGCGGCTGACATCCAGTCGGATGGTTCTGCTCTGCTGTTCGGTAGCCATCTTGATGAGGTATTGCGCCACCTTCTCCTTGACGGAGAAAAGGGAGAGCATGCGCATTTTCTGCGAAAGGAAGATATCTATCCTTGACAGGTGCTGGATGAAGTTCCAGCGTATGCGCTCGTTGGTATCTATCAGCAGTTTCAGTTCCGAAGGCCTCATGCGCAGGAGGGTGGTCTTCTTGCTTGTCT
>ERZ773209.602-NODE-602-length-25435-cov-125.960087_pt1 | contig 25435 bp, 10 predicted proteins | sample MGYA00511109_ERZ773209 | MGnify/ENA primary metagenome ERZ773209 (study PRJEB29015, sample SAMEA2737786) | human gut metagenome | biome: human gut; feature: human-associated habitat; material: faeces | place: China | collected 2012 ...
TACTTGATGTGACTTTCGTCAGCCACCATTACTTTAACTTCTTCCATTTTCTCTTAAATATTTAATAATGTTCTTGTTTCTATTTCTTAATTTATGGGTTGAATCAGTCGTGCAGACTGAGTTCAGGAATAACCACCGAAAGTGCATTGATGATCTCTTCTTCTGTAATTCCCTTTTTCTTGACGAGGAAGATGGTGTCATCTCCTGCGATGGTTCCCAGAATCTGGGTGATGTCGCTGTTGTCAATGTTGTAGGCAATGCTGCTGGCATATCCCGGTCGGGTTCTGATAACCACCATGTTGCCCGAGAAGTTGATGGAGAGGAATCCTGTTCCCATTGCCATGTTGCTGATCGGGATATGGTTGGATACCCGCTTGTAGAGTGCATCGTTCGGAAGTACGTATGTGTATTTGCCGCTGGATGAAGCTGCCTTGGCTACCTTCAGTAGCTTGAGGTCGCGGCTCAATGTGGCTTGCGTAATCTCAAATCCTTCCTGGGCAAGCGCTTGCAAGAGTTGATCCTGCGAACTCAACTCTTGACTAGAGATGAGCATCTTCAATGTTTCCAATCTGCTATTTTTTACCTTCATACGTTGTATTTTTATTCGTTTGCGGTTGCAAAATTACACAAAATATGCGAAACTGCCAAATAAATATTAGAGAAAATGCATTTTTAACGATAAAATGTTTTAAAAGTTTATTTTTATGCATGTTTTATGCAGTATATTTATGCATACGGCGTGTTTGCACTCTGTCTTCTTCTTCCTCATTCTTCCGGATAATGAAAGAAAAGTGCAGAAATTTCGTCTTCAAAGTGTATTTTCTACGTAGAAAAATTGCAGATATTGATTTTTTTGCTTATATTTGCAAAGTATTCCTCATTGATGCAATGAGTAAGTAAACTGCAATGAACAGAATAGTTACATTATTATATATATGGTTAGGTTGCATCCTTTCCATGCAAGCACAAACCCGTCATCAGATGGGGGGCATTTATTTCGCCTATCCCGGAGGTCCGTCAGCGCAGACTGGAACTTTCGGGACAGACTCCTGCTGCGTGCTTGATTCCTTGAAAGGCGCTTTGCCAGATTCCCAAAAGCATGCTCTCAAGGATTCCCTGATTCCTTCGTCGGGTCTTATCCCAGCCGGATTTACTCCTTTTTATGTCAGTCATTACGGTCGCCACGGTTCCCGATGGATGGCGCATGACGACCGTTATGTATGGATATGCAGGCATTTCGAGGATGAGAGTAATCTTACTCCGCTCGGACTGCAGGTGAAGGGAATGCTGACGAGAATGTGGGAGAATGCCAGGGGAAATGGTGGAAAGCTCACCCGTCTCGGGGCACTTCAGCATCAGGGCATCGCCCGACGCATGTTTGCCCACTTTCCGCAAATCTTTGCTGCCGGCAATCAGGTGAAGGCACGTTCCAGCATCTCTGACCGTTGTGCCAGGAGTATGCAAGCCTTTACTTCGGAATTACAGCTCCTCCAGCCCCAGTTGAACCTGGATGTGAAGACCGATTCTGCTGATATGGCATGGATAGCCCACGTTTCTCCCGAAATCAAGGCGCTGGCAAGCAGAACCAAGGTGGAACCTCTGATTTCTCCCGACAGATTTCTCCGTCAACTCTTCAAAGACATCTCGAAGATTGATGAACCGATGAAACTGATGGTCGAGATGCATGCCATCACTTCATCCATCCAGGATGTGGGCTTGAATTTCCCGGTTTATCCTATCGACATAGAAGAAGCCTTGAATGCCCTCTTCACGGATGAGGAGTTCCAAGCCATCTATGAGGCAAACAACCGTCGCATGACCATCGTCAATGGCAACGAACCTACCAACGAGTCGATTCCTGCACGCTGTGCCATTCCGCTCTGGCAGAACATCGAGGCTGAGGCTGATGCCGCCCTGCGTGCTCGCCAGTCGTCGGCAACCCTTCGCTTCGGTCACGATACGGCACTCTATCGCCTGCTTTCGCTCCTCTTCAATACCGCCCATCTTCCTCCAAGTGCCAAGGATGATGAGGAACAGGTGGTTTTGGGCGACGATGTAGATAAGATGGATAGGGTGGTTCCGATGGCAGCGAATCTGCAGATGATTTTCTATAAGAATGCCCAGGATTCCGTCTTGGTGAAGTTCATGCTCAACGAGAAGGACATCAAGATCAATATCCTTTCGCAGGTGGAGTATGGCACGTGCTACTATCCCTGGAACCAGTGGAAGAAGCAGATGCGCGAACGTATCCACGACCTGGAGCACATCCGCCAGCTGAATGCCATCAATACGATGGTTGGCACGGCACAGGCCAACACGCAGAGTGCCGGCCTGTTTGGCAAGGGCAGCGAGGAGCATGGCCAGACCCTGCCTGCCGTACTCGTTCCGAATGGTCAGAACTTCTGGACTCCGCAGACCCAGGATACCGAACAGAAGTGCATCGCACCTTATTATTATAAGGACTCCCTTTTGCAGGGTTTCCGCTGTAGCCATTGGATAGTGGGTGGCTGCATGCAGGATTACGGTTCCTTTACCGTTGCCGCCCTGGGCGACGAGTTGAGGCTCCAGCCCGAGCAGCGTGCCACTCCTTTCAGTCATGCCGATGAGGTTTCGCATCCTCATTACTATGCGGTGAATCTGAAGAAGGAGCATCTCAAGGCAGAAATGACGGCATTGAGCCATACCTCCATCCTCCGTGTCACTCCCGAAAAGGACCAGCTGGTGCATCTGGTCATCAATCCGAATAGTGATGAAGGGCAGGGCTACATCGAGATTGATACCCTCAATCATGTGGTGTATGGCTATAATCCGGTGCATCGCATTTACCAGGGATGGGGCGAGTCGGCTGGTTTCAGCGGTCACTTCGTGCTGGCTTACGATGCCAGAGACCTGGTGGATTACGGAGTGTTCGAAGGTGACAACAGAATTAGCAAGGGCTTGAAGATGCAGGATAAGCCACGCATCGGTGCCTGGCTCACTTTTCGTGGAAAGGCGGGCAAGGCGATGGAGTGGATGTCGGGCACTTCCTTCACCTCCCGCGAGAAAGCCCTGGCAAATCTCAATGCCGAGAACTACAACTATGGCGGCTTGGATTTCTATAGCATGATGCAGTTTGCTGCCGATTTGTGGTGCGACCGTCTGCATACCATCGATGTGGAACATCACGACCAGGCAAAGGTCAACCAGTTCTATGGTGCCCTGTATCGCTGTTCCTTCCTCCCTCACGAGGTGAGTGATGTGGGTGATGAAATCAGATATGATGATTTCTCCATGTGGGACATCTATCGTGCCGAATTACCGCTCTATACGCTTATCACCCCGAAGCGTTCGGGCGAGATGATGCAGTCGCTGGTCGGGATGTATCAGAACCGTGGCTGGCTTCCTGCTTTCCCATGCTGGAACAGTTATACGGCTGCGATGATAGGCGACCATGCCAGTGCCGCCCTTGCCGATGCCTACGTCAAGGGAGTCCGCAACTTCGATGCGCAGAAGGCTTACGAGGGAATGCGCATGAATGCTTTCTCTACACCTTATATATATAAGGAGTATCAGGAAGGAAAGGGACGCCGTGCCATCCAGTCGTATATCAATAATGGCTACATTCCTCTGGAGGATATGGTGGAGGAAGCTTATCATACCAACGAGCAGACTTCACGCACCCTGGAGTATGCCTACGATGATTTTGCCGTGGCGCAGATGGCGAAGGCACTGATGGATTCCTGCAGGGATGCTTTGCAGCGACAGAAATATCAGGAAGATTACAACGAACTGATGCGCCGTTCCGAGAATTGGCGCAATGTCATCAACCCCGTCTCGGGTTGGGCGGATGGCAGATATGAGAATGGAAAATGGCTGAACAATAAAGACCTGGTTCATCGCCAGAGCTTCATCACCGAGGGTGCTGCCTGTCATTATACCTGGTATGTGCCCCAGAATCCGGAAGGATTGTTTGATGTGATCCGCCATAGCAAACCGATGGATAAGAAGGAGAAGAAGGCAGAAGATAAGGTCATCTACCGTCTGGACAGGATGTTCGACAAGGGATGGTACTGGCATGGCAACGAACCTTGCCATCAGATAGCCTATCTTTATGATGCTGCCGGAGCTCCGGAGAAGACCCAGCAATGGGTGCACCACATCCTGCAGACGGAATATAATGATACCCCGGGCGGTTTGTCGGGCAATGATGATGCGGGTCAGATGTCGGCATGGTATGTATTCTCCTCCCTGGGTTTCTACCCGGTTTGTCCTGGCACACCTTATTATTATATAGGTACGCCAGGTTTCGACAAGGTGACGCTGAATCTGGAAAACGGAAAGAAGTTCATCTTGTCAGCCCGAAGAAAGGATGCAGGCAGCTACCTCATCCAGTCTACCTCTCTTAACGGAAAACCACTGAATGGTTACCGCCTCTCTCACCAGCAGATAGTGAGTGGAGGGCAACTGCTTTTTGAATTGAAATAATAGAATCATAGAAATTAATACTGTAGGCGTAAGCCTGGCAACTAGATCAATTAACAGATAAGTATATGGATGCTGTAACGAGTTTTATTTATGGAATGAGCATGATGTTCTTTTCCATGATGGCATGGATGTTTTGGCGTAAGGGCAGTGAACGGCTCTTCCGCCTCATCATGCTTTTGATGTTGATAGCGGACGCACAGTGTCTGAAAGACCTCGTGCTCTTCTACTACAAGGGTTTCGGCAGTACGGAGGGATGGTATTTCACCTCCGCTGTCGATATGTTTATCATTCCGTTCTATAGCTTTGTGCTGATGGAACTGGTAAAACCGGGCTGGACCACCTGGACCAAGGCGGTGGTGCTGGAGTTGCCTTTTGTGCTGCTTCCGTTCTTGTTTCTCATCTCGGGTGCCAACATCTATTTTTATATTCTCTCGGTATGGGGTGCCATTTATGGCGTCACCACCTTCGTTGTACTCTTCTTCCTCATCCGCAGGTATCATCGCCAGCTCAAGGAGCGTTTCTCCTATCAGGAGAACATCAACCTTTCCTGGCTCCTTGCCATTCTGGGCAGTTTCTTCCTCATCCTGATTATCTGGACCTTGAGCTGCTTTGTCATCGACGGAGGCTTCGACAATCTTTATATGGTCTGCTCCCTGGCTATCTGGATGTTCATCTGTTACTTTGGGTATCGACATGAGTCGGTGATTGATGAACTGAAAGATGTGGAGGCAGCGCATGCAGAAGCTGCTCTGCAAGAGAGTGAAGAGGAAAAGCAAGGTCTCGCCACCGAGGTGCAGCGTCTCTTTGAAGTGGAGAAAATCTATCTCAATCCGCGACTCAAGCTCTCGGATGTGGCACACATGGTGGGCACCAACCGCACTTATCTCAGCAGGTATTTCAATCAGGAGAATGGCAGTACGTTCTATGATTTCGTGAACAATTACCGCCTCCGTTATGCTGAACAACTGCTTCGAAACTCAGAATCTTCCATTCTGGAGATTTCAGAGAAGTCGGGATTTAATTCCCTTTCCACCTTTAGAAGAGTCTTTTCTTCTGCTTATGGCTGTTCGCCTAATGAATTTAGAAATGCTCTGTAAATGATTGTAAACCAGCTGAATTTACGAAATGAATGCATGTTTTTTACGAAATGAGTTTTGGTAACAGGCAATAAAAAAGATACTTTTTGTTCAAATGGCTTCTTTTTTTTACCAAATGAAGCCTGACTTTCGGAGAAAAAGCTTATCTTTGCATCAGAATTTTCTAGATTAGGTTTACTTATCATTTGCTTTTGATAGAACACATAAAGAGGTTGGCTAACCCGTGGTGGGCAAGCCAACCTCTGCTTTTTTTATTTCTGTTGAAATCTTATTCCTTGTTGCTTCCGAAGATGCGAAGCAGATAGAGGAACAGGTTGATGAAGTCGAGGTACAATGTCAAGGCTCCGATGAGAGCCAACTTCTGAGCACCTTCGCTCATGTCGTACTGTGTCTGGAGCATGTGCTTAATCTTTTGGCTATCCCATGCTGTGAGACCGGTGAAGATAGCAACACCCACGTAGCTCAGGATGTAGTCAAATCCAGAACTCTTCAGGAACATGTTTACTACGGTGGCGATAATCAAACCAATCAAAGCCATGAAGAGAATCTTACCCATTGAGGTCAGGTCCTTCTTGGTGGTGTAACCATATACAGCCATGGCGCCGAAGGTACCGGCTGTGATGAAGAACACCTTGGCAATGCTGGTCATCGTGTAAACCACGAAGATGGAAGAGAGCATCGCTCCGTTCAATACCGAGTAGACGATGAAGAGCAGGGTAGCCGTGCTTAACGACAGGCGGTTCAGGGCACCTGTGATAATGAATACCAGGGCGAGTTCAGCGATTACCAGTCCGAAGAGCAGGCCTCGGCTAGTCATCAGCGTCATCATCAGGGTTGGGCTGGCAGCCACGCCGTATGCAGTAACACCCGTAATAACGAGAGCCAGGGTCATCCATGTATAAACCTTGCGCATCAGTGCGGAGAACACGCCGCTCAATCCACGCTCCTTCTCATTGATAGCAAAGCCGTTGCTTTGCTGTTCATTCTGATTATTAATCAGATTGTACATTTCCTTTTCTGTCATAGTTTTATTTTCTAATTGTTGTGCAAATACAAAGCGCAAAGATAATGCCAATTATTGAAACTAGCGATTATCTCTGCGCTTTATTAACATTTATTCCGTTCTTTTACGGCTTTCCGACTGTTTTGACTGGTTTTTATCTCATTCTTTTCAGTCTTCGTCCGTGTCCTCATCCCTTATTTCAGGGCAATCTTCCTTACTGCCACCTGTTTGCCGCCTCGTGTCACTTCTACGATTACGTTGCCCTGGATGGCTGTGCGAACCTGTTCCTTCTCAGCCTTTGCCTTCTTTTGGAGGGCGAGAACGCCATCGGCAGCATACACGCTGATGAGGTCGTTCGGCTGGAGTCCCTTGAGGACGATGGTTCTGAATCCGATAGCCTGGATGCTGATGTCTGACTTCATGTCGGTTGCCATGCGGTTGAAACTGATGGTGAAGCGATGGTTCTGCTCGCCTGCCTGGCTTGCATGGAATCGGTAATCGTCTTCCTTCAGGTCTATAGCCTTTCCGGTTTCCTTGTCCTTCAGCCATACGGTTTCGTATTCGCTGGCATCGCATTCTTCAGGAATGCTGATGGTGTATTCACCCGTTTCCGGCAGACTGATGCCGATGCTCTGTTCTGCTTCAATGCTGATGGCAGAGAGGAGCGAGTAGCGTCCGCCGTTGCGGGTTGCATAGATCTGAGCATTCTGGCTGGTCATCCATTTTACGCCGTCGCTTCCCAGGTCGAAGTCTGATTTCGCCTCCTGAGCAGGAACTGCGTTCAACTGGAGCTGGTCATCTACAGGAGCGCTGTTGCCGGCTCTGCTGTTTCTGTTGCTCTGTGTGATGGCGATGTCGAGGGCTCGGGTTCCTGCATAGGCTGTTTTTGCCCTTTTTTCCTTATTATCCACTATCACGCTTTCTGAATTATCCAGAGTGGCAGTCTGGGTAAATACGGCATCCATTGCTGGGATGTAGCCGGTTGTTACACCATCGGTATTGATTGCCTTGTAGCTGCCGTTGTCATCATCATCATCATTATCATATTGATAGATGACTCTGCCATATTCCATATCGCTATAGTTCATGGCGCAGAGATAAGGCGAACCGAAAAGGTTCCAGCCCATGTTCTCCTTATGGGTGAACTTCAAACCGCCACCATTGCTGCTCGACCATGGCTGCTGGTTGTTGTTCTGCGTCAAGATAATCTGTCCTAACTGACTACCGTTCTCCGTGTAACTGGTTCCATAGAAGCGGACGGTCTTGGCTGCTTTGGCATCCATTCTGAAACCTGCGGTGAAGTTTCGCTGGTTGTCTACGCCCTTAACCCATGCTTCACTCTTTTCACCAGGTTCGAATTTATAGTCGTACTTGGCACGAGTAGCAGCATTATAGTAGTAGGCTGTTACGCTACCGTCAGCAGGATTATCTGTACCCGAAACCTCCATATTGGTAGCCTTGAATGGCATGGAGAAGAAGTTGGTTCCTGCCTTTAAGTTTCTTTCCACGGCAAAGTTGGTGAGGTTTACATAACTGTTGTTGCCTCTTAAACCAGCGTGGTGCTTCAAGAGCAGGAAGCCTGGGCTGAACGGATTCGTCTCTGTATAGAATGTGTTGTCGAGTTTCAGCTCCTGGTCTTCTGTCATGACATAGACCACAGATTTACCATGAGGATAATCGTCCTGGTTTGCTGTAGCATCGTTTGTCAGATACCAAGTCTCGAAACATCCGTTGTCAACCTTGTCTCTGATGCGTTGGTTGCCGGCAAGGTCATGGCTGTGCATCACCTTGTTGATGCATCCTTGGGTTTTGGTTGCGTCTGTATTGGCGTTGATGTCGCCAGATGTCTCGTCAAGCTGGTACTTCCAATAATCATCTTTCACATATTTATTATAGGTGGTTACAGATGATCTGTTGGCAGCATTACCCGTTGTTGATGGTAATTCACTAGCAGCTGTTACATTGACGGACTTCACATTCTCCACGCTTCCTAATGCCAGACTGTTATAGAGCAAACCACTTGCATCGCCTGTTACCTTTGCATTTGCATCGAGGATAGAGGTGGAGAGCATGCTGTTGCCCTGGAGGCAGACGTTGCCCGAAACCTTGAATCCATCAACAAGACACATTCTGGTATCTGTAGTTCCGCTGTTGAGTGTCAGTCCATTGATGGTAGACTGACTGGTAAACTCAATGATTCCTTTTCTCTGAGTAAGGAGATCCTGCACGATAGCTTCTGGTTCTGTTTTAGAACTTTTTTCTTTGCGCATCGAACCAAACATCTTGACACCAGGCATGCTGATGTTCACGTTATCAGCCTTCATATTCCTGTCTACGAAGACGTAGCCATATTTACCTGCATTCTTGTTGGCATAAAGCTCAGCCAGGTTGATGGCGCCTTGCAGGTCGTTGGTTGGGCTTTCCCAGCTTTCACCTGTTCCTGTAACTGCAGAACCTTCTTTTACATAGATAATCTGAATCATCTTCGTGTCACACTCGTATGCACCGATATCTATGTTGTCGCCAATCAGACGGGCAGTATTGCCCAAGTCCTTTTCGGAGTTTATATTAGCATTTTGCTGATATCTGTCGTTGCTTCCTTGATCAAGTAACATGAGGCTAGGTCGAATTCTATAGTCACCGTTATTTGGATCAACGAAGTTCGGACCATTTAGCACATCACCATTCTCTATAGACTTGTTAATCACGACATTTTTGTTGCCTGTTTTCAGGTCTTGAGTACCATTCTTCCAGGCGACAGAATTATACACGTTGTCTGTTCCACTAACCGCAGTGCCTGTATTGTAGACAAATGTGGCATTTGTTATGTCTGCTGATTGTGAACCGTCAATAGTAAGACCATCTCCGATACCATTTGCAAACAGTACATTCCAAATGTGTATGCCATCCCCCAGGGTGTTGTCTACCTTCATTCCGGTTCCTTTATTCTCTCTAAAGGCACAATGATGGAGCCTCATTTTTTCTCCCGTTCCGGCTTGATCATTATTGATCTTCGCATTTACTCCCACACCACTCTGGTTCTGGAATGTGAAACCGGAAATAGTCACCGGCTTACCATTCGTTACGATATTAAGCAAGTTTTTGGTTTCGCCCGCCTTGGCTGGGTTCTCAATGAGTACCGAAGGCTTGCTGAAGTCTTGCACCTCTGTTCCGTCAGCATTCTTCGAGCCTGTACAACCACCTATAAGTTCAATCGATGTTATATACTTAGCCTTTTCGTCATTGTTCACAATGAGAGAGAAGGCATCGCCGCTAGAGTAGGTTGGCGAATAATAAGTACCTCCACGTACAAACACCTTTCTGTTGTTGTTGGTTGTAGTACCTGCAGATACGTTGCCAGAAGGGTTAGCCATGGCAATGATGGCACCACGAAGGTCGGTGCTTTGGTTATCCCAACTGCTACCATCGCCATTTCCTTTCTCTTCCGTACCGATATAAACCTTTTCTAAGTCTGTAAACTTGAATACATACTGGAATTCATACATACCGATGTCGATAGGCTTTTCTGCTACATCACCATTCTCGTCTTTCGGACCTACGTATCTGTTGTATGTACCGCTGACAGGACGGATGTACTCAGATGGATAACCATATCTCTCAAGGCGAGTCTTGTGCATAGTCCACCAATTCAGATATTTACCAGTCTCGTTTGTGTCGTCTGCATCCTTCTTTCCGTCACCTGCATCTGTAAGCACAGAGATAGCCTGTGGATTCCACTTGGCATCCTGTGTATAACCTTCGTAACCCTTTGTCGTTGTAGGCGCTGTGAAGCGTGGACCATCCGATGCGATGTTCTCCTTGTTCAGCTTGATGTTGCCATCCGTTGCAGGAGAAACTGTAGAAGCAGGTAATTCATCCCAGGCGCAGTTGCGCATGTGCTCTCTTTGGAGGAGTACACTATTATCTGTAGATTCATTACCCCAAATGGCGGTATTATATAATATAGGTGTAATCGTACCATTTTTCACCTCGTTCTCCACATGGATGGCTCCATCTTGCTTTGCCTTGTTGTTCACGATGAGGCTGTTTACGATGTAGGCATCCTGATAGCCCGCAGCCATACTGCCAGCATCGTCTGCTCTACGGATATAGATGGCACCGCCTTGCGAAACTTCTGTGCCCGTAATCTTGCCGCAAGTTACATCATTGTTGGCTAAGAGCGAGTTGACGATATGCAGGTTTCCATTCACCGATTTTGTGAGATAGAGATAGATGGCTCCACCCTTACCAGGTTCGGTGACTTCATCCTGACTAGCCTTTTCTGATACGTTACTGTTACCGCTGATAGTACTGCCGATGATGTCTAGACTTGCATTGTTTACATAGACTGCTCCGCCATGCAGACCGGAATTCTTGATCAGTCGGCAACGGTTCAATGTATAGTTCACGCGGTTGGTGTAGATACCACCTCCACGACCAATCTCGGCAACTCCGTTAGTTCCTCCTTCTTCTGTCTTCAGCTGTGTCATGGTTTCACCATTCATGATGGTAATACCGTCTAATACCACTTCATTGTTCAATGTTGCCGAAGTACCTGTGGTGCCCGCATTGCTGTAGACTACATGATATACATTACGTTCCTTTTCCGATGCCTTGATGTCACCGGAAAGAATCGTAGGATTCTGGAACTCCCATGGCTCTATCAATCCGTTCTTGTTCTTGTCGGTCATGTGATTCTCATTGCGATTCTTCAGGATGGTCTCAATATCTCCATCTGCTACCAATGTCTTATCTCCCAGGCTTGTAAGCTTTTCATAAGTATCCTCACCTGTAGTAGCTTCAGGCGTTGATGAGTACAGATCGTTTACAGTGAAACTGCCGAAGATGGCTACGTTCACAGGGATGGTGAAGCTCTGCAAGCGGCGGTCTATCGTGTTCTGTTCTGGCGAAAGATCTTTATTCTGTCGCATCTTGCTCGGCTTGTAGGTTCCACCTGTCATCAGAATTTCGAAGTGGGTTGTTTCATCTGCCACATTCTTATCCCTTCTTGCTTCATTAATATAGTCGAGGGCTGCTTCGAGACTGTTGAAAGGAGTCAGGAAGGAGCGGCCATAATACTTTGCCTTCTCTTCTTCTGTTACAATCTCACCACCTGTCTGAGAAACGAACAGGCGCTTCAGAAGCTTGGTACCGTCAAACGCAGGCAGATCAGATGTGTATGCACCTGCTGTCTGTTGCTTGGTCATGGTTCTTTCCTTACCGGTAATGTCGTAGCTGCTGATACCATAATCCTTCCATGCATTGACGTATTCTTTCTCAACTCCGTTGCTAATCAATGGTGAATAGGCACGAGGCTTGAAGATTTTGTTGTCGTTGAAATAACTGTCCAGGTCGCTGGTCATTTCCGTGTTCATTCTGTTGGCTGGCAACGCCATCTTCTCTACGAAACAATAGTTGTATGGATAGAATAATTCTTCCGAATATTTTCCGATTCCCTGCAGAAAGTCGTGAGACTGATAGTTCACATCACCGCTGATGTTGTTGTCGGTCTGTGCCGAATTTCCCCATATCACGGAGTTACCGCCAATCAGGGAGTTTTCCTCCTGGTAGATTCCGCCACCAATGGTTGCCTCGTTTTTGGCGATGGTGCATGAGATGACGTAGGCATGGTAGTTCTTGGTGTCTTCGTTCTTATCGTTGGAACGAAGTGCATAGATGGCACCACCTTTCTGTGCCTTGTTTCTTACGATGACACTACCGCTTACGATGCTACCCTTCAGTAGCGTGAGAGCACCGCCCTGAGTTGCCTGACAGTCGGAAATCTCACAGTTGCGTACATGTGCCTTTTTGGGCACAATGGCTGCACCACCCATACTCTTGAAGCCCGATTTGTCGCTTGCGTTACCGTCAATCAGGCGACAGCCATCTATGATGGTATTCGCTGTCAGGGCAGAGGTGTTGTAATCGTCATAGTTGCCCGTAGGCCATTTGCCGAAGCACACGGTGTGGTAGCCGTTCACCTCCTGGTTAACGGCAGAACCTTCTTTTACTTCGGTCATGGCACTTAATACCGTCTGGTATGTGCTGATACAGTCGCGTTTGTCATTATCCCAATTGGCGGTTCCATCTTTCGGCTTTCCTCCTTCCTGGTCACCCTCATAGTAGCCACCCATCAGGCATACTCCGTTAGGAATCAGGAAGGTGTAGCTCTGCGGATCGCTAGGGTCTGCCAGCGTATTGGCATGATAAGTAAAGCGCTTTCCGGTTTCATCAGCCTGATAGCCTGCCACTTTTACAAACACCTGATGCTTTAGGGTGTTATCTGTGATGCCCTGGTTCGCTGTTTTAAATTTCTCGCCGGCAGCAGTCAGCACACTCTGCAGCTTGTCAGCACAGGCAGCGTTTTCCGGACTGTCTCCACTTCTGTTTCCCCATCCGTTCTGGGTTACATAATAAATGTAATCTATAATCTTTGCGCTGTTTGTCTTTTCCTGTGGTGCGATATTGGTAGTATTATCAGCCTCATAGGCACCGATATCAATGGCGCAGTCCTTGATACGGTTGGTATAGTCCATGTCGGTTTCCGGAAGAATGATTCCATTTCCTACATTTGTGGTTCCACCATTCAGACACTTGTTACCTGCTAAACCATTAGCCTCGTTCAGGCGGAAGTTATTCTTCAGTCGGGCATTGCGGAAGCGGAAAATTCCTTCATGTCCACTTTCGTAGGTCTGGTCTTCAAATGGAAAATCCAGATTTGGTCCGGTGAAGTTTCCATCCTCGGCAAGGAACTTTTTGTTATCATCGCTACTGTTCATGTAGCAGTTGTGGGATGTTTTCATTTTGTCCTTTGCCGCAGAGTTTACCTGGTCTGTAATCTGCTTGCCATTGTTATAATTATCATAGATGATACAGTTGTAGAGTGAAAGCTGCGATTCTACTCCGGTATTGCTGTCCTGATAATGGTAGATGCCGGTTCCGTTTGTCGACATGTTGTAGGCGATGGTGTTGTTGTAGAACTTGGCACTCTCCAGGAAGATACCTCCACCCCAGCTGGTTCCGTTATAGCAGCGGTTGTTTGCCACTACAAGGTTGTAGCCGGTGCCTTGAATCATATAGGCTCCGCCTCCATAACTTTCCTCGCTGCTTGCAAAACTCAGGTTTCTCAGCAGGTAACTGTTCGAAATCTTACTGTTCTCGCCGTCCATATACAAACCGCCACCACGTACGCGACTGCCATGGTTGAAGTTGTTGACGATGATAAGATTTTCCAGTTCTACTCCTCGGAATACACGCACACCTGCACCTCCGTCACGGTTGGCACCAGGATAGTTGATGATATAACCATGACGTACGGAGAAGCCATCCCATTTGGCATACTTGTAATCCTTGTAGTAAATGTTGTCTATCTTATCTCCTTTATAGCGTACAGCATTACCATCGGTACGTGAGGCGTTTGCATTACCTGATGGTGACCAGGTAGGAAGGCATACGTCTGGCTGATACAGTACGTAGTGGCGTTCTGTATTTCCGCTGTTCATCAGCGTCTTGGTATAGCCATATTTAGAACCATCTTCAGGTTTGTTCTCCTGATACCACATTTCCTTGCTGCTGTCTGTGAAATAAACAGGCGATTCCTTTCTGATCTGTAGAATGGTCTCATACTTGGTCTTGTCCAGATTCTCGTATTCCTTGCGTGCCGGCACGTATTGTGACAGCAGCGGATGGCGGTCGTCTTCTCCAGGATAGCCTTCGTATGGGAAACCACCATAAACCTTCACGTTGTCTCTGATAACGAATCCTTTGTAGTCGGTATAGATACCTGCACCTACCCACACCACAACGCTGTCTTTTTTTATTTTATTCAATTCAGCTGCTCTTTCCACAGCATATTGTAGACCGCTGATGTATCGTTCGTCTCTGTTGTTGGTGATTTTATTATATGATCCCCAACCAGAGAGATACTGCTTTTCCTTATTGCCTGAGTTAGTCCAGAAATTACCATAAGAGTCAGTTTCTGAACGATACTTGCCGTTAGTCTGACTATAATCTGTATTGTCAATAGTGGTGCTAAGCAGCGTATTGTCACTCTGCTTTACATAGAATTCGTTGCCCGTTCTACCCTTTGTGTTGTCACACATGGCGTTACCGATAATCGCCTTGTCCCAGCTGCTTCCGTCATATTCGGTATCTGGTTTATTCAGAAGATTGAAGTTCGGGTTGCCGTCCTGGTCGTCATTGTTGGCATCGCTGATGCTTTTATAATTCTGGTTGTATGAACGCACGTAGATAATCTTTCCTGCTTTCGGCAGGTGAGCCTCGTATGCACCCAGGTCGGGAACACCACCTAGGTCGCGGTCTTCGCCGGTGATGTCCTTGGCTGTTGTGGTTGCATTTCTTTCTTGGACGCTGTTGATGATGGCGCCAGCCTCTGCAGAACTGGTCAGCGGGCGGAAGGATGAATAGCCTCCGTAATAAACGTTGCCGCTCATCTTGGCACCCACTTCATTGGTTGGGTTGCTGAAGTTCAGGGCTCCGTTTTTTTCCAGAGTGTTGATATCCATGCTGTTCTTGCATTCCGAACCTTCCCATGCTCCGTTGATGTACAGTTTGTTTCCTACAGCATACGAGGTTGCCTTCACAAGGTCGTTATCTGGCGCTACTCCCTCATTGTTGATGATGCTCACGTGGTTGAGTGTGAGTGAGTTGTTGCTGCCTTGAGCCTTGTTCAGATAGATGATGGAAGGCAGCTCCGATGGTCTTGGATTAAGCGGATCCTTGCTTGTGTTGTTATTGATGACGCAGTTTTCCAGTTCCAATTTCACATTCACGGCATCCGGCATGGTAGCGATAGCACCGCCATCTGTCGCCGTGTTGTTCTCAAAGATGCAATTCTTCAGCTTCACGGTGGTTGCTTGGCTGCTCTGGTCCATGCTGCCTATCAGTACACCGCCACCATAAGGCATGTAGGCAGTACCGGCAGCGTATGCATGGGTAAAGGCATAGCCGTCGATGGTGATGTTGGCACCTGCTTCGATGCGGACCAGATGGTAGAGACCCTCGTTGAGTTCTGAACCGTTCAGGTTTCCGTTCAGCTCGGTGCGGTATTTGATAGGGTCGCGGTCTTCATCTTTCGGATTCGGGTTCTTTGAATACTCCGGATAACCGCCATATACGGTTACAGGAAGTACGCAAGGTTGAATGTTAAAGGTGCATGACCTGGCGTCTGTTTCCTCGCACTTGTAGGCTATCTTCGGTTCGAACACACCCTCGCGGCTACAGATTTCAAACTCCCAACCGCTGTTCTTGCTGATGGTAAATTCCTCTGGCGTAGTGTTGTCAGCAGTAACTACCTGAACCTTGTCTCCATCCTTGATGTTGGCAAGATAATCCAGTACTTCATCTACTGTTGATGAGGTATAGCTCTTTTCCCACGACTCTCCTGTTCCGTCCACCAGTTCTCGTGAACGGTCAAAGTAGATGCGCAGGCGTTTTTGGGTATTATTCTTTTCAAATACAAGATCTTGGTTGTCAGCTACATAGGCTCCTGCTGACGGAACCGAACTGATAGCCTTTCCGCTCAGGTCTATTTTTGGCTGATACAGGTAGGAAGATGGCAGGAGAGCATAGCTGATGCCCACGTTGCGCAGTCGGCTACCTTTCAATGTTTCCCAATAATAGTTCACCGTCTTCATGTCTGTAAGAACGCCACGTTTCTCGTTGAAGGCTTCCACCGTGTTGTAAGGTGCTTCATTGCCCATCACGAATCCCTTGCCCGAGTAATATGTGTTGATGGAGATGGTTCCGCTCTGATAGGTGCTGGTCCATTTGGCTGCATTTACATCCGAGATGGCGTTGTTGTAAAACTGTACGGTCTCTTCTGATGGGTTGGCTGCATAAATCTGTGCCATGGACGCTGAGTTGCTGGTGCCAGACTTGTGCCGGAGCAGCGAGTTGTTCCAGATGACGTTGTTGGCAAGAAGACCCTTTTTCTTAATATACACACCACCCGTATTGGATGACAGCTCGTCAGCGGCATCTGATGTGTTGGTGGTGTAGTTGTTGACGATGGTGTTGTTAATCACCAGTCCGTGACCATCCAGATACACAGCACCATTTCGGGTACTGGTATTGTTACTGATTACCGAGGTGGCAAGAATCTGATAATAGGCTTTCTCTGAGTTATTAGCGTCACCATTCAGATAAACGCCCGCTCCCTGATAGGCAGAGCAGTTGGTTACCATACTTCGGGTGATGAAGCCGGCTTCGTCTATATAGATACCTCCGCCCTGATAAGCCGAGCAGTTGTATACCAGGTTACCTTCCGTCTGTCCGTTCCTGCAATAGATGCCGCCGCCACGTGGCTGGGTGTTTGTGGTTTTCTTCATGCCCGGGTTACAGAATCTCACGGTGCAGTAGCGCATTCGGGCTGATGGGTCGTTGATATAAACGCCTGCACCACAGCCTGGGGCGTATTCGGCTTTGTTCGTATCGTGAAATTTACCTCCCTCAATGGTGAAGCCTTCAAGATATACTTCGTCGGTAAAGGCATTTCCTCCAGGCAAGGGAGCAAACCATACCACATGGTAGGAACCGCTGTTCTGTATGTTCCAGGCTTCGTCATTATTACTCCAGTTGGCATCGTCGCTTCCCTTGAATTCCGCACCCCTGATGATGGATTCTTGTTTCCAGCCCCATGGCTTTAAATCCTTGGATTCCTCGATGCGCTCGGAACGTCTTTTTTCGGTTCCCTTAAATGCACCATAAACGCTGATGCCATTCTTCATCAGCAGGGATACCGGGGATGATGTATCATCGGTAATGCGGTCTTTTACTACATAGGTTCCGGCTGCTACCCAGACTTCGCCTTTCTCGCCTGGTGCATTTTCTGCCAAATCGTTGATGGCCCACTGGATATCGTCCGTGGCATCATCCCATGATGTTCCGTCGCCCTTTCCCGCTTTCTTGGGTTTCACGTATCTGATGCGTCCTGCCTTCATGCGGGCATACTCGTAGGCACCGATGTCGATGGTGCTTGTCTGGTAGCGTGTTCTACCCATGATGTCGGTAGAAGCAGTTTCCAGGTTTGCATCAACTACAAGATTTTTGTAGTATTCCAGTTTTCCCTTGTTCAGAAGGGCAGAGGTTTCCTCAAAAGTGAAGGCGGTGCTGTATAATTGCTTTAGGTTACTGCTGAACGAGAAGTCGTAACCCTGGGTTACGGCACTCTGCTTGAACCAAGGGGCTGGCTCTATGCCGTGGTTCTCGTTGCTGATCCATACGTTTCCGTTAGCGTCGGTATTGGTATCGGTATTGGTTACTTCTACTTCCGGGAAAGCACAGGAATAGAAGGCAGGACGGGAGTCTTGCTTGCTGAGTGCAGTGGAATGCCAGAGCACGGTGTTGTAAACCGCTCCGCCGCCATTGCTGTTTGAAGCCCCGTCTGTGGTCAGGTCTGCGGCCGATACGGTGTTGGCAATTACAGAACAGTTGACGATTTTCGATGTGTTCGAAAGTCGGATACCGCCGTTCGTGTTGTTGTTGATGTTGCAGTTGTAGACGGTGGCAGTTCCGTCTATCCACATACCGCCACCTTCGTTTTCGCTGGAGCCTCGCTTGCCTGCCACATTATTAAAAAAGCTGCAGTAGCTGATGGCTGACAGCTGGTTGGTACAGGAATTATCTACATAGATGGCACCGCCGCGCATGCCGTAATTGTTCGCAAAGTTGCATTGCGAAATACGGAAGAAGCGACTCTGGGCATTGCCGTCGTTGCTGTTGTTCACCACGTAGATGCCGCCGCCTCTGCCATTTGCAGAAGTATTCTCTCCCTTGGCATTACCTGCTGCGATGAGGAAACCGGAAACAATGGTTGGCTTGTTGCCGTCGTTGGTGTTGTCCTGTGTTACGCCCATCTGGAGGGTCAGCACATGGGTGGCATTGTCGGTGCGGGTGGTGTTCTCTGGATAGATAATCAGCTGCTGGCTCGCCTTGTCGTTGGTGTTGATATCGCCCACTAGAGCCGTCTGATACTTCATCTGATATTTATGTCTGCCCGTAGGGAGATCGTTCTTGATGGTTTCATTTCCTGCAAAACCTCCATACATGGCAACGCCCGAAGAGAGAACGAAGCCTCCCTCCGGTGCCTTGTAGATGTGACCTGTAATATCCTCGTAGCCTTTCACCCAGATTTCATCGCCAGCCTTGGCTCGGCTCAGCGCCTCTGTCAGGGTGATAGCATTCTCCCATGATAAACCGTCGCTGCCGGATGCTGTTATCTCGGAATCTACTTTTACATGATAGGTATTGCCTTGTGCTGACAAGGAGATGGAGCAACCCAGCAACAGGAGGGTCGCGATAAGTCTGCAGTATGTTGGATAGAGTTTTCTCATGATCGTTGTTCTGTTTTTTATGTTTAGAAATTATCGATGATGATATTGCTTGCATTACCGATTTGGGTTCCCTTGATGGTAACGTTGATCTTGTACCATTGGGCAGGATTGAAACTTTCTGTCCGGTTCTTCAAGTCGAAAGTCACCTTGTCGGATTTTTCCTCTGTTGCGCCATCTTTTTTCGTCTTGATATCGAAGGTGATGCGTGGCTTCGTAGTGCCATCAGGAAAAGTGTAATGGTAAACTCTTCCGTTTCGCTTGCTGATTTCCGATGTATTTACAAAGGAGGTGTGTCCGCTTACCGGAGTCTTGGAAGTTACTTCTTGATAGTAAAGGGTAGGGAAGAGTCTGCCTTTTCCTGATCCTGAAATGGTTGATTCTGCTTCTTCTGGTTCGCCGTGATAAGTAAAACCTTGTACTTTCACATCGGTGAATTTTTGCTTACCATCTTCATCTTTCTCATAGGCTCCCTTGGCATCCCATTGGATGTCAATCTTGGCTGCCAGTCTGCCCAGTACCATGCGCCAGTATTGTTTGGTGTTGATATCGGCATTGATGTTTTTTTCTACTATTACTTCTCTGTCGGTTGTCTGTGGCTGGTTCTTGTCCAGCTTGAGTGCATAGCCTGTGGCTACGCTGATAAACTTGGCTATGTCCGTAGTGCCGCCGCTTGGTTTGGCATAGTCGTTGCTAATCTGTAAATCATAAATGTCTGAGTTATGGTCTTTTCCGTCTTTTGCGATGCCGTCTAGCATTCCCTCCAGATTCAGTCCTTCTCCGTTACTGTAGGTAACCCCATAAACGCAACAGGTACCTAAAGGCAGATACATCGTATAGGTGCGAAAGCCGTTGGCTTCAGGTCCTGATAGGGTTGAGGTGGCATGGGTGACGAGGGCTTTTCTGTCGAATTCTTCCTTGGTATAGGTATCGTAATATACCATTTTAAGGGGGGCTGCATCGTGTATTTCGTCGCCTTGGGCCTTTTCCTTATAGGCAACGATGATGGTGAGCCGGTCCCAGTCCACCATGTCGTTGGTGTCTTCTCCCGGGTCTCCGACGCGGGTGCTTGACTTGTCGTTAGGCACGGAGAGGGTGAGCGAGATAGGTGCCAACGTGTCCTTTGGCTTCTCCTCGCTCTGCTCGCTTCCGCTGCATCCTGCCAGCATGATAAGCGATAGTATCGCAAATATGTATTTCGTAATATGATTCATGTATCAAATCTTTATAGCCGTTGAATTCTTCATTCTTCGTTCTTCACTCTTCACTTAATTAAATCTCCACGTCGTGGCTTCCGCCTGGTTTCCAGTCGAGTTTCACGCTTACGCCTACGGCGGTGTTACTGGTAGAGAGCGAACCGTCTTCCTTCAGTCGGGTCTTGATAATCTTAAGCTTGCCGGCTTTCAGCGGTTCGTTCATGGTGAAGATGGTTTCGGTGTATTTGTCGTTCACCTTGGCGATGACGTGGTAGCGCCATTCCGGTTTGATGCTCGGGAAGCAGACTGTGTAGAGGGCATCGTGGGTTGGAATGGAGTTGGTGATGAAATCCTGGTTGATTCTCTTTGCCCTGACCATCGTGTTGAGGCTGGAAGAATAGGTGCTGTCGTTCACCTGGAATTGGGTTGCCATGCCTTCTACAAATCCCCAGAGTTCGGTGGGCTGCACTTTGCTCTGGTCGATGACCACCACAGCTGAGCTGTTTGCCATATAGAGCGTGGTTTGCAGATCGTGTTCGAAATCGTTCTCGTCGATGGAGAGTCGGGAAGTGAACAGTCCGATGTTGTGACTGTTGATGGTATCTTTTGCCTCTTGCCGCAAAGCGAGTGATTTACAGGAGTTTGCGTTGGCGATTTTTACGTTGTCGGCGCTTCCGGTATTGGCGAGAGAGAGGTTCTGATAGTTGTTGCGTGGCAGATAGATGGTGTAGGATACCGAGTTGGCACCCATCTTGTTTGCCTCGTGGTGGGAGAGTTCTTCGCCTACGAAGAAGGAGAGGTCGTTGTCGTGGGCATGGTCGGTGAATACCTTACTGAGTGCCTGTTTCAGCCGGGCTGCAATCTCCTGTTCTTCGATGAGGTTCAGATCCACGTCAATCACGGTGTTGATCTGCGTATTGAGTTGCAGATTATATTGTATCTTATACTCTTTGCCGCAGTCGCTCATATCTTCATCAATACATGAAGATAAACTGGTGATGAGGCTGATGGTCATCACGGATGCCAGTAAAGTGTTATATAGTTTTTTCATTGTACTTTTTGCATTCTTAATGTTCGACAATCTTCCTCTACAAATATTATTATAATTTGCGATTTCTATTGCACACTACACGGAAGTTCAGCAAATAGCTGTGTATAAGGTTGTTACGTGAGTGTAGTGTGGGCGTTGACACTACACGAATACTACACTACATTGCACGGAGCGAGATGAGTGTAGTGTGGTGTAGTGTTAGTGTAGTGTCGATGCCCATATTGCACGGCTATAAAATGCCGATAATTAGCATGATATAGCGATTTAGTGTAGTGTGCAATAGTTTTCGAGATTTCTGTGTATGCTGCGATACGCTGATTTCGAAAGCCCGTTTGCGAAGGCAAGTGTAGGCGATAGCGGAGTGGAATTCCGTACATTTCGCAAAGTGCCTAGGCATGGCAGTTAACTGCCGTAGTTAGGACAGAAAGTTGCCCCAGCTAGGGCAATTTCGTGCCTTTCTGAGGCGCAAAACGGGATAAGATTCAGTTGCTAGCCTGTCAAGCCCCATTTGTGTTTCTAGAAAGTTCCCCCGCACGCCCTTTTGGAACGTGTGGGGGATAAGCTATCGTTTTATTCCATCTGGCTTAAAGTTCTACATTGAATGTGATACCTTTCTGCCATGAAAGATCTACTGCAAGACCTACGTTGATCTTTGATGTACGCATATCAGGGATATGGTTGTATGCCTTCTTCAAGTTTGTGATGGTGAAGTTGGCAATGGTGGTATGATCCTTGACGAATACATGGTCGATCGTCTCACCTGTACTTGGCTGTGTTGCTATTGCAGTGTTGTTTGGATCCAACTCTCCCACTAAATAGAATTTGCTACCTTTAGGTATCAAACCTTCTGCGCCATAGAAATTCTCAACATTATTTTCAAGTTCTATAGTAACATATACCTTACTTTTAGTCTTAGCATCCTTATTGTCAAAAACTAAAGTATAGTTATTGCTTGTTCCTGTTGCGATATTATTCTTACCATAATCCACGTTCTGATCGTATACCGTATATTTGAAGTCATTTGTCTTAACATTAGCTGGCTCAAAATCCCAAGCAACACTAAAAGGTTGTCCGCCAACTAGGATACCTGTAACAGTAAAGTTTTCTGTCCCATTTACAGATATTGTGTTGTCTGTCTTAAAACCAAATTGTTGTGCATTGTCTGCTAATGCTGTAGTTTTGCAACTTACTTTAGATTGTAAACACGCAACTCCATATTGGAGAGGTTCTTTCAAAGCTACAAAACGAGTTCTGTGCTTTACCTCATCTTCATAACCTTCCCATTTGCTTGTACCTGATACCCACTCGTTATAGTTTGGCAATTTGCTAGCTGCTGTGATTTCATTTTCTGAAGTCTTGACAGGAGAGCTTACAAAATATGCCAGTTCGGCTGGATAGGTTATTTCTGTGAAGTTGATGTTATTGCCAGTCCCAACAACTGTTTCTCCGATATTCACACTTGCTGCTGATACGAAGTTAAAAGTCTTATTTTTATCATCCCAGCTTACTTGTGCTACGCCATCTGGCAGATTAAAATCTCCAGGAAATGTTTTAGATATTAATTTGCCTAATGCTTTATCACAATTATCTACAATCGTTTTTGCCATAACTTGGTCATCCTCGAGTTTGTTACCTTTGATGACATTCTTTAAATCCGTGATGAGAAGGCGAACTGAATTTGCAGAGCCTGCAGTTGCTTTAACAAAATTATTGTATCGATTCTGCAATGCTGTTCTCTCATTCTCTGTTCCAATAGTTGATTGGCCTACATTAGCCCATTCAAGTTCTGATTCAGATGTTGTTGTAATCTTGGTCTTTGCAACAGTATTCAAAGCCTCCAAAATGACAGAACCATCGCTCGTAAAGTTGTCGGTTTTGTAAATCTGGTTTAAGCTGAAATTTAAATTTGACAATGTTGTCTTATCATTAGCCGTTTCATAAGGATTTGTTAATTTGCCAGCTTGAAAATTGTTTTTTTCATTGCTAGAGCCTGTTGTTGTTCTTGATGCTTTAGCATATAGAATCAAACTTTTTGTACCCAAAGGAATCTCAATGTCACGGTAAATGCTGCGCCAGGAAGTTGTGCTAGTGCTAATGTCGTCCTTGCTAGGCGCATTACCGCTAGTACCCAGTTTAATAGTCTTGGTTGAAGTTGATGTAGAGGTAATACCTGTTGCTTCTCCATCAAAAGCATACATTTGCATATCCTGTAATCCCAAGAAATTCTTATTATTTTGGGTGTTGGTCGCAGTCATTCTCGTCGAAACTCTGGCATTTCCGCCCTCATCATTTCCTGCATACGGAATGTTCAGGTAGAACTGTGTCTTCACCACTTGTCCTGCCACACCTGATCCTCCGTCCAGAGGATCTTCTGAATCTGAAGAGCAGGAAGTGAATCCTGCTGCGCTTGCAAGAAGCATTGCACTTGCCAAGCTAAATAGTTGAAATCTTTTCATAACTTTGGTCAGATTTTAGTATGTAAATAATCTTGTTAATTAAAAATTCTATCATATTGCATGAGGTTCTTCTTCGCCTCCTCATCGCCAGTCTCCATCGCCTGCTGCCAATAACGGCGGGCGGCTTCTCGGTTGCCCGTCATGTAGTAGGCTATGCCGAGGGCATTGGCGGCTCTCTTGTCGGCTTTTACCTTCTGCAACTCCTTCAACGCCTCCTGGTAACGTTCCGACTTGAGCAACTGGGTGGCTAGGTTGATGGTGGTCGCCGCCTCGTCAGGTGCGTAATCGTAGTAGATGCGGAGGAAACCGGAATTGCGCTGGTTGCCCAGAATCTTATCACGAAGTTCTGCCCATGCCTTGCCTTGGTCGATGCTTTTGATGCGACGCTCCCTGCGGTCGGCATCAGGCTCGCTGTCGATAATCCTCAGCAGTTCGTCCCGGCATTTCAGGTCGCTCTCCTTGATACTATAGCGAAGTTCAGCCCAAGCCTCTCCGCCATTGTTGCACTCGAAGAGCGAATCGGGAAGCAAGGTGCGTTGCTGGATATAATCCTTCAATGCCTCTGCTCGCTTACCAGCCAACTGTTCATTAAATTTCACGGAACCATCGATGGATGCGAGACCCACTATCTGGATAATCTTCACCGAAGAAGTGGTATCCTTCATGATGGCTTTGGTGATGTCGATAATCTGGTCGAGCACCTTGTTATTATTGCGGAACTCCTGCGTAATCTCAGCCTTCGACTTCGGGAAGAAGATGTAGAGTGCCCCTTCTTCCTGGCTCAAAACCAAATCCTTGGTGTAAGGACGATAGTTCTTAATATCTTGAAGCACAGGGTTGTTCTTCTGTAACTCGCCCGCCTTGCCCGTGTTGTCCTTGACGAACGAAAGGGCAGGGGTAAACTGGATTTCGTTGAGCGTACAATTATCTTCAGGAAGGATAATCTCCTGCGGCTCCTTCTGGCGGCAGTTGTCCATGCGGTCGGTAGGACCGATGTTGTAAACCAGCGAAACAGCCAACTTGGTAGGCATCACGAAAGTCTTGTTTTTTTTCTCGATAGCCGTACCGCATTTTCCATAACAGTTATATTTGGTATAGCGAGTGAATCCCACTCCCAGTCCCAGTGCCGTTTCCAGGTTCCATCTGTTGCTCTTGCCGAGCGACCAGTCGTAACCATACACCAGTCCTATGGCACCCAAGTCACCTTGGAACCGATGCTTTTTTAGCTCTGGAAAAAAGCCGAAGGGGAAGTGTACGCCGCCCGCATTGTAATGTGAGTAGAGTATGTTGGCTCCCAGGAAGTGTCCGATGTAGGGGCATCCGAGCCAGTATCTGATTTCCGGTTGTATCGCAATGTGCTTTAGTTTTTTGTTTCCACTATACGTAAATGTGTTACATCCTAATGATAGATCCATCGACAATCGGTTAGATAGTCTGGTTTCTGCAGCGATATTGGGTGTTGTTGTTGCCCAGTATGCCAGGTTCGTCTTCAATCGCCAGTCTTGTGCCTGTGCTGAAGTCATCGTAAGAGTAGAAAGCAAGAGAAGCAGCATGCGCAGTTCTTTACTTCTTATCATGAATCGGTATTCTTTAAATTGTTCTTAATCTTCTTTGTTGTTCTTAGATATACCGTATTTTGTACGGGTATACCATATTTTATGTCGGATATATCTGATTTTGCTCAGAATATACCATTCAAGTTAGTATAACTTTCATTTATTCATAGGCAAAGGTAGCAAAAAATCCGATAGCTTCCAAAAAACGGGGGAGGCCGTCCGAAAACTTAATTAGGGAAGCAAACAACTGAATTGGGCATTT
>ERZ773209.621-NODE-621-length-24834-cov-23.568425_pt1 | contig 24834 bp, 15 predicted proteins | sample MGYA00511109_ERZ773209 | MGnify/ENA primary metagenome ERZ773209 (study PRJEB29015, sample SAMEA2737786) | human gut metagenome | biome: human gut; feature: human-associated habitat; material: faeces | place: China | collected 2012 ...
CAGGACCGCTCATGCCCCAATGGGTGATGAGGAGCGGACCCTCTGCCTTCAGCTTGGTGCCCGGAATACTGGTATATACGGGTTCCACCACCGTTCCCATCAAGTTTTTAAAAGCCTTGTCGGCTATGTTGAAGGTGAAGAGCGATGGGATAGGCTGCTCTATCGCATGTCCTAAATCTGAGAGATGCTTGAAGTTTTCCATCTTGGGATGACCGCCAGTGGTGATGGCTACCCGGTGGAAAACTATCTGTCTGATTTCGGAAACGGGATGAGAGGCAGAAGATGCTCCCGAAAGATTTCCTTTTGAAACCTTGAAATCCAGGAGCAGGCGCTCATCCTCCAGTTCCGTGATGGCGGTGAGCAGGTGGTTGCATTGTATCTTTACGCCCAGTCGTTTGGCGGTATTCACCAGACAGTCGATGATGCTGCGTGAATCCTGCGATTGCGGAAACACGCATTGGTCTTCCTGTGTAACCAGTGGCACACCGTTTTCTTCAAACCAGTTGAAGGCATGCTGATAATCGAATCTCTTGAAAAGTCGCTTCATCAGTTTATGACCACGAGGATATGCCTGCTTCAAGTCAGAAATCTCCTCAAAGGAATTGGTAAGATTGCATCTTCCTCCTCCCGTGATTTCCACCTTAGCGAGAACCTTCGAATTCTTCTCGAAAATCGTGATGTCGGCGTGAGGGAAGTTGCGCTTGGCCTCTATCGCCGCAAAGAATCCTGCGGCGCCTCCACCGATGATTGCAATATGTAGTGTTTGTGGCATATTGTATTTTTGATGATTAGGATGCAAAGTTAGCATAAAAAGAAGACATGGCAAAATAAAACCGGATTTTTTTTGTCATTCCGATTTTTCTTCGTAACTTAGCGGCGCAAATATAATATCATGTAATCTGAAATATGGCAAAAAGAGAATATGTAGAGGCCAACAAGCGTTGGCTGGAAGAAAAGGCTCAAGAGGAAGGTGTGAAAGCACTCCCTCGTGGTATATATTATAAGGTGTTGAAACAGGGAGATCCAAATGGGGTACAACCAGGCAAACGCAGCATTGTGACTGCTCATTATACGGGTTGGACCATCAATGGCAAGAAGTTTGATTCCAGCCGTGGCGGAACTCCGTTTGCGATGCGATTGAGCGATCTGATAGATGGTTGGATTGTGGCGATGCAACAGATGCACGTAGGCGACCAGTGGGAACTTTATATTCCTGCCGAAATGGGATATGGAAAGTTCTCTCAGCCAGGAATACCAGGAGGTTCTACTCTTATCTTTGAAGTTGAGTTGTTGGGAGTGGGATAAACGCACCTGTTGAAATCCCAAAGGTTTCTATTCCATCTTTAAATAAAAAAGTCCCATACGATTCCAGGTACTGCCAGATGGCATTCTGCGGATCGTATGGGACTTTTTTTATTGTCACTTTTTGTTGTGGCAATTATTTCTGCTGTGATTTCAGCAAGTCGCGAATCTCCATCAGAAGTTTCTCCTCAGCACTTGGTTCTGGTGCTTTTGGTGCCTCAGGCTCCTTAGGCTCTTCCTTCTTCTTAGCGAACTTGTTGACCGCCTTGATGAGCATGAAGATACAGAAAGCCACGATGAGGAAGTCGAAACAGGTCTGGAGGAAACTACCATAGTTGATGGTCGCAGTTTTGAATTCCTCACCGGCAACCTGTACGGTAGGCAAGGTCAACTTGAGGTCAGCGAAGTTGACGCCACCAATCAACCATCCGATAGGAGGCATGATGACATCATCCACAACAGAACTTACGATTTTGCCGAAAGCACCACCGATGATCACACCGACAGCCATGTCAAGCACATTGCCACGCATGGCGAATTCCTTGAATTCATTCAAAAATTTACTCATAACTTAATTCTTTTACTTTTGTTTATTTAAATGTTGATATAATTTTAGTATTTATACTTTGTCATTTCTTGCAGAATGATGATTTTTCCAATATATATAATAAGGTATAAGGCGTCATAGAGTTTGATTTCTTCATCCGATATGCATTTTTCATTCTTGTGAAAGGATTGAATTTTGCAATATGGAGTTGTCAGTCTGACATGTTAACTGCTTTTTTTATAGCAAGATTAAACCTCAACTATCCTTTTTTAATTTATTTAATACTCTTTTCGTGTGCAAAGTTAGAAAAAAATTAGTAACTTTGCGCTCGGAAAAAGAAAAAAATGCTTGAAAGCTTATTTTTTTGAATGTTTCAGCACTTCAGGATTGCTTGAGAGCTTAAAATATGGAATTATTTTAAACCATTAATTTTAAATATTAAAAAAAATGACAAAAGTTGCTATTAACGGCTTCGGCCGTATCGGTCGTCTGGCTTTCCGTCAGATGTTTGAGGCAGATGGTTATGAGGTAGTTGCAATCAATGACCTTACATCTCCAAAAATGTTGGCTCACCTTCTTAAGTATGATACAGCACAGGGTGGCTTCGCTGGTAAGTATGGCGAGGGCAAGCACACTGTAGAGGCAACAGACAACTCTATCATCGTTGATGGTAAGGAGATCACTATCTACGCTAAGCCTAACGCAGCTGAGCTTCCTTGGGGTGAGCTTGGTGTTGACGTAGTACTTGAGTGCACAGGTTTCTATACATCTAAGGAGAAGGCTTCTGCTCACCTTACAGCAGGTGCTAAGAAGGTAGTTATCTCTGCTCCAGCAGGTAACGATCTCCCTACTATCGTTTACAACACAAACCACAAGACTTTGACTCCAGCTGATACAGTTATCTCTGCAGCTTCTTGTACAACAAACTGCTTGGCTCCAATGGCTGACACTTTGAACAAGTACGCAGCTATCCAGTCAGGTATCATGTCAACAATCCACGCTTACACAGGTGACCAGATGATTCTCGACGGTCCTCAGCGTAAGGGCGACCTCCGTCGTTCTCGTGCAGGTGCTCAGAACATCGTTCCTAACTCAACAGGTGCTGCTAAGGCTATCGGTCTTGTAATCCCTGAGTTGAACGGTAAGTTGATCGGTTCTGCACAGCGTGTTCCTACTCCAACAGGTTCTACAACTATCCTCGTAGCTGTTGTTAAGGGTAAGGACGTTACAGTTGAGGGTATCAACGCTGCAATGAAGGCTGCTTCTAACGAAAGCTTCGGTTACAACGAGGATCCTATCGTTTCTTCTGATATCATCGGTATGCGTTTCGGTTCTCTCTTCGATGCTACTCAGACAATGGTTAGCAAGATCGACGACGACACATATCAGGTACAGGTAGTTTCTTGGTACGACAATGAGAACTCTTATACTTCTCAGATGGTTCGTACTATCAAGTACCTCGCTGAGTTGAAGTAATACCGCTGAAGCGATTTACGACAATATATATAGCCTGGCATTGTAAAATGCCAGGCTTTTTTATTATTTATTTTTTTTGTCTAATGGCTTGAAGTTTTATAGCATAAAGGCATACTGATTCTCCTTTTCTTGCCTTGTTTTCCCATTTTTTTTATTTCTTTGTTTGTCTGTATCGGAAAAATTTGTATCTTTGCGCCATGAAACATTCTATGATTACCATATTGGGTCCTACTGCCAGTGGAAAGACTAGTCTTGCCGCTGCACTTGCCTCGCATATCAATGGCATGGATTCTTCCATGTGGGGTGGCGATACGCATGGGGCTGAGATTATCAGTGCCGATAGTCGTCAGGTCTATCGGGGCATGGATATTGGTACGGGAAAAGATCTTGAGGATTATACGGTAGGGGGTAAACTGATTCCTTATCATCTGATAGACATCTGTGATGCCGGTACCAAGTATAATCTCTTCCAATATCAGCAGGACTTCTATGATGCCTATCAAGACATTACTCAGCGTGGCGTACTTCCGATACTCTGTGGAGGTACCGGACTCTATATCGAGTCTGTCTTGAAAGGTTATCATCTTTCACCAGTTCCTCAAAATCCTGCTCTTCGTAGTTCCCTCGAAGGTAAAACGCTGGAAGAACTGACAGATATGTTGGTGGATTTGAAGGCGAAGAATGGTTCTAATATGCACAATCGCACAGATGTAGATACTGCGCAGCGCGCCATCCGTGCGATTGAGATTGAAACTTACAATCTCGAACATCCGATGCCAGAGCGGGAATTGCCTGCGGTTGATTCTTTGGTGATAGGAGTAAGTATCGACCGTGATGCCCGCCGTGATAAAATCACCCGCCGTCTGAAACAGCGTCTGGAGAATGGGATGGTAGAGGAAATCAAGGGACTCCTCGATCGTGGTATTCCTGCAGAAAACCTGTTGTATTACGGGTTGGAATACAAGTTTATCACAGAATATGTGATAGGAAAAACTTCTTATGAGGAGATGCTGAGAGGATTGGAAATCGCCATTCATCAGTTTGCCAAAAGGCAGATGACCTGGTTCCGTGGTATGGAGCGCAGGGGTTTTACCATTCATTGGATAGATGCACTTCAACCGATGGACCAGAAGGTAGAGCAGGTTCTTGAACTGATGAAATCTAATCAGTAGCAATTTATATGATTGATAGATATTTGGATAAGTAATAGATGGATTTCTGATTGTATATACATTATTTAATATAGAGAATATTATTATAGGAGAATAATCGACGTGGCTGTAAATGAAAATAAATGGGGCTTGCTCTATTGCCCTCGAGGAGGATGGAGGAGCAGTGCGCGCTGGACTAAGATAGAGAAAGTTTTGCGCCAACTTCATGTGGACTATGATTTCGTGCAAAGCGAGAATCAGAAAAGTGTAGAGCGTCTGGTTAAGATGTTTATCAACAATGGCTATAAGACAATCGTTATTGTGGGTGGAGATTCTGCCTTGAATGATGCAGTAAACTGTCTGATGCAGGTAGATGCTTCCGTAAGAAATCAGATTGCGCTGGGTATTATTCCTAATGGACTGATGAATGACTTTGCTCATTTCTGGGGATTTGATGATAGTGATTATGAACAGACTATCAAATGGCTCCAGCAGCGTCGTGTGCGCAAGATTGATTTAGGTTGTATCCGTTATCAGAACAAGAAGGGGGAAAACTGTCACCGCTATTTTCTCAATTGCGTGAATGTCGGTCTGATAGCTGCTATCATGAATCTGCGTCGCAAGACTCATCATGTATTTGGTTCCCGTACCCTGTCGTTCCTCTTCTCATTCGTGCTGATGATTTTCCAGCGATTAGACTATAAGATGCATATCCGCATTAATTCAGATGTCATTAAGCGTAGGGTGATGACCATGTGTGTAGGAAATGCATCGGGATATGGACAGACTCCTAATGCGGTGCCTTATAATGGTCTGCTGGATGTCTCTGTAGTTCATCATCCTGGTATGACCCAGCTCTTTGAAGGCTTTTATCTTTTCGTCAAAGGTAAATTCCTCAATCATAAAAGTGTGCATCCCTATCGCACGAGAGAGGTGGTGGTAGAGGATTCTTCTCATGCGATGATTGGTGTAGATGGTCGATTGATGAAGACGCCAGTTGGACCTTACCGCATCACGGTGGAGCAGGAAGTAATCAACTTCCTGATACCGCAGTAGTCAGATTGATCTTATTTCAAGAATAATAAGGTTTTAAGAATAATAAGGTGTATCGGAATACAAGTTCCGGTGCACCTTTTTCGATTGTGCGATTGTTGTAAAGAGACTCCACAAAACTGTGTGTATTCATCTAAGTGACTTAAAAACGGGGAATATTTGCCCTTTAAAAGCTTATAAAACATTAAATATAGCGATTTTCTTAAATTCTTTGCCAAAAAACTTTGTCGTTTCGCTTTTTTTCCTTACCTTTGGATGCAATAAAGTCAACAAAAATATTAAAAACCTTAATATAGATCTATGAGTTATCTAAAATTCGAAAAGGCCCTGATGACCAACCTACAGGAGTCATTGCCGAAGGAGTTGCTTAGAACCAACCGCTCGGGTGCTTATTCGTGCTCTACGATTGTTGATTGTAATACTCGAAAGTATCACGGTTTGCTGGTTGTCCCTATTCCAGAACTGGATGGCGACAATCATGTATTGCTGAGTTCTCTCGATCCTACAGTCATTCAGCATGGCGCTGAATTCAATCTCGGATTGCACAAGTATCAAGGCAACAACTTTAGCCCGATGGGCCATAAATACATTCGTGAGTTTGATTGCGATAAGGTGCCAACAACGCTTTACCGTGTAGGTGGTGTCATCTTAAAGAAAGAGGTCGTTTTTCAGCATTATGAAGATCGCATCTTGATCAGATACACCATGGTGGATTGTCATTCAGCTACCACCTTGCGTTTCCGTCCATTCTTGGCATTCAGAAGCGTGCGTCAGTTTACCCATGAGAATGGAACAGCATCCCGTGAGTATTCAGCAGTGGATAATGGTATCAAGACTTGTATGTATGCAGGTTATCCAGACCTTTATATGCAGTTCTCCAAGAATAATGAGTTTGTTTTTGCCCCAGACTGGTATCGTGGTGTGGAGTATCCTAAGGAGCAGGAGCGTGGCTATGCTTCCAATGAGGACCTTTATGTACCTGGTTATTTTGAGATGCCAATCAAGAAAGGTGAGAGCATAGTCTTTGCTGCATCTACATCTGAAATCAAGACCGGTACATTGAAGAAACTTTTTGATAAGGAAGTGGCAGAAAGAGCCCCTCGTGACAATTTCTTCCATTGTCTTGTCAATGCTGCCCATCAGTTCCACCGTCGTGAGAAAAATGATGACCGATACATTCTGGCTGGTTATCCTTGGTTCAAGTGCCGTGCGCGAGATACATTTATCTCTTTGCCGGGTCTTACCCTCTCTATAGAGGAAAATGACTACTTTGAACTGGTGATGAAGACTGCCATGAAGGGATATCAGGAATTCATGGAAGGAAAGGATATCACTGTGAATATTACCGAATTGGAACAGCCGGATGTTCCTCTCTGGGCAATCTGGGCTCTTCAGCAGTATGCTAAGGAAACCAGCAAGGAGGAATGTCTGAAGAAATATGGTAAGTTCATCAAGAGTGTCATGCTCTTTATCGAAGGCAATCACCATCCTAATCTGGAATTGCATCCTAACGGACTCCTTTACGCTGATGGAAAGAATAAGGCTGTGACATGGATGAACTCTACTGCCAACGGAAAACCTGTAGTTCCAAGAAGTGGCTATATTGTGGAATTCAATGCGTTGTGGTACAATGCATTGTGCTTCTGTGCTGCTCTCTGCGAACTGGAAGGCAAGCAAGAGAGACAACAGCATCTTCTGGAATTGGCAGAGAAGACCAAGCAGTCTTTCCTCGATACTTTCCTCAATGAGTATGGTTATCTCTATGACTATGTAGATGGTAACATGATCGATTGGAGTGTTCGACCTAATATGATTTTCCCAGTCGCTTTCGACTATTCTCCTCTTTCTCAAGACCAGAAGAAGAAAGTGCTCGATATCTGTACACGTGAACTCCTGACCCCTAAGGGATTGCGCTCTCTTTCTCCTAAGAGTGGCGGTTATAATCCTGTCTATGTAGGTCCTCAGAGCCAGCGAGATTATGCATATCATCAAGGTACTGCATGGCCTTGGCTTGGCGGTTTCTATATGGAGGCAAGTTTGAAACTCTACAGAAGAACCCGATTGAGCTTCATTGAGCGCCAGATGGTGGGATATGAAGATGAAATGTCTTATCATTGTCTCGGTACCATCAGCGAACTCTTTGATGGTAACCCTCCATTTGCTGGACGTGGTGCCATTTCCTTTGCCATGAATGTGGCAGAGATTCTGCGTGCACTCGAATTACTCGATAAGTATCAATATTAATAAGGAGGACTGCTATATGAAAGTATTAATGTTTGGATGGGAGTATCCTCCTCATGTATTTGGTGGTTTGGCTACTGCTAACTTTGGTATTTCTCAGGGCTTGCATGCTCAGGGTGACATTGAAACCATACTCTGTCTTCCTCATCCTTTCGGTGATGAGGATCGCAGTGCTTGTAAGATTGTGGCCATGAATAGTGTGCCTATCGCCTGGCGTGATGTCAATCATGATTACGTACAGCAGCGAGTAGGCAATATTATGAATCCGGATGACTATTTCCGTTATCGCGATCATATCTATGCCGACTTCAACTATATGAATGTCAACGACCTCGGATGTATGGATTTTGCTGGTGGTTATCCATCCAATCTCCACGACGAGATCAATAACTATAGCATCATTGCCGGTGTGGTAGCTCGAAGTGAGGAATTTGATATTATCCATGCTCACGACTGGCTGACTTTCCCTGCTGGTATTCATGCTAAGAGGGTGAGTGGTAAACCATTGTGCATTCACGTGCATGCTACCGATTTCGACCGTAGCCGTGGTAAGGTAAACCCTACCGTTTATTCCATCGAGAAGGATGGTATGGACAATGCTGACTGTATCATGTGTGTATCTGAGTTGACCCGACAGACGGTCATCAATCAGTATCACCAGGATCCACGCAAGTGCTTTGCTATGCACAATGCGGTATATCCATTGAAGCAGGAGTGGCAGGATATTCCTCGTCCTGATCATAAGGGCAAGGAGAAGGTGGTTACATTCTTGGGTCGTCTCACCATGCAAAAGGGACCGGAATATTTCGTTGAGGCTGCCAATATGGTGCTTCATCGTACCCGTAATGTGCGTTTCTGCATGGCTGGTTCAGGAGATATGATGGATCAGATGATTTATCTTGCAGCAGAGCGAGGTATTGCCGATCGTTTCCATTTCCCTGGTTTCATGCGTGGCAAGCAGGTGTATGAGTGCCTGAAGGATTCTGATGTCTATGTCATGCCTTCTGTGAGTGAACCTTTCGGTATCTCTCCTTTGGAGGCTATGCAGTGTGGCACACCTACCATCATTTCCAAGCAGAGTGGTTGCGGTGAGATTCTTACCAACTGCATCAAGGTAGATTACTGGGATATTCATGCCCTTGCAGATGCCATCTACAGTATCTGTCATAATGAGAGTCTTTTCGACTATCTTTCTGTGGAGGGCAAGAAGGAAGTTGACCAGATTACCTGGGAAAAGGTGGGTGCCCGCATCAGGGACTTATACCTTAAAACCTTAGGATGGAAGTAGGTTAAGTGAAGAGTGAAGAACGAAGAGCGAAGAACTCTTTGTCTTTGCTTGTCATAAAGTTAAACGTTCAAATATCAAGTTTCAAATTATGAAGACAATTTGTTTATATTTCGAGATACATCAGATTACCCATCTGAAACGCTACCGCTTCTTCGACATCGGTACTGATCATTATTACTATGATGATTACGAGAATGAGCGTTCTATCAGCGAGATAGCTGAGAAGTCATATATGCCAGCGCTCAATGCCCTGTTGGAGATGATCCATCAGAGTAACAAGTATTTCAAGGTAGCCTTTTCTCTCTCAGGAGTCGGCATGGAACAGTTGGAAATGCATGCTCCTCAGGTATTGGAAAAATTGCAGGAACTGAACGCTACCGGTTGTGTAGAGTTCCTCGCAGAGCCATATTCTCATGGTCTTGCCTCTCTCGTCAATGAGGATAGCTTTGCCAAGGAGGTTAAGCGTCAGGCTTCCAAGATCAAGGAATATTTCGGTAAGGAGCCAACTGTGCTTCGCAATTCATCACTCATTTACAGCGATGATATTGGTTTGCAGGCTTCTCAGATGGGCTTCGAAGGTATGTTGACCGAAGGTGCCAAGCATGTATTGGGCTGGAAGTCTCCACACTATGTTTATCATTGTCCGATAGCTCCAAATCTGAAGCTTTTGCTCCGTGATATCCGTTTGAGCGATGATATCTCTTTGCGTTTCAATAATAGTAGTTGGGATGGTTATCCACTTTTTGCTGATACCTATATCAATGAGATAGCAGCTTTGCCACAGGAAGAGCAGATTATCAATATCTTCATGGAACTGTCTGCACTTGGTATTGCCCAGCCATTGTCCAGCAATATCCTCGAGTTCTTCAAGGCATTGCCAGAATGTGCACGCCAGAAGGGCATCACCTTCTCTACACCTTCAGAGATTTGCAAGAAGATGAAGTCTGTAGGCGAGTTGAATGTACCTGATACATTGAGTTGGGTGGATGAGGAGCGTGATGTCAGCACATGGCTCGGAAATCAGATGCAGCGTGAGGCTTTCAACAAACTCTATAGTGTAGCCGACCGTGTACGTATTGCCAACGATCCTCGTATCAATCAGGACTGGGATTACTTGCAGGCAAGCAATAACTTCCGTTTCATGACTACCAAGCCAAGTAATGTGGGTCTTGACCGTGGTATCTATTCAAGTCCATTTGATGCTTTCACAAATTACATGAACATTCTGGGCGACTTCCTCAACCGAGTAAACTCTCTCCATCCAGAGATGGACAATGAGCAGCTCGATAATTACATGACCAGTGTAACCAATATGGAGGAGGAGATAGAGATGAAGGATAAGGAAATCACCCGTCTCCAGGCTAAGTTGGACAAGATAGAAAAGGAAGTAGAGAAACTGCGTGAAGCACAGAAGCCTGCCAAGACTGCTACAAAGAAGACTGCTACAAAGAAGGCAGCTACAAAGAAGGCAGCTGCCAAGACAGCAGCAAAACCTGCTGCCAAGAAAACTACTGATAAGTAGGAATGAGATTCTTCAGGAATTCCCTGAAGAAAAAAAATATAAAACAAGGAGGGTGTGTCATAAGTCTGTGACGCACCCTCACGTTTTTTGAGTGATATAGTGTTTTATTACTTTGCAATATACTTTCTGTTGTTGTGGATATAAATACCCTTGTTGAGAGCCTGCAAATCGCTTGTAGAAGCGTTCTTGATTACCAGGCGACCGCTGAGGTCATAGACGTTGTTGTCATTCTTAATCTTTACATCAGATGTAATACCTTTGATACCATTAGTGTTATTTTTTGTTCCTTTGAGGGTGATAACCCATGCAGCTTGAGCATCCTGTGGAGTAAAGGTCATGACTCCTGTTGCAGGTGTAGCTAATGTGATATCGTAACTGGTATCTGTGCTTGTGGTTGTAGTACGGCTTGGAAAGCTGTATTTGTTAGAAGCATAATTGGCACCATCTAATTCGGACAAGTAGCAGATCTTATTATCTTCGTTAGTATAACCAGCAAATGTAGCAGAGGTAATTGTTACGTTTTCTGGTAAGTTGATTGTGAATTTTACTCCTTTGCTATACTTGATAGTATTGCTTTTAGCTGAGGCATAACCTTTGCCGGAAGTGATGGAACAACCATTGTTGAAATTCCATGTGGTTTCTGTTGAACCATTTGACAAATTGCAGGTGTTTGCTGCCAAAGTATAGGTAACGTTTTCTGCTTCTCCTGGAGTTGGATCTACAGTTGAACTACCTGTATAATCACCTGTGAGATTTTTTACTTCATATTGGGTAGCAATAAGCTTTCCATCCTTGCTATTTGTAATCTTGCAACCATTTTTAAATGTTATACCATCCACAAATGCAAGGAACATACCTTTTTGGGCTTCTACTTGAACATTATCTAAGGTTATGTTCTTGACATAGCTTTCCGGTAAGCCATAGATGTAGATAGGGAAATATCCCTTAGCACTTGTATTGTATGGAGTACCTGTAGATGTCACATTCTGAATAAGAATGTCGCGGAAGGCAGGTGTCTTTGCGGTTACTTCTGCTGCTGTGGCTTCAGATGGAATTGGCTTTGTACTCAGATTGTACCAAGTTTCGATATAAATAGGGTTTCTCACTCCTGTCATTGTACAATTACGGAAAATGAGATTATATACATCGCCACTTCTATCACGTTGTGATTTCAAGCGGAATCCACTATCTGTATTCTTGAAAGTGAGGTCCTCATAAATAATATCATGCATGTTATTGGTAAAACTGCCAAATGATGCACCATGTCCTGTACCCATTTTAGAATTCCAGACGTGTACATACTGGGCATTATCATCGCAAACTACGTTGTCATCACCCGTACTGATGTTGCAGTCGTAGATGTTTACATGGTACCCCCAGATAGAGATTCCGTCTGTGTTGTGTGATGGCTGTTCTGTCTTTGTATCTGAGGCAGGATTATAAATCGTCACATCATGGATAGTTGCATGGCTTGCCTTACCACTATTGCTGATGGTAAGATTTACACCTGGGGTGTTCTGAATTTTTATATTTCTAACCATGAAACGAGAACCCTGTTCGAAACGAATCATCGCTCCTGGATTGAAAGTCTCCTTGTTATCGCGAGCCTTCCACCATCGAGTTCCTTGTCCATCAATGATTGATGTCTCGCCTTCACCCTCAATAATGATATCATTTTGTTTTCTGTTCTTACAACCAATAAAGATAGTCTTGTTGTTAGGTGCTTTTCCATATTCCACGAGCTTCAGAGTAGCTCCAGCGCAAAGGTGGAGTACAGTCTTAGACTTGATGCTGAGCACCTCTGTCTTGCTGGTCATCTGGTCTGTACTACCAAACATCCAGGTACCCGCAGGTATTACGACCATACCGCCAGTTGAAGGAACTGCATCAAGGGCTTTCTGAATAGCCTTGGTGTTATCTGCTGCCGATGTAGATGCACCATAGTTTATGATGTTAAACGTATTTGCTGATGTGATGGCTGGCATTTGTGGTAATTCAACTGCAGTCCATCCTTCAGGAGTATTCTGGGCTTTTTGCTCAGAAGTAATACCAGTAAAAGTCTGGGACTTGGCAATGCCTGGCAGAGCCAAGAGTGCTGAAAGCACGATAGTTTTGATGATTGATTTTCTCATTGTAATTTAGGCTAAATTTTATTTGTGGCAAAATTACAATTATTCTTTATAATATAAGGTATAATCATCTCAAAATAATACGAAAACGATTGCGTGATTGTACATAAAAAGTGCAATGCTCTCATCGGGCATTGCACTTTTTATGTATTTATGAATTTATCTTTTTGATTTCCTCTATAGATAATCCTGTAGATTGGGAAATGATGTCCATTGGCGTATTTAAAGCAAGAAGTTTGAGGGCGATTTCTTTGGTCTTTTCTTTTTTCCCTTCAGCTCTTCCTTCAATTCTTCCTTCTGCTCTTCCTTCGATTCTTCCTTCTGTTAGGCCATCTTGATATCCTTCGTCACGGCTGGTATCGAAGAGGCTCTTCATGTGCCTAACTGCTTCTAAATGGCGAAAATAGGCTTGTTTGTCTTTTTGAGAGAGTGAATCTACACGTAGTCGTTCGCGTGCCTCTGGCAATCCTGCAGCAGTGGCTTTTGAACTGATAGAGCCAGTTTTTAAAAATTCAATCCATTCGTCAAGCGGAGTAGTTGCTACCTTGTCAAAATCATTGACACGTAGTATGTAGTACTCTGGGAACAAGTCACCAGGACTCTTCCTTAACTCCAATTTATCATCTTTGATACCAAAGAATTTCTCATTCTGTCGGATGGAGAGTTTAAGTGTATCATGTGGTTCGTGTTCACCGACGAACTCGGTTTTGCCATGGTAAACATAATCTTTGCCTTGTCCCAGTTCAAAATAGACGATATTGATGGAATACACCTTGCGGACTGCTTCGTATGGCTTGCCAAGACCAATATATTCCGTTATCGCTTTAGAAACTCCATAGAGCATGCGATGGAAATAGGTTTGTTCTCGACTGTTTTGTACTTCAATGATGCACAACTGCTCGTTCTCGCTTTCTGCCAAAATATCTACTCGGTTATATTTATCGTCTTCGTTTTCTTGGTTACTTTCGCTCTCCAGGAAGCGGTGAATCTTAAAATTCTTTCCAAGTAATGAAGACAGGAAACCCTCTAGCACAACATAGTTTGCCTTGTTGCGCAGCAGGCGTTTCATCGCCCAGTCAAATCTTATATAGTTTTCTCCGTTCATTGTCATTTCTTATTTGCTTAATACTTGCTGCAAAGATACGCTTTTCTTCTGTAACTTCCAAGAAAAGTTTCAAAAAATATAAAGATGAGTATTTTTAAGATGTTCGCTGAATATAGTTTTGTTCAAAAACAAAAAAAAGACTATACCCATAGGAAATATACTCCAGGGGTATAGTCTTTAATTATCTCACTTTGTATGGTCTGGTCAAACGATACAATAACTCATCTTGATTTTTGCTTAATACCATCTTGGATCACCAAACTGGTATGTTTGCAAGATTTCATCTGTGATTGTGAAATCACCATTGCTTGGGTCCTTGAATGGATTTGCATCCAGAACTTTACCTTCCTTGTCGAATGCAGTCAAGCCTGTTTCTGTATTGTTTGGATCTTGTTCAAGCATATTCAAGCAATTATAATAATAGTTGTTGCTATATGTTGGAGTTCCCAATGCAGATGTATTACTAAATCCACGTTTGTTGATAAAGTTGGCAACTACGTTGTTTGTAAAGGTATTTGTATTACCCTTGAAACGAATGTAGAAGAACATGTGGTTTGAACCACCATTACCAACATTATAGAATGTACACTTATCAACGTAAGTTTCCATCTTTGCATTAACAGAAGAAGATGCATCGTCGCCACGGAAGATCTGACGTTTTGGAGCACACTCATAGAAAGTAGAATTTGTTACGTTCAAGCTGTTCCAACCGCCCTTACGGCTATCGATGAAATCCTGTCCATTGTTTGTATCCATGTGGTGAATGAGACAGTTGTCAATTGTGATATTGTCAATAACAGCAGCAACATTGTTGTAGATAAAACTCTTGTTTTCGAAGTTGCGGATTTCACAACCCTTGAGGGTCAACTCGTTGTAGCTGCCTGCACCCTTAAACTCGATAGCAGAGTTTGAATTACCTGTACCATCCAAGATAACCTGATAGAGCATAAGTGATGCCTCATTGGTCAAGTGGATGTTTGCATTCAATATTGGTAAGTTTGCTGAATTCTGAGCACCAATCTTTACACTGTTTGAAATGACCAGATTAGTACCTGACAATTCGTAAGTACCAGGAGCCAATGCAATCTTGCTACCTGGAGCAGCATTCTGAATAGCACTTACCCAATCATCAGATGGAGTGATTACTGTAGCATCACTGAAATCGATGTTAGTTGTAAATGTAGCATAACCACGAGTCTTTTCACCCAACTTCAAAGTTACTTTATAAGTAGTTTCTGGGTCAAGACCAGATACCAGAGCAGAACCGGCTGCAATATCATCAGCTGTCAGAGTATAGGTAACTTTTTCTGCGGTAGAACCTGCACTTGATGGAGTGCAGATAATCTTATCAACCTGAAGACCAGCTAACCATGTCAACTTAACAGCCTTGCTTTGGATATCGCCAGACTTTACCTTGTTCATGTTTTGCTCAGGATTAGTTGTCTTCATAATTTCAACCCACTTAGAATTGCGGTTTTCATTATTTTCATCGAGAGCTCTTACACGAATGTAGTAATCAGTTTCACCGATTAATGAAGTCAGTGTACATGTGTTGCTTGTAGTTGTTGTCTTTACAGCTGGTTCGTTGTTGTCGTAATCATTGTTGTCTGCATAGGCTTCAATTTCATACGCTGTAGCACCTGTCATTTCATTCCAGTCAACAACAATATCAGTGTTGTTGGTAATACGAGCAGTGATACCTGTAGGGGAAAGTACTCTGTCAAGTACTAAGTCCTGGATATCATCAGGATCGCTGCATGAAGTAAATGCCGTGGTGCCGAAGCACAAGGCTGCGGCAAGGGCACTTATATAGAAAATATTCTTTTTCATTTTTTTATAGTCTTGAAGTTATTAATACCAAGAGTAATTTTTAAGACTTGCATTGTCATTGAGGTTGACATTGAAGATAGGCCAGTACTGACGCTTGTCAGGATCCTGTACGTAAAGATAATCCTTGACATCATCAAGCGAAGTAGCCTTAATCCATGTAGCAGCATCGCCCTTACTGTCAGCATATTCTGTGTAACCTTCTGGATCCAATTCAGTTTCACCATAGTTCAAACCATAGATAACCAATTTGGCATTAGCAGTTGTGTAAGATACATCTCCACGTGACCAGCTATATGGTACACGCTTGTAGTAAACATGACCTGATAATTGGCTATATGGATGTTCTGCATCGTAATCCGCCAAGTTGACAATTGCGTTCATCTTTGCCTTAGCTTCGTCCATCTTGGTCTTCAAAAGTCCCCAGCGAATCAAGTCAGCCTTGCGGATAAATTCACCAGCAAACTCAAGACCACGCTCTTTTACGATAGCATTAAACATGGATTCTTTACTTGCAGAAACTTGATTGATATAAGAGCTGACGTCACCACCCAAGGCACGCTTGTGAATCTTCTCGAGATAAGGAGCTGCTGCAGAAGGACCATTCAATTCATTTTCCAATTCAGCACGCATCAACACAACATCAGCATAACGCATATAGAGTCTGTTGATACCATCATCATTACCAGCTGGAATCAAACGGTTGGTCCACTCATAGCGGAGTTTACCAAAGCTCCAACTCTTGAATGACTGCAACTCTTGTTTGCCTTTATTCCATTGGAAAGGACAGCAGGTAACATCACGACGGGTGTCGTTCTTGTCATACTCAAAATAAAGAGTAGGGACAGGACCAACCTGGCTACCCTGCTTCATTGTAGTCATTTCATCCTCAGAGTTATGCTTGATACCGAATGTGTACATCATACGGCCACGAGCAGGAGCGTTGCTGTAACCAATCTCAAACAAAGATTCACTACCAGCTGCGATGATGTCACCAGAGATACCATTGTTGTTCCAGATATCTTCAAAGTTAGACTTTAAGGCAACATACTGACCTTCAACACCCATTACATCCTTACAAGCTTGGAGGGCAATAGGATAAAGTACTTCCTTACTCAATTCTGGGTCTGTGCTTAAACGGTTTTCACCATCCATGCGTTGTGCATAACCTGCAGCCTGCATACAAACTCTTGCTAAGAGACCTTTAACAAAAGCCTTATTAACACGTTCAACGGTTTGAGTAGCCTCCAATTCGTTAGGCCATGCGCACAAGTCCTGAGCTTCTTGCAAGTCAGCTATAATCTGCTTATAGATAACGTCACGGTCAGAGCGTTCTGCGTACATGTTTTCAGAATTTACAGGTTCAAAACGAGCAGGTACATCACCCCACATGTTAATCAAATCTACATACTGGAGAGCACGGAGAGTAAGAGCCTCACCTAAAAGCTGCTTGTTTTTTGCATCAGACAAATCTGCATGTTCTCTTAAACCTTTGATGGCAAGATTTGCACGCTCGATAGCTGCATACATTTTAGCCCAAAGGTCAGTACCTGTTGCTGTATTCATCTGGTCGTTAGCTGTTTGTGCATTGTATGTTGCCAAATCAGCCTTACCATCAGCTTTATTTGAGTTACCATAGAATTCAACATCGGTATTATAGCCATACCAAACAGAACGAGCACGATAATTCTGCTCACCGAATTCTTGGTAGATATTAGCGATAGTTCCTTCAGCATACTCATAAGTGCTGAAAATATTCTTTCCATCCAAGGAAGAATCTGAACTTTGATTCAGAAAATCGCTACATGAAGTTAGACCGCCTGCCATCAATACAGCGGCAAAAGTTTTAACTATGATATGTTTCATTGTAGTGTCTTATTAGAAATTCAAGTTGAAACCAATAACAAACTGACGGCTCTTAGGATAAGCAGAATAATCTACACCTGGTGTCAGAGCGGTCTTGTTACGAGAAGATACTTCTGGATCAAATCCAGAGTAACCTGTAATGCAGAATACATTGTATGCTGTTGCGTAGAAACGCAAACTGTTGATACCTACACGCTTTGTTAAAGTCTGTGGCAAGGTATAACCCAATGTGATTGTTGCAAGGCGGAGGAATGAACCATCTTCAATAGCCCAGTCTGTCAATACATAATTGGTATATGGAGACCACATTGTTGTGTTTGCATTCATAGCTGCCAACTGCTCTGGATCATTGCAGAGAGTACCGTCTGCATTGAGGTTGGTCCAACGCTTGCCATCAGCCATTATATCCAACATGTTACGATAGTAATATTGTGAAGCTGAAGTGTATTCAATCTTGTTAGCATTGTAAACATCGTTGCCGATGCTATATGTGAAGTTTGCATTCAAGTCGAAGCCGTAGAGACGACCTGAGATGTTGAAACCACCAGTTGCAACAGGATTCGTATCACCAATCTTAACGCGATCATTGTCATCTACACGATAATCTTGGTTTTCACCATCACCTTCGTTCATGTTTTGGAGTTTCAATGCACCTGGACGAAGGTAGCTTGCACCGATTACCTTGCTGTCATCAGATACACCTTCTTTGAGAATCCATTTTTTCTTTACTTCGTCATAGCCCTCAAAGTCACTTACTTCATAACGGCCTGCAACCTTATAACCATAGATTTCACCTACAGCACGACCAGGTTTAACAATGTAGTCGTCCTGAATCTGGGTAGAAGCCCAGTTTGAAGAAGCTTTGTATTGATCCAAAGAACCTAAGGTCTTCACCTTGTTCTTGTTGAAACCGATATTTCCACTGATGCTCAATGCATAATCTTTCTTGTTAATGGCGTTCCATGTAAGAGAGATTTCTAAACCCTTGTTCTCTGTTTCGCCTAAATTGCGATACTGGTAGTCATAACCAGAACCAGATACAGGGAAAGCAATCAGCAAGTCTTTGGTTGTATTCCAATATGCTTCAATGCTACCAGTCAACTTACTCTTGAAGAGTGTAAAGTCAAGACCGATATTGCGGGTAATTGTAGTCTCCCAAGTCAAGTCAGGATTTGATGCGAATGTACCAGACTGACCAGATGCCAGACCGCTTGTCCAGAATGAATTGAATTGGTTCAACCATGTAGAGTTGCTAGAACTCCAGATAGGTGATGTCTGGTCTGCAGGAATGTTATTGTTACCAGCAGTACCATAAGAGAAACGGAGTTTCAAGTCATCAAGCCAGTCATTTGTCTTCTTCATGAATGGCTCGGATGAAATACGCCAAGCAACAGCTGCTGATGGGAAGTAACCCCAACGATTTCCTTCAGAGAATTTAGAAGAACCATCGGCACGGAATGTAGCGCTCAAAAGGTACTTATCCATAAAGTTGTAGTTAGCACGACCGAAGAATGACAAGAGGTTGTCATCTGCATTATTGTACTTGTTTACAAAATATGGCGTACCCTGTGAAGACATTGCCCAAGCCTGAGCGGCAGTAAATGTAGTTGGGAATAAATTCAATCTATCCTCATTGACATTACTCTTCTTGTTGATTGTCTCTTCACCCAAGAGAATGTTCAGACTATGATCCTTATTCTTGATGATATTCTTGAAGTCATAGTTCAGTGTGTTGGTATTGCGGACTGTCTTACGCTGAGTGTCGATAAAGTAAGCCATAGGGTGGGTACCCTTTGTGTCAACACTATTAGTACGTGCATTGTAGGTTGATGTACCATAGTATTTCTTGTCAGTATTGTAGTACCAGTCCAAACCGAATTCACTCTTGAAGTTCAAGTCCTTGATGATTTCCCATGTGAAGCTACCATTCATGTTGAAATTCTGGCGGCTCTGCTTTCTATCTGTATCATATACAGAAGTAATAGGGTTTGTCAACTGAAGATCTGGATCGTATCCGTCACTCAAGTCAGCAAAGTTGAACATCGGGTAAATCATAACGTTCTTCATACGAGAGTCTGCTGTTGAAACCTCGGTCTTGCTCTCATTAGCACCTGCACCATTGACAAGTGTATTAGAATAACGCATAGAGAAATCTACAGAAACCTTCTTGTTTACCTTGTGATTTAATTTCAAACTCAAGTTGTCACGGCGATAAGAAGAACCGAGCATGATAGCCTTATCATTTACGTGTGCATAACCGAAATTGAATTTTGTCTTTTCGGAACCACCAGTAATAGAAAGGTTGTGGTTGAATGTGTTACCTACACGGCCGAATACCTGATCTTGCCAGTCATTCTCAGCTGCATTTTCATAAAGGTCACGATCTTCCCAATTACCGAAGAGGTTGGTATATTTATCTTCATTGTCACGCAAGAGTGCATATTCACGCTGCCATTTTACGTAATCACTACCTGAAAGAGTATTTAAGGTCTTAGCCATTTTCTTCCAAGAATAGTAAGCATTGTAAGATACGTTTACCTTGCCCTCTTTACCACTCTTAGTAGTAACGAGGATTACACCATTTGCACCGCGGGAACCATAGATAGCTGTTGAAGAAGCATCCTTCAAAACTGTAATATCTTCGATTTCTGAAGCAGGGATATCGCTGATACTTTCTACAGGGAAACCATCTACAATGTAGAGAGGAGTATTATCGCCAGTGATAGAACCACCACCACGTACTCGAATCTTCATTTCTGCATCAGGAGAACCTTCTGTTGCTGTAATCTGCACACCTGCCATCTTACCTTGAAGAGCTTCTGTAGCATTGGCTACAGGTACAGCCTCAAGAGCTTTGTTATTTACTGTAGCTACAGAACCAGTCAAATCCTTTTTCTTAACAGATCCGTAACCGATAACCACGACGTCATTCAATGTTGTAGCATCGTCCTCAAGTTTGATGTTTACAACGGATTTGCCAGATACGTTAACAACTTGTGGTTTCATACCTACGTAAGAAACCTTCAATTTTTTACTGTTGCCTTTCAGCGTAATGGTGAAGTTACCATCGATGTCAGTAACACCGCCGTTGCTAGCAGAGCCGTCTTCGATGACAGAAGCACCGATGATAGGCTCACCAGTATTGTCGGTGACATTACCTTTGATCACTGTTTGCGCAAAGCCATTGGCTGACATAGTCAATGTAGCTGCAAAGAGCGCAAATCTAAGTTTTTTAAAATTACCAGACATACACTTTTGGTTAGATTAATATTTAATAGTTTTCATTTCTCTGATTTTAGTAGACTTGGCAAAAACTAAAAATAAATTTAGATTGCTTCGTTTCTTGTGCAAATTTATGAAAAAAGATTCTAATATTCATGCTTTTTACTAAAAAAAATGACGTAAACGTTTGCGAAAATTCCAAATATTAAGATTTGTTATTGATATAGCACAAAAATCCCCAACAAGAGTACGTCGAGTTTTATTCGGCTTCCTCTTATTGGGGACGATTAAGTACTATTATATTTCAACAACTGTTTCTTTTCTTCTGCTTACTTGACAATCACTTTGCTTGTCTTCTTGCTACCATCTCTGAAGGTTTTTACGATAATGTTGATACCTTTCTGGAGGGTAGAGAGTTGAGAGCCGTCAGCTGCAAAGATTGCTGTCTTGACAACTGCTGTTTCTGTTGTCATGACGCTATTGATACCTGTACTGACAGATTCTGTTGCAGTACCGAAGCCACCCATACCATTTGCTGCACGAACTGTGAAGGATGCTTTATCATCATTTACAATCAATGAATTCTCTGTAGTCAGCGTGTAGAATTTTCCATCTTTTGCTACGAGATACATCTTTGCATCACCAGTCCATGAAAGTTTGCCGTCCTTTAATGTTGTGACTGTGGCAGTTGCCTGAGCTGCTTTAGCTTCTGGTTTCCAGTCGCCGAATACCGCATCGAGGGTGTATGTTGCTGCTTCTTCAGCAGTCAGGATAATGTTCTCTTCTGCCTTCTGCTGAGTAGCACCAGAGTTCTTGAAGATTACTTTCTTCTCTGCAGGAGAGAATACGTTACCTTCTGCGTCCTTCAATACGTCGAGGCGGAACTTGTCTGCCATCGCATCGCCCATCGCGTTGATGGTGAAGTAAGCGTACTTCTTGTCGTCGTTCAGAATCTCATCCTTTTGGTTCACGGTGGTGTTGAGCCAGGTAAGACGAGTGATATTGTTCCATGAACGACCAAGACTGAAGTTTGCAGCTTTGTTTTCAATGGTACAATCTTTGAAGATGTATCCCCATTCACTCTTGCTGTTAGGAGCTGCAATCACATCCTCACCGTTCTTTTCGCCTTCCTTGCGACTCTCGTTTACGAAGAGTACACGGTTGAAATATACATCGCCGCCACCACAAACGTAGTCCACGGTGCCATGAATCTCTGAATCCTCAAAGTAGAACTGGCCCTTGCCGTTTGGCTCATTGCTATAGTAGGTATCCTGGTAAGAGAGCATCTTCACATTCTTGCAGATGGTCTGGGTACCACGATCCTGGAGGCAGACAGCACGACCGGCTGAACCGCTCTTGTAGTATTCCAGTGCATTCTGTAGGGTGACGTCCTGCATATAGAGGTTGTTGCTTGTGTTGAGAAGGGTAGCGGTGGTACCGATGCCCTCGTTCTCGATAGCAGGCTTGTTGACGATGATGGTCTTGTCCATGCTCTCACCGATGATAGAGATGTTGTTACCGCTAATCTGAGTGAGGCACTTGTCTCCCAAATCGTATGTTCCGTCTGGTAAGAAAATGTATGAACGTGGAGCGTCTGTTGCTGCGTTAGCTGCATTGACGATTTCCAATGTTGTGCTGAAACTCTTAGCATCGCCTGCCTTTACTGTGTACCAGTTACCATCTTGAGCATAGGCTGGTTCTGTCATGTTTACGATGCTGAGACCGTGGAGGTAAGCAGTAGCTGCGAATGTAAGTGTGTATTCGCCACTTTCAGTAGAGTTGTTCTGCAGGATCGTGCTGAGACCATCCTTGCTACCTTTGGCATCTACACTTGCAATCTTATTACCTTTAGGGTCTGTCAATGTGATGTTGCCTGTGGTTGAATAATTGCAGAGAGTCAGTTTGATATAACCTTTTCCACCCATCAAGATTTTAATCTTGTCGCCTGCAGAGAAAGTCCAACCATGTGTTTTGTCGTGCCATTTACCATTGCCTTCAACACAGAAAGCCTCATGGTCGTCTGCACAGAAACCTTCCTTCTGAAGATTGAAATCGTAACGAGCTGTTGTATTGGCAGTCTCGATATCAGTAACGACTGCATAGAGTTTTGTATCTGATGTAATAACAGATGATGTCGTATATTTCTTTTCATCCTGCTTTAGAGAAGTTGCCCATCCGCGGAATTTCTTTCCGTCAGCTACGGTTACCTTTTCTTCAGCTTCTTTCTTGAAAGAACCTATTTGGGCATCCTGTTCAATCTTTTGGGTGCCGATAGCTGTAGTGCCGTCTATATTATAATAGGTGAGAGTGAAGTCTGGCTTGAATGCTACGGTCAACTCGTATATTGCTTCATCACCATTAGCTTCTACCACGATTGAAACGACTGTTTTCTGATTGTTGCCCTCTCCGGTAGTAGTATAGGTTGTACTCTTGATGGTTCCGTTGTCTGCTGTGATTTCTGTCAGAGGGTTGGTCTCTGAAATGAGATTCGCCTTCTTTGAGACAAGAATAGTTGCCAATTGCTTGCCAGTAGCATCCTCGTTGAAGATATCTACTGCCTGATATTTTTCTCCGTTGAGTCTGAAGCTTCCGAGCATAGGGGTTTTGCTCATATCGACATTACCATAGATAGCAAGGTCGGTAACGAATGCATTCTGGTTCAATGTAAAGCTCTCGAACTTGATTTGGCAGTTGGTGCGATTTACATCAAGAGACACGTCCTCTCCTTTGGTAGTTACGATGCTTTGGTTGTGAATTGGTACCCAATCTGCATCTCCATCGCCCTTTACTGATACTTTAATGCCACGTTTGCTACCTGTTGCAGCCTGATGCAGGGTGATTTTTGTGATATTGGCCAAAGCAGAGGTTACTGCGCTTGGTTCGGCTGTGCTATACTCCCCCGTGTATTTTAGGGTCTTCATATAACCAGTTCGATCAGGAAACTTTGTGTTTGTTCCTTTTGGGTTAATCTCAACGCCATTAAGTGTCATGGTAAATGCCTCTTTACTGTAGAGTGTCTTGAGGCTTACCGCAGTGTTGTTGGCTGTTTTGCCATCTACATTCTCCCAATTAGTGAAGTCGGTAGAGTAGAGTGTCTTTTCTTGAATAGCACTTGCTTGTACTACCTTTATTTGATAGAGGTAACTGGTGGCTGTTGCAATTACTTCAACATAGCCTTGAGTTACTTCTGCAGAAGTGGCTTTGTGTTCTGTTACATCTGTAGTTGCTGCAATACCACCTACCGTATAATTGTGATAGTTAGGATAACTTGTCACTGTGACTACATCTTTGGCAGACTTCACAGGAATCTGAAGTTTTGTGCCTGCATTAAACTGGGCATCACTTGTTCTTCCCGTGAGTTTGCCAGTTGTTGCATCAACGCGCATAATGATGCCATCCATTGTTGAGTTTACCTCATCAGTTTTGCCTTCAAAATTAGTTGCTGCGTTGATTCCTCCTGGCTTGTTGTTCTGGAAGTCCCAAATAGCAGTAACATCTTGTGCTTTTGCAATGCATGCAAAGACAAGTAACAGACTAAGCAGTCCGAATCTCAGTAGATTTCTTTTCATTGTTTGTTACTTTTAGGTTTAAATTTATGATGTTTGTATATTTATGCTTGTATAGTTTTACTTGTTTGTTTCAAGTATGATAAATCCACTACGACTTGTTTGCTCAAGTAGATTTCCGCAGCAAAAATACAACAAATTTCTGTAATCTGGATATAAGATATATGTGAAACGCACGTAATCGTTTGCGTGAGATTTCTCTACTTTTCTGTTCTATTTTATCAGATAATGTGTTACTTTTGCAAGCGAAAATAAGCTAATAACTTAAATTTTCAAACAAATTACAGATTAATAAACTTAAAACGTAACGATTATGAAGAAATTCTTTACTCTTATTGCCGCTGTCGCTATGGCAGCAAGTATGAACGCCCAGACTTTGTCGTTCGATACAGATTATGCAGCTGGTTCTGTGCCTGCAACTTTTTCTACTAAAGGTTTGGTGTTGACTGTTGTTGATACAAAAAATAAACTTTCTGTAGATCCGAATTCGGCTTATTTTGGTACTGCTGATTCTTATCAGAAGTTTGATAAAAGATTGA